>Ga0209125_1000211_pt1 | contig 91619 bp, 85 predicted proteins | sample BarGraIncub1131A_FD_184503 | JGI IMG/M metagenome (GOLD analysis project Ga0209125, IMG submission 184503) | Arctic peat soil microbial communities from Barrow, Alaska - Barrow Graham LP Incubations 11-31A (SPAdes) (version 2) | ecosystem: Environmental > Terrestrial > Soil > Wetlands > Peat...
CCTTTCTCGGAGCCTAATAAAACGCAGCCAACATTGTCTTGTTCAAGGTTTAATGCCATTCCATAAACCTGATTTGGAAATTCCAGAAGTTCACCTTCCATACAATCGTCTAAACCATATACTCTGGCTATGCCATCACCAATCTGTATTATCGTCCCAGAATCTACAGTTTCAATTTTTTTCTCATACTTTTCTATTTCCTTCTTAATTATTGAAGTAATTTCTTCAGGTCTTATATTCATTTACTCACCTCTATTCTCTCTTAAGCATTAATCTTTTCATTTCTGTAAGTTTTGACTTTACAGTTCCATCGATGATATCATCACCAACTCTCACAAATACACCTCCAAGTATGCTTTCATCAAGCTCCTCATCTAGAAGTATTTTCTTATTGTACATATTAGATAATTTAGATTTTAATAATATTCTTTCTTCATCCTGAAGAGGAATCACTGTTTTCACTTTAGCAACAACAGTATTTTCCTTTTCCAACTTGATCAGCTTCATAGATTTTATAATTCCAGCAAGACCAGTTACCCTATCCTTTTCGATTAAAACTAATAAGAAGGATAAAGTATCCTCACTGATTCTCCCTTTAAAAATAGTATTAAAAATTCCTATTTTATTGGAGGTGCTTATTTGGGGCTGACTTACTACCAGCTGAAAATTCGAATCAGAACTTAGAATATCCATAACCTGGGAAAGTTCAGATATATATTCTTCTACCTTGTTTTTACCCTCTGCTACCTCATAGATTGCACGAGCATATCTTCTTTCCAGATACTCATACATATTAAACCCCTACCTTAACTAGAAAATCTTTTATTAACTTTCTATGATTCTCTTCATCAATTGTCCCTTCCAGAGCTTTAATAGAGAGCATTACAGCTAAATCCACTGCTTCTTTTCTTAGTTCATCCTTAGCTTTTTCCTTTTCCCTGTTTATATCCATTTTGGCTCTCTCTAATAGAAGCTGAGCCTCATTTTTTGTTTGAGAAATAATATCCGCAGACATTTTTTCTGCATTATGTTTATATTCTTCTAAAATAAGCTTCCCATTTTCTTTTGCATTTTTTACATGGGCTTCATTTTCAAGTCTAAGTACTTCAGCTTTCTTTTGATTTTCTTCCGTATCTTTTAATCTGTCGATTATTTCTGATTGTCTTTTAGATATTACATTATTAATTGGTTTATAAAAACGAAATCTAAAAATCAAAAAGAAAATACCAAAGTTTATCATTGATGCTATAACTACAGATAATTCTATTTTCATATTACATAAAGCCCCCCCTTCAGGGTGTAGTTTTTATAAAATAGTGTTAAATTTTCCCTAGTAATAAAAATGCTATTAAAACACCATATACGGCAGTAGCCTCTGCAAAAGCGTTACCAATAAGTAATGCTGTCGTGATTTTGCCACTTGCTTCTGGTTGACGAGCTATACTTTCAACAGCTTTACCGGTAGCTGCACCTGTCGAAAACCCTGCTGCCATACCTACTAAAACTGCTATAGCTGCTGCTATTGCTATTAAACCTGATCCTAATGTCATAATAATATTCCTCCTTGATAATAAATTTATTATAACCAGTTGAAGTTATTTTTAATACATCTTCTGGCTGATAAGCATTAATGTTCTGCAATAATTTTTATATTTACCATTGTAAGCATTGTAAATACTACCATTTGTATTCCCCCATCAAAGACATCAAAATATGCATGTAAAGGTAACGGAATGCCTAATGTGAGAATCGGACTTATGCTTCCTAAGCCGGTATAAACCATCCCCATAATTATTGCTGCAGCTGTCATATTACCAAATAAACGAAGACCTAAAGATACTGGTAATAAAACTCTTTCAAGCATATTCATTGGAAGCATAAAAGGAAGAGGTCTTAAATAGCCCACAAAATAATGTACCCCTCCTATTTTTGATATAGTATAAGCCTGAACCATAATAAAGGTTGTTAAAGCCATACCTAATGAGATACTATAATCTGATGTAGCAGGTGGAATTCCTACTAGGCCTGTCAAATTCATAATCAATAAAAATGTTCCAAGTGCCCCAACATATGGTATAAGAGACTTATGCTCTTCACCTATTGTGTCGGTTACTATGTTGTTAAGAGTCCCAATTAAAGTCTCTAACACAGTTTGGCGTTTACCTGGAATTCTTTTAAGGTTTCTGGTAAGAAACATTGCTGCTATTGCAAAAATCAATATTATGACCCATTGAGTAATTATACTATCTGTTATAACTAAATTAAATCCGCCTATTAAATGCTGATATACAATTGGTGAGGTTCCCAAAATATCACTTCCTTTCTAATAAAATGTTATTGATAACTGCATATAATATAAAAGATATAAAGTGGGAACAAAATCCTAATAAATAGTATAGGCAACCCATTGGGAAATCTTTATATATTAACAATCCTACATAGGCTATCAAAATTATTTTACAGCAAGTGAGGATTGAACTGATAGGCATAGCTACCAACTTTTTTAAAGAGGTAACGAAATTAATTATTACTCCGTTTAATAAAAAATTAACTAAAGCAACAAAAAGGCCTAAAAAAAAGAATATTGGAGATGATTTCAATAACGAGCTAATAAATAGTCCAATTAAAATTCCAATAAAAACATCATAAAAAAAAATCGATTTTAATGCACTTTGCATTTCTTTCTTCATATTACAATCACTATCTCCAGACTTGATAACTGATAACTAATTATATAACTGAATATTTCATAAAGGAAATGAGAATATTGGTCAATTTTGTCTATTATAAGCCTCATTTAACGATTACGCTTGAATAAATGTCAATTATATACTCCATTCTTATTATTAATCTGTTTTCGTCAATAAATCATTTAATTAAAATATAATTAATGCTTTACTAATAATAAAAATAATTGTTAACCTTTACATTGTAAATAATTTTATATAACATAAAATGGACAAGTCTTTAAGACCTGTCCATTAATTCATAGGTTATTATCTTTTAACTAATAATGCTGTACCCATGCCACCACCGATACATAAAGTAGCTAATCCTTTTTTTGCATCTCTTTTTTTCATCTCATGTAATAAAGTAACAAGTATTCTAGCTCCTGATGCACCTACTGGATGACCTATTGCTATTGCCCCACCGTTTACATTAACTTTTTCTGCAGGGAATTTAAGATCTCTAGAAACTGCAATACTTTGAGCCGCAAAAGCTTCATTTGCTTCTATTAAATCTAAATCATCAATAGTCCAGTTAGCAAGTTCTAATGCTTTCTTTGTTGCATGGAAAGGTCCATAACCCATAATTGATGGATCTAAGCCTTTTTGTCCATAGGAAACTATAGTTGCAAGTGGAGTGATTCCTAATTCTTCAGCTTTTTCCTTGCTCATTATAACAAAGGCTGCCGCTCCATCATTTAAGCCAGATGCATTTGCAGCCGTAACTGTTCCATCCTTTTTAAATGATGGTTTTAATTTACTTGTCTTTTCCAAAGTAGCTCCGAATCTAACAAATTCATCCTTATCAAATACTATTGGATCACCTTTTCTTTGAGGGATAACCACTGGTATGATTTCATCGTCAAATCTACCTGCTTTCATAGCAGCTTCAGCTTTATTCTGTGATGCAACTGCAAAAGCATCCTGTTCTTCTCTTGTGATGCCCCATTGCTGCGCTATATTTTCTGCAGTAATACCCATATGGTAATCATTAAAAACATCCCATAAACCATCAGTTATCATCTCATCTACAAGTTGCCCATTTCCCATTCTTTGTCCCCATCTTGCATCATTCAATAAGTAGGGAGCTCTTGACATGTTCTCCATTCCCCCTGCAACTATAACTTCAGCATCTCCAGCTTTTATTATCTGGCAAGCTAAAGCAACAGCCCTAAGTCCAGAACCGCAAACCTTATTGATGGTCATAGCTGGAACTTCAACAGGTAACCCTGCTTTTATTACAGACTGTCTTGCAGGATTTTGTCCAAGACCAGCTTGTAATACATTTCCCATTATAACTTCATCAACTAATTCTCCATTAACATTTGCTCTTTTAAGTGCTTCTTTAATTACTAATGCTCCTAAATCTACTGCAGGTATGCCCTTTAAACTACCACCAAAAGATCCTACTGCAGTTCTAACTGCACTTGCAATGACAACTTCTATCATAAAATAACCTCCAAGATTTATATTCTTTTCAGTTTTATTATACCCATATCTTTTTGTATTATCAATATGTTTTGTTAAAAAAAACACAATCTTTTTTATTAAGACATAAATCTATGGATATATCATATTTTAGAGATATTCTTCAATTTTTCCCTCTTTTAAATTAAAATAATGTAGGATTTGATCTGTAATCCTTTTTGAAGCTTTTCCATCTCCATAAGGATTAATTGCCATACTCATATATTTATACAGCTTTTCATCTTTTAATAGCCTATTTCCATTTTCCACCATTACTGCCCTGTCCGTGCCTACTAACTTAACCGCTCCAGCCTTAACAGCCTCAGGCCTTTCAGTAACATCCCTAAATATTAAAGCAGGCTTACCAAGGTGGGGAGCTTCTTCCTGAAAGCCTCCTGAATCAGTCATAAGCATATAGCATTTATTCATTAGATTATGAGTTTCTTTTGTGCTTAAAGGTGGTAATAAATGTATCCCCTTAATTCCCTTTAAATATCCATATACTGTGTCACTTACAACTGGGTTTGGGTGAACTAAAAATACTATTTCACAATTGGAATTTTCCTCTTTAATCTCTTTTAAAGCCAAACAAATATTTTCAATACCCTCCCCCCAGTTTTCTCTTCTGTGGGCAGTAACCATTATAATTTTTTTCCTGTAATCTATTTTATTTAGCTCTTCATTTTCAAAAATATAATTTTTTTCAACGGTATAGTTCATAGCATCAATAACTGTATTGCCAGTAACAAAAATATTTTTTCTGTCTACCCCTTCCCTTAAGAGATTATTCATAGCTTCTGGTGTAGGTGCAAAATGTAAATCTGCAATAGCTCCCGTTAATTTTCTATTCATCTCTTCTGGGTAAGGAAAATACTTATCAAAGGATCTTAAGCCAGCTTCCACATGACCTACCTTTATTTGTTTATAATAAGCTGCTAAGGAAGCCGCAAAAGTAGTAGTGGTATCTCCATGAACTAATACTATGTCCGGTTTCTCAGTTTCAAATACCTTCTCTAATCCCCGGAGTACTCTTGTAGTGATACCAGTTAAGCTTTGCTTGGTCTTCATTATATCAAGATCGTAAGAAGGCTCGATTTTAAAAAGCTGTAGAACCTGATCTAGCATCTCCCTGTGTTGAGCTGTAATACATACTTTAACTTCAATCTCATCTCTACTTTGAAGTTCCCTTACTAAGGGAGCCATTTTTATACCTTCTGGTCTTGTACCAAAAATTGGTACAACTTTTAATTTGTTCAATTCTTTCCTCCTAATGATGCTATCCTTCATTCTCTTTGAAAATTCCATATTTCCAAGCGATAACAATAAAAGCGATAACAACTATACCTAATAATATATATGAAGCTTTATCACTTAACTTAATTGCAATTATAGCAAATACCCCTAAGACAGCACTTATTCCATACATAACAAGCACTGCTTGCTTTTGGGATAGTCCTTTATCTAGAAGTCTGTGATGAAAATGTCCTCTATCACCCTTAAGAATTGGCATTCCATTAACCTTTCTTCTTATCATAGCAGCTAGGGTATCATATATAGGAAGCCCCATTGCTAGTATAGGAAATGCTATTGCAAAGGCTGCTGTTGACTTAGTAGCTCCTTCCATAGAAATTGCTGCAAGTAAAAAACCTAATAACTGAGATCCGGTATCTCCCATAAATATAGAAGCTGGGTTGAAGTTGAAGGGTAGAAATCCGGCCACTGCACCAATAAATATTGCTGATAACAAATAAGCCTCTGTTCTACTATTCATTGCAGCTGCTACCAGTATGGTAATTGCAGATATTAAAGTAATTCCAGCTGCAAGTCCATCTAATCCATCGATAAGGTTTATAGCATTAGTTATACCTACTATCCACAATATAGATATAGGTATGGATAATATTCCAATACTAATCATAGGATTCACACTATTAAAAGGATTTGTTAGGTATACAATTTGAACATTAGTTATAACTAACCCTAAAGCCGCTGAGAATTGAAACAAAAGCTTCTGCCACGGCTTTATATCAAATTTATCGTCTAATATGCCACCAATTACAATTATAGATGCTCCTATTATTATTCCAATCTCTTCCTTAGTTAGTGATCCACTTTTTAAAATAACTACTAAAATAAAGGCTATGTATATAGATAATCCTCCTAATAGGGGTATAGGTTTATTATGTATCCTTCTTTCATCTTTAGGTATATCCATTATATTAAAATAGATTGCTATCTTTTTAACTATTGGTGTCAGTGAAAAAGATATAAAAGCTGCAAACGCAACTAAAATAAATATGTTATTCATTAAAACCATCCTTTAATGTGTTTCTAAAACATGAGAATATGTTTTCTAGAAACTAATATGAAGATTTATCACCTAAAGAATCATCTTCTTCAATCCATTTTTCTACATATATTGCCCTATATGCTGTTTTTGAATCACGAATGATTACTTTCTCGACTCCTGAATTAATTATCAATCTTTTACACATAGTGCAGGAATTAGCGTTTAAAACATATTCTAAAGTTTTAGCATCCTTACCCACCAGATAAAGTACTGCCCCTATCATGTCCTTTCTGGATGCACTAATTATAGCATTAGCTTCACTATGGACTGATCTACAAATCTCATATTGAGTGCCTCTTGGTACATTTAGTTCTTCTCTTCTACAATAACCCAAGTCAGAGCAATTTTTTCTACCTCTTGGAGCTCCCGAATATCCTGAAGAAACTATTTCATCATTGTTCACAATAATTGTTCCATAATTTCTTCTAAGACAAGTACCCCTTTCCATGACTGTTTCAGCAATGTCTAAGTAGTAATTATTCTTATCAATTCTATCCATTTTATCACCTACTTTAAAAATATGTTATAAAGACTTTTCGGAACAAAATAAATTATAACTATAATTTATTTTGTTCCGAAAAGTCTATCTCCTGCGTCACCTAAACCAGGTACTATATAGCCGACTTCATTAAGTTTCTCATCCACGGCAGCAATATAAATATCCACATCTGGATGAGCAGCTTGAACAGCTTTAATTCCCTCAGGAGCTCCAATTAAACACATAAGGCGTATATTTTTAGCTCCTCTTTTTTTAAGTAAATCTATTGCATCAATAGCAGAACCACCAGTTGCTAGCATTGGGTCTGTTACAATAACATCCCTTTCGCCGATATCTTGTGGAAGCTTGCAGAAATATTCAACAGGTTTAAGAGTTTTTTCATCTCTATATAGTCCAATATGTCCAACCTTAGCTGCAGGAATTAGTTTAAGCATACCATCCACCATTCCAAGCCCTGCTCGTAGTATAGGGACAATAGCCATTTTCTTGCCAAATAAAGCTTTACAAGTTGTTTTACATATAGGTGTTTCAATTTCTACATCTTCTAGGGGTAAATCCCTTGTTACCTCATAAGCCATTAGCATTGCTACCTCTTCAACAAGCTCTCTAAAGTCCTTTGAACCCGTTCTTTTATCTCTAATTAGAGATAATTTATGAAGAATCAATGGATGTGAAATTACTGTTACCTTACTCATTTATTTTTTCCCCCCGTTTTTTTTCTATTTCACTTATTTTGTTTATCCGTTTTATATGTCTTTCTTCTTCTGAAAACTTTGTATTTAAGAATATATCTACAATGTCCATTGCAAGACCTGGCCCAATAACCCTTTCTCCAAGAGTTAAAATATTAGCATCATTGTGTTCCCTGCACGCACGAGCACTAAACGTGTCATGGCAGAGGGCCGCTCTAATGCCACTAATTTTATTGGCTGCAATTCCTATGCCAATACCTGTTCCACATATAAGAATACCAAAATCAAATTTGCCACTAGTTACAGCATTGCTTACAACTTCTGCATAATCAGCATAATCACAGGATGCTTCACTATAGGTACCATAATCTTGAAACTCTATACCTTTACCATTTAAAAATTTATTTACCTCTTTTTTAAGCTTAAAACCACCATGATCAGAACCAATTGCTACTTTCATCTTATCACTCTCCATATTTTATTACAAAGTAATCTTTGACGCAATGTTATTGGTTTTTGGGTTACTACAAAAAAGAAGATATGTATTTGTTTTTACCCTTATCTTTCCTGAAGCTTATCTAATAATAATTCTATACTTTCTTTTAGTAGTTTGTAGGTATCTTTGTAAATAGACTCATTTCCACCATAAGGGTCTATTATATCCCCATTTTTACCTACATACTCATTTAAGGTAAAAACTTTATCACTATAGGTGGGATATTTATCTATTATTATACCTTTAATACCCTTTGTCATAGTCAATATTAAATCAGAAGCTTCCAAAGTGTGTGAATACAACTGTATTGCAGCTCTCCCACTTATATCTACACCAACATAGTGCTTAAGCGCTGAAACTGCATTCTTTGATATTAGACTATGGGGTGCTATAGCAATGCCGGCAGAAGCCGCACTTGATTCAGTATCCTTGTTAAATCTGTTAAAGATAGCCTCTGCCATACAACTCCTGCAGGTGTTTCCTGTACAACAAAATAGTACTTTCATAGCTTCCTCCAAATTTATACCTTAATGATATTATAGCCTGAGCTTTTTTTTAGCCTATTCATTACAGCGAGTCCTATCCCCTTTTCTTCAAAACTTTCTGATAGGATAATTTCTACACCCTTTCCATCCATCCATCGTAAGGTTTCAAATATATTATGGGCAATCGTCGAAATATCCTTCCTACTTCCAATAGATTTTACAATACCATGTGGATAAGAATTAAAGGTTTCATCCGTTGCTAAGATGCCTATTTTTTTACTATAAAATTTTTCACTTCTATAATTCTGCACTATTTCATTGATTTTTGCAACAGTTTTTTCAAGATCTCCTGTGACTATCTTCACTTGTGCCTTAGGTGCATAATGTCGATATCTCATACCTGGTGCCTTTGGCCTCATAGTTTTATCTTCCATATTCAACACACTAGGGTCCATATAAACATCTTCAAGGTATTCTTTAAGCATCTCTAAGGTTATTCCACCCGGCCTTAGTATACAAGGAGGATTAACACTACAATCTAATATGGTAGATTCTATTCCCACCTCACTACTACCCCCACCAATTATCATGTCTACCTTTCCTTTTAAATCTTCAATACAAATATTAACATTTGTAGGACTTGGTCTTCCTGATATGTTTGCAGAAGGAGCTGCTATGGGTACCCCAGAATATTTTATTAATTCCCTTGCAATTAAATTAGAAGGCATCCTAATACCAATGGTTTCAAGTCCTCCGCTGGTCATATTAGGTATTATATTCTTTTTTTTAAAAATCATTGTAAAAGGTCCAGGCCAGAATTTTTTCATAAGAGTATACGCATATTCTGGAATTTCATAAGCATATTCCTCTATATTATAACTAGCAATATGTATAATTAGTGGATTATCCTGAGGGCGGCCTTTAGCTTCAAATATCTTAAAAACAGCTTTTTCATCAAGAGCATTAGCCCCTAAGCCATAAACTGTTTCTGTAGGGAAAGCAACTATTCCGCCCCTTTTTATAATACTAGCAGCTTCCATTATTATTTTTATATCCGGATTTTCATCTTTTAAAAGTCTTATTATTGTATCCAATTAAACACCTCATCTATAGTATTGCTATTATCACTAATCCAAAACCAATTCCAATTAAAAAGGAAAAGACATTCAAAAATCTATTTTTACTTAATCTAAAGCTTTCTGGGAGCATTTCCATTAAAGCAACAAAACACATAATTCCTGCTGCTATGGCAGAAGCTATAGCTGTATATTTATCTGATATTCCTCCCATATAAACTCCTATAAATGTACCAATGGTAGTTGGAAGCACCGTAATAAAGACAAATAGCATTATTTTAATATTGGTAAGCTTTGAAGATAATAGTGGTGCTACTACAGCAAGGCCTTCTGGTATATCATGAATTGCAATAAGGATGCTCATCTCTATACCTAAAGTGCTGCCTTGAGCAAACCCTGCCCCCATGAGTATGCCTTCCGGAAAATTATGTAGCATTATTCCTATAGCTGCCATGAAGGCTACCTTCATTGAGGAATTTGCAGAATAGGAAGGAAATTTAATCAATTTATCTAAGATTGACATAATTCCGATAGCTAAGAATGAAAACAAAATACAGCTAACCAAATTCCACCTAATGATAGCTTCTGGAACTAATTCAAATAAGGCTATGGTCACCATTAAGCCAGCTGAAAAGCCCAATAGTCCAGCAATCACTTCTTTACTTGGATTCTTTAAAAAAATAGCCAAAGATGCACCAAGTAAAGTGCCGAAAAGAGAAAGGATACTTCCAAATAAAAGGGTCAAAATCATATAGCTTGTCATATAAATTCCTTTTAAATTTTTATCCTTACAAGTCTATTCCTTTTATTTTAGTTTATTCCCTTTAAAGCTTTTATAGCTTTTAATTCTTTCTATTGCCTCATTGGTAAAAGTCGCCGAAACGCAACTGGTGTATATTGTAAAAAGAAGCTCATATTTGGTGTAGCCACCCTTTTTTATAATATAATAATATTCTTCTTTACCTAAACTCTTAACCTTTAAACAATGTTCAGATAGAGCTTTATACCTCTCAATAAAGCTAAGATCCACCAACTTAAGCTTCCTTCCATGAAACCTTGAAGAAGTTAAAATAACAATTTCAAAATCATTATGGACAACTTCAGTATGAACAACTACTACCTTATCACAAAATATGGTTGTGTATTCGGAAAATAGCCCCATTTTTAATTTCAATTTGTACTTTTGGTATGAAAATATTAGTAGTTCCTGGTGAAGCCTTGTTACTACCACCAATATAACTAAAACTTCAAGAATACCTAAAAACATTAAGAAAAAAATGTTAGATTTATTTGATTCATATAAAGTAACAGGAAGAATAAAAAAAACAAAGCTCATAAAAATCAAAAAATTCCAAAGAGAATTGTTTTGCTTTTTAATTGCTTTGCTAATATCCATCTTTACACCTCGAATTTTTTAATCGATAGCTCCTAAAGTTTTTAGCTTTTCAGCATGATCCGCAGTAATCAAACTATCAATCATATCATCTATATCCCCATCCATAAAAGAATCTATTCTATTTAGAGAAAGACCTATCCGATGGTCAGTAATCCTTCCTTGTGGGAAATTGTAAGTTCTAATTCTTTCGCTTCTGTCACCGGTGCCTACCTGACTTTTTCTGTCCTCAGCTATTCCGGAGTCTCTCTCATTCTGAAGTTTTTCAAAAATCCTAGATCTTAATACCTTCATTCCTTTTTCTTTGTTTTTAAGCTGTGACTTTTCATCCTGGCAGGATACAACAAGCCCCGTTGGTAGATGAGTTATTCTGACAGCTGAATCAGTGGTATTTACACATTGTCCCCCATGACCGGATGCCCTAAAAACATCAATTCTTATATCCTTTGCGTCTATCACTAAATCAACATCCTCTACCTCTGGTAGCACTGCCACCGTTGCAGTCGAGGTGTGAATTCTACCACTAGACTCTGTATCTGGCACTCTTTGAACTCTATGCACACCACTTTCATATTTAAGCTTACTATAGGTTTTTTCTCCTTTTACCATGAAAACAACCTCTTTAAAGCCTCCAATATCTGTCTCATTTATACTCATGAGTTCTACCTTCCATCTCTTTCTCTCAGCATATCTTGTATACATTCTGAAAAGATTCGATGCAAATAGAGCTGCCTCTTCGCCTCCCGCTCCCGCTCTAATTTCAATAAAAACATTTTTATCATCATTAGGATCCTTAGGAAGCATAAGTAACTTAAGATTTTCTTCACAAACCTCTTTCTTTTCTAAAAGCTCTTTTATTTCCTCTTCAACCATCTCTTTCAAATCTTTATCTATTTTATCATTTAGCATTTCTTTATCATTTTCCAGATCAGACGTAACTTTCTTATATTGACGAAAGTATATAATAACTTCCTCCAAATCTGATTGTTCCTTGCAAAGTCTTTGCCATTCCTTTTGATCCGTCATAACTGATGGATCGCTAATTTTTATAGATAATTCTTCGAATTTGTTCTCTATAAAATTAAGTCTTTCAAACATATATCTCACTCCGTAATCTTATTTTAAATAACATTTCTTATTTAATTTATAGTATTATTTGTGCTTCGCTACTTAAAACCAAAAACAGCCCTATCCATCTTAGATAAATCTTTAACACAATATATTCCTTTATAGCCATACTTAATCATAATACTTTTAACCTCTTCATATTGATCATAGCCTATTTCAAACGCTAACATTCCACCATCAACTAATATTTTATTGCTTTGCTTTGTTATAGCTTCATAAAAGAGAAGTCCATTATCCCCTCCACATAAAGCTATATACGGTTCATACCGCTTAACATCTTCCATTAGTCCTTCTATATCCTTAGTTTTTATATAAGGGGGATTAGATATAATAGCGTCAAACTTACACCCTTTTGATATAGGAAGCTCTAGTAAATCTGATTCCTCAGCTGTAATTCTACTCTCTAAGCCATTACTTATAATATTTTTGTTTGCAACACCAATAGCCTTTTCTGATATATCATATAAACTAACATTAGTTTCAGATAAAGAGCCAATAGAAATTCCTATAGCTCCACTACCAGTGCATAAATCGCATATATATTTATATTTATTAGCTTTTATAAGCTTTAATGTTTCCTCCACTAAGGTTTCTGTATCAGGTCTAGGAATAAGTACCCCCTCAGATACATATAGCTGGATTCCCATAAACTCAGTGGTACCTGTAATATATTTAACAGGCATCTTTTGTCTTCTTAATTCCAGGAAGTAAAAAAAATCTTTTTCTTCCTTAGGTTCTAATATATTTTCCATACTTAGTAATATAGCTAACCTATCTTTACTTAGAACTTTACCTAAGATAAGCTGACAATCTAATATATAGCTATCTATTCCCGATTTTTTTAATATATCATAGCCTGCTCTTAATAGGTCTTTAACCTTCAAGGTTAACCACTGATTTTTCTATTCCTTCAGCTGCTTCTAGGGCAGCAATAGCAACCTCTAGTTGAGCATCATCTGGTTCTTGTGTAGTTAGCTTTTGCAAAGCCAGCCCAGGATAAGCTAGAATTTTAGCAAAGGTACTGTCACTTTTTCCCATCCATCTTATCAGTTCATAGGTAATACCGGAAATAATTGGAAGTAACAAAACTCTACTTATTATCCTCTCCAGTAATGAGTTCCAACCGGTAAAGGAAAATAATATTATACTTATTATCATCACTAGAAACAGAAAATTAGTGCCGCATCTGGGATGAAATCTTTTAAATTTTCTTGCATTTTCGGGAGTTAATTCTTGTTCATTTTCATAGCAAAATACAGTTTTATGTTCCGCCCCATGATATTGAAACACCCTATGAATATCTTTAAGCTTTCCAACTAAATATATGTAGGTAATAAATATCATTACCCTTATTACGCCTTCAATTATATTAAGTATTATGCTCCTATTATTAGATATAAATCCTTTAAACACGTTTGCCACAAATGTAGGAAATATAAAAAATATACCTACAGATAAAGCTAAAGAAATAATCAAAGAAAAACCCATTGTCACATCATTACTCTTGTCTTTAAATATTCTTTTAAATAGTTTTTCAAAGCTAGTTTCTTCTTCCTCTTCTTCAAAAAAAGATGCAGAATAATTTAAAGACTTAATTCCTTCAACAAGAGAATCAATTAAAGAAGCAAATCCTCTAATAATGGGGACACTAAGAATTTTATAACGCTTTGAAATTGGAAGAGTATCTTCTTTTTTAACAACAATATTACCATCTTCACATCTAACAGCTATTGCTAACCCCTTAGAGCCTCTCATCATAACCCCTTCTATAACAGCCTGACCGCCAACAGAACAATTCTTTCTCATATCTTTCACCTCTTTTTAAACTCATTATATCATTCTAACAGAAATTATGTTTTTAATAAAGATTTTTTTCCATTAAGCTCTAAAGATTGACGAAAGTTTTATTTTCATGCTATAATTTATAAGTTAAAAGTTTAATATAAATTGAAAGAGGTGAACTCAATGAGAGAAGGCATACATCCAGATTACCATCATGATGCAGTAGTCAAGTGTGCATGTGGAAATACTTTTACTACAGGTTCCGTGAAAGCAGAACTAAAAGTGGAAATATGCTCTAAATGCCACCCATTCTTCACTGGTAAGCAGAAGATTATTGATACTGGCGGAAGAGTCGAAAGATTTAGAAGAAAGTTCAATTTACCTACCGAAGCAGAAGAAGAATAAAATAAAGAATAAAAAATACAAGCCTAGGCTTGTATTTTTTTTACAAAATTATAAGCTACATCATCACTTCTAATTTTGTTTTTATAAAATAGCAACACTTCTCCTACCATCAGAGATGTTTAATCACTATCCGTAGTGTTCAAGACTAGAGAAGTATCTTGAAGTACCTATATATTCTTACATAACGTAGTCAGTTAAGACTTAAGCTATTCAACCGACTTGTACTATCTACAAGCCACTACTCTTTAGAGTAGTTGGTAGTTGACATCTTATCTTTCATAATTAGTTCTATAAAATCATCGTTAGTTTTTGTTTTAGATAAAAGATTTATTAATTTTTCAGTAACACCTTGAGTGTTATTTTCATTGTATAGGAGTTTTCTTATCATAAAAGCTGCTTCATATTCCTTTTCTGAAAGAAGTAAATCTTCCCTTCTTGTTCCAGACTTATAAATATCTATTGCAGGAAAAATTCTTCTTTCTTGAAGCTTTCTGTCAAGATGAACCTCCATATTTCCTGTTCCTTTAAATTCTTCAAAAATCATATCATCCATTCTGCTTCCTGTTTCAATTAGAGCAGTTGCTAAAATGGTAAGACTTCCGCCTTCTTCTATATTTCTAGCAGCTCCAAAAAACTTTTTTGGCATAAGAAGAGCCCCTGGATCAAGACCACCAGACAATGTCCTTCCTGTAGGAGTAATAGTTAAATTATAAGCCCGAGATAATCTTGTCAAGCTGTCCAATAATATAACCACATCTTGTCCTTGCTCTACCATTCTTTTTGCTCTTTCGAGTACCATTGAAGCTACCTTAGAATGATGATCTGGCTCCTCATCAAAGGTAGAATAAATAACTTCTCCATTGATTGATCTTTCCATATCAGTTACTTCCTCAGGTCTTTCATCAATGAGTAGAACAATAAGCTTGATTTCAGGATGATTTTTGGAAACACTGTTAGCTACCTTTTTTAATAAGGTAGTTTTACCTGCCTTAGGAGGTGCAACTATAATTCCTCTTTGCCCCTTACCTATTGGGGATAATATATCCATAAGCCTAGATGATAAGTCTATGGAACTTGTTTCTAATTTAATTCTTTCCTCTGGGTATATAGGAGTCAAAGTTTCGAAAGGTTTTCTTCTAACTGCTCTTTCTGGATTTTCACCATTTATGCTTTCTACATAAAGCAAAGCCTTGAATTTTTCCCCTTCCTTTGGGATTCTCACCTTACCTATAACCTCATCTCCGGTTCTAAGATTAAATCTTCTTATTTGAGATGGTGATACATAAATATCATTAGGTCCTGATAAATAGTTGTTTCCCCTTAAGAATCCATAATTATTGTTTTCAACTACCTCTAGTACTCCCTTAGCAGATTCAGACTCATCTATTAGTTCCCTGAGTCTTGCTCTTCTTTCCTCTTCTAATCTTCTTTCTATTTCTGCATCACTTTCTAACTTTGGTATTACTTCTTCTGCTTCAGTTTTTATTTCTTCTTTTTTATCATCTTGAATAGTTTCCTCCACGGTGGTATGCTTTGACTCCTTGGGAGAAATCTTCTCTCGTAAAACCATCCCTTCCTTCTCTAAAGAATTTGGGGAAACATTAGTAATTTCAGATATTAAATCACTTTTCTTTAATCTTGTTACTCCCTTAATGCCCAAATTCTTAGCGACTTCTCTAAGTTCGATTAAGGTCATTTCTTCTAATTTCAAATTAGGCAAAAAAACTACACCTCCAAATGTATTCCTGTGTACTAAAAACTTCTAATATATATTTAATTTAAAAGCTAAATTGGGACTACTGAAACTTCAATTCTTACTTAGAAATGTGTCTATCAATTTAGACTTAAAGTTTTGATAAGTAATTTATTGCTAAAATTTTTTGGGAAATATGAATTCTCATGATTTCTTTAGAAGAAAAAGTACATATACAATATAACCTATAATTATAAATTTATCCACAACTAATTAAAATTGGGCATAAATTCTTTTGTTAACTTGACTAAATTGCATTATTTTTTCACTTATATAGATATAATTTCCTATGAACATTATTGGAAATCCCATAATATGGCACCCACCTATGACCATATCTCTTTTTACAATCTCATTAATTCCATACTTATAATAGTGATATTCACTACAATATGGACATAAAACTTTAAAAACTAACTCTCTTTTTTTATAATTTCTAACCTCCACTGTAGGAAACACTGAATTGTTCTTTTCTATTTCAAATATATTGAACTCCTTAATTTCATACTCTCCTATTGAATTTCTAACAGCTATATTTACTAAGGCATTATATAACATAAAATTTCACACCTCTTTAATAATCATGAGATAATGAATTCTATAAATAATATTAAAATCCTTCAAATTTTTTGAAATATAAAATAATATTATATTTCGTTCTAATATGAACAGGGACATACCTGCTGATTCTATATCGATAAAGATAGCATTGATCGCTTCGTAATCAATAACTTTTTAAAGACCTCCTTCTCAAGCCAGCAGGTGTGTCCCTGAAATGAATTATTCTCTGTATCGATAGATAAGGAAGACTCGTAGAATTGATGTCGCGAGTTAAGCTGAAACGGTTGATATTTTGCTACCATTCTAAGCTGAACTGGGACATACCTAAAGGTATGTCCCAGAATAAATATATATTACTTTTCTTCTTGATATTTTAATGAAGCTTTTATAAAATCTCTGAATAAAGGATGTGGTCTATTAGGTCTAGATTTTAACTCTGGATGAAACTGAACTCCTATAAACCATGGGTGATCCTTAATTTCGATTATTTCTACTAGCCTTCCATCAGGACTTGTACCTGCAATAATTAAGCCAGCATCTATAAGTGGTTTTCTAAATTCATTATTAAATTCATATCTATGTCTGTGCCTTTCATAAATAACTTCATCCTTATAAGCCTTATAAGAATTTGATTCTTCCTCTAGCTTGCAGGGATAAAGTCCAAGCCTCATTGTTCCTCCCTTTTCATCAATATCCTTTTGTTCAGGCATTAAATCGATGACAGGGTGCTTAGTATCCTCATCTATTTCTGAAGTATGGGCATCAATAAATCCTACCACATTTCTTGCTAGCTCAATAACTGCACATTGCATTCCAAGACATATACCTAAAAATGGTATATTGTTTTTGCGAGCCCAACCAGCTGCATATATTTTGCCCTCAATACCTCTATCTCCAAATCCTCCAGGTACAAGGACGCCATCTACGCCTTCTAATATATCTCCCACATTATCTTCACTTACATCCACAGCATTAATCCACTTAATATTTACTTTAGCATCACTATCTATTCCGCCGTGACTTAAGGCTTCTACAACAGAAAGATAGGCATCATGAAGCTCTACATATTTTCCTACAAGGGCTATAGTAACTTCCTTTGATAAATTCTTAAGCTTGTTAACCATTTCAATCCACTGGGTGTTGTCAATTTCCTTGCAATCTAAATGAAGCTTGTCACATACTAAGTTATCTAAACCTTCTGCATGAAGTAAAAGAGGAACCTCATAAAGATTTTCAGCATCTAGATTTTCAATTACAGATTTACCGTCAAGATTACAAAATAAGCCTATTTTATTTTTCAAATCAGTTGAAATTGGTCTTTCTGAACGACATACTATAATATCTGGTTGTATACCTATTCCTCTCAATTCTTTAACAGAATGTTGAGTTGGCTTAGTTTTAAGCTCTCCTGCTTTACGTAAATATGGAACTAAGGTTACATGAATAAAGCAAACATCATTTATGCCAACCTCATATTTTATTTGTCTTATAGCTTCTAAGAAGGGTAAGGATTCTATATCTCCTACTGTACCTCCTATTTCAGTTATCACAACATCTACTTCTCTTTCCTTTGTAACTCTATAAACCCTATCCTTTATTTCCTTTGTTATATGGGGAATTACCTGAACGGTTCCTCCCAAAAAGTCACCTTTTCTTTCCTTACTGATAACTGACCAATAAATTTTGCCTGTGGTAACATTACTACTTTTAGTTAAATTTTCATCTACAAATCTTTCATAATGACCTAAATCTAAATCTGTTTCAGCTCCATCATCTGTTACAAATACTTCTCCATGTTGATAAGGACTCATAGTACCTGGATCAACATTAAGATATGGGTCGAACTTTTGGAGTGATACCTTCAATCCTCTATTTTTAAGCAATCGCCCTAAGGAAGCTGCGGTAATTCCTTTACCTAAGGAGGATACAACTCCTCCAGTAACAAATACATATTTAGTTTGCATATGATTCCTCCTAATATATTACTTTGTTTTTTTATTTTGAAAAGCTATTGACAATTCCAATAGGATATTTTATAATGAAAATTACCCTATAAAATTAAAATGGGTTTTATGTTTGTAAAACATAAATTGAATTATACCACTTATTCTTTTAATATTCTATAGTTATTTATTAAATTTTGCTTTTTTTTATTTATAAGACAATTTTATTGTCTTTTTTTGTTTTTAAACCCACTATTACGCTAAAACCCAATTAATCTTTTATAGTTTTAGGCTTTTATGTTTACTTTCAAAAAGGTACTTAAGGCTTTTTGCCCTGCTAAACTCATTTTATAATCTATTAATATGTCTACACCAATATCATCCACATGAATATCCAATTTTATTGTATCAATTTTAATTTCTATACTACCATAAGGAGTATTGTACAGGCTTATTTCTTCCTTATCCTTCTCAAAATTCATAACCGCACTGGTTGTACCTTCTCTAATAAGTAAAAATTTATCTTTATATATCTTAAAGGTAGTGGTAGTACCCTCCATCCCAGATATTTCTGTTTCTTCATATATCGCATAATAGCAATCTTCCTTTTTAAAAAATTCCCCTGCAGTTACTACTTCAACTATATCATCCTCCTCACTACCATGATTACTCGATACAGATATAATAGCTCTTTTATCCATATTTCTCACCCCAAGTATAATTTATTCTTCAAGAAAAAATAATCCACAGGCTCCTGGACCTGAATGAGTTGCTACTACACATCCCACTTCACATTCAATATAATCCATTCTGCTCTCTTCAAGGTACTTTTTTAAACTGCCTCTTACTTCTTCAGACAAAATATGAAGTAAAATAGGCTTGTCCTCTTTACTAAGGCTTATTTCCTTAGAATAATCTATGATTTTCCTTATAGCTTTTTTTGTTCCTCTTACCTTATCTATAAGCTCAAGTTTTCCATCCTTTATAGATAAAAGAAGCTTTATGCCTAAAACACTTCCTACTAAACCTGCAGTCTTTGATAGCCTTCCGCCCTTCACAAGATGCTCTAAGCTGTCAAAAGCAAGTATACTTTTAACCTTATCCCTTAAGACTTCAATCTTAAGTTTAGTTTCCATTATATTAAAGCCCTCACTTATTAACTCTTTAGTCTTTAATACTAAAAGACCTAGACCTGCAGTTACATTTAGTGAATCAATAACTACTAGCTTATCAGAACCTAGCATCTCCTTAGCCATACAAGCGGATTGATAGGTTCCACTCATTTTTGAAGATAAGTGAATGGAAATGATACTATAGCCTTCATTTAAATATCTATTATAGCATTCATAAAACCTTTGAGGATTTATTTGTGAGGTTGTTGGAAATACATTAGTGGTTTTTATTTTGTCAAAAAAAGCTAAAACTTTTAAATTCACTCCATCCTTATACGATTCTTCTCCAAAATGTACTTCTAAAGGTATAACTTCTATATCTAACAAATCTGTTAAACTTGATGGTAAATCGCAGGTACTATCTGTAATAACTTTAATTTTTTCCACTATGTGCACCCCTTATTTCATATTGGGAAAGTCTAATTGTCTCAAAGCTTCATAAATAACAATTGCAACTGAATTTGATAAATTTAAAGACCTTGTGCTAGTCTCAAGCATAGGTACCCTGATGCAGTTATCTGGGTCGCTATCTCTAATGTCATCTGGAAGTCCTGAAGATTCTCTTCCAAAAATAATAAAGTCTTCACTTTTAAATTGAGCTTGGGTATATGTTTTCTCACCCTTGGTGGTTGAAAAATAAAAACGTGAATCCGGATATTTTTTTCTAAGCCCATCATAGGAATCATAAACTGATAGATCTAAAAACTTCCAATAATCCATAGCTGCTCTTCTTAGATGTTTCTCATCTATGCTAAACCCTAATGGCTTTATTAAATGAAGTCTACAGTCGGTGAGTACACAGGTCCTTGCAATGTTACCAGTATTTTGAGGTATTTCTGGTTGAAATAAGACGATATTTAAATTCAAACGGGTCCCCCTCCTATTAATTATTTAAGATAAATCTTTCAATAGCTGGCTATTGGTGATACCTTAATTATTTAAGATATACCTGTCAATAGCCTTGGCTAATCCTTTATTTTCATTTGTTTCTGTAACATAATCTGCAATCTCCTTAACATACGCTAAACTATTTCCCATAGCTATAGAAACCCCTGAAGCTTTAAACATAGATATATCGTTTTCACTATCTCCAATGGATGCAATCTTATCTTTACTTATGTTATACCTTTTAGCTAAAAGCTCTACTGCTTGTCCTTTTGATACACCTTTTGTCATGACCTCTACACTATTTAAAGAAGAATTTACCACCTCTAGGCCATCAATTTCTTTAAGAGCTTTTTTAATTTCACTTACCTTATCTAATTCATCCTCAGTAATTATACACTTTAAAATCTCATTTTCATACTCATTAAATATTAAATCCCAATCACTCACCAACACGATCTTAATTTTTTTATCCCAAGGTAGATTTTCGTTAAGTTTGTTAAAGATTTTTACTGAATATCCTTCCTTATCCGAGAAAACAATATTAGAAGAATTGAAAACTATTGTAACATTAAACTTTTTTAATAATGAAATTATTTTTTTGCAGTTTATTATACTTAATTCTTTTTTAAATAAAGCTTTATTCCATCCAGCTTCTATTATTAAAGCTCCATTTGAACAGATTAGTGGAAATTTGAAACCAATTTTTTCCGAATAAACCGCTGCAGAAGAAAAAAGCCTTCCTGTGGTTAGAGCCACTATAATTCCGGATTTGTATACTTTTTTTAGAGCTTCAATATTTATTTCATCAATATCTTTCAGGTCATTAAGTAATGTTCCATCTAAATCAACACATAATAGCTTATACATTTGTACCTCTATACTTGTAAAATTTTATATGAAAAGTATATATTTAAATAAAATTAACCTAAAAATTCTATAATACCCTGAGAAATTGCTTTACTCATTTTTTCTAAGGTATCTTTATTAGTCAATCTATTTCTATCCCCTGTATTTGTCAAAAATCCACATTCAATTAACGCACTGGGCATATCGCTATGAACTAATACTGACAAGTTATTGTTTTGTATCTTTCTATCATTCCAATTATCTGTAAGTAGAAGTTTATCTTGAAGATCTTGTGCGAGTCTCATTCTTTCAGGTAACGTTGTATCTCCCTTTGTGCCATAGTAGAAGGTGGTTATACCACTATATGATTTATAATTTTTATCCGTAATAACCCCCGAGTTAACATGAATAGAAACAAATACATCAGCCTTAAATTCATTTGCCATATCGCTTCTCATTCTTAAATCTTTTTTAAGTAGTGAATCAATCTCTTTGTCTTCATACCTAGTAAGCTTAACCTCGCAACCATTATATCTTAGCTCTTCCATAGTATTTTTAACTAAAGTTAAATTTATATCCTTTTCACTAATCAAAGAAGTTACCCCTAAATATTGATATCCACAATCTCTACCTCCATGACCCGGATCTAGCATAACTTTATATTTAGTGGGATTATTAACTTTACTTATAAGTATTATAATATTTTTACTATCCTTATTATCTAAATAAACCTGATTATTTTTATCATAATTTTCTTTAAATAAAATGACTAAAGAATTCTTATTTTCATTATCTGCTATAAAAACATTGGAGGAAGTGGAATTTGCTGTTTTCTTTAACGATGGATTTTCTACATCATTTTTATATAAATATAAATTTATAGTTCCATTTTCTTCTTTATATACAGGAGCATCTGACAAAGTCTTCCTATGAATAGTATATTTTTGATAATATGAGTTTTCCTCCATGTCAATGCTTCCATCATTACTAGCTGTAATTGATACCTTATTATTTACAACTGGTACACTTGCTTTAATATCTTTTGGAGGTGCATCCTGCTTAATAAACATATTAAAGCCATATATACTAATTATTAAAGCTGCTCCAACAATTAAATAAAATCTTTTTTTCGCAACTTTTATTCTTTTTCTCTTTTTAACCCTTAACACTTTATCACCTGTTCTTTTTCCCGATTTTGCTTAGAAATATTATATCATAAAAATCTTTTATAGTAGTTGTTTTATACCTAAAAGAATTATAAGCACCCCTGATATAGTATTGATCTTATTGCCGAAATTTATTCTACTAAACCAATTTGCAGCATAATTACCTAAGGATAAAACAGAAAAACTAATAAACGCAGAAATCAGACCCATAAATACTGGGTTTACCCCAATAAGTCCACCACTTATTCCTCCCCCAATATTATTTAAAGAAAGAGCTACCCCCAGTATAGTAGCCTCACCAAAATCAATTTCCATAGACTTATCTTCATCCGCATCTTCCGGATGCTTAAGTATTTTATATAATTTCATATTTCCATCAGATTTTATAATATTTTTAAGATAGGGCTCAAGGCTCATAAATAATCCTATTAAGCATAGTAGGACCATACTTAATATCTTTGTAAACTCTCTACCCAAATAAAAATTAATCTTTCCTCCAAAGGTAGCTGCAAGAAAGGATATCAAAAATGTTATAAAAGCTATCCACAGATTTTTATCCCTTTTTATTTTAATTCCACGTGCACTGTAAGCAACTCTTACAGCTATATTATCTAAATTATTTGCAAAAGCAAGCAAAAAAGCATAAAAAATTCCCATTTTAATCTCCTTAATAAGTTTCACATTAATATACTATTAAAAATAATTAAAATAGGTACCTTTATTTAAAAAAGACTTTTAACATGAATACACATGAAAAAAGTCTCTCACACCCTATGGTTCTTCACTATAATTTGGTGCAGAAGACGGGACTTGAACCCGCACGTTATTACACACTGGCTTCTGAGACCAGCCTGTCTGCCAATTCCAGCACTTCTGCATCTATGCCATTTTAACATAAAAAAATCAATAAATATATAGTCTTGTTATTAAAAGAATTTTTTGCTTACGTATTTAAATACGTTCTGCCTGTTTTTGATAAATTCTTCTATGAATTTAAAATATTCCTTTCTATCAAACGCATTCGGAGACTTACTACCAAAGTATTCCTTATATACTAAAGGAACAATTACTCCTAATCTTTCCTTTAATATAACATTATTCAACGAATCTACATATTCTAATTCCCCAACAAAGGGGCCCCTTATCATGTTGATTGTAACTAATCTCTTGTTAGTATAAAGATATAAAGGTATCACACTAGCATTTTTTAATAAATATCTTTTCATTCTATAATATAAAAAACCTCTAACTAATATAAATAATAGTATAAAGCTAGTAATTCCAGCAGTAACCTTAGCCCAAAGAGGGATTATTAATTGATGACTATATTTGTAATCAGATTTATTTGCATTGTTATTTAAATCATCCTTTATTTGAGGGTTAGTATTTTTGTTTCCAATAATTGGTATAGGTGGATAAATTGCAGTGCCTGCGTAAGCACCTTCTGAATTTGGTACAGAATCAACTATCGTCCAGATATCATTATCAGGAGCAAGAAGAACTTCACACCAGGCATGAGCATCACTATTTTTTACATCATATAGATCATTCTTCGTTTTATTTTTACTTGTTATTTTATAGCCCTCCACATATCTAGCAGGTATACCTTCTAATCTACACATTATAGTGGTTGCAGTTGCAAAATAAGTGCAATATCCCTTCTTCTCCACATTTAAAAAGTAATTAAGGAATTCTTCTCCCTTAGGCACATTGTTAACACTCAGTGTATATAAATAGTTTTTAGATAAAAAATCATATATTTTTTGAACTTTTTCTACATTATTTTTAGCTCCTTTTGTTACAGTTTTAGTTAGATTTCTTACGCCTTCCGCCACAATATCTGGAACTTGAAGTTCCGGATTATAATTTAACAAATCTGCCGGTGAATAAGTCATAGGTTCCTTCCCATTTGGAAGCTTCGCTAATTTATCTGAGGTATTAATATTTAAAAACAAGGAATATTTATTATCTAAAAAATTTGCTGTATATTTTTTGTTCACTAAAATATTTGAAAAGTAGGTAAAGGTAGAATCATAATTTATTTTACCCCCTATACCTTGAATATTATAGGTGTAGCTAGGGACAAAAAATTCTTTAGTTTTACCACTAACAGGAGTTACCTCCATGGACCTTTTAATAGGCTGATACTCCTTCATAGTACTTATTAAATTCCCTGGTTTTATTTGATTACTAGTTGATTTAGCCCAACTAAATCCGTTATAAAAATTCTTGACAAGTCCTCTAAGATAATAGGGCTTATCAGCTTTAACTTTAAAAACAACATCATTATTTAATTTTACAGGTCCACCTAGGGAAGTATTGCTATCGCTATAACCAGATATTGCCAATCCTTCTTTAATTACTCCCTTGCTTAAGTTATCATTTGAAACGAACTGATTAGTCCATCTGCTTATGCCACTAGATCCTATTTTTCCCATAAAGGTTTGAGGCAATAACCCAACTATAATAGGTAATCCAATACTTAAACATAAGACAAATACGTAGGATGATATTTTGGTTATATTTGTATTAGCACCTTTCCCAATTTGACTTTTTACTATTGTCATATCCTTTGTAATAAAATATGTAATTAAGCTGATAGATAAGAATAAGAATATGTACCCCTTAACTTGATCCGCGTAACCTGTATACCAGAATATGATCATTATTGCCAAAGTTATAAAGGTTAATATAGAATTAGCTCCTTTTTCCATAGCAAATAAAATGATTATAGAAGCCACCGGAATAAAAAATTGATAATAAGGAGAAAAGAAAGAATAATTTGTGTTATAGGAGTTATATACCATCTGACTTAATACGGGGTAATTATTTATAACAGAGCTTATATAGTTATAAATTACATAATGTTTTAATATAATAACAATTACTAATAAAACTATTATTAACATAGTAAAAAGTAACTTTTTAAGTTTACTGCTTAATAAAACCCCATAAAACCAATAAATGACCATAGCAAAAATAAATAATATTGTAATATTAATATAATCGAAATCCTGTATTTTATAAAACACTTCCATTAACTTCATAACAAATAATAAATTAATATATAAAATACCTACACTAATTCCCTTAGCTTTTATCCATTCCATATTTTCACCTTCAATTATTGATTAATAACTGTAGCATTTTGGATTAAATCCTCATAATCAAAACACTCAATTCCACCTTTTTTCATTAACTCTAAATTCCACTTTTTTTCTATTAAAAGTGGATTGCAAAAAAACGAGAAATCATAACCAGATTCGCACATATGTAACAGCTCCTTAGATAATTCATCATCTAGGCTCATGGATATAATACCAATCCATTTTTGTCTACCAACCCTATTAACATTAGAGGTTATAAAACTGGATAAATTATCCTCACTATCACTTTTATGTCTTATTATATATTCTATAAGACTATTAAAATCATTTTTGTTTTCCACAGTAAATGCCTTTTTTATATGAGCATTAACAAGTATACTAACTTTTATGCCTCTTCTGTAGAGAGAATTTATTAATGATACAAAAAAGTCAATCATTTTTTCTTCATTCATTCCTCCCTTATCATAAGAAACATTTGCTTTGCTCATATCCAATATAATAAGGCTTTCTTGACCTGATACCACATCAAAATTCCTAACAAATAATTCACTATGTTTTGCACTGGCCTTCCAGTGAATTCGCTTAAGACTGTCCCCATCTCTATAATTTCTTAAATCTCTTGTAGAAACAGGATTTTCAAGACCATTTTTGTTTTCTATAAGTTTTTGAAAACTCGAGTTTTTCTTTGAGGTTAATATGTGAATATCATATAGAATAGGATATACCTTTATTTCATCCTTGCTTTGAAAAACTAAATTGCTATCAAAAAGATAGAACATGTCTTTAACTCTTAATTTTATTGCTCCAAAATCATAGATACCTCTACTATCAAATACGATTTTTTTATTTACCCAAACCTCCTGATCAATACTTATATCTATAAGATCACCATTATAGTCCCTTTCAAAGGAAGTCAAAACATTGTTTTGTACATATATAAAAGGATAAGGGAAGAAAGAGCTATTTTTAACTATCATAGTAAAGTTAGCCTTCTCTCCAACTACAAAAACAACTTTTTCAAATCTTGTATCAATAGATATGAATCTGGTAGCCGCAATTATTTGAAATAATCCTAGCAAAAAAACACATAAAACACAGTAAAATATTGAATATGGTAAATTCCCACCCTGAAGATATGCAAAGGTAAAGGTGATTATTAATAACAATATATATTTTATATTGAATTTTATCATTTATCTCACCCTAGGTACCTTCAAATTATTGATAATATCTTCAATAATCTCATCACTAGTATTCTCATTCGCCTTTTCAAAGGAAGATAAAGTAACTCTATGAGCTAATACTAGTGCAGCATTTTCTTTAACATCCTCTGGAATAATATAATCTCTTTTATTAATGACTGCATTGGCTTGTGCTACCCTAAGAAGAGCTAATGCAGCACGGGGGCTAGCCCCCAGGAGCAATCTCTTGTTTATCCTGGTAGCATTTACAATTTCCACAATATATTCATTCATTTCTTTAGAGGAATATACCTGTCTTACTTTCTTTTGCAGATCCAAAAGTTCGCTAGCTGTAGCAACACTTTCCAAATTATCTAAGGGTTCTTGATTTCTATATATCTCTAATATATTTACTTCATCTTCTTTTTTAGGATATCCAAGTTTAACTCTTATCATAAACCGATCTAGTTGGGCCTCTGGAAGTATATATGTACCTTCATGTTCTATTGGATTTTGCGTTGCAATAACAAAAAAAGGTAAATCCAGTTTATAGGTATTGCCTCCCTCTGAAACCTGTTTTTCCTCCATAACCTCAAGGAGGGCAGATTGTGATTTAGGCGAAGTTCTGTTTATTTCATCAGCAAGTATAAGATTTGCAAATATAGGTCCTTTTCTAAATTCAAATTCCATATTTTTTTGATTATATATTGATATACCTGTTATATCAGAGGGTAGTACATCCGGAGTAAATTGGATTCTATTAAAGGTCAAGCTAAAAGATTTTGCAAGGGTTTTTACCAAGGTAGTTTTCCCTACTCCTGGAACATCCTCTATTAGCACATGCCCATTTGCTAATATACCCTTCATAACGTTATAAATTTCCTTTTTCTTCCCAATTATAACCTTTTCTAGATTATTAACAATTTTTTCAATTAGATCATTATTATCTTCCATAATTCTCCTTTCGTTAAACTAGCGTTACCATAAATTATACCATATATTTCATTAATATAATTAATTTGCAAAAAATTCATAAATAGTTCACAAATAAAAAATAGATAGAATTAACTATCCACTATCTTTTTTTGTTTACTATGATAAAATAAATTTGTAATAAGTTAACATTGTCTAAAAAAAACTTGGTGAAAGTTAACATAGGAGGGTATTTTGAAAAAATATGTGATGTTATTTCTAATATTTTTTTGTCTTATAATATGTAAAGAAGTAAAAGCGGATAGTATAGTACCTCCTAATATAAACTGCAAAAGTGCTATAACTGTTGATATAGATACTGGAGAAATTATATATGCTTTAAATATTGATGAAAAAGCATATCCTGCCAGTATAACAAAGCTTATGACTGGTCTTATTTTAGCTGAAAGTAAAAATAAAAATGATATTTTATATTACACCCAGGCAGCTAAGCTAGAAGAACCCTTTTCTGCAGATTATAATATACACCCTATAAAAGTAGGAAGCAGCATAAACTGTCAAACTGCTATGGATTTAATGCTGATGAATTCAACAAACGATATAGCAAAAATGATTGGTGATAATCTATCCTCTAGTAATGAATTCCCAACCATGATGAATGTGAAAGCTAGCTTATTAAATATGAAACATACTGATTTTGCAAACCCAAATGGGCTTCCAAATATAAATCACTATACTACTTCTTACGATTTAACCTTACTTGGAAAAGCAGCTTTCCTAAATCCATGGGTTAAAGAGGTAATCAGTAGCAAAAGTGCAAATGTAATCTTCCCAGATGGTTTTACAAAGGAAATAACAAACACAAATAAAATCTTAAATACTTCTTATTGCATCGCAGGTAAAACAGGATTTACAGAAGCTGCTGGAAGATGTTTATTGGCTATTTTCCAAAATAATAATAAAAAGATTATATCTGTAGTACTAGGTGCTCCTGATGATACTACTACAGTTTATGATGACACTTTGAAAATAGTTAACTGGAGTTTTAGCGCTAAAAAGACAGTCCTATATAAAGAAAAAGTTCCTATTAAAAAGGAAAAAGTAAAATTTAAGTTGTTTAAATTTTTTGGACCATCTATTACTGTAGACGTACCAATCATATCTAAAGAAAATATATCCTATTACGGTAATTATATAAATAATTTAGAATTAAAGAAATCCACGCATCTATCTATGGACCCTTGGAAATTAAGTAAAAATGTCTCTATTGGTACTGTAAATATTAAAGAAAGGGATACAGAAAATTCCTACAAATTGTATCCCTCCATTTCTACAGGGGATATTCAATATAGCTTAAAGCTTTTATATTTTTCTACCGATATATATTTATTCATAATATACATAACCTTCTTATTAATAACACTAGGTATAATTAAGATAATTAAATGTTGTTAATTCTATTTCTATATATAGATACCATAGGAATTATGATTAAGATAGCACCTAAAATAATATAAATGATAAAAGGTATGAAATTCAAATATTGTATGAAAAAATTAGAACCGTTAAATAACATGTGTACAAAAATATTTACCCATATGGATTTGGTCCATAAATATGTGATTCCTAAAATAAGTGCTAATAAAAATGCGTAAGAGCCTTGTAGAAGATTCCCGTGAAAAACTCCAAATATAACAGCTTGAATTACTATAGCCGGAATTATGGGGGCTATTTTCTTTAGTTCATTAAATATTAAACCTCTAAAAAGAGTCTCCTCAAATATAGGTACCACAATGGAAGTAACTATGATAATAAAAATTGGATTTTCCTTGTTCATTATACTAGAAATCATTTTATTATATTCTGGGAAAAGCTTATCCACTGGAATAAAGTTCATAACGGAACCCACTACCATACTTGCTCCGAGTCCCAACGCTCCGGCAAGAAACAATTTATCAATACCTATTCTTCTAAAACCAGCTTCATGAAAAATATTCTTTCCTTTTGCAAAGAATATAAGCCAATAAATCAAAAATGTTATAAGGATAGATATAACAAGAATAAGATTGATATTTGATGTATATTGATTTAATATATTATTTGTGAATCCCTCTTGATTCCTATATTTATCTGAATTATTAGTTAATATATATCTAAAGGTTACATAGATAATCGTGCCAATACCAACAAACAACTGAATTAGTATATACAGTCCTCCATATATAATCATATTACCTACTGCTTTTAAATACCTTTTCAATCCAAAACTTCCTTTCTATATAAATAAGCACTATTATTATATCATATTGAAATAATTTTCCAAAGGAGTTTGCTATGAATTTTGCGAATAATTCCAATTTTATTTCTTCTGGAAGTGGAATCAACAATGAAAGTAGTTTACATAAGGATATAAAGAAATACTTAATGGCAGAAGGAGATATTTTTGAAGGTAAATTAGAAGGATATATAATAGATATTATCAGAGGGGATAGCTTAATAGAAATTCAAACCAAAAACTTTTCAGCTATAAGAAATAAACTTAGAGTGTTACTTGAAAAACACAAAATAACACTTGTATATCCTATATATATTGAGAAATTGATAATTAGGTATGATAAAGATAATAATATAATAAGTAGAAGAAAATCTCCTAAAAAAGGTACCCTCTTAGACATATTTAATGAACTCATTAGGATACCTGACCTCTTACTAATTGATAATTTAAAAATTCAGCTTTTAGTTATAACTGTTGAGGAAAAACAAATAGCTGATGGGAAAGGAAGCTGGAGAAGGAAGGGTGTTAGTATAGTTGATAGAACACTTATTTCAGTAAGGGACAACCTATTAATTCATGAAGCCTCTGAGCTTCTAGCCTTGTTTGATTTTTCCTTTGATGGTATTTTTTCAACAAAAGATTTTTCATTAACGACTAAAATAAATATAACTTCCGTAAGAAAAATAATTTATTGTTTAAACAAGTTATGTTTAATAAAACAAGTAGGGAAAACAGGCAATCTGATATTATACTCAAGGACTTAATTGTCAAATCACAATTGAAGCCACTACCACCGAATTGAATTTTAACAAATCGATTTCATAAACAGGAGTGATTGGTTTCCCTGTAACACTATCATAAATAACTCTAACAACAGGCCTATTAGGAAATCCTTTATTCTGCCTTATAACATATGCTTCTATCCCATTTGATAGTTTAAGACAGCACCCTAAGGGATATACTGCAAAGGTTTTTCTGAAAAGGTTCACAAGTTCCGGCTCGAACATTGTTCCAGATCCAGATAAAATAAGCTCATAGGCTTCATTAGGATTAAATCTACTTCTATAGCTTCTATTGGCGCTCACAGCAGTAAAAACATCACAAATACTTATTATTCTAGCCAAATAATAAATATTCTCTCCCTGTAAGCCAAAGGGGTACCCTTTGCCATCATATCTTTCGTGATGCTCGCCTACAGCCTCTATAATTTCTTTTTGGAAAAAAGGATGCATCCTAAGTATTTCTACTCCATAGGCAGAATGATTCCTCATTTCCTTAAACTCTACCTCTGTGAGGACACCCTTTTTATTCGTAATATCTTGAGGCACTTTTGTCTTACCTATATCATGAAAAATTGCAGCCATACCAAGAATTCTTAAATCTTCATTATTTAATTTCAGGGCTGACCCAAGGAATATAGACATTATGCAGGTATCTATACAATGAACATAGGTGTAATTATCATAGGTTTTAACTTCATATAAATTAGTGTTTACATCCCCTGTTTCAGATATATACGTTATCAATTCTTCAATTGAACTTAGCGACCTTAATATATTATCTTTATCCTCATCGCTATCACAATATAGTAAATTATTAAAAACTTCAGGTAGAGTGGTAAGAACATTATTTTTCAACTCTACTAACTCTAGATCCTCAGATATGTCACTTAATTTTTCTTCTTCAACATAAATATAAAATATACCATAATTTCTAATTAATTTCACATATTCAGACGTAATAATAGTGCCCAATTTTAAAAGCACTTTGCCTTCTTGAGATAAAATGTTTCTTGCTAATACTTCATTTCCTTTAAGCTTTCGTGTAAAAATTAACTTCATATCAAATTCCTCTTTGCTTTACCTTATTATTGATATTTATATATTCTACATTTATCGTCATTTTACCTTTTAGCTTTAATACTTATACGAATTTTATTTACTTTAATCTATAATAAAGTGCTACTTTCTAATATTTTACAGGCTATATCTTGTTGTTTTTTCTACGGATTAATAATATAATGTACTAGTGACTGTTATACTGCATATTTATAACTGTATCATAATTAATTTTTTCAATTTTATCTGGAGGTGCATTGTATGAACAACCTAATCCTTTTATTAATAGTGGTTCCGCTAATTTTCGCAATACTATTTACTTTGAGCAATAATAAGACATTTTATAAAATTATATCTTATGCTCTTTGTTTATTTGGAACTACTGTTTCAATAATGCTGGCTTATCACGGAACTGGTAACATTAAGATTTCTGGTACAGCCTTTAGCATTGTAGAAGGAATAATTATTATCTGCGAACTTTTAATTATTTTATTTCTTTTTTATGTATCCATTAAAAACAAAAGATGGGGAGTACTAACTTTAACTGCTATTTCAACTGTTTTATCCGTTTACACAACTTTCTTTATTGGGAAGAGCGAAACGTCAATAATAAATGTTGATAGCTTATCTATAGTGATGGCACTTATTGTAAATATTGTAGGTACCTTGATTGTAGTATTTGCTAATGGCTATATGACAGAATATGAACATCACAGAGGTATGAAAAGCAAGCAGAAACTTTTCTATGCTGTTATATGTGTGTTTTTAGCAGCTATGAACGGGCTTATATTTAGTGATTCTTTATCTTGGATGTATTTTTTCTGGGAAATCACAACTTTAGCTTCCTTTATATTAATAGCTTATAATGCAGATGCAGAAGCCTTAAATAGCGGCTTTAGAGCATTATTTATCAATATTATAGGTGGAATCAGTTTTATAGGTGGAATTATAATTTTTAAAACCTCTATGAATATTGACAGCTTCTCAGGAATATTAGCACATGGTAGGGTTTCTTCCTTTGCTATAATACCTGTATTTTTGCTTTGCATTGCAGGCTTTGCTAAATCAGCTCAGGTTCCTTTCCAAAGCTGGCTACTCGGAGCAATGGTTGCCCCTACACCAGTATCAGCGTTACTTCATTCAAGTACCATGGTAAAAGCCGGTGTATTCTTAATTATAAAGCTTTCCCCAGCCTTTGCAGGGACAAGCCTTGGAACCGCAATAGCAGTTTATGGTGCTTTCACCTTCGTGCTATGCTCTGCAATGGCAGTTTCACAAAGTAATGCAAAAAGGGTTCTTGCTTATTCCACCATTGCAAATCTGGGACTAATAATTTGTAGTGCTGGAATAGGAACTGGAGTCGCAATTGCTGCTGCAATAACATTATTAATATTCCATGCAGTGTCTAAAGCTCTTTTATTCTTATGCACTGGACAAATCGAGCATACTATCGGAAGTCGGGACATAGAGGACATGTTTGGACTTATTCATAAAGCTCCAGCACTTACTTTAATTACTGCCTTTGGTATTATATCCATGATTTTGCCTCCATTTGGAGTTCTTGTTACAAAGTGGATCTCCATTGAAGCATCTGCCACCAATCCACTTGTTGTTATTTTCTTAGTCTTAGGTAGTGCTTTAACAACTATTTATTACATTAAATGGTTAGGGACAATGTTATCTTTCCCTTCAGTTAATTTAAAACCTGAAAAAACAATAAAACGTCCTTTTAGTGTATATTTAGTGCTTTCAATATTAAGTGTAATAGTTCTTGCAATCAGTATATTTATAACTCCAATTTACAATAATTTAGTAGCTCCTGAAATAAAATCTTTGGCTATTAAATCAAAGGATTCCTTATCTGCGGTTTTTGGAGATGTTAGTTCTAAATCTGGTACCTTCAATAATTCTTTAGTGTTCATAGCACTGGGAATACTGATAGTTCTAAGCTTAATTGTATGGAAAGTATTAGTTTCTAAAACACAGGTTAAAAGTATTTACATGTGTGGCGAAAACAATTCTCCAGACAATGATAAAAATATGTTTAGATCTGGTAATGATTCTTTAGTTGAATCTAATATTTCAAATTATTATCTTAAAGATATCTTTAATGAAAAAGCCCTTTCTACCTTGGGTTATGTGGTTTCAATTTCCATTATTTTAGTTGTACTGATAGGAGGGTTACTATGATTCAAAGCGATATAATAAAAATTCTTCTTGTTGTTATATTATCTCCAATTTTAGGCTGTTTACTTGCAGGTTTAGATAGAAAAATAACTGCTCACCTTCAAGGTAGAGTAGGACCACCTATACTTCAGCCTTACTATGATTTTAGAAAACTATTAGCAAAGGAAAACTTTGTATCAAATAGATTTCAAAATCTGTACATTTTAGCTTATTTCATTTTCATTTTAGCAAGCTTACTTATGTTAGTATTCGAAATGGACTTACTTATGATTGTATTCGTATTTACTTTTGCAAATATTGCCTTGATTATTGGCGGTATGAGTACTGGTTCTCCTTACAGCAAGATAGGAAGCCAAAGGGAAACTATGGCAATGCTCGCTTACGAGCCTATATTAGTTTTTTATATAGTAGGTATGTTTATGCTTACAGGATCCTTTACAATCTCAAAACTTAATTCCTTTAAACTACCATTAATTGCTTATTTACCATTAATTTTTGTATGCATGCTTTATATAATGCTAGTAAAGTTTAAAAAATCCCCTTTTGATTTTGCAAGCTCTCACCATGCTCATCAAGAATTAGTAAAAGGAATAATGACTGAATTTTCTGGCCCTACAATGGCTATTATAGAACTTAGTCATTGGTATGAAACAGTATTCCTTCTAGGCTTAATGTTTATATTTTGGAAGCAAAATATTTTTATTGGTGTGATTATATCAATAATAACGTATCTCTTTGTAATTATAGTAGATAATATATCTGCAAGATTATATTGGAAATGGTTTTTAAAATATACTTGGTCAGTTGCTGTAGTTGTTTCTATAGCTAATATATTAGTACTATATATCTACAAAATAAAATTATCATAGAAAGGAGTTTTACTTATGTGTGCTAAAGGAGTTATGAGCAAATCACCTTGGGTTGTACATGTTAATTGTAACAGCTGTAATGGGTGTGATATAGAATTTTTAGCTTGCCTTACTCCCTTATATGACGCAGAGAGATTTGGTGTTATAAATATTGGTAGCCCAAAACAAGCGGATATAATGGTTGTAACAGGTTCAGTAAATCACAAGAATATTGATGTAGTAAGAAACATATATGATCAGATGCCTGGTCCTAAAGCAGTTGTCGCTGTGGGAGCCTGTGCTTGTAGTGGTGGAATCTTCCACAGCTGCTATAACGTTATTGGCGGAGTTGACAAGGCTGTACCAGTTGATGTTTATGTTCCTGGCTGCTGTCCAAAACCTGAATCAATGCTAGATGGTGTTCTTCAGGCTGCAGCAATACTCGAAAAAAAGCGATTAGATAAAAACTATAAAGTTGAGGAGGTTAAAGTATGAAGCTTGAGGAATTTATAGTTGTTGATAAAGAAAATATTCTAAACGAAGTTAGTAAAATGAAGATGGAAGACTATAGATTGGTTGCCATTACCTGTGATAAGGAAGGTGACGCCTTCGAAATGATTTATCATTTTGATAAAAACTACGAAATGAAAAATGTTAAGATTACAGTTGATCTAAAGGATACATTAAAGAGTATATCTCATATTTACTCTCCTGCTTTCCTTATAGAAAATGAGTATCAAGATTTATTTGGATTTGTTTATGAGGGCTTGATTATTGATTATAAAGGTAAACTTTATCTTACTGAAAATGGTCCTAAAACTCCAATGTTAGATAAAAAAGGAAACTAGAAAGGAGAGAAAATTAATGTCAAGAACAATTATACCTTTTGGCCCACAACATCCAGTGCTTCCAGAACCTATACAATTAAAACTAGTTATGGAAGACGAGAAGGTTATAGAAGCATTACCAGCAATAGGCTACGTTCATAGAGGACTAGAAAAACTTGCTGAATTAAAAGACTTTCAACAAAGCGTTTATATAGTAGAAAGAGTATGTGGAATATGTAGTTTCATGCACTCCATGGCTTATGTTAGGGGTATAGAAGACTTAATGGGTATTCAAATCCCTGAAAGAGCAGAATATATTCGAGTTATATTTGCTGAGATAGGAAGACTTCAAAGTCATATGCTTTGGCTAGGCTTATTTGCAGATGCCTTTGGCTTTGAGAGCCTATTTATGGAAACATGGAAATACAGAGAAAAGATTCTTGACCTTTTAGAAATGACAACTGGTAACAGAGTAATAATTTCAGCTAATAAAGTTGGCGGTGTAAGCAAAGATTTTACAGATGAACATATTAAAATAATATTATCCACAGTTACTGAACTCGAAAAAGAACTGAACCTAGTTAAAAATACATTTTTAAATAATTACACCGTAAAGCAAAGAACTGTTGGTGTAGGTATCCTAACAAAGAAAGAAGCACAAGATCTTTGTGTTGTTGGTCCTGTAGCAAGAGCTAGTGGAATAGATTATGATTTAAGAAATACAGGCTATAGTGCTTACAAAAATTTAGATTTCAAAACTATAGTAAGAACTGATGGAGATTCCTATGCTAGAACTGTTGTAAGAATCGAAGAAATGTTTCAATCCTTTGACTTAATAAGGCAAGCTATAAGCAAGCTTCCTACGGGAGATATATTAACTCCTTTTAAAGGTTTCCCAAAAGGAGAGGCAGTTTCAAGAATAGAACAACCAAGAGGAGAAGCTATATACTATATAAAGGGAAATGGTACAAAGAATCTTCAACGATTAAAGATAAGGACTCCTACCTTTGCTAATATTCCTGCACTGCTTAAGATGTTACCTGGTTCTAATCTGCAAGATGTTCCAGTGCTAGTTTTAACAATTGATCCTTGTATAAGCTGTACAGAAAGATAGGAGGTAAAATTCAAATGGCAAATATGTTACAATTAATTATGAGTAATATAACTCATAAACCACAAACAAGACTTTATCCTATAACTGAAAGAATCCCTTATGAGAGATCCCGGGGACAAATTGAAATGGATGATACTAATTGCATATATTGTAAGATTTGTGCAAACAAGTGTCCTGCTGATGCAATTACAGTTGATAGAGATAAAAAAATATGGACCCTAGAGGCCCATAGATGCATTATTTGCAACGAGTGCGTTGCAGTATGTCCTAAGAAATGCATCACTATGAAAAGTCAAAGACGAACAGCAGGACCACAAAATGTTACAGTTACCCATGTAAAAGAGGTAATTGCTAAAGAAGCAGCTAAAACAGAATAAAAGCATAATCAAACTCGATCATAAAAAACAAGCCAATAAGGCTTGTTTTTTTGTATTTAATTTTATATTAATGTCAATAATAGGTATAGGGAGTCATAACAATTGATTATTGTTATGCAGGATAATGAATATAGGAGGTTTATATATGAAAAGAAAATTAATTACTTTTTTAGAACTTACTCTTTGCTTGATAGGATTATATATAACTATACAATATAGAAATGAATTAGTTCTATTTTGTACAGGCTTATTCCTTACATTTTTAGGCATTTATTATATGTACCGTTCATCTAAAATTAAAAACATCATAAAAGCAAACTTAAGTTTATTTTTCCTCTTTACTAAAGGATTAGGTGGAGAGAAAGCTACTTTCAATTCAAATAACAAATTGTTAGAATACTCAAAATGGTTAGATACTAGTAAATTCACTATATATAACAACTTCTATCTTAAATATAATAATAAAGACTATCTTATGGATACACTAATTATTGGACAGACTATAATATTTAACATATTAACAAAAGATTATTCAGAGAATATTGTAATTGATGAAGAAGGAAATTGGATTTCCTATTATAATGACAACAAAAGCGGTATTGAGAATCCTATAAGTCATGTTAAAATTAATCATAAAATAATCGGAGATATAACTGAAACCAAGATACCTATTATTGATGTACTGGTTATAACTAATGACAAATGTATAATAGAGGGCAAAAAAAATAGCAGTATTAATATAATAAAAGTAGATTCAATCTTAGAATACATTGAAAACTATTCTTATAATTCTGGTTTACTTTATACAAATGATGAGATCCCTAGCTTTATACAGCTACTTGAAAATAAAATAATAACTATTCCGGACAAAAATACTGAAAGTAAACTTCTTGGAAAATTAAATAAATTAAAAGGATTACCCACTTTAGTTTTTGTAATGGTAATTATAACTTTCTTTACCAGCTTTTTTATATGGAATGTGTCAAAGGCTAAACCCATTACTAATATTGCAGAAAAATATGATGGAACTTCAGCCGCATATAAGGATTCCTCTATCATTCTTCTTAGTAACTGCGATGAGAAAATTTTAAAAGATAAGGTTACTATAACAATAAATTCTATTAATAAGACATCTGTTTCCGTAACCTTAAAAGTAACCTTGCAAAATAATTATGATAAGGATATACAATTATTTGGATCGGATAAGATTATGTTAACAGACGATCTTGATACTACCTATAAATTACAGCCTATGGATAGTAAAAATGTATACAATTCTATATCCCCTGGCTCAAGTGAAACAGTTGAAATGGTATTTCCTCCAATACTCAAAAAATATAAGTCCCTTACCTTGTCTGGAGAGCTTTGGACAATAGATTTAGGTGTATTAGATACCACCTTTAAAATTCCTATAACATACTAGTAACTACTAAAAAGGGGATATAAAACAATAAATTGTTTTATATCCCCTTTTAATTCCATATTATTTCTTTTTAACTGAATCACGTTCAATCAATTGATAAGGTAAGACATAATGTTCTTCCTCTAACTCTTTTTTATTTATCATTTTAATTAGCATTCTCATCCCTACAGAACCCATATCATACATAGGTTGAGCTATGGTAGTAAGCTTTGGATAGAAGGTTGAGGCAGCATATATATCATCAAAGCCCATAACACTTACGTCTTCAGGTACCTTTATACCTTTTTCCCTTAAAGAATTTATTACTCCCATTGCGATTTCATCACTAGCGCAAAACACTGCATCTACAGGACCTTTTGCCCATATAACACATATATCATTATACCCATTTATTGTCTTTAGTCCTGAGAACGCAGTTAAATTTTCATCAAAGTCTATAGAGTTTTTTTCTAAAGCCTTTTTATATCCATTTAACCGTAAAGAACTGGCGTTATATCCATCATTACTTCCACCAATAAAGGCTATTTTTTTGTTCCCTTTTTCTATTAAATATTCTACAGCTTCACAAGCAGCTTTTTCATTGTCTATACTGATGCTAGGTAATCTATCTTCCTTATCCCTTGCTTCTACAAGAACCATCTTCATTTCTAATTCCTTTATAAGCTCCATAGTCTCAGGCTCCAAGGAATTACTCATATATATAACTCCATCAACCATTTTTTCTTTAAGAACCTTCAAGTATTCTTGCTCTTTTTCTATATCTAAATCTGTATTACAAAGAATTATATTATAAGAATATATGTTAGCTACATCCTCTGCGCCTCTTACAATCTCAGGATATATCTGACTAGATATATCTGGGATTACTATACCTATGGTACTTGTCTTTTGTGTTTTTAAACTTCTAGCAACAATATTAGGTCTATATCCTAATTTTTTGATAGCGCCCATAACTTTCTTCTTTGTTTCTATGTTAACCACGTCAACTTCATTTAACACTCTAGAAACAGTAGCTATAGATACCCCTGCTTCCTTAGCAACATCTTTTATGGATGCAACCATAATAATCAACTCCTGCTTTAATATCTTTCTAATAATTATACTTTTAAAACCTTTTTAATACAAGATTTTTGTTATTTATGTCAATTTATATCTTTGGGGTTATTGCTAAGAAAAGCTTTTTCCCAGTTTTCAACATAATCTCCAGTGGCCCATTGATCCATTATTACACCTTCACCCTTTCTAAGGTCTATTTCCTTTAAGGGATCCTTACCAATTACTCCATTACTTATTTTATATACTTTAATTTTAGTACTAGTAACTATAACTATAATATCTTTCCCTGGAGAAGAAAAAGCATCAATAGCTTCAGGTATACTATCCTTTATACCTCCCCAGGAGGGATATAAGTCATCATAGCCAATAAGCTCCTTTGGTGCAGGTAATGGGATATTAAAATCCACGTAAGAATAGTTATTATCGGTCTGAGCTTTTTCAGTTAATCTGCTTTTTAATATCCAATGACCATTACATCTTTCCACTCCCCAATTATCCTCATCTGGTCCATCTGAATAAACATTTTTACCTTTAGAAGAATCTTTTAAGCTACTTATACTTTCCTGAAATACCTTTAATCCATTCCCAGCTAAAATTTCAGTTAGTTTAATAGGGTTACTAAATAAAAGACTGTTTATAGAAACAACCTGTAGCTTACTACTTTTAGAGTTTTCACCATTTTGATAAATTCCCTCATTATATAAATCAAAGGAAACATAATCATTGCCTACAAAATTTATAGTTTTGCTGGAAGTTTCATAAATAGTTGGTTTATCTGACCAATTATTAACATTGGCTTTATCAACAGGTTGAGCACTCACAGAATCCCATATATTATTAGTACCCATAATCTGCCTTTTGCTATTAATAGTCCAAAATCCATTTTGTCTTGGTAAAAGTATATAATTCAATTCTTGAGTTTCACTATTTATCAGCTTATCCTTATAGCTAATATAGATAGTCCTATATACAGGCTCTTCTAGCTTAGAACTAGCATCCTTCCTATAGCTTTTTAAGGAAAGTAGCAACGCTGAATTAATAACTTTCTTTTTGCTTTCTACTCCCCCTGAACTGGCAGTTGAAGCTTTATCTTCATTGATAAATAAATTATCTATTTTTTCCAGTGTATAAAAGGTATTATCCATGTTTAAAATAAGCTCTTTCGATCCAACTAAGGCGAACTCATAAAAGTAGTTATTCCCAGTTGATATTGATATAAGTTGAATTTTCTCTTGAGAAATCTTTAATAGATCTGGCATTATATGATAATTATATATGAAGTACTCATTAGTATTTACAGTACGTACTTTATATTTAGGATTTATATATTTGTTATCACCAAATATTACTTTCTTTGAAGAAAAGGATACCTTAAGATTAATTAAAGAATTCGTGTTACTAGAGCCATTAATATTTGCAGGATTAGCCAAGGAGCCTGTTATCTTCCAGGTTCCTTCTATTGGTATATCATTATTTACAGGTTTAGCAACTGTATTTGAGGAATTTAAAATGATGTTATTGCAACCGGAAAAAAGCAATGTTAATATCAACATCGCTAAAAAAAGGCTATTTACTTTAAGTATTTTCCCATTACATATTTTACTTCTTTTTCTTATCATTTTAAGTCCCCTGTTTAAATATGGACATTTAAAAAACAAAATGCCACTATTATGAAGGATAATATAATACTAAATTTAATTTTAAATTTCCTTAGTTCCTCCATTTGTAATCATCTCCTATAATAATATCTATTAGTTCATTATTATTTTACAATTTATATCAAAGAAGATGGTTACATTTTGGATAATAATGTTTACAAAATAGTTACAGGCAACATTATTGTTACTCTAGTTCCTGAATTCTCTTCACTTTCGATATTTAATACACCATAATGAAGATTAACTATTTCATCACAAATAGATAACCCAATACCACTATTTGAATTACTTCCTTTGCCCTTATAGAACTTTTCTTTGACTTTTGGCAAATCCTCTTTTGATATGCCAGTACCTGTATCAGAAATTATTATATTTACAAAGTCCTCATTTAATGTTAATTTGATTTTTACTTTTCCTCCCTCTGGTGTAAAATTAAAGGCATTATCAATTATATTAATAAGTACTTGTTTAATTCGATTTTCATCTAAACTTAATATAGGTATATCCTGCTCTTTTTCAAAATCAAGAATTATTTTTGATCTCTCTGCTCTTGGCATCATCTGGGTTATTACCTTACTTACGCAATCCTTTAAATCTACTCCATTCAATTTTAAACTTATCTTTCCTGAAGATAGCTTGGAAAAATCCAATAAATCTTCAACTAAAAGTGTAAGTCTTTCACTTTCTTTTTCTATTATAGATACAGCTTCACGAACATTACTACTTACCTCTCCTATATTACCAGAATTAATAGTTATAGCCCAACCTTTAATTGCAGTAAGAGGTGTTCTTAATTCATGGGATATAGAAGATATAAATTCGTTTTTTAATTTATCACTATTTAAGATCTCTTCCGCCATATAATTAAGTGTATCAGTAAGCTTTCCAACCTCATCATCATACTTTTTAGGTATCTTTTTATTGAATCTACCCTTTGCCATCTGCTCAGCAAATCTAGTAATCTGAATGATTGGTTCTATAATTGAGTTTGATAAAAAAATACTTATTACTCCAATAACTACTATCACTAGTAATCCTAATAAAATAAGCACAGTAGATATATTAAAAAGATTTTCATTTACTTGCTTTAAGGAAGATACAAACCTAATAACCCCAACAGTGTTCTCTCCAGTCTTAAGTGGATATGACACAGAAAGCATAGGATTCGCATCATAATCTACATATCCCCTCCAGTAGCCTACATTGCCTTTAATTGCCTTTTTAAAATCACTGGTGCTTATAGGCTTCTTGTGCAGAACTCCTAGTGAATCCAAAAGTACATTCCCGCTGGGATCCATTATTTGAACTTGGGCTAAGGTGTTTTTCCAAAACAGATCTGAATTGTTTTGTATATTATCTGATAAACTTTGGGAAGAGAAATAATTAGTATATAAATTACTGGAGGTTTTTATCTCATTATATAGGATTTCCTCAACATTAGAATAATAATAATGTTTAATCCCTGATATAAGTAAAAGGTCAATTATTAGTACCGCTACAAAAACAATTAGTAGATAACTTCCCACTAACCGTTGTCTTATACCCTTCAATTTAATCTTCCCTCCATCTATATCCAAAACCCCATACAGTTTCTATAAAAATAGGCTTTGACGATATTTGTTCAATTTTATTTCTGAGTCTTCTGATATTAACATCTACAATTTTAGGATCACCTATATAATTTTTGCCCCATATAACATTTAGAAGTTCATCCCTACTTAAAGCCTTTCCTGGATTTTTCATAAAAACCTTCATCAAAAGAAATTCTGTAGGGGTAAGATCTAATTCCTTACCATCTTTAAAAATTCTCTGAGCTGATATATCAAGCTTAAAGGGTGGATTATATAAAAAAGCTTCTTCCTTGTCTGATTTTAATCTTCTTAATAAGGCCTTAGTTCTTGCAACTAACTCTAATGGGTTGAAGGGCTTAGTCATATAATCATCTGCACCAAATTCAAGACCAATTATTTTATCCATATCTTGACTTTTAGCAGTTAACATTATAATTCCAATTTCTTTATGCTCCATTCTTACTATTTCGCAAACCTTGAACCCATCAATACCTGGTAACATAACATCTAAAATAACAATATCTGGAGGGTCAGCTTTAATTTTTTCTAAAGCTTCTTCTCCACTTTCCGCCTCTGATACGGAAAATTTATTAGCTACCATATTAATTTTTACAAAGGTCCTTATAGAGCTTTCATCTTCAACAATTAAAATTTTATTATTCATTATACTCCTTGATCTCCCTCTCCCCTTAATGGGTAGGATACAGAAATGGCATACCTATTTGGTATGCCATTCACTAAATTATCTTAGTTAATTTTATTTCAGAACCTCAACTGTCATATCTAATTTTTCGTTATTTACACTAAATACATTATATACCTTTTCTTCATTATAATATATACCCTCAGATAAAGTTTCTTTTTTAATGTTATCGGAAAACTTATTGATTATATTTATCAATTTTTCATTTCCTGCTACAAATAAATTGATTTTATCTGCTACCTGAAAACCGCTTTCTTTTCTCATATTTTGCACTTTACTTACGATTTCCCTATAAAAGCCTTCTTCTAAAAGTTCCTTTGATATTAATGTATCTAATACTATTCCGATTGTTCCTTCCCCTGCAAAAGCAAAGCCTTCCAGTCCTTGCATGGTAACAAGAAGATTTTCACTATTTAACTCAATCAATGTTCCATTTATATCTATATTTACCTTTTCTCCTGCGGAGATACTTTGAGCAAGCTCCATTTGATTCCTTGAGTCTATTTCCTTCTTTATTGCAGGAATCATCTTTCCAAAAGCTTTACCTAGTACTGGCAAATTTGGTTTTATTTCAAACTTAACATATTCAGATAAGTCCGCACCAAATTTAACATCTTTTATGTTTAACTCTTCCTTAATAATTGAGCCATAATACTCAGGTAATGATTTAACGGAAAGTAGCATCTTAGAAAGTGGCTGCCTGTTTTTAATATTAGCTGTATTTCTTGCACTTCTTCCTAGCTTAACTATCCTATAGGCTTCTTCCATATTATCTTCTAATACAGAATTCATTAAGCTTTCCTCATAAATTGGCCAAGAACATAAATGAACACTTTCAGGAGCAGTCTTGTCTAGAATAACTACTAAATTCTGATATATCTCCTCTGTTATGAATGGAACAAAGGGAGCCGCTACAATAGCTAATGTAGTTAAAACCTTATATAACGTTACATAAGCTCCTTTTTTATCCTCAGTAAGGCTTTCACTCCAGTATCTGGACCTATTTGTTCTTACATACCAATTAGACAATTCATCTGTAAAGTCTTCAATCGCTAATGCTGCTTGGGTTATACCGTATTTATCTAATTGGTCCCCTACAACTTTAACTAAGGTATTAAGCTTTGATATAATCCACTTATCCATAACATTGTCAGAGTGAAAATCTTTATACTTTCTGGGATCAAAACTATCAATTTCAGCATATAACACATAAAAAGAATAGACATTCCAAAAAGTACTTAAAAATTTCCTTTGAACATCCATAACTGCTTCCTCATAAAATCTAGAAGGTAGCCATGGAGCACTTGAGGTGTAAAAATACCATCTAGTCGCATCTGCTCCTTCGTTTTCCAGCACAGTAAAGGGACTTAGCACGTTTCCTTTGTGCTTTGACATCTTTAATCCACTCTTATCAAGGACATGGCCTAGGACTACGCAGTTTTCAAAGGGGTTTGTTTCAAACAAAATTGTTGATATTGCAAGTAAGGTATAAAACCATCCTCTTGTCTGATCTACTGCCTCAGATATAAACTGAGCCGGAAAGTTTTGCTCAAATAATTCCTTATTCTCAAAGGGATAATGATATTGAGCAAAAGGCATAGATCCAGAATCAAACCAGCAATCTATAACTTCAGAGACCCTAGTCATTGGTTTACCGCATTTGCTACATATTAATTTAACATTATCAATATATGGCTTATGAAGTTCTATTTCATCAGGTACATTTATTCCCTTTTCCTTAAGCTCTGAAATACTCCCAATACATTCTTTATGTCCACATTCACATTCCCACACTGGAAGAGGCGTTCCCCAGTATCTTTCTCGACTTATACCCCAATCAATTACATTTTCAACAAAGTTGCCAAAACGTCCGGTTCTCACATTATCCGGATACCAGTTTATTTTATTATTATTTTCCATTAGCTTATCCCTAAGCGATGACATTTTGATAAACCAGCTGACTCTTGGATAATATAAAAGTGGTGTATCACATCTCCAACAAAATGGATAAGAATGCGTAAAGGCTTCACTTTTATATAATATATTTTCTTCCCTTAAATAATCAACTATTTTAGGATCTGCTTTTTTAACAAATATTCCTTTCCAAGGCTCTACTTCTTCTGTAAAATTACCTTGGGAATCTACAAGATTAACTAGAGGCAAATCATATTTCTTGCCTAGCAAATTGTCGTCTTCTCCAAAAGCTGGTGCTATATGCACTACACCTGATCCATCTGTGAGAGTTACAAAATCTCCATGCACCACATAAAATGCCTTCTTATCAGGCCTCGCGAATTTAAACATTTGCTCATATTCTTTTCCTAGTAGCTTTTCTCCTTTAAATTCTTCTATAATCTCATATTCGCCTATTAGCTTACTTAAAAGAGCTTTTGCAAGGATTAAGTTTTCACCATTATTAACAACTTCAACATAGTCATATTTCTTGTTTATGGCGAGTGCTACATTACCTGGAAGGGTCCAAGGTGTAGTAGTCCAAACTAATATATATTTATTTTCATCCTTCATCTTAAACTTTATATAAACAGAAGTTTCCCTAACATCCTTATAGCCTTGTGCTACTTCATGAGAGGATAAAGATGTACCACACCTTGGGCAATAAGGTACAATTTTATGACCCTTATATAATAAGCCTTTATCCCATATTTGCTTAAGTGCCCACCATTCAGATTCAATGTAGTCATTATGATAAGTTACATAAGGGTTATCCATATCCACCCAAAATCCAACTCTTTCAGACATCTCTTTCCATTGCTTTGAATAGGTGAAAACACTTTCTTTGCATTTTTTTATAAAGTCCTCCACACCATACTTTTCTATATCGGGCTTTCCTGAAAGTCCTAGAGCCTTCTCGACCTCCAGTTCCACAGGTAAACCATGGGTATCCCAACCTGCTTTTCTCAAAACTTTATACCCCTTCATAACCTTGTATCTTGGAATCAAATCCTTAATTACCCTAGTTACAACATGGCCAATATGTGGCTTTCCGTTAGCTGTAGGAGGGCCATCATAAAAAGTAAAATATTTGCCATCCTTATTTAAATTAAAATTTTTCTCAACAATATTCTTTTCTTCCCAACCTTTTAATATATCTTTTTCCATTTGGACAAAATTTCTTCCAGCTTCAATTTTTTTATACATAATATTTCTCCCTTCTCTATATCTAAAGACAAAATAATTTTTAAAAGCAAATTTATTATTTTTAGGTTAATAAAAAAAACCCCGTCCGAATAGGACGAAGTGAATCGCAAACCACCTATGGTTATTTCAAATACAATGATACTCTATCCTTTAACGCAGGAATACGAAAAAACTTACTTTTGTTCAGTTTATAACTCCAGGGTGATTTTCCTTATAATATGCTATGGGCTTTCATCTAACCCCACTCTCTAAAAACAATGTTTATAAGTACTTTTCCCCTTCAACGTTTTATTAATTATAGTATATACGCCTATCAATGTCAATGATACCAGTATTTTTCCATAGCTTATCTGAATTGAATATATACTAGGTAGAAAATAAAGGTTAATATTATTACAAAAAAAGGCCAGTTAAGCACTTCCCTTATATTGGTTTTCTCAAAACTTTCAAGCTCCCCGTAAATAATGCTATTTCTTTTCAAACTAACTCTTCGAAGTAGATATATAAATGCGAATGCAACTGGTGTAATTAAAAATACCCAAAAAAGTTCACCTAAAACTAGCTGTAACTTTTCCACTGAGGTAAACTTAGTTATATCACTAGGAACTTTAATATTGTAAGCAACTACTATTTTAGCTGCAATAAATTGCAGAAGTAGCTGAAACCCATTAAAGGTAAAATGGCATACCATAGCGGCTATTATGGAATTTGTTATATACACAATGTAGGCTAAAAGAACTCCTAAGGCAAAGGCATAAAAAAACTGTTGCAAATTTAAATGAAGTATTCCAAAAAATAACCCTGTGATTATAGCTGATATTCTTATATCCTTTTTTCTATAACCAGAAAAAGCTACTCCTCTTATCACTAACTCTTCACATATAGCAGGGGTTAAAGCAACTATCCCAAATTTTGTTATCAGTGTTAAGGAATTTATTTGTTCCATAGCATTACCAATGTAGTTTTTTGATATGAAATTTGATAAAATACCAATTAACTGAGCTGCGGGCTGAATGAAAATGGCAATTCCTATGATTAAAAGAATTTGAATGGGAGAAATTCTATTAAATCTTATAGTTTTTAGAAAAGGTTCTTTAGTTATAACAAAATATAAAACAACTGGGAAAAGGAGTAGTAGTAACTGTCCTAGTACCAATATAATACCTACTGGAAGCTTTAAGCCATAAAAAATTGGCCTTAATAAGAATCCTCCAAATATTTGTGTTAGAATCACAAGCATTACAAACAAATTGCTTTTAAAAGTAGCTTTCATCGATTTCTCTCCTTTTATCTAATGAGACAGCATAGCTACCTCGTTCTAATCTGAGCAGGGACACACCTGAAGGTATGTCCCATGGAATTAACAATCATCTTTTTCTCGAAACAAAAATTAGCCCTTCATTCCTCGCTTCTATAACTATAACAAAATTTCCTTACTCTTACAAATAAAATAGTTTATTTATTTATTTTTAGTATATAATATCATTATAATATTGGGAAAGAAGGTAATATGATGGTGATAACTTGGCTGGGCCATTCATCCTTTTTAATTGAAGGTTCTAGTGGGAAAAAAATAATAACCGATCCCTTTAATGGAACCGTAGGATATAAATTATATGAGAGCGATGCAGATGTAGTAACCATAAGTCATAATCATTTTGATCATAATTACACAGAGAAAATTAAAGGTAACCCAAGAATCATAAGTGTAATAGGAAGTTTTGACCTTGAGGATATAAAAATTAAAGGTATAAAGAGCTACCATGATAATGTTATGGGTTCTAAAAGAGGGGACAATATAATTTATATAATTGAAATGGATGGCTATAGGCTCTGTCATTTAGGAGATTTAGGCTATGTATTAGATTCTGCTGCTATAAAAGAGCTAGGCCTTATTGATGTATTATTTATACCTGTAGGTGGTAACTATACCCTAGACAATCAAGAAGCAAGCGAACTGGCAAAACTTATAAAATCTCATATTGTAATACCGATGCATTATAAAACTACCTTCATTTCATTTCCTATATCTGGTATGGAAAATTTTTTATTAAATATGAAAAACTGTGAAAAGATTACAGATAATCTAAAGCTTGAAAGTAAGCTTATGGAATATAATATAGTAAAAATTCTTCCGTATAATAATTAAACAATATCTAGAACTATTTTTATGAGGAGTAATATTAACACAATAATAAATAAAGGTTTTATTATTGTGTTTCCCCTTTTTATAGCTATTCCTGAGCCAATATAGTTGCCTAATATGCCACAAATAGCTGCTGGTACCCCATAATACAAATTAACTTGATGGGCTCTATAAAAGGTTATCAGTGCTGCTACATTGGAAGCTAAATTTATCATTTTTGCATTTCCTGAAGCAGTTAAAATATCAAACCCTATAATCGTGGTAAAAGTAAGTATTAGAAAGCTGCCGGTACCTGGCCCAAAAAAGCCATCGTAAGCACCTAATATCAAACCAGCAAGCATTGATAAAATTATAATAACTATAAGCGACCTTTCCTTTGTTTTATCTTTAACCCCAAAATTTTTCTTTAATAAGATAAATATAGCTATTATCGGAATCAATATAATAAGAGTATACTTCAAGAAACTATCATCTAAACTTAAGGCAGCCCTTGCTCCTAAATAAGAACCTATAAGAGCAGTTATAACTGAAAATATTGCTGCTAGAAAATGAACCTTCCTGTTTTTTATAAATCTTAAAGCTGATAAAAAGGTACCAAAGCTTGAGGAAAACTTATTAGTACCATATGCAGTATGTATAGGTAGTCCAATAAAAATATAAGCAGGAAGAGATATAAGTCCACCCCCTCCAGCAATTGAATCTACAAAGCCTGCTATAAAAACAAGTGGACATATTATAAGAAGACGTGTTAAATCCATAATATTCTCCTAATTCATCTTTTTAGTATTTTTGCAGAAAGCATTCCTTTACCAATTATTTCTGCTTTATCATTTGTCATGTTTATTTCAACTTTGCAGAAATTTCTGCCCATGTCCAATATATTTGTATCAAGTTCTATAATGCTATCCATTTGAACCGGCTTCATAAAATATACAATTATACTATCTACAGTGATATTTATATTATTTTTTTGTTTTAATGCTATTATTCCCATAGTGGATATTAGCATATTTAAAGAGCTCCAAGAAGCTGTACCAAAGGAATCAAGCATTTCTGGTATTATCTTCCCTTTAAATTTAAGTTTATTATTGATCATCAAAAACTCAAAATTCTTCAATATCATGTCTTCTAGCGTTTCCCCAACTTGTGGTTGCCTAGATATAGATTGCATAGCTTTTATTACATCCTGCGTGCTTATAACACCAATAAGCTTTTTACCCTCAATAACTGGGCATAACTCAATACCTTCCCAACCCATAATATGGGCTGCATAGGCAGCAGTGGTTTTAGGAGAGACTGAAAGAGGTTTTTTAGTCATAATTTTCTCAATTATTTCATCTTCTGCTACTTCTGCAGGTATGTGTTTAATTGTTATTATTCCTCTAACATTCATAGCATCATCAACCACTGGGTATCTACTATAAGAGGTTTCTTTAATTAATTTTCTAAACTGAGCTATGGTATTATTAACCTTTATGTATTTTGGATCTAATTTCATAATATCTTCAACTAAGATTATTTCCTTTTTTATTAAATCTTCAGACATTGCTTTGTTTATCATAGTAGCTATAGTAAAGGTATCATAGCTAGAAGATATAACGGGCAGTTCCTTTTCATCTGCCAGCTTTTTTATCTCCTCACTACAAGGAAATCCACCAGTTATGAGAACTGCAGCTTCCTTATTTAAAGCTAATTTTTGGGCTTCTTCTCTATTTCCCACAATAAGAAGGCAGCCTGGACTAATATATTTTTCCATGGCATCGATGGTCATAGCACCTATAACAAATCTATTAAGTGTTCTATGAACACCTTCTCTGCCACTTACTAGTTGACCATCTATAATATTTATTAGCTCCATGTAGGTAAGAGATTTGATACCTTTTTTTTCAACCTTTTCTATTCTCACTGTTCCAACCCTTGGTATTGTAGCAACAATTCCTAGAGAATTACACTGCTTAATAGCACTATAGGATGTACCTTCACTTACCTTCATTAATGAAGCAATGCCTCTTACAGATATCTTTGTTCCAACTTTAAGAGACAGAATATGTTTTACTATATCTTCCTGCTTAGACATACTCCTTAACTTCCTTCCCTTTTAAGCTCCTCAGCTATTTTTTCTATCTTCCTGAGCCTGTGGTTAACTCCTGATTTCCCAACAACTGGGCTAAGCAAACTACCTAATTCCTTCAAAGATTCATCTGGAAAATTAAGCCTTAATTCGGCAATCTCCCTTAAGTTTTTTGGAAGTCTACTAAGCCCTATTTCATTTCTAATCAACTTTATACTATCAATTTGTCTTATAGATGCATTTACGGTTTTACTTAAATTTGCTGTTTCACAATTTACCAACCTATTAACATTATTTCTCATTTCCTTCAATATTCTCACATTTTCAAGCTCAAATAAAGACGTATGAGCACCTATAATATTAAGCATATCAATAATTCGTTCCCCTTCTTTTATATAAACCACATAGCTATTTTTCCTTAATATAACTTTCGAACCTAACTCATAACTATTTATGAGCTTTGATAGAGCATCTGCATAGTCACTATCATGTGTTACGAACTCCATATGATAGGTTTTTTCCGGGTTGCTTATACTTCCTCCACCAAGAAAAGCTCCTCTAAGATAAGCTCTCCTGCTTAACTCCGTAGCTATTAAAGTCTTGGGTATATCATAATCTATAGCGATAATTCCCTCCGTATTCGTTAATACACCTATTTCAATAAGGAAATTTCTTACTCCCATTTCTTCTGTTATCATAATCATATATATATTATTCTTATTTAAGGAATTGCTCCGTTTTACCATAAGCTTTGTATGAATATTAAAATGCTCCTTTAATTCCTTAAATATAAGTCTTGCTATTGCTGCATTTTCTGATATAACTCTAAAACCTAGCTGCCTATTTGAACTGATGGAAATAGTACCACTCACCTTCATTAAAGCAGACAATAGTGATACAGCTTCTTTTTTACTAAGCTCTGAAAGCCTACACACTTCGTTTTTTACCTCAGCCGAAAAGGACATAGCTATCTCCCAACTTTCCTATCTTTAAGTCTTTCTGATAAATAAAAATACTCTATAATCTTTTTTCTATCATACAAAAGCTTCTTCTCCATAATTGTTTCTATAATAATTGAAGATAATTTGTCTGATTCATGCCTTATCAATCCATTTATATTCTGTATGAAATTACCTTCAATAGGTTCAACCCCTAATTCCTTAACCTTTTCTTCATTCATCTTTACAAGAGAAGAGGTTTTTTCCAAATATCTATCTTCAATTCCTGAGTCTAATGTTCCTATATTTACTATGACATAATCTATTATACCTTTACCACCATGTTTATAAATAGCCCTAATATGATCTTCAACCCCATAATCATCAGTTTCTCCCCGTTGAGTCATTATGTTAGATACATATAACTTTAAAGCCTTTGTTTCATGCAGAGAGCTACCAATACCCTTTATTAATATATTAGGTAATATACTAGTATATAAGCTACCAGGGCCTATAATGACAGCATCAGCAGATCTAATTGCTTCAACTGCTTCAGATAAAGCCTTAGCATCCTCAGGCATTATGGACACATAATCAATTGGGCTATTACTATTTATGGATTCGATTGGGATATTTGATTCCCCTTCAACTATTTTTCCATTTTTAAGCTTTGCTTTGAGGGTTAGATTGTCTAAAGTAACAGGTATAACCCTACCCTCTACAGCTAGTATTGAACACATGTTTTGAACAGCATCATTGAAATTGTCAGATATACCATCCATTGCAGCTAGAAAAAGGTTCCCAAAACTTTGATTTTTAAGTTTCCCATCAGTAAATCTATACTGGAGTAACTCTTCAATCAAAGGTTCCGTATCTGCTAAAGCTAGTATACAATTTCTGATATCTCCTGGTGGAAGTATCCCTAAATCTTCTCTAAGTTCTCCTGAGCCACCACCATCATCTGCAACAGTAACTATAGCAGTGATATTTGATGTGTAATATTTTAAACCTCTTAGCATAGTAGAAAGACCTGTGCCTCCGCCAATAACAACAATTTTAGGTCCCTTTACTAAAAGCCTTTTTTCATAAATAAGGTTTTCAAGCTTGGCTGAATTTAAGGAAACATTCAAATAGCCCTTGTTTATTAAACCAATAATTGATTTCATAGCTTGGGTTACGGTTATATACAAAACAAAGATTCCTGTTAAAATTAGAAATATATAATAAAATATATAGTAACTGCTGTAAAGCCTGTTCCAAAACCACTCTAGTACAGCAAAAAATAAAATCATGATTCCCATTATGCCAAGAAGTATCCATCTTTTAACTTTGATGCCTGGTCTTAGCCATTCAGAAAACTTCATAATTTAACTCCACCTTTATTACTATCTTCATATATATCTCTATGTTCTACATTTACCTTATGATTGTTATTTTTTAATATATTAAAAATCTCATCTGAAATAGCAACAGAGCGATGCCTTCCCCCAGTGCAACCTATAGATACAATAAGTTGTCTTTTCCCTTCTTTAATATAGCTTGGTATTAAAAATTCCAACATATCCTGAAGCTTCTCAACAAAAATCGCAGTTTCCTTGTGCTTTAATACATAATCTTTAACTTCTTTATTAAGACCTGAAAATGCCTTTAACTCTGGAATATAAAAGGGATTGGGTAAAAATCTCACATCAAAAACTAAATCAGAATCAACTGGAATCCCAAATTTAAATCCAAAGGATACAATCGTAATCATCAGTTCAATTTCAATTTGTCCTTCTTCTGAATATATTTTAGTGATCTCTTCCCTTAATTCTCTTGGGGATAGTTTTGTGGTATTAAAAATATTGTCTGACTTATCTCTTACTTCTCGGAGTCTGTTTCTTTCCATTTCTATCCCTGTCAATATTCTACCATCTGGGGCTAAAGGATGTTTTCGTCTTGATTCCTTAAACCTTTTTATGATTACCTCATCAGAGGCATCTAAAAATAAGATTTCATATTTAAAGCCCTGTTCTACCAGGTAACTTAAGCTTACAAAAAGATCATCAAAAAACTTTCCTACCCTTATATCAATAACTAGGGCTATCTTATCAATTTTCCCTCCTGTTTGATAACAAGCTTCAGCAAATTTAGGTATCAAGGTTGGTGGCATGTTGTCCACACAAAAAAATCCCAAATCTTCAAGGCACCTAATCGTTTCAGTCTTACCAGCTCCTGACAAACCAGTGACTATAACAAATCTCATATAGACCCTCCTTACCTAATAATGCTAGACAAAGCTTTTAGGCGACCTTCAATAAGAAACTTATTGAAAAGGCGCCTATAATTTAAATTATTATTGCTGACCTATCACTATCTGCTTCTTTTTCCCCTATGTCTTCCGGATCCTCGCCAATTATGATAACCTCAGTTTCAAGTTTAATATCAAATTTTTCCTTAACTGTATCTTGAACCATCGTTATCAAATCTATTATATCCTTTGCTTTTGCTTCTCCTTTATTTATTATAAAACCTGAATGTTTTATTGAAACCTCTGCACCTCCAACCATTACACCCTTTAAGCCAGATTCTTCAATAAGCTTTGGAGCAAAGCTTCCTGTTGGTCTTTTAAAAGTACTTCCGGCGGATGGATATTCTAAAGGTTGTTTCTCAATCCTTCTTCTTGTAAGTTCTGCCATCCTGTCACTAATTTTTAGTGGATCACCTTTTTCTAACTTAAACACCACTTGAAGCACAGTATACCCATACTTCAATATGGCGCTCATCCTATAACCCAGTTCAAGGTCTTCCTTATTTAAAGCTATTATATCCCCGTTCTTGTCAATAACTAATGCACTTTCTATTACCTGAGATATTTCCCCATTATAAGCCCCTGCGTTCATTGTTACTGCACCACCTACAGTACCAGGTATACCACAAGCAAACTCTAGACCTGTAAGTGACTTTTTTAATGCTATTCTTGAAAGACTTATTATGGTTACCCCACCTTCTGCGATTAATCTATCAGCCTTAACAGAAAAGCTCTTTAGCTTAGCTAGCTTAATTACAACTCCTCGGATACCTCCATCCTTTACCAGTAGATTTGTACCATTACCAATAATATAAAAAGGCACCTTATATAGATTACAAACTTTAATTATATTGCTAACCTCATCAAAATTTTCAGGGGTTACAATAACGTCTGCAGGTCCCCCAACTTTAAATGATGTATGTTTTTTCATGGGATCATTTATATCAATGTTTTTAATATCTAAGATTTCACCTAATTGTTGTGCAAAATAAGTATATTCCTTCATGATTCATCTCCTCTAAATTATGTATAGTTTACAGTATAATTTATTAAAAAACTAATGACAAGAACAATCTTATAAATTATACTTATATATTTAAATCTCAACCCCTATATTTTATTATCTACCATAAAATAACTAATTATGCTTTCTGCAGATCTTTTATCCATTCCAACAGTATTAATTAGTTCCTTAAAGGAAGCTTTCTTAATACCTTCAATACTACCAAAATTCTTTAGCAGCTCTTTTCTCCTTGTATCTCCTATATTTGGTATATCCTCCAAGATGGAATGCAATATCCTTTTATCTCTTAAACTTCTATGATAATTTATGGCAAATCTATGAACTTCATCTTGAATTCTTGCAATCAAATTCATGCATTTAGAATTTGGCTTAAAAATCATTTCAATATTATTATATATTAATCCTCTAGAATTGTGCTTGTCATCCTTTACCATACCACATACTGGTATAGAAATATTTAGATCCTCTAAAACCTTTAAAGCAATATTAACTTGGCCTTTCCCTCCATCCATCATTATCAAATCTGGGAAGCTGCTGAATTTGCCTCCACTTAGCTTTATTTCTTCTCTTTGTATTGCCTTTATTTCATCAAGGCCATGCTGAAACCTTCTAGTTAATATTTCTTGCATACTACCATAGTCATTTGAACCCTTTACCGTTTTAATCTTAAATCTTCTATAATCGCTATTTTTAGCTTTCCCATTTTCAAAAACCACCATGGAACCCACTGAATCAACACCTTGTATATTGGATATGTCATATGCCTCTATTCTTTGTGGGATTTCGTCAAGCTCTAATATATCACTTAATTCCTTCAAAATTTCTTTATTGTTTTCCTTATCTATATAATATTTTAATTTAAATTGCTCTAAGGTCATTATAGCATTTTTCCCAACCATTTCAATTAATCTCTTCTTTTCACCTTTATAAGGTATCTTAATTGATACCTTTGTTCCCCTTTTTAAGGATAACCACTCTTCTAATAATTCTAAGTCTACTGTCTCAGGTACATATATATCTTTAGGAATTAAGGCTGTACCACCATAAAATTCCTTAATGAAATTCGAAACTATTTCACCTTTTTCTTCAGAAGCAGTTCCATCTAAAATAAAATGCTCTCTTCCAGAAACCTTCCCATCCCTAACGAAAAAAATCTGAATGCAGCTATCTACTTCATCTGAGCTTATATTTATATAATCCTCATCTCTAAAGCCACTAAAATAAATATTTTGTTTTTCTCTTATTTTTTCCACTGACATTAGCTTATCTCGCAGAACTGCTGCCTTTTCAAACTCTAAGGCTTCTGAGGTTATAGCCATCTGTCCCTTTAAATCCTTAATAATTCTACTATCTTTCCCAGACAATAAATCTATAGCATCCTTTATTATGTTCGAGTATTCATCCTTTGAGATAAGATTGGCACAAGGCCCGGGACATAACCCTATATGATAATTAAGGCAGGGCCTGTTACAAATTTTAGTTTCTGCTTTAATTGAAAGCTTGCAATCTCTTATTGGAAAAACCTTTTTAATTAAATCTATAGTTTCATTTACTGCCTTAACATCTGTAAAAGGCCCAAAATACTTATTTCCATCCTTAATCATAAGCCTGGTCACAAATATTCGTGGGAAATCCTCATTTACAGTTATTTTAATGAAAGGATAATGTTTATCATCCTTTAGTAAGATATTATATCTTGGCCTATGAGTTTTTATAAGATTGCATTCTAAAATTAAAGCTTCCATTTCAGAATCAGTAATTATATATTCAAATTCCGCAATATTTTTCACCATGACTCTAACCTTTTCACCATGGTTTTTATTGCTTTGGAAATATTGTCTCACTCTATTTTTTAATATTTTTGCTTTACCTACATAAATAATCTCTCCAAGAGAATTTTTCATCAAATAAACACCAGGCTTATATGGTAGTACCTTTAGTTGGTACTCGAAATCGAACATACCCTACACCTCAAGTTAACTTGCACCACAAGTTAAGTTAATATTTTGTTATAATATATAATCATTATAGCACTTAATATAAATATAGACCTAATCCTCAGCTTCCCAAATATTCCTTTATAAGACCTGAAGCTATATTTGCAGCAATAATGCCCCCTTGTCCTCCATCTTCAACTATTATTGCCAGGGCAATAGTAGGACTCGCATAGGGTGCAAAGCCTACAAACCAAGCATGAGGTGCTAAATTGCCTCCACCTTCCTTGTGATCTGCCGTCCCTGTTTTACCACATATCTCTATTCCTGGTACATTAGCATTTGTACCTGTACCTTCCTTTACAACTCCCAACATTAGGTCCTTCATAATACTGCTGTTTGAGGGGCTAATGATTGTTCCGATAGGTTTGCCCTCAATAGCTTTAATCTTAGTTCCATCACTTTTAGTTACTTCCTTAACTAAATAAGGTTCCATCATAACACCACCATTTGCAATGGTGGCAGCAACTAAGGCCATCTCCATTGGAGTTGCCAGCACTGTACTCTGACCAATAGCACTTTGAGCAATATTTCCTATTTCATTTTTCGCCAGTTTTGGAAACATACTATTTTCTATAGTAACTCCATCTGATGGAATGTTTGCATTAAAATAAAATTTTTCTGCCTCAGTTTTTAATTTAGTATTACCCAACTCCTCCCCTAGACCTCCAAATACCACATTGCTAGAATGAATAAAAGCATTTCTAAAACTTAAGTTACCTAATACTTCTCCTCCAAAATTACTTAAGGATTCCTTAGAATTAAATACTAACTTACCATTATCCTTAAAAGTCCGATTTTGTATCCCACCAATATTTTCTAAAGCACTCAAAGCCGTAATTATTTTAAAGGTAGAACCTGGAGGATAAAGTCCTGCGGTAGCTCTATTTATTAAGGGTGAATTTTTATTCTTATTTAAATCTGTCCATATTTTTTCTAAATTATTAGGATCATAGGAGGGCTTTGAAACAAGAGCTAATATCTCACCAGTTTTAGGGTCTAAGGCCACTATAGCACCTATATTATCCCCCAATAACTCATAAGCTTTGCTTTGCAATTTAGAATCTAAGGTGGTTATTAAATTATGCCCTACTTTTGGAGTAGGGTTCTTATCAATATTAAAAATATCTAATATTGAAGTATCATCAGCCATAAGCTCTGAATCGTATTTTTTCTCAAGTCCAGTGATACCATATTTAATATTTACATAGCCTAGTACATGAGCAAATACATCATTACCTGTATATTGTCTTTTTTGTGTTAGCTCATCAACTTTTTCGCTTTTAGTTAAAGCCACCATATTTCTATCATATATAGTTCCCCTTAATACTTCATTTCGCTTAACCCAGGTTCTTTTATTTAAAGTACTGTTTACTATTTTCGGAGCTACTGCTATCTCAAAATATGTAATATACGTTATTACAGCAAAAAAGAAGAATAAAAATACAACAAGAACCTTTTTAATACTAGAGGACATATCATCCATTTTTACCAACTCCAATCCTCTGAGATTTTTTGAATTATGCCCAAGGAGATGAAGCTTATTACCATTGAGCTCCCTCCGTAGCTAATAAAAGGCATGGTTATTCCTGTAAGAGGTATCATGTTTGTTACACCACCGATTATTACAATAACCTGACAGGCGGTCATAGCGCTAAGCCCAACTGCAAGTAGTCTTGAAAACTTATCTTCCACATAAAAAGCCGCTCTCATACAACGATAAAACAATAAAAAATATATTATTATAATAGCAAAACCCATAAGTATTCCCATCTCCTCACAGATAACAGGAAAAATAAAATCCGTTTGGGAAACTGGTACAAACTCCGGATGACCTTGACCGAGCCCTACTCCAAACAATCCTCCAGAAGCAATGGAAAACATAGATTGGACAATCTGTAAGCTCTTATCGCTAGCATAAAGCCATGGATTTCTCCAAATCATTATCCTAAGTCGCACATGATCAAATAACTGATAGCTTATCACTGAACCTATTCCAAAAAGAACAAAGCAAACTAATATATACTTTAATTTAGCTGTTGCTATGTATAGCATGGTTACAGATATCCCAAATAAAATTAGGGCAGTACCTAAATCCTTTTGAAACACCATAAATAATAAGGATACCATTACAACAATTGCTGGGATAAGTAAATCCTTGTGCTCTTTATAGTCCTTTAAGGCAGATGCAAGATAGGCACATAAAAATATTTTCCCAAATTCGGAAGGCTGAACCATAAATCCATAGAAAACTATCCAGTTCTTTGATCCATTTTTTTCTGTTCCAAAAATTATGGTCATAGACATGAATAATAAAGTCAAAATTAAATATGTATTTTTGTATTTCATAAAACTTTTTAAATCAGGAAGTAAAATAACAATTAATATATAAATAGTTACCCCTACTGCAAACCATATCATTTGTTTTATTGAACTAGGCATTTTTATACCATATAAGGTCATTATGCCTATAATTGATAAAATACCTACAAATATAAATATAAATTTATCCCCATCCGGAAAAAACCTTCTGATAACAAAATAGGAATATCCAAATAAAATACAGGTTATTACCCCCATCACATAAGCTTCCTTATCTATTGGTGTCTTAAGCAGAGAGAGAGCAAAAAAACCTAACAGACAAAATATGTAGGTAAACCTTACTAATCTTTTTTCATCTTTTAAAGTATTCATTTTATCACTTCCAATATCTTTTACGTCTTAAGCTAATTAAGGCTCTTTAATTGAAAATTAAAGCACGATAAATATAGAGTTCCCTATTTTTATGGTATCTCCTGAATTTAAAACTGCTTTTTGAACAGATTCTTTATTAATTATAGTTCCATTTGTGCTATTTAGATCCTCTACAATATAATCATTATTTTTCTCATATATCTTTGCATGATGGCTAGATACAAAACTATCTACAAGCTGAAGATTGTTATCATCCTTTCTTCCAATTGTAAGCACCCCTCTTACAGGTATTACGGATCCAATTTTCAAATTCGTTCCACTACCTGCTTCCATAATTTCAAGTCCAAAGGGCTTCCTTTTCATTGTTTTTCTTCCACCATTATTTCTAATATCCTTATACATTATCCTAAGTGCAATAATTATTATAATATAAATAATTATTACTGCTATTACTGTAAATATCTGACCAATCGATTTGAATGTCAATTTAGTCTACCCCCATACTATATACTTTATAATATTAGAAATAATGTTATTACTTCTGATACTATTACTTAGAACAGACTAGCATTGATAATACTAGTCTATTCTGAATACACTATTAAATTATAACATCTTTTTCAAGTATTGTCCTGTAAATGATTTTACATTTTTTGCTATTTCCTCAGGAGTCCCGCTGCAAAGAAGTTTTCCTCCTCTTTCTCCCCCCTCAGGGCCAAGATCTATAACAAGATCACTGCACTTAATAACATCTAAATTATGTTCAATCACTACAACTGTATTTCCTGCATCCACAAGTCTTTGAAGTATAAATATAAGTCTATTTACATCATCTATATGAAGACCAGTTGTTGGTTCATCTAATATAAATAAAGTCTTACCGGTGCTTCTTTTTGATAACTCATAAGATAGCTTTATCCTCTGAGCCTCCCCTCCCGACAGTTGAGTGGAGGGCTGCCCTAGCTTTATATATCCAAGCCCTACATCCTTTAGTGTTTGCAGTTTGTTCTTAATTCTTGATATATTCTCAAAAAATGTAACTCCTTCAAATACAGTCATATTCAATATATCATCAATATTTTTTCCCTTATATTTTACCTCTAAGGTTTCTCTATTATACCTTTTTCCCTTGCATATCTCACAAGGAACATAAACATCAGAAAGAAACTGCATTTCTATTTTTATAATCCCATCTCCACTGCAGGCTTCACATCTTCCACCCTTTACATTAAAGCTAAACCTTCCGGCCTTATAACCTTTCATTTTAGATTCTGACGTGGCAGCAAACACGTCCCTTACTATATCAAACAATCCTGTATAGGTTGCAGGATTCGACCGTGGTGTTCTCCCAATTGGACTTTGATCAATATCTATTATTTTATCAATGTTTTCCCAGCCGGTTATTTCCTTATGCTTTCCAGGAATCATTCTACTATTATTTATTTTCTTGTTTAGTCCCTTGTATAAAACCTCATTTATTAAAGTGCTTTTTCCAGACCCAGAAACTCCAGTTACTGATACAAACTCACCTAAAGGAATAAGCACATTTATTTTTTTAAGATTATTTTCTTCAGCACCTATAATGCTTATAAAATTTCCATTTCCTTTTCTTCTTTCCTTAGGAACTTCTACAACCTTTTTCCCACTTAAATATTGTCCAGTTATAGAGGCGTCACAGGCTATAATATCCTCAATGGTACCTACTGCCACTATTTCTCCCCCATGTTCCCCCGCTCCTGGGCCTATATCTACTATATAATCTGCTTGTTTCATTGTATCTTCATCATGTTCTACAACCACCAGTGTATTTCCTAAATCTCTTAAATGCTTTAAGGTAGCTATAAGTTTATCATTGTCCCTTTGATGAAGACCTATACTTGGTTCATCTAATATATATAACACTCCAACAAGACTTGAGCCTATTTGCGTTGCAAGTCGTATTCGCTGTGATTCTCCGCCGGATAAGGTTCCAGATTTACGAGATAGATCCAGATAGTCAAGACCTACATTTATAAGAAAATTCAATCTACTTTTGATTTCTTTAACTATTTGGCTACTTATGATAATATTTTTTTCCGAAAGCTTTAAGGAATCAATAAATTTTATTTCTTCTTTTATGGATAGCCTACAGAACTGGGATATATTTTTATCACCAACTGTTACTGCTAAAACCTCTCGTTTTAAACGATCCCCCTTACATATAGGGCAAGGATTTTCGCTCATATATATTTCAATCTCATCCTTTATATAATCCGAATTGGTATTATCATGTCTTCTTTTTAAATTATTAGTTACCCCTTCAAAAGCATGCATAAAATCTGCTGAGCCATACAATGCTTTATCATAATGTACCTTTATCTTTTCTCCCTTACTTCCATAAAGAAGGATATTAACAATCTTTGGGTCTAAATCCTTTATAGGTGTATCCAGCCGAAAGCCATAATACTTAGAAAGACCTTTTAAAATGCTTTGAGTCCAGGAATCGTCTTTTCCACTTACGGTTGCCCAAGGAGCAATTCCCCCTTCTAGAATACTTTTATTATAGTCAGGGATGATTAAATTCACATTAAATTCCATCATAGAACCTAAACCATCACAATGGTCACACTTTCCAAAGGGAGAATTAAAGGAAAACATTCTTGGAGCTAGCTCATCTATGCTTATACCACAATCAGGACAAGCAAATTTTTCACTAAAGAGCATATCTTCCCCATCAACTATGCTTACTATTACAATTCCTTCAGATAATTTTAAAGCAGTTTCTATAGAATCCGTTAACCTGCTTCTAATATCCTCTTTGATAGACAATCTATCTACTACTGCTTCAATACTGTGTTTTATAGTCTTTTTAAGGCTCACCTCGTCGTCTGTAAGCTCGATTATTTCACCATCTATTCTAGCCCTTATAAACCCATTCTTTTTTATTGTTTCAATAACCTTTGCATGCTCTCCCTTTCTTCCTTTAATTAAGGGGGCTAAAACCTGTATTTTTGTCTTTTCCTTAAGACTCATAATCTTATCAACCATCTGGTCTACAGATTGTTGGGTTATCTCTTTTCCGCACTCAGGACAATGTGGTACTCCTATTCTTGCATACATAAGCCTTAAATAATCATAGATCTCTGTTACTGTACCCACAGTGGAACGGGGATTTCTGTTTGTCGTCTTTTGATCAATTGATATAGCAGGAGATAACCCTTCAATACTTTCCACGTCTGGCTTATTCATCTGCCCTAAGAATTGTCTTGCATAGGCGGAAAGGGATTCTACATATCTTCTTTGTCCTTCCGCATACAAGGTATCAAAGGCTAAGGAGGATTTACCCGACCCTGAAAGACCAGTAAAAACTATCAATTTGTCCCTTGGGATTTGAAGGCTTACATTTTTTAAATTATTTACTTTTGCCCCTTTTATCTTTATATAGTTATCCATAATGTTTCCTCGCTCTATTTCTTTATTTTCTTCTTCAGCTTAAATATCATATCCCTTAGCTGAGCTGCTCTTTCAAATTGTAAGTCCTTTGATGCTTGAACCATTTCCTTAGTATACTTTTCCATCAATTTATTTATAGTTTCATTATCAGCTTCTAAGGCTTCCTCTAAACTACCATAGGTAGCCATTTCTTCCCCAACTGCTTCATTACTTGAAATCTCTAAAATATTTCTTACCTCTTTAATTATTGTAGTAGGGGTTATTCCATTTTTTTCATTGTATTCAGTTTGAATTTCTCTTCTCCTATAGGTTTCCTTAATGGCTTTATCCATAGAATTAGTAATTCTATCTGCATACATTATAACTTTACTTTCAGAATTTCTGGCAGCCCTACCAATGGTTTGTATTAAGGAGGTTTCAGACCTTAAAAAGCCTTCTTTATCAGCATCTAAAATAGCAACTAACGCTACCTCAGGAATATCAAGACCTTCCCTAAGTAAATTGATTCCTACTAAGACATCAATCTCACCTTTTCTTAGATCTCTTATAATCTTCATTCTTTCCATAGTATCAATATCTGAATGCAAATAGTTTATTTTAAGACCCATTTCTTTAAAATATTTTGTAAGATCCTCTGCCATCCTTTTTGTGAGCGTTGTTACTAATATTCTAAAGCCCTTTTCTATGGTTTCATTAATACTAGCATACAAATCATCAATCTGACCTTTTATTGGTTTTACAATTATCTCTGGATCAATAAGTCCTGTAGGTCTTATTATCTGTTCTACAGTATTTTTTGAATTTTCAAGTTCAAATTTAGCTGGCGTTGCACTTACAAAAACCACGTTATCCATCTTAGTTACAAACTCTTGAAATTTCAAAGGCCGATTATCAAAGGCACTTGGCAGTCTAAACCCATAATTAATAAGGGTTTCTTTCCTGGAACGATCTCCCGCATACATAGCTCTAACCTGAGGCAAGGTTACATGACTTTCATCAATAAACAATATATAATCTTTTGGAAAATAATCTAAAAGCGTTTGAGGAGGAGTTCCTGGATCTCTACCATCTAAAATTCTTGAATAGTTTTCTATTCCACTGCAATAGCCAACTTCCCTAATCATTTCAATATCATAATTTGTTCTTTGTCTTATTCTTTGAGCTTCTAAGAGTTTATCCTGAGAAGTTAGTTCTATAAGCCTTTCTTCTAGCTCTTCCTCAATTTTTTTGATTGATAAATCTACTTTTTCTCTAGAGGTTGCAAAATGGGATGCTGGGAATATAGCTACATGCTTTAAATTATTTAATATTTCTCCTGTTAATATATCAAATTCTCTTATTCTCTCTATTTCATCTCCAAAGAATTCAATTCTAACAGCCCTATTGTTTGTAGCTGCAGGGACGATATCTAGAGTATCCCCCCTAACTCTAAAGGTACCTCTTGAAAAATCTATTTCATTTCTTTCATATTGTATATCCACAAGTTTTCTAATTACTTCATCTCTACTTTTCTCCATACCTTCTCTTAAGGATATAGTAAGTTTCTTGTATTCGTCCGGATTACCTAAACCATATATACAAGATACTGAAGCAACAATAATTACATCTCTTCTCTCAAAAAGAGATGAAGTAGCTGAATGCCTCAGCCTATCAATTTCATCATTAATAGAAGAATCCTTTTCTATATAGGTATCAGTTTGTGGCACGTAAGCCTCTGGCTGGTAATAATCGTAGTAGGATACAAAATATTCTACTGCACTAGTTGGAAAAAAGTCTCTAAACTCAGAACAAAGTTGAGCAGCTAAAGTCTTATTATGAGCTAATACTAACGCTGGCCTTTGTACTTCTTCAATTATATTAGCCATGGTAAAGGTTTTACCTGAGCCAGTAACTCCTAAGAGAGTCTGATATCTTATATTTTCTTCTAAACCCTTCACTATTCCTTTTATAGCCTCTGGCTGATCACCAGTTGGCTTGAATTTCGAATTAATTTTAAAATTACCCATATGTACACCGCCTGAACACTAGTTCGTATATTTGTATTTTAATCTCTATATATATTATTGTCAATAAGTTTTTAAGGGACATCACCTTAGGTGTGTCCCTATCCTTTTAACGCATCACCTTTAGGTGGCGCCTTTAAAAAAAGGCGTGGCGCCTTTTAAAAAAGGCGATCCCTTTCCTTATAGTACATCACCTTGTAAAGTGTGTCCCTTTAAATCAACTAAATGTCATCATCCTTATTATCCTTTTTAAACTTATCTAAAAAGTCACTAAACTTAGTATCAGAAAATTTTATAATAGTAGTATCCTTTGGTATTCCTTTAGGTACAAAAACAATGCCTAACCTCTTAAATTTATTCATTTTATTGTAACTTACATCTTTTAAATTACCATTTGCTTCTTTTATTTTGAACCAAATAAAGTTTACACCTTCCATGAGGATTTTTAGTATTTCCTCTTCATCTACTATCTTTTGATTGTTTATCTCTATAAGCTTATCCCCACTTTTTATCCCCATTTCATGAGCTGGTGAATTTACAGATACATCAAGCACCATAATGCCGTCCTCACCGCTAACGTATTTAGGATTACCATTTATTTCAAAATGTCTTTGAGCATATAATAAAGCTTCATGGGCTAAAGGCATAAATATTACTGCGAATATTGAACCTGCATAGCCTAATCTTGCAAGTTGAGCAACCAAGGTTAGAAGCACTCCATAAAGTGCTATTATAATCCCTGAGGTTAAGGTTTTTTTCTTTTTTTCCATTGTAAAGGTTATATTTGAATAACCTAAAACTCCATAAAAAGGAACTAACCCTACTCCAGCAGCGATCAGCATTTTTAATGGTATGTTTGTTTTTAGTAGTGGCCACCAAAGTGGCATATCCTGCCCTGAACCTGAAATTGCATTATTTGATTTCAATAATAATAATACTGCAATAGGTAGTACCCAATACCTTTGGAAGGCAAAGCCCCCTATTATTTTCTCATCCCTATTAGTAAAAACAGGAAGCGCTCCCCTATCACCATCTATTATAACTAAAAAACCTTCCACCAAATGTATTATTCCTATAAGCGTAACTAAAGAAACAATATCTATCTTCAAAAAATCAATACCTGTAAGATTAATATTATTACCTAGAATACTTATTTGTTTTAATCCTGAAAAGCTTATAGCTGATAACGCTATACTAAATAGGCCTAAAATAGCACCTGAATAGGAGAAACATATAAATCTTGGTCTCCAAAACATCAATACTATAGATAGCACAAATATTAAAGAGATAGCTGACTCCTCAAGAAAAATAACACCTAAATAAGATAAGATTAAACTACATATCGTTCCTGCTATTATTCCAATAACGATCTGAGATATAGTAAGTTCAAGTGCTGTATTTTGGCTTTCCCCCATTATCAATTTTTGCATATCAGAAGTTTTTTTATTTTGCCTGAATAGCATTATGGATACCAATATAAGCATAATTACTAAATATGGCTGTAATAAAGCATCTGCCACAGATCTGACTGTATAAATGGCAATATTCATGTGAGTGTTTTCTCCTCTCAATTATCACTTAATCTTAGATTTTATAACCTCTAATGCTTTATTAAGCTGTGGATCATTTTTCTCCGCGTAAGGTAATAGCTTTAAACTGGCCGGATATTCCACTGCAATATCCGGAACTATTCCAATCCCATGGATATTATAGCCCTTGGGACTATAATATTTGGCAATTGTAACCTTTAAGGCGCTCCCATCAGAAAACCCTTCTAAATATGAGTCAAGTATACTTTGCACAATACCCTTTCCGAAAGTTTTCTCACCAACTAAAGTACCAGCCTTATAATCCTTTATTGCTCCGGAGAACACCTCCGAGGCACTTGCAGAACCTGCATTTGTTAATACTACTAAAGGAAGTCCTATAGCAGTCCCTCCAACGGAATTATATTTAGTCTCCTTGTTATTCTTATCCTTCATAGAAACTATCAGCTTACCCTTTGGTATAAAATTAGATGTTATGTATACACATTGGTCCAAAAATCCACCTGGGTTTCCTCGAACGTCTAAAATTAGACCTTTAATGTTTTGTTTCTGAAGGTCTTTAAGTTTCTCGTTAAATCTTATCGATGAGTCTGTATCAAACTCAGGAAATTTCAAATAACCAATATCTGATTCCAATACCTCAGTCGTTATTGGATTTGTTATAATCTTAGTTCTCACAATTTTAACGTCTAAGGTAATATCCCCTCTTTTAAGTGTTAAAACAACTGAGGTATTTTCTAATCCACGAATCATATTTGCAGCCGTAGTAAAAGTTACCTCCTTACCATCAACCTTTAATATAGTGTCCCCTTGGAGTATACCTGCTTTTTGAGCTGGACTTCCATCTATAGTTCCTGCCACAATTACAGCATCTACCTTTTGGTCAATCTGAAGTCCTATTCCTACAAAACTTCCACTTTCCTGCTCCTTATAGCTCTTATATTCAGTTTTATCCATATATACAGAATAAGGATCCTTTAATACAGCTACCTCTGCTTTAGCAGCAGCTTCATCAATGGCTGTAATATCTATTTTCCCCATATAATATTTTTCGATTGAATGTCTTACCGTTAATGTCTTACTTAATTTACTTATAGTATTTGTTGTATCTATTCTTCCATTTAAAATCAAAATAGTTGCTACAATACCTAAAATGAATGCTATTAAATTTGTTCCTATCATTAGTTTTAAGGACTTTCCTTCAACTTTTCCATTTTTCTTAAATATAGTACCCATAAGTACACATCCTTTCCTTTATAAACTATACAACTAGAAACTTCCTTATAGCAAAGGCACTGCCAATGGCTCCAATAACCACACCACAAGCTAAAAATATCCATACTAGATAAGTAAAAATGAAACTAGCTGGAATCATTGTTAATATGTCTCCAACCACCTTATTTACAACAAAACCATAGGTATAAAATAGTACTATTGTAGAAATTAAAGATCCTACTATCCCAATTATCATTCCTTCAATAATGAAGGGCCAACGGATAAACCAGTCTGTTGCTCCTATGAATTTCATTATGCTTATTTCTCTTCTTCTAGAATAGACGGTTATTTTTATTGTATTGCTAATTAGAAATAAAGCTACCCCACCTAAAATAATAAATACTACTGCACCTATCCATTTTATTCCATTAGTTATTGTCACTATCTTTTCTATAAAATCCTTTTTATTTTCAATAGTGTCAATACCTGGCATACCTGTAACTTGACTAATTAGAGCGGATATTTGTTCAGGCTTCTTCATTGTAACAACAAAGGAAGTCGGAAGTATATCAGAACTAATACCACTAATTAATCCAGGATTATCTTTACCAATTATATTTTTGAACCTTTCCATAGCATCGCTCTTACTTTGAAAGATCATTTTAAGAACATCTTTATTGCTATTTATTTTAGCTTCTAAATCGCTTCTTTGAATATCTGTTATGTCATCCTTAAGAAATATTTCCACCTGAACTTTAGATTCTACATTTTTTATAGCAGTTGAGACATTTACCCCAGTAAGGACAAATATGCCAAATATAAAAAGGGCTGCTGCAACTGTGAACATAGACGCTAAACTTAAAGTTCTATTTCTTCCTATACTCTTAAATGAATCCGAAAGAAAGTACTTACCTGTGCTAATCTTCATAACCGTAAGCCCCCTTTTCCTCATCTCTTAATATTATACCCTTATCTATTGCAATAACCCTTTTTTTCATAGCATCTACAATATCCTTAGCATGAGTTGCCATAAGTATTGTTGTCCCTCCATGATTTATATCCTTTAATATACCTACGATTTCTCTAGAAGTTTCTGGATCAAGATTACCCGTGGGCTCGTCAGCTATTAATATAGAGGGATTGTTAACTATTGCTCTTGCTAAAGAAACCCTCTGCTGCTCTCCTCCAGATAATTCATGGGGGTAATTTTTATATTTATTTGATAATCCAACCAAAGACAATACCATTGGTACCTTTTTTCTTATATCTTTATAATTTGCTTCAATAACTCTCATGGCAAAGGCGATATTTTCATAGACTGTGAGTGTTGGTATAAGTCTAAAATCCTGAAATACCATCCCTATTTTCCTTCTATAATAAGGTACCTCTTTCCTTTTTATTTTTCCTAACTCTTTTTCATTCATATATATTTTACCGTTGGTAGGTTCAAATTCCTTAAGAATGAGCTTTATAAAGGTAGATTTGCCTGCTCCGCTTGGCCCCACAAGAAAAAGGAATTCTCCTCGGTCAATTTTTACATTTATATTTGATAACGCAATTACGTTCTTATTATATATTTTAGTTACATCTTTAAATTCTATCACTTTAATATATCCTCCCATAGTTTTAATATATGGTTATTATAGCATACATTACTTTAGTAATTAGTTAATATTGAATGTACTGCCTTAATCCTCCTCATTAATTTCTTTAAACCCTCGGCCTAAAACCTCATGAGCTTCACTAACAGTTATGAATGCTTCTTTATCTATATCCTTAATGAAATTTTTGAGTTTAATAAACTCTTTTCTGTTTAAAACTATGTAAATAGTATTATATTCCGTACCACTATAGCCGCCTCTACTAATTAATTCAGTGCAGCTTCTGTCTAAAACCTTAAATATATACTCTTTAATCAAATCACTTTTTCTACTTATTACTATAACCTGTTTGCAAACATTTAACCCTGCAATAACATTATCTATTACAAACCCATTTAAAATAACACATAAAAGGGAAAACAGTCCTTTATCAGCACCAAACACAGCTGCAGAAAAGATAGTAATGATGAAATCAACTGCGAGTAAACATTTACCTATACCTATTGGTAAAATCTTATTAGTCATTTTTGCTAATATATCTGTTCCTCCAGTAGAAGCATTTCTATTAAAAACAAGCCCCATACCAATGCCAGACAATAGTGTACCAAAAAAACATGCTAAAAGTAAATTATGGGTTATAACATATTTTTCAGACATAAATTTATCCAATATCCAAATAGATCCGGATAGTCCAATACTAGCATAAATTGTTTTTGCTCCAAATCTGCTTCCTATGGCTAAAAATGCAACAATAAATAATACAATATTCATAAACAACATCATCATTCCAATAGGTAATTGGGGGAAGATACCGTTCATTATTATTGCAATACCGCTGACCCCTCCAGGTGCTAATTGATTAGGTGCCATAAATAATTCTACAGATAAAGCCACTAACATAAATCCAATGGTAATAAAAAGATATTCTTTAAATTTTTTCAAAATAAACCTCCATATGAAAAAATAAGGGCATAATATGCCAATTTACCGGCAATAAGCCCTTACTAAAATAATTACTATTGCACTCCAATACTAATTAAAAGCGCATCATCAACCTTTTTCATGTCACTTTCAGTCATATGACCAATTTTATCTTTTAATCTTTTCTTATCTAAGGTTCTTATTTGCTCCAGCAAAACCACCGAATCTTTATTTAACCCATACTCCTCAGAAGATATCTCCACATGAGTAGGGAGTTTCGCTTTATTTATCTGGGACGTAATGGCTGCAACGATAATTGTAGGACTATATTTGTTTCCTACATCATTTTGTACAATAATTACGGGTCTTACTCCACCCTGTTCAGATCCAACTACAGGACTTAAGTCAGCATAGAATATATCTCCTCTTTTCACTACTGTCATCATTAGGCAAATCACACTCCGAAAGATTCACTTCATATTCTCTAAGTTCTACCAAATCACATGCTAAACCCATCTCGCATATTTCAAGATTAAGTTTAGCCATTTCAGCATAACCTTCCTTCATAAGCCTATCCATATTAACTTTTTTCTTCTGCTCTATATATAGTAGTATAGCTTCCCTAATAAATTGACTTTTATTTTTAGAATCTTCTTCTAAAGCCTTATTAAATTCTTTATATAGTACTTCAGAGAGGTTAACAACCACTCTCTTTGAATCAGACATAAAAAATACCTCCTATTTACATAAGTATATCTATGTACCTGTACATTATAAGTTTATCATATTATAATGTCAAAGAAATATTACTTAAAACACTTAGATATAATTTTTGATGCTTTTTACAACACCATTCTCTATGTAAACTCTTGGTACCCTTTTGCTAATACCACATATAACCTCGTAGCTTATTGTTCCTAAACTATCTGCCATGTCCTCTGCTGTAAAATGTAATGCTCCTTCTGTTCCTATAATTATAACCTCATCTCCAACTTTCAAATCAGGAATATTGGTAACATCAATCATGAATTGATCCATACATATTGTCCCAACAATAGAGGCTTTACAACCTTTTACTATAACAAAACCATTATTTGATAGCTTCCTGGAATACCCATCAGCATAGCCAACAGGTAAGGTTGCTATAATCATTACCTTTGAAGTTCTATATTTTCTTCCATAGCTTATATATTCCCCCGCTTTTACCTCTTTTATGTGTATTATATTAGCTTTCAAACATAAAACAGGCTTTAGCCTAAGTTTATCTCTCATAACTTCCTTAGAAGGATAATAGCCATACAATATTATTCCAGCTCTCACTGCATTATAATAAGCCTCTTTAATATCCATAATCCCTGCACTATTAGATAAATGCTTAAGTTTTATGTGAACTCTCTCCTCTTCAAGCCTATTAATAACCCAATTGAATTTTTCTATTTGGCCCTTTGAATAAGTTTTGTCTAGTTCATCTGACGTGGAGAAATGAGAAAAAATACCCCTTATTTCAAGACCTTCTAGTTTAACTATCTTTAAGATAGTACTAATACTATTTTCATTTGGTAAAAACCCTATTCTACCCATTCCTGTATCTACCTTAATATGTACTATCCCGATTTTTCCTAATCTTACAGCTGTTTCTGATAGCAATCTAGCCATATCAAAGTCATATATCGTTTGTTCGATATCTAGTTCAATAAGTTTTTCAAATTCTCCTGGAGGGGTGAAGCCTAAGATAAGTATTGGCTTTTTTACACCTCCAAATCTAAGCTCAATAGCTTCGCTGAGCATGGATACAGCCAATCTATCTATTCCCTCTTGGACTAAGGTATTTGCTATTTCTACAGCGCCATGTCCATACCCATCTGCCTTAACAACTGCTATCAATTCTTTATCACCTATTAAGTTTCTTATTTCTTTTACATTGCTTACTAAATTGTCTAAATTTATTTCTGCCCATACAGGCCTACTATATTTAAACATTTACCCACTTCCTTTTAATCACTAGCTTATGTTCATAATTTTATCCTTAATATCTGCCTCCGGCATAAAATTACTGTACTCTATTTTTATCCGTTCCTTTCCTTTATCATCAAATATTGATATGCCTAAAGGGATAGTATTTTTCTTATCAATATAAAGTTTTGCAGAGGCTACACTTCTATTCTGTCCTGGTAATATCAATTGGATAACCTGACAATCTTTATTGGAGATTTTCTCGGTTGAAATTTTTATATTTTCATCAGTGTATAACAATTGAATATACCGCTGGAGGCTACTATAACAGTAGAAATTTTCAAAATCATCATCCTCATTTGATATTCTTCCGGTTTTTATATCTTTTTTTGTTACTTTATCATTAGCATAAACCAAATTATATAAGCCATCAATATCAAACCTATATCCCTTATCTTTTATGGAGTATTCTCTAAGGTTATGAACTATTATTTCCTTAGAGTTGAAAATCTGAAGCTTAATATCTACCTGATAGCTATCCAAATTTTTAAGAGAATCTATTGCCTCATTTGGATCAATATGCTTGTTACCACAGCTACATAAGAGCACAGCTAATATTATTATAAATAGTTTCTTCATTAAAGCCCCTTCTAGTAATAGGTTATTATTAATAATATTCTTTTTTTAGCAATTATATAACTGGTAATTAAACTAGAAAAAATCCATAATAGCTTTGGGTAACATTTCTACTAAATCTGTTGCGGTAACAGTAAACATTTCCTTTGATAAAAGGTCTCCTACATAGCCATGTAAATATGCAGCTAGAATTGCCCCCTCCATTATGTCATAGCCCTGTCCTATAAAAGAAGCAATTATCCCTGTTAAGGCATCACCCATGCCACTAGACGCCATAGCACTACTTCCAGTTGTATTAACCCATAGGTAATCTCCATCTGTTATAACGGTGTTATAGCCCTTTAATAATACAATAACTCCATTGTCCTTTGCAAATTTTTTAGAAACGGCGATTCTGTTTTCATTTATATAGTTCCTATGAAAGCCGGTCAATCTCTCCATCTCTAAAGGATGAGGAGTTATTATAATCCTACCCTTATAATTTTTAATAAGGTCTATATTTTTAGATAATAGATTTAAACCATCCGCATCTATTACTAATGGTTTATCTGAAGTTTCTAACACTTTTTGAAATAACTCTAAGCTTTTATCATTATTCCCAATACCTGGTCCAAAGGCAATAACATCACTTCTTTCTATTGCATCCTTTAGTCCAATCTCCCTAGAATAATCTATTAAGATTGCCTCAGTAAGCTTGGCTGCTAAGATTTCAAGTACATCATTTGACGTTGCAACCTTAACTAGTCCAGCCCCTGCTCTGATAGTTCCTTTTGCAGCTAGATATGCAGCTCCTGCAAAGCCCTTAGAACCTGCGATAATTAGTACATTACCATAATTGCCCTTATGCCCATATTTATCCCTTTTCTTAATAATACTTTTTATATAAGCCTTATCTATCAAATATTCCTTAGAATCAAATTCATTTAAGGCAATAGACGGAATACCTATATCTTCAACAATTATTTCGCCAGTATATTCCTTTGCCCCTTTCCTTAGAAATCCCTCCTTATATACCTGCAGGGTTACTGTTTTGTTCGCTTTTACTGCATTTCCTAATATATCACCAGTATCACAATCAAAGCCTGATGGTACATCAATAGACAATATATATTTGCTATAATTATTTATGTAGGTAATGCTCTTTTCATATATTCCTTCTAAATTCCTGGACAAGCCTGTGCCAAATATGCAATCTACAGTAAATTGAGACTCAAGTAATATATCCTTAAAGATTTCTAGATCCTTTTCATTTTTAAGTAGTATAATCTTAGCCTTTAGGCTATTTAAAATATTTAAATTTATTTGCCCCGCCAGGCTTAAATTTGTACCTACTGAAATTAAAAAAATAGTTACATCCTTGCCATTATTAATAAGATGTCTCCCTAGGGCTAAGCCATCTCCTCCATTATTGCCATTTCCGCAAACAATAACAAAACTATTGAAACTATTTAAGTCAATATTCTTTAATATCTTAAGCGCTGCATTTTCCATGAGCACTATCTCTGGAATATTTAAAGCCTTAATGCAAAATTCATCTATCTCTCTAATTTTTTTCCTTTGAAATATTCTCAATCAAAGCACCTCTATAATCGCATAAGCTATTGCATATTCTTTTTCATGAGATATACTTATAAAAATTTTATAGCTACCCATTTTTTCTGCAAGACCTGCAGCATTTCCCTTTAGGTTCACATAAGGCATGCCAAGTGAATTTCTAATAATCTCTATATCTTTAAATTTAAAATTCCTAAAACCAGTTCCTAAGGCTTTAGCTACTGACTCCTTAGCCGCAAAAATTCCTCCAATGTATTCTTCACTAAAGTTTCTACTTAAAAGATATTCCTTTTCTTTATCAGAAAAAATCTTATCAATAAATTTGTTTCCAGAAGTCATTATTTTTTTTATTCTTTTTAAATGGACAATATCCGTTCCAATGCCAATAATCAAATGATACACCTTCCTTAAAGCTTTTGAATACTTGTATTTTACTACTTCAATAAATAAGAAGCAATAATATTTAGGATTGATGTCGGGGGGTAAGCTGAGGCGGTAGTTATTTTGTTGTCGGTCTAAGCTGAACAGGGACATACCTGCATCGTATGTTACGTTAATATCTGCTGCTTTCGAACTAGAAAATAGTAACTTTACACAATTCTTGTTCGAAAGGCAGGTGTGTCCCTGAAATGAATTATTCTTTGTATCGGTAGATAAGGAAGACTAGTAGAATTGATGTCGGGAGTAAGCTGGTGCGCTTGATATTTTGCTTTGATCTAACATGCAAAAAAATTTAGGGAACATACTTGCAACGATCAAGCATGTCCCTAGATTGATAATTATCTTTCAATATTAATTAATTTACTGCACTATAAATTTCTTCATTACAATCCACTATGTACTTGTCCAACTCATCTTCCACAACTTCTAATAGATGAACTGGAGAAACAGTATGTTCATATAAACAATTTAAAAGGTTATGAACCTTTGACTGTTTTGAACTAATATCTCTCACATGATTTTTTAAAACTTCTATTCTCCCCTCTGCATAAATCTCAACTTCAATAGCTATACCATATGTATCAATAGCATTATTCGAGTCAGGAGCTTCTATTGGTAGAAGGGCTTTTTCTTTAACAAGCCTATAATTATAAGTATATTTCTTTCCGTTTTCCAGCAATGTTTTAGTAAGATTTTCTACGATCATTTTACTACCCCCCAATTAATTATATCTGTAGCATAACATATGCTTTCAAAAAAAAATGTCATAATGTAATGACTTATATTGTTTTTAATATAAGTATAACTGACAACATCCTAGTTCATTTATGAAGTAAAACTATAATATGTGATTTTTATGGGAGTTATTCCCTCATTATTCCTCAGATATTGTCGGAAAAAATATAATATTATCAGAAATATCAAATATGTCCTACTGAATTTCTGTGTAGACATTATTATGCATGTTTTTTCTATAACATGGCATAATAAGTAAATTTTTCTTAATAACTTCAATTAAACTTTCTTTAAAACATTTTCCGTAAAAAAAGATAAATAAATGTCATGATATTCTTGAATATTTTTTAGTTATATACGATAATGAAATATAGAGATTTTTTTTTAATATTGTAAACGATTGGAGGACACATAATGAAACTACCAAAGTTTCCAAGACTACTAAAAAGGAAGGCTAAGAATAAATCTGTTATTATAAGAAATGAAAAGCAGAGGGAAAAAGAAGACAAGCCTTTCAAATTGTTAAATGCAAAAAGGAAAAATGGTGATCGTAAAATAGATCTAAAGGGGATCAAACCTGGGACTATATCTTTTTTTGAATCTAATTCTAAAAAATTTACAAAGTTTTCCAGAGGCATTTCCATTAAATCCAGGCTTACCATTGCCTTTGTAGCGGTAATCTTAATACCTTTATCCGTTATAGGTGCTAATTCCTTTATTCAATCAAGTAAAGCTCTAAATACTACTATAACTTCCTATTCTGCAGAGCTTACGTCTCAAGTTGGAAATAATATCAATGCAACTTTTAAAAAATGTGATGATTTAACGGTACAAATAGCTTATGATACAAAAACTCAAGCTGCTTTAGATAATGCTTCTTCCAAAACTGTAGATGAAGAATCAAAAATCTCTAGTTTCTTGACATTAAGTACTTCACTTGCTAATCAGATAGCAGGCTCTGGCTTGATAACTGGCTTAGACATTTATCCTTTGACTGGAGAAACTATAGGTACTAATACATCAATAAGTACTGAAACATTAAAAGATCTTCAGCAGAAATCTTCTACCCTAAAAAGCGGTGGTTTATGGTCATTAGCAAGTTCTCAACTTTCTGACAAAGTTTTAGTATTTTGTAGACCAATAAATAGCAGCAATTTAAATGAAATTACTGCGTATGGAGTAGTAGTTTTGAATCCTACTAAACTTTATGCTCAAATGGGAAAAATTAATTATGGTAAAGGCTCTGATTTCTTTATTGTGGATGATAAAGGGTTAGTAGTTTCTATGGCTGACCATACTGTTATAGGAAAACCCTTAAATTATAAAGGTTTATCTGCAAAGTTAAATTCTAAAGAAAAAAATCTTGCAACTAAGCAAGATATAAAACCTTCTGACAGAGTTTTTAACTATACCTCTGGAAAGATTAATGACCTAGTTACTTACTACTCAATTCCAGGGACCAATTGGTATTTTGTAGCAACCATACCCAATTCATCAATATTTGCTGCATCTATATACTTACTAATAAATACTATATTAGTAAGTATGATCATTTTTGTTATTGGTATTTTGCTTTCTCTGATGATTTCAAAAAGTATATCTAATCCCCTAAAAGATCTGGTATTACTAATGAATAATGCTAAAGATGGCAATCTTAATATTAAAAGTGAATACAAAAATAATGATGAAATTGGTTTCGTAATAAAGAATTTTAATGAGATGGTTTCGAAAATAAGTTCTTTAATCATGGATGTGAAGGTGTTATCACAAAATCTAACATCTAATACAGAAAAGATTTCTGATATTTCTGAGCATTCTTATACTTCTGCAGAAGAAATAGCAGCTACCATGCAGGATATAGCTAAGGGAGCTTCTGAACAAGCTTTAAGCGCAACTGATGGTGTTTCCTATATGTCTACCCTGGCGGATGGTATAAATACAGTAGATATAGATATGCTTAATGTATCAAAGCAATTAGCAGCTGCTAATGAATTAAAGACTGAAGCTAGCAATTCCGTAAAAGCACTTAATGAAAAAGCAATGGAAACAAGTACTGCTTCAGATAAGATAGTTAAAGAGATTAATGATTTAAATGACAGTATGAAAGAAATTAAAAGTATTGTTAAATTGATTGTGGGAATAGCAGAACAAACTAATCTCTTATCTCTTAATGCTGCTATTGAAGCAGCGAGAGCTGGGGAGGCAGGCAGAGGCTTTGCTGTGGTAGCTGATGAAGTAAGAAAGCTGGCAGACAAATCAAAGGAAGCTTCTAAAAAAATAAATATTATCTTGAATGTAATTCAAGATAAAGCTCAACTTACAACTAATGAAGCAAATTCAACCAGATTAATAATTCATGAGCAGATGGATGCTGTAAATAAAACTGAAGACGCCTTCCAGGTTATATTTAATGCTATAGGAAATATAACTTCTCAAATGGAACATATGAGCCTTTCTGTTAAGGATATCCTTAAAGCAAAAGATAATACATTAAATGCTATTGAAGGTATCTCGTCAGTATCAGAAGAAACTGCTGCAACAACAGAGGAGATCTCAGCAAGCACTCAGGAACAAATAGCAGGAGCGATGCAATTATCCAGCTTATCAGAAGAACTTGCAAAAATGACCTCTAATTTAAATGAAGCTATATCATATTTTAAAACTGAGAAATAGGAATAAAGAAGACCGTATAAACATCTCAGAGTGTTTATACGGTCTTTTAAAATATGTGAAACCTCTTTCCGTATGGCTTATATTTAGTTCTCTTCTATTATTATAAATCCCCAGGCATCGAGTTTTATAATCTCATTAGTATTTATTTCCTCTTCTGTAACCAAATCCCTACCTAACTTATAAAGATAACTGAATGAAGCAGAATCCTTTGAATAATTAAAATAATAGTGGACGTTCTTATCTTTCCCATTTATTCCCGATTTTGTAATCAGTGGAAAATGAAACTCTTGGTCTTTTCCATATAATCCTGCAGTTTCTAATACATTTTTTAATACTTTTCCCAAAACTGCATCACTAGTAATACACCCAATATAAGTGGCTATACCACAGCCATAGCTATTTTGGGTAATGGCTGCATACTTTCCCCAAAATTGGTGGTCATAATAAGCCAGCACCTTAGCTGTTGTAGGAGTAATTAATTCCATCCATGAGGATATATTGTTATTTTCTTTGCCCACTTGGAAAGGGTCACCTTTAAGTGATACATTTTCTGGTAAAGAGAATTGGCTATAATAGATACCACAGGCTTTACCTATAATTCCCGGCTGATGTGAGGATCTAACTTGCACATTCTCATTACAAAAACCGCTTTTAAAAGTGTATAAGATATGACCACCCTTCTCTACAAAACTGTTCAAACGCTCTAGTAGACTTTCTGAGGAGGCATATAATGCAGGAACTACCAGCAAGGAATAATCTTCAATGTTAGAGCTAGTAGGGTCTACAAGATCGCAGCCAATATTCATTTCGTAGAGGATCTTATACATTTGCATCAATATGTCATTATATTTTTTACCATCAGGCAACTTGAACCAATTGAAGGCTGTAAGAGCTTCATTGCTAAAAAGCAAAGCTACCTTGTTTTTTTTCTTTAGATTTATCAAATTGCTACTTAACTTATCAAAGTCCTTCCCTATAATTTTTGCTTCTTCATAAGCAGGGTTTGGTTCAAAATCATGATTCAATAACCCTTTCCAATAGGTTTCGCATCCATTATGTATGGAATGCCAGTGCCAATATTCTACCATATTTGCACCTGATGCCAGATGACTGAATGCCTGTAGCCTCAGTTGCCCTGGATATGGAGTCCAATACGCAAAGCCCTGCGCTTGTGTTTCAAGAACCAGATAGTTTTTTCTTTTCATAGAGCGACCTAAATCGCCGAAAAGGGATATTTCCATACCTGTAAGTTTATCTTGTCCTGGATGGTAAATATCTACACCAACTATATCGAAGGCCTCAGCAGTAGCAAAATGGTCTACATCCGGATTGATACCGCTATGATAGCCACATCAGTCAAAACAAAAATTCTGGGTTACAAATTGTCCTAGGCGTTTATACCCATTTACAATAGCTACCTGCCAAGCTAGAAAATCAGTAACAAGCTTTCGTTGGAATTTTGAAAACTCAGCTCCAAGACTGGCATTAATTGTGCCTTCAACGGAAGGAAAATCTTCCCAACTATTAATTTTATTGCTCCAATAGTCAAGACCAAATTCTTTGTTTATAGTTTCCAAACTTTTGAATTTATCCTTCATATATTTTACAAACTTAACCTGCACATTTGGCCCACAGGTGTTATAGTGGCTAGTTTCATTATCAGTTTGATAACCTATAATACAAGAATGATCTTTCACATGCTCCATTAACTTACGTATTACTCTTTCTGCAAAAAAAAATAGGTAGGACTTGTTATATCCATATTCTGCCTAGTTCTACCATATTAATATTATGATATTTGTTTACATTAGTGCCCACTGTTTCTGGATGATTCCAATAGGCATTATTCATGTTCACATCAGCATATTTGTTCAGGCTATAAATATCTGCTGCACCTTGGGCATGGTTGGAGATATTAATTGCACATTTAGCCCCCAAGGAAAGTATATGATTACGCATTTCAAGTGAAAAATCTAACTGTAAGGAAGTAAGGAATTCAGTATAATCAGCATATCGTGCTGGTGAATAAATTCCACTATAATCTGCTTTCCAATCAACATACATCTGAGTACCTTCTAAATGCGGTAAGCATTTTACAGTTCCTAGCTCTGGATTTTCCTCCTCTAACAAGCAGCGAGTACCGTCATCCTTCGTCCAAGCTTTATCCAAAGCATTTCTCGAACCGTATTTAGCGAGAAGATAATAGTTAAACCTCCTATCCAGTTCCTTTCGGTAAGATGGTAACCCTATTTTATCACGCCCTTCATACCAGAAGATACCGCCTTCATTCATGTGTAGCGTATTTTTGTATAAGGGGTTTATATGTGTAAGCTGTTTTTACGAATGTTCTTTGAGCTATATAATCATCTGTCCAGGTTGCCAAAGGTTTAAATATATCTTTATTAGTAAACCAGAAACCTGATGTATCTGGTGGATAAGTATTCTTATCTGCTGTAACGCCTGCAGGAAGACCAATCTTTCCATCAGATGTCATTGCATAATTTGTTCCTTCAATACCGAAATATACCAACATATCATATGAAGGATTTTGCATTATTAAATCCATTGCCATCATTGCTCTTTCAGGATTTTTACTTCCTTTTGCAATAGCAAGACCATTATTTAAATAGGAATTTGCAATGTTCTTACCTGCTGAATTTACAACTGGTATTATTTCTAAAGTCATACCTTGATCTTTTGCTTTAGCTAAATCGGCTTGTATATCAGTAGTATTACCAAAAGCTACAGCACTTTTTCCTTGAATTATAGTATCTAAACTTCTAACCTTATTTGCAAAAGGATTTTTATTAACATATCCTTTATCATATCATGCTTTCATGGTATTAGCAGCTTTAGTAAAGGTATCTCCAGCGCTAAGAGTAAATCTATCTCCTAATTTGCCATCTTTAGTCATATAATCACTATAAACTTCGTTGGCCCCAACAAGTGGTACTCCATTAAAGCCTTAATTGACTATAGGCAACTTTGTTAACAGCTGCATAGTTTTTAGGCATATAAGTACCCATTTCTGCTTGTGTTATCTCTCTAAAGGCTCCCTTTACTGCTTCCTGTTGATAGTAAGCCCAATCTGCAGTGTAAATAACATCTAAATCTTCACCTGATGCAAGTATTAAAGGATATTTTGCAGCTAAATCAGACCAGCCAATGTAGTTAATAGATAATGTTGCATTAATATCAGCTTTCAGCTTTTTATTTAATGCTGTCACTACATAAGGCATACCTGCTGGAGTTGCCCCCAAAAGATACATAGTTAAATAATGCTTGAGGCGCTTTCAAAGACAAATTTAATACCTCATTGTGAAGAACCTGATTATGTTCAGCTAGGTATAGAATTCATTGAAGCAAATTACAATAGAAGTATTTCTGTTGAAGATATGGCTAAAGCCGCAAAGATTAGTATGTTTCACTTTTCAAGATTATTCAAGAGAACTACAGGATATACCCCTCACGAATTTCTGGTAAAATATAAACTTAATAAATCTAAGGGTATGCTTATAAACTCTCATATAAGCATTGACCAAATTGCTCAGAGCGTTGGTTTTCAAGATGTAAGTTCTTTTATTCGAGACTTTAAAAAATATGAAGAATTAACTCCGCTGAAATATCGAAATCATTTTCTTATAGAACCTTCAAAACTTACATAAAAAAGATAAACTAATCCTCACCCAACTTTAAAGCTTGGTTCATATCAATTTTAGATATTAAAGATGCCAAGACAACAAAACTAATAAATAACATAATACCAAGGACTATATATATTTTTATGTAATCACCAAAATAGGAGGTAATTCTAAAGCTAGGTACAGCATCTGCAGCGCTTCCTGTAATCTGAAGCATAGGCACAAACAAATTACTAGTTATTTCTCCAGTTATAATACCTACCAGGATTCCACTACTAGATACAAGCAATACCTCGCTAATAATCATTTTAATAACTTCCTTTAAGGACAAGCCCATTGCTCTTAAAACACCAAATTGAAGAGTTCTTCCCTTTATAGAAATTATCCAAAATATGAGAAATCCAATCATTGTTACTGCAAGATTCACTATAAAGCCTAAAGTTAGTGAACCATTTGTTCCTTGAATAATAGGATCATTCATTTTAACTATAATCCTCTGACTAGTATCATGAAATGATGAAATTCCAAGCTCCTTTTTATTTAAATCATTATAAATCTGTGCACTTGTAGCTCCTGGTGCTTTTTTAATCCAAACCTCATAAGGCGTTAATGATAATATTTGTTGTATATAATTTAAATTGGCTACTATAAGATTTGTTGCATTTCCTGTATCCACAGAACTAAAGGGGTTAAAGGTGGGCCAATAATCTACTATGCCTAAAACAGTAGCATTAAAGGAGGTGTCAATATTATACCCACCTACTGTGATTGGTAACTCATCCCCAACCTTAACATTATTATTTTTAGCTATACTACTTGAAATTAGGATCCCTGAAGGATATTTAGTAAGAAAGTTAAGATAATTATACCAATGATACTTTAATAGATCCGATCTAAACCAAGCAATTTGTCCAAATTCATTGGGAATTATCCCCATAAAGTATGCATTTTGTCTTTTTGCATTTCTAGCTTTACCTAAAATACCTACTGATACTGATGGTATTCTCAAAACTTTTGTTGCCATCTGGACTCCGGATAGATTAGAAAAGTTTGTGAAATTCGGCTCTTTAAATATAATTTCTGGTTGAAGATTCTTTGGAGGTGGTGGTCCATAGACAACTGGTGGAGGTAAATTGTTATCCCATTTTGGTGCTAAAATTATATCTGCACCAACATCATATTTTTGTTTCTCGGCTATATTTGTATTTATTGTTCTAGCAGCATTTGCACTAAATATACCTGTAGCAATAGTTATTACTAAAAACAATATAATAAAATGGTCCTTAGACCCTGATCTGGATACTTCAAGTAAAGATGAATACATAGCAGGATTCCATCTACTTCTACCAAGTCTATAGATAAAGCTTACTACATAAGGGAAAAGCCTTAAAAATAGCATACCTATTCCTAAAATGAATAACGTTGTCATTATAAATAATATAGGATCAATAGGTATGTCTATTCCTTGAGCACCTGTTATATTAAGAATTTTCTGTTGAGATTTATAAAGATATATACCATAGATGGATATTCCTAAAAATATAATATCAATAAAAAATTTCTTCCAGAAGGGTGGCTTGTTTTTTCTAGCACTTACCTGTTTACTAAGTACAATGGAAGTATTAGATGCTATAAAAGCAGGAATAAGCATCGTAATAATGAATATACTGCAGGCTCCTAAAGCATATAGATATGAACTTAAATTTAATTTCAAATCTAAGCCAGTCCTTTGTACCATCTCTAAAAACCCACTACTAGAACCTATTAAGGTGCAAATTAGAAGGGACAAAATTGGTCCAATTGCCATGGCTATCCCACTCATTATAAGGCCTTGTACTAGATAGGATAACAAAATAAAGTTTCTTCCGGCTCCTCTACTTTTAAGTACTGCTATTTCATTTTTATCTTGATTTATTATTAGCTGTGATACCATAAATAAATAAAATAATAACATAATAATTAATGGAAGTTGTAGAACTAAAAGTGTAGTCTTTAGAAGTTTTACCCTAGTATTATAACTATCCATTATTTGAATAGCTGGAACTTCAAAATCAGCATTTAAACCACCATTTATTTCTGCCTCAACATTTTTCATACTAACTAATATATTATTAATATTGGTGGTATTAATTTTACTATAATCAAAAGCACTAAACCATTCTGAGGTTATAAGCTGCCCTTTATCAGTAGTAAGATATTTTTTTAATGTAGAATAGTCCACTAAAAAAGTTGAACTATAATCACTTAGCCCCTTGTTCCAAAATATATCCTTAGAGTTTTTATTTTCAAATATTCCCACAAACTTTATATTTATTGGCTCAGACTTTTCATCTAAGGAATTTTTAATTTGATAAACCTTATTCAAGTTCAGCTTAAGTGCCTCCATAGCTTCCTCTGTTACTACTGCTTCGATTATATCTCCCTCTACTTTTGTTGAAAACATTTTCCCAAAAGTTATTTTTATATGGGAAGCAGTATTATTTGCTCCCCTTATGTTAACCTTGTTATATTGATAATTTATTTCATCTGCAGTAGAATTAAAATACATAAACTCCATACTCAGTCGATTAAAATTTAATAAGGTCGGCAATTTAATTTGATTAATATATTGTGTTTTTATGGCCTTTTCAGTAGCATCAAAAAAAACTTTAAACCCTTCTTTTTCATGATTGAGCATTGGAACACTTAAATCAAAGGATCCAGGATAGGTATTATGGGTAACAAAATAGTTTTCAAGGTCTTTAGTCAATACTCTTTGCATAACCCCATCTGTATAAATAGGAATACTGCTTATCATTGTAGCAGCAAGAATGAAGCCAATTAGCATGCTTAAAAACATCCATTTATTATTTCTAATTTTTTTTATTACTATGCTAAACAGTGCATTCACCCCCTGCTATTTCAATATATTATTCTTCTTTAGGAGCTATTAGATAAATTCTATCTCCCTCAACCTCAAGTTTAATTTTATTTCCATTTTTTATACCAATCTTATCTAAGTATTCTCTAGGTATCTGTAGTCTTCCTGCCTTATCTAAAACTGCTAATTCTTCATGGGTTTCATTTATTTCACTATGAGTATTGAGACTTCCAATTTGTTCTATTTCCTCTGCATAGCTTTTTCTTCTTAAGAATTCACTACTTGTTTTTCCGTCTCTAATAGCTATAACTCTATCGACTTTTTTTGCGATTTGCCTATCATGGGTTACAATGATAATCGTTATTTTCAAATCTCTGTTTAATCTATTAAAAAAGTCAAGAATTTCATTTGAGGTTTTTGTATCTACAGCTCCTGTCGGTTCATCCGCTAGTAGTATTTTAGGATCATTTGCAAGAGCAATTGCTATAGCTACCCTTTGTTGCTCTCCCCCTGATAGTTGGGCTAATTTACTGTTTTTTCTTGAACCTAAACCAACTAATTCAAGAAGCTCTTCAGAATTATCAGGTCCACCTCTTCTTCTATTGATGTTTTTAACAAGCCTTATATTTTCAACAGCGCTAAGATAAGGGATAAGATTTCGCGCATTGTTCTGCCATACAAACCCTACTGTATCTCTTTTATAAATTGTCATTTCCTCATCCTTAAGCTTAAAAAGATCTCTACCATTTACAAGTAGCTTTCCAGCGGAAGGCTTATCCAAGCCTCCTAACATATTTAATAGTGTAGATTTACCACTACCACTATTACCTATAATAGCTAAAAGTTCACCATATTCAACAGTAAGGTCCAAGCCTTGGAGGGCAACAACCTCTATATCAGAGGTCTTATATATCTTAACAAGATTTTCACATTCAATAACGTATTTAGTATCTTCTTGACTACTCATCTACAATTTCACCATCCCTTAAGGTATAAACCTGATCAGCAATTTCAATCATACTTGGGTCATGAGTTGTCATTACTATAGTTAAACCTTCATATTTAACCATATCCTTAAAGGATTTAACAACCTGAAGTCCCATGATAGAATCTAAAGCAGAGGTAGGTTCATCTGCAAAAACAATCTCTGGTCTATGGGCTACCGCTCTAGCTATGGCAACCCTTTGCTGTTCTCCTCCAGATAGTTCTCCTGGTCTATGACTAATTCTTTTTCCAAGACCTACCATAGCTAAACATTCTTCTGCCCTCTTCTTTCTTTCTTTCATATTATAACCAGCTATTCTTAGTCCAAATTCTACATTTTCATAAGCAGACATATTTCCCATAAGGGCTCCAGATTGAAATACAAAGCCCATACTTTTACGTCTTAATTCATCCTTTTCTCTATTGCTTAAAAGTGTAATGTCCTTATCATAGAAAAACAATTTCCCTTCAGTAGGCAAGTCCATAGCTCCTAATATGTTTATCAGAGTTGTTTTTCCTGAACCAGATCTACCTCTCAATATAGTTAGGGTGCCTTTCTTAATGATTATACTTACATTGTTAAGTGCTTTAACAGTTTCACTCCCATTTTGAAAGAATCTTGAAAGCTTTTCTGTTATTATTAAATCCGCCATACTAATCCTCCCCTAACTTTAATGCTTGGTTCATATTTATTTTTGATATTATAGAAGCTAGAACTGCAAAACTAATAATTATCATAATACCAAGGACTACAAATATTTTTATATAATCTCCGTAATATGAGGTGACTTCTAATGATGGTACCGATTCAACAGCACTCCCAGTAATTTGAAGCATAGGCACAAATAGTTTGCTGGCAATGCCTCCAGTTATAATACCCACAATAATGCCACTTCCCGACACTAAAATAAGCTCACTAAGTATCATCTTAATAACTTCCTTCAGGGATAAGCCCATGGCTCGTAGAATACCAAATTGGAGAGTTCTTCCTTTTATAGAAATTATCCAAAATATGAGAAATCCTATCATGGTTACTGAAAGATTTACTATAAAGCCTAAAGTAAGTGACCCATTCGTTCCTTGAATAATAGGATCGTTCATTTGAGTTATTATGTTCTGGCTAGCATCATTTACAGATGCAATATCAATCTTCTTTTTGCTTATATCTTGATAAATTTGATTACTGGTAGCTCCTGCCGACTTTTTAATCCATACCTCATAAGGTCTTAGAGGTAGTATTTGTTGTATATAGTTTAAATTTGCTACTATAAGATCTTGTCCTTTTGAAGTAGCTGTTGAAATATACGGATTATAGGTTGGCCAAAAATCTACTATAGCTAAAACAGTACCCGTAAAGGAGTCCTTAGTATTTATATTTACCGGTAACTCATCTCCTACCTTAATACTGCTCTTTTTAGCCATGTCAGTAGATATTATAATACCTGAAGGGTATTTAGTAAGATAGTTAAGATAGTTATACCAATGATATTTTAATAAATCTGTTCTAAACCAGGCAATCTGTCCAAATTCATTTGGTATTATCCCAAGAAAATATGCACTTTGAGCCTTAGCATTTCTGGCAGTACCCATATAGCTTGCAGTGGGAATTCTCATAACCTTTGTAGTCATCTGAACTCCTGATAGCTTAGCAAAAACTGAATAATCTGGCTCTTTGTATATAATTTCTGTAGCAGCAGTTGTTAAAGGATTGCCGCTCGGTGGACCTGATGAAACCGGAGGTGCATTATTTTCCCATCTTCCCATCAAAGTTATATCAGCACCTACCGAATATTTTTGTTTCTCCGATATATTTGTATTTATTGTTCTTGCAGCATTAGCACTAAATATACCTGTGGAAATGGTCATTATTAGAAATAATATAATGAAATGATCCTTTGCACCAGATCTTGATACTTCGAGTAAAGAGGAATACATTGCGGGCTTCCACCTATTTTTACCAAGTTTATAGATCATATCTACAATATAGGGGAAAAGCCTTAAAAATAACATTCCTAATCCTAAAATGAATAGTGTAGTCATAATGAATAAAAGCGGATCTATAGGTAAATCCGTACCACTAACCCCTGTTATATTAAGTACCTTCTGTTGGGATTTATAAGTGTATAAACCATAAAGAGATATTCCTATCAGAATAATATCAATAAAATATTTATTCCAAAATGGTTTCTTGCTTTTTCTTGCATTTTCCTGTTTTCTCAGAACAATAGTGGTCTTAGAGGCAATAAAGGCAGGAATCAGCATTGTAATAATAAATACGAAGCAAGCACCTAAGGCATAAAGGTATGCATCTAAGTTTAAACCTAAGTGTAAACCTGTCCTTTGCACCATCTCTAAAAATCCATTACTAGAACCTATTAACGAGCAAATTAAAAGGCCTAAAATAGGTCCTACTATAAGGGCTATACCACTCATTATAAGCCCTTGTATAAGATAAGATATAAGTATAAAATTTCTTCCTGCTCCCCTACTTTTCAGTACTGCTATTTCATTTTTATCCTGATTGATAATTAACTGAGATACCATAAATAGGTAAAATAGCAACATAAGCATTATAGGAAATTCAAGAACTAAAAGTGTTGTCTTAAGTAATTTTACTCTTGTATTATAACTATCCAATATTTGAATTGCAGGAATTACAAAATCTGTATTCAAGCCAGCATCTATTGAATATTCAACATTTTTCATTCCATTTAGTACATTAGACAAATTTGAGGTATCAATTTTATGATAGTCATAAGCATTAAACCATTCTGAGGTTATAAGCTTTCCTTTATCAGATGATAGATATTTTTTGAGGATTGAATAATCAACTAAAAGTGATGAATCATAATCAGTAAGTCCGTTGTTCCAAAAAATATCCTTAGAGTTTTTATTTTCGAAAGTTCCTACAAATTTCACATTTATAGGTGCGGAAGCTTCATCTAAGGAATTCTTAACTTGATAAACCTTATCTAAATCAAGGTTAAGTTGCTGCATTGCCTGTTCTGTTGCTACAGCTTCAACTACGTCTCCAACTACTTTATTTGAATACATTTTACCATGAGTTATTTTTATATGAGAACCGATAGTATCGATACCCCTTATGCTAACTCTATTATATATAGGACTTGTACCATTCCCCTTGGTTTCGAAAGACATAAACTCCATACTTAACCTATTATAACTTAATAAAGTAGGTAACTTGATTTCATTAATATATTGACTTTTAACAACGTTTTCTGTGGCGTCAAAGAACTTTTGAACCCCATCCGTTTCATGATCGAACATTTGAACACTTAAATCAAAGGAGCCTGGATAACTCTTGTTTTTAATTTGATAGCTTTCAAGATCCTTAGTTAATACCCTTTGCATAACTCCATTCGTATAAATTGGAATACTACTTATCATTGCAGCAGAAAGAATGAAGCCAATTAGCATGCTTAGAAACATCCATTTATTGGTTTTAATTTTTTTAATTACTATGCTAAACAATGCATTCGCCTCCTGCTATTTCAATATTTTATCGCCTACATTTAAGCCCTTAGCTATCTCCACATCCGTATCATTTTGAATGCCAAGTTCAACATCCTGTTCAACTCTTAATCCATTTTTAAGCATTTCTATATAGTTCCTTCCATCTGAAGTATGAACGGAAGTTCTAGGTATAACTATTACATTATCTTTTTTAGTAAGTATGAGAAGTACATCCGCCTCAGCTCCTATAGCAATTCCAGTAGGTACAGTGTCTAATTTAATTGTAACAACTTTTTTGGTATCTTTGCTTGTATCAATCGGATAGCTAGCTGGATTTCCAACTACCTTTCCTACATACGGTTTCTCTTGATAGGTAACATTAACTGTTGCTCCTAGACTGAATTTATCTAGGTTATCACCACTGTATTGCAAAACTAGCTTTCCAGGATCTGCAACTGTTATAAGGGTTTTATAAGTTGTTATTCTATCTCCAGGATTAACTGCATCTACAAAAACAACTTGTCCAGCTATTGATGAATAAATTTGAGCACGACTTATCTGCTTATTAATATTAGCTAAATCTAGATTGTCTAGTTTCAGCTTTAAATTTTGCTGCTGTAATCTCAGGGTTGCATCCCCTTTAGTTTTCTCATCAGTAGCACTATTTACATCAGCTTGTATACTATTAGCTGTTAGCTGATCCATCTCTAAACTTATTTGTGATTTCTGAAGATTGTTTTGTAGATCTTCTGTATCCATCTCTGCAAGTAGCTGACCTTTTTTTACATTATCTCCAACCTTCACAGTTACATTCTTTAAAAAGCCAACATTATACTTAAAAAAATCATTTTCTAAACTTGAGGATTGAAAACTACCATAACCTTTAACCTGAACTTGTATGCTACCATTTTTGATATCTAATTCATCATATACTATCTTAGGTGGTGTGATAAGTGCTGGAGCTATTGATGCTTCCTCTTTTGGAAAAATACTACAGCCTGAAAAGGCTATAACAGAGGAAAATATCATAGTAAAAATGGTGGCTCTCCTCGCTAAAATCCGTAAACCTTTACTAGAGCGCTTCTTTGTGTTCATTCCAAATTCTCCCTTATAATAATATTTTTTTCGAAATCTTAAAAATAAACTCTAATTATATACTAAGTGTAATTATAACATTTTAAAATAGTAATATGTATATATTGGAAGATATCCTATAAAATTAAAACAAATATTTAGATTTCAACAAAGCTAGTTATAGTAGTTTTAAGATGTTTGAAATATTGCTTTTTATTTGAAATCTATACTTTTTTCCGATCTAAGCTGAACAGGGACATACCTGCATCGTATGTTACGTTAATATCTGCTGCTTTCGAACAAGGAAATAGTAACTTTACATAATTCTTGAACGCTCGGCAGGTGTGTCCCTGAATAGAATTATTCTTTGTTTCGGTGGAGCAGGAAGACTAGTAGAATTGATGTCGGGGAGTAAGCTGGTGCGGTAGATATTTGGTCATCGTTCTAATATGAACAGGGACATACCTGCATCGTATGTTACGATAATATCTGCTGCTTTCGAACAAGGAAATAGTAACTTTACATAATTCTTGAACGCTCGGCAGGTGTGTCCCTGAATAGAATTATTCTTTGTTTCGATAGATAAGGAAGACTAGTAGAATTGATGTCGGAGATAAGTTGGAACGGTAGCCA
>Ga0209125_1000212_pt1 | contig 91290 bp, 76 predicted proteins | sample BarGraIncub1131A_FD_184503 | JGI IMG/M metagenome (GOLD analysis project Ga0209125, IMG submission 184503) | Arctic peat soil microbial communities from Barrow, Alaska - Barrow Graham LP Incubations 11-31A (SPAdes) (version 2) | ecosystem: Environmental > Terrestrial > Soil > Wetlands > Peat...
GTGGCCGCCCATGGAAAACATAAAAAAGTACATTACCCATGGGCGGCCACAAGGGCGGCCCCTACATTTAATTTAAGATACCTTTGCTGTTGCGCCCTTATCAGCTTCAGGCGTGATGGTCTTGATCTTGTCTTTGATATTTAATTCTGACAAAACCTCGATGTTTAACCCATCAGACAAACCTGTCTTGATATATTTTTTCACAAATTTCTGAGGTGTAGTTTCTACCTCCACATAAGTCTTGGTTCCTTCGAACTGAACAAGGCTTTCTGGAATAGCCAATACTTTATTGTGTCTTTCGAGCACGATATCGGCATTGGTGCTGTAACCGGCCCTTATGAAACTGTTCTTCTTCAGATGGACAGCAGCCTTGATTTCAAACTGAATGGCTCCATTCTCGGCCACTCCCTTTGGAGAAATATGCTCCAGTTTGGCATCAAACTTCACGCTGTCGATGGCACCAATGGTCAGGATCAATGGCATACCTTCGTGCAACTTACCCACTTCGCTCTCGTTTATGCAAATTGTTTAATCTGATCATGACTTACATTTTAATATTAAATGCTCTTTTCAAATATCTTTGACTACATGTTTGTCGAAAAGTTATAGTATCACGATAAAATGCATTAATTTTGATGCCGGGCCATTATAAATACGATATCTTAATTTTATTGCCTTGAATATATACACCAAGAAAAGACACTGGAAATGGGTACTGTTTGTAATGGCAGTGGCCATTGTTGCTGCATCTATTTATTTCACGAATATACTGGTCAGAAAGATCGCAAGTGATGAAAGGCAGAAAATAAAAACCTGGGCAGGTGCTGTTCAGCAACGGGCACAACTGATCAGTATTAACGAGGCCCTTTTCAAAAAAATGCAACTTGAAGAACGGGAAAAGGTTAAAGCATTGGCTATTGCCTATCGGAAAATCAATGACTCCCCCCTGGATCAGAGCGACGATTATAGCATTGAAATCATCACCCAGAACAATTACATCCCGGTTGTACTAACAGATGACCACAGGATTATCAAATTTTCGCGTAATATTTCGAATCTTAAAGACGGGACTATCCTGGAAGGAAATTTGCTGAAAGAATTCAGTGCCTATCCTCCAATAAAGATCGACTATATAGTAGGCACTGTCTACCTCTATTATAAGGAATCGTTACTTTATACCGATTTAAAAACAGAGCTGAATAATCTTGTTATTGGTTTCATTTCCGAAATCGCCAACAATTCAGCCTCTGTACCTGTACTCATTACAGACTACACCAAGAAACGGGTTATCGAGACCGGTAATATGCCTAACGCCCGCCCCAACGATCCCAACTATCAGCAAAAGTTGATCAAAGAGATGAGTATTGAAAATGAGCCGATCCTTATCAATATCAGCGGCAGAATACAATATGTTTTTTACAAGGACTCCTGGTTATTGACCCAGTTGCGTTATTATCCGTTAATCATATTTTTTGTCATCGGTCTCTTCTTATTGGTTGCATACTTGCTGTTCAGTGTTGCCCGTAAGGCTGAACAAAACCAGGTTTGGGTTGGACTTGCCAAGGAGACAGCGCATCAGTTGGGCACACCATTGTCTTCGATCATGGCATGGGTAGAACTGTTAAAGATGCAAGAGAATGTTCCGGAAGAGACGATTGTTGAGATGGAGAAGGATGTTGACCGGTTGCTAACAGTTGCTGAACGTTTTTCTAAGATTGGCTCTACAGCTGCCTTGACAAAAACCAATCTTACTGATCTGATTTATAATGCCATCGACTATTTAAAAACACGTACTTCACAAAACGTACATTATTATATCCTTACTCCACTGGAAGTTCATATCTATGCACCGATCAACCAGCAACTTTTTGAATGGGTCATCGAGAACTTATGCAGGAACGCTGTTGATGCCATGGCAGGGAAGGGATCGATTACGGTCAATATTACAGATGAAGAGAAGACGGTGAGTATTGACATTACCGATACGGGCAAAGGGATTCCGAAATCTAAATTCAAGACGATCTTTAATCCGGGGTATACCAGTAAACAAAGAGGCTGGGGATTAGGACTGTCCCTCTCCGAACGCATCATCACCAATTATCATTCAGGCAAGATCTTTGTAAAATCATCTACCATTGATAAGGGAACAACGTTCAGGATAATATTGAAGAAATAATAATTTGGTTTTAATTATAAGGATTAATGCAGAAAATGTAGGGAGGCCTTGTGGGTCTCCTGGGCAGAACACGTAAAAATCTACATTACCGTTTAGGAGACCCACAAGGGCCTCCCTACATCACTTTCATTCGCTTATCTACAAACAACCTCTTGTATAATAACCAAATAAAACTAGTTACATAAAAGGGGTGACATAATAAGAACATGAATTTTGGGTTATTAAATAAACAATAAAAATTGGCCGGACTCTATATACATATTCCTTTTTGCAGGCAGAAGTGTCATTATTGCAACTTCTACTCCATTGCCTCATTGCGCAATAAATCAGAAATGATAGATGCCATAGCAAAGGAACTTCAACTTGCCTCAGGCTATCTTGAAGACGAAACACTCAAAACCATTTACTTTGGTGGTGGTACTCCATCGCTTCTGAATGAAAACGAACTGAACAAACTCTTTGAATCTATATATAAACACTTTCATGTCGAAAAGGATGCAGAGATCACCCTCGAAGCTAATCCCGACGACCTTAATAAAGAAAAGTCTACCATCATTCAAAGCACTCCTGTAAACCGTTTAAGCATCGGTGTACAGAGTTTCCATGATGACGACCTGCTTGCCCTCAACCGCATCCACTCCTCTCAACAGGCCCTGGATGTTATCTATACTATGCAGGATGCCGGCATTACAAACATCAGCATTGACCTGATCTATGGCATTCCCGGACTGACTGATGAAAAATGGCAACAGAATCTGGACACTTTCCTCGGGCTTGGCCTGCCCCATCTATCGGCCTATTCACTGACTGTAGAAAAACATACTACCCTCGACTGGCTGATCAGTAAAGGAAGAAGTCAACCAGTCAACGAAGAACAAAGCATCAACCACTTTAAGATACTGCAAAGCTTTATGGCTGCTCATGGATATCAGCAATACGAGATCTCCAACTTCTCACTTCCCGGCAAGAATTCAAAACACAATTCGGCATACTGGTCGGGTGAAAAGTATCTGGGAGTGGGTCCTGCTGCACATTCCTTTAACTGCAACTCACGCAGATGGAATATTGCCAATAGCATGAAATATATTACGGCTATCAGCTCAGGGAGTCTATGTTATGAAGAAGAAATTCTTTCTGAAAAACAGAAATTCAATGAATATGTGCTGACTTCGTTGCGGACAATGGAGGGGTGCGATTTGGATGTAATCGAAAAACGATTTGGTTCAGGTTATCGTAAAACTATAGAAAAAGCTTTAGCGAAGAATTTGTCTTCCGGAAACTATATACTTAAAAACAATCATCTGATCCTGACACCTGAAGGGATGTTATTTGCAGATGGTTTGGCATCAGACCTGTTTATTGTTGATGAATAATATATTCCGTATAATGTGTAGAGACGCAATATTTTGCGTCTCATTTTTATGAAGATTTTTATAGACCGGAGACACAAATTTTTGTGTCTCTACCTTAAACCTGACACTCCTTTTTATCAGAAATTGTTATTCGCAACAACAGATAACTATTTTAGTCTCACTTTCAACGCCACAGGTTGGTGGTCAGAATTCACAAAACCATTTGGATTGGTCTTGACCGATATTACCTCCACATTGGGTGAGACAATAAAGAAATCAATCATAGTAGTCAACGTCTTCCCCTTTACAAAAGCCTCATTGACATTGCGGTTTGTAGCTTGTGATTTATCCATGACCCAGTTCCAACCCTCGGGACGAAATGCTTCGGGTACATGTTCAAATGCATATCCCTTGTTTCCATCCACAAACAACTTAGGATCAAACCCGGAAGGATTCTGATTCCAGTCTCCCCCAACGATCACATAATCGCCTTTGCGGTAAAGCCCTTCCATCAGGTTCTTCAATAGGTTCAGCTCCTTTTGTCTGGCTTCAGCAGCATCACTGAAAGCAGAATTATGCACGTTGATTAGTGAAAGCATACGCCCTGACGAAAGCTTGAACAATGTAAGAACAAAACATCTGTCGAGTAGAAACAACCGTTTAGGCCAGGTATAACTGCCTTCCGTTGCATATCTGAATGCGCTGTCGGGAGCCATCTTGCTCAGAGTCATCTGACCTGCCTTGACCCTTCCCATTGGCTCCATGACCGGGATCGGGACAAAGGGAACGTCATAATTAACACCAAACACACTGTAATAACTCTTCAGCTTATCCTGAATCCCCATGACTTCATCCGTAAAATAGGTCCGCTTCGAATGTTGATCAGCCTCTTGCAGAAAAATAAAATCCGCACTGTCTGCACCCTTTAATTCATTCAAAATATTGTTAAAATATTTTTGACATAGTTCAGCAGTAGGCCTGACCATCTTTCCGCCCTCATAAAAGAAATCCATCTCTTTGCCCAGCCCGGCATAACCAATATTCCATGTAAGAATATTAAATTCATCCTTAGAAGCAACACTTTTAATTAATTCAGGTTGACGAATTTCCAGAACAACGATTTTCTCAGGTTTATACTTCGCCAAAGTCGAATATATCATGAACACTATCATTACAAGCAGCATAGCGGTAACAATGCCTGCGACGAACTTTAAAAGAAACTTCATAATTTCATTTTTATTAAATTTTCCGAGTTAAAGATAAAAAGAAATGTTCAACTTTGTAGTCTTTTAGCAAATCCCAATTATATTGTTTTTGGGCCTGCATTTAATTATTTTTAGTTAATTTTATCACCTGAAAAATTAAAAATTTGAAGTACATGCCTATTTTAGGATCAATCATCAAGAGTGCTATTGAGTTGGGAAGTAAGTTACCTGTTGAGAACTACAGAAAGCGAAGTCCGATAAAACTGCAGGAAAAAACGTTGTTGAAGATGCTTATGAAAGCACAAAACACTGCTTTTGGTGAACAATATGATTTTGATGAACTCATCAGGGAAAAGGATCCCATCAGTGCATTCAAGAAAAAGGTACCGCTTTTCGACTACAATTCTATACATAAAAAATGGTGGTATCGTACATTGAATGGCGAAAGCTATGTCTGTTGGCCGGGAAAAGTGAAATACTTTGCACTGAGTTCGGGCACTTCTGAGGCCTCCAGTAAATATCTCCCCGTCACAGCAGAAATGCTGAAAGCCATCAAGAAAACCAGTACCCGTCAGATCTTTTCGCTTGCCCGTTATAACTTCCCTAAAGAATTTTATCAAAAAGGAATCCTCATGTTGGGTGGTTCTACCCATCTTGAGTTCAACGGCACTTACTATGAAGGCGACCTCTCCGGCATCACAGCAGGTAATATCCCTTTCTGGTTTCAACATTTCTATAAACCCGGAAACCGGATCTCCAGAGAGCGCAACTGGACGACCAAGCTCGATGAAATCGTTGCCAATGCAGGTAATTGGGACATAGGCGTCATCGTTGGTGTACCTGCCTGGCTGCAAATCCTCATGGAACGCATCATCAAGGAATACAATCTGAATACCATTCACGACATCTGGCCAAACCTCTCCATCTATGTTCATGGAGGAGTCTCTTTCACTCCATATATGAAGAGTTTTGAGAAGTTGCTGGCTCATCCGATCACCTACATCGAAACATATCTTGCTTCTGAAGGGTTCCTGGCTTATCAGACCAGACCGAATACCAACTCCATGCAGCTCGTGCTCGACAATGGACTCTTCTTTGAATTTGTTCCCTTCACCGATGAGAACTTTGATGCCGATAACAATCTTAAGCCCAATGCCAATGCTATCACCATCGAAAATGTTGAAGAAGGCATTGATTATGCATTGTTGATCACTTCGGTTGCGGGAGCTTATCGTTACCTGATCGGTGACACCATCCGCTTTACCTCCAAAGAACTTTCAGAAATCATCATCACAGGTCGGACGAAACATTTTCTGAGTATTTGTGGTGAACATCTTTCACAGGAAAACATGAACCGTGCAGTCGAGATGATGAGTCAACAACTCAATGTCTCCATTCCTGAATTCTGTGTTGCCGGTATCGAATATCAAAGCATGTTTGCCCATCAATGGTATATCGGATCAAATGATCCCATCGACATAGAACAGGCACGCAAACTCATCGACGACAACCTCAAACTGCTTAACGATGATTACCGTATAGAACGACTGCATGCTATAAGAGACGTATTTGTAAAAGTTTTACCCGTAGAGGTATTTTATAATTATATGCGCAAGTGTGGCAAAGAAGGCGGACAGAATAAATTTACCCGTGTATTGAAGAATGCAAAATTAACCCACTGGACAGAGTATCTTAAATCGATCGGTAAATAAATGATTAAATGATTCACCCCCTATTCGAAGGAATTATTATTGGTTTGACAATGGCAGTGATGCTGGGCCCGGCTTTGTTTGCGTTACTGCAGACAAGCATACACCGCGGAACCAGAGCCGGCGTGATACTTGCATTTGGTATATTCCTGAGTGATTTCTTCATCGTGGTTTGTAGTTACCTGGGGGCGGCTCAACTGCTGAATCAAGGAAAGAAAAGTCTTGTAGTGGGACTGATCGGTGGGACAATTTTAATCATTTACGGCATCGTCACATTTACAAAGAAGGTACAAATTAGTGATTCCAACAACCTGCTTGAACAAAGACGCGAACCGGGTCCTTTGACTTATCTGGTTAAAGGTTTCTTCCTGAATTTCGCAAACCCTTTCGTTTGGTTCTTCTGGTTTACCGTCATGATGGGGATCTCAGGCACCTATGGATCTGAATTCTCAGCAGTGTCGGCTTTGTTTGGTGGCGTATTACTGACTATTTTTTCTACCGACGTGCTGAAAGTCTTTATTGCATCAAGCATAAAAAAATATCTGACCATAAAGATCTTAAACTTTGTCAATTACGCCGTGGGGATTCTCTTGGTTGTCTTTGGCATCATTCTGATAATCAGGTCAACGATTACATTTTAAATGCATCTCTATTCAATAGTTAGTAACCAAAATCATCGGTTTCAATCCGGATGTTAAATTGCATTGTGATTTATCATAAGTATTTATTTGGAGCTGAATTACTGTAGACCATTCTTTATTTCTTAATTTTGGGTTTAACATTGATGATTCAATATATATGAAGTTAACTAAAATACTTTTAGCCGATTCACAGGTGCTTACCAGAGAAGGAATAATATCCGTTTTGAAAAATACTGGTCTTTATGATATTATTGACTTTATTGAATCGAATAAAGCATTGTTCGATTTTTTTGAAAAAAAGCCCCCTTCAGTATTGATTATTGATCCATACAGGCTAAATGATTTTTCTATATCACATTTATCAAGACTTACTGGAATATTTCCTGCTTCCCGCATCCTCGTAATGACCGAAAATCCTTCTAATGAAAATATAATTAAAATTTTAGAAAAAAGCATAACCCATTTTATATCAAAGAATTGTTCTAAAGAGGAGTTGCTAAATGCACTTTCGGCTATTGGGAAGAATGAAAATTTTTTATGTAAGGAAGTGGTTGAAGCATTGCTAAAGGAAAACATAATTAGCAAGAACAAGATTTCCAATATTCATTTAACAAAAAAGGAATTTGAGATCATCCAACTGATAGCGCAAGGTCTCACAACAAAAGAAATAGCAGCTAAAGATTTTTTAAGCATTCATACTATCAATACACATCGAAAGAACATTCTAAAAAAGCTTGGCATTAACAACACATCTGAGCTTATCATGTATGCCATAAAAACAGGCATTGTTGACACAACTGAATATTATATCTGAAAACAGTATAGTTTTATACCCATATTAGGGTACTTAAATTACCACTTTAGAGGTATTGTAATGCCTTTCTTATTGCCCGACCTTTGTGCCATTAATTTTAATCATCCCAAATTATGGCAAAGGTTGCAAAAAACTTAACAGATCTCATAGGCAATACTCCATTATTGGAGTTATCAAATTTTAATGCTGTAAATAATACTCTGGCGACTATCATCGCTAAGTTGGAATATTTTAATCCAAGCAGTAGTATTAAAGACAGAATTGGTTATTCAATGATAAAAGATGCCGAAGATAAAGGTCTTATAAATAAAGACACAGTTATTATAGAGCCCACCAGCGGAAATACAGGGATAGCTCTTGCATTTATTGCTGCTGCTAAAGGTTATAGACTTATCCTGACAATGCCTGAAACGATGAGCGTTGAAAGAAGAAATTTATTAACTGCATTAGGCGCTGAGATTGTTTTGACAGAGAGCGCAAAAGGAATGACCGGAGCAATAAATAAGGCGGTAGAACTGATAGAAAACATACCTCATTCAATCATGCTTCAGCAATTTAAAAATCCTGCCAATCCTGAAATACACCGAAAAACTACAGCTGAAGAAATCTGGAGAGACACAGAAGGAGAAGTAGATATTTTTATTGCTGGCATTGGCACAGGAGGAACGATTACAGGTGTTGGTGAGGTTTTAAAAATGCGCAGGCCTCAAGTCAAAATTGTAGGAGTTGAACCTGCTGATTCTCCTGTGTTGTCAGGGGGAAAACCCGGCCCTCATAAAATACAGGGTATTGGAGCAGGCTTTGTACCCGATGTTTTGAACTCCTCGGTTATTGACGAGATTATAAAGGTTGAAAATGAAGATGCATTCCGGATTAGTCGTCAATTGGCGCGCACAGAAGGTTTACTGGTAGGAATTTCATCGGGAGCTGCTGTTTATGCTGCTTTGCAGGTTGCTAAAAGACCTGAAAACAAGAACAAAAATATCGTTGTCATTTTACCTGACACGGGTGAACGATATTTATCAACCTCACTCTATCACTTCGATATTATTGAAAGTGCTTTATCTGTCTTATTAGAAAAAAAGTCAACCCCTGCAAATATTGCTGCTAAAATCATTTAGTCATGAACATAAAAGTAAATGGTAAAGTCCAATCAATACAAAATAATGCAGTTACCGTATTGTCGCTACTAAAAAGCAATAATGTTGAGTCAGTAGAAATGATTTCGGTTCAATTAAATGGGACTTTTATTGATAAAAATGATTTTAATGAAATTTATTTGAAGGAGAATGATGAATTGGATTTTCTTTTTTTTATGGGAGGTGGATAAAATATAAAGACATGAAATTCAAAAGTTAAACTGATTTATGTTCTTATAATAATACTCTTAAAATGAAATTTGCCACCAAAGCCATACATACCCCATTTAATAAGCAGGATACATATGGCGCACTACGTATGCCGGTGTATGATAATGCTGCATTTGAAACTAAAGATGCAGAAACACTTGAAGAGGCATTCAGAGGTATAAAGCCATTACATACATATTCACGTATATCAAATCCCACAGTTGAATATTTTGAAAGTGTCATTAAAAACCTGACCGGCTCGCTGGGTGTAATTGCATTGTCATCAGGAATGGCAGCTACTTCAAATGTTTTCTTTTGTATTGCACAGGCAAATGATAATTTTATTACATCAAAAAACTTATTTGGGAATACGTATTCATTTTTCGAAGACACCTTAAAACCATTTGGCGTATCATTTAAATATGCAGATATGACTCATCCGGAGAATATTGAAGAGCTCATCGATGCAAATACCCGTGGTATTTTTCTGGAAACTATAACAAATCCTCAACTTGAAATAGCCGACATAAAAAAAATCTCTGAGGTTGCCAAGAAACACCATCTGATATTGATCGCTGATTCAACCATCACACCTTTGTGCTTTTTCAATGCAAAAGAATTGGGCATCAATATTGAAGTTATTTCATCAACAAAATATATTTCGGGTGGGGCCACTTCTATGGGCGGAATTATCATCGACCATGGTACATTTGATTGGAACCACATTCCGAAGTTTTTAACTTATGTAAAGAAGTACAATAAATTCGCCTTCATTGCCAAACTAAGAAAAGAAGTTTTCAGAAATATAGGTGCTTGTCTATCGGCACACAATGCCTATTTGCAAACACTGGGTTTGGAAACGTTCTATTTGAGAATAAAAAAGTCGTGTCATAATGCTCAATTATTAGCTGAATGGCTCGAAAAACAACAACTGATAACTCGTGTTAACTACCCTGGTTTACCTTCCTCTACATTTCACGAAACCAGCAAGCGTGAGTTTGGCACCCTTCACGGCGCCCTGTTAACTTTTGATCTCTCGAAAAAGGAATATTGTTTTGAATTTATGAACAATCTTAAACTCATTCGGCGGGCAACTAACTTAAACGATAATAAAACGCTGATCATTCATCCTGCATCAACTATCTATTGCGAATATCCCCCCGAAATCCGTCAGGAGCTTGGGGTAAGTGATACTTTGATAAGGATGGCTGTTGGGATTGAAGAGCCGGAAGATTTAATAGAAGATATTTCGCATTCGTTAGATTTATTAACAAAAAAAATTCAATAAGAAATTTATATTAATCAGAATAACTATGGATTTTACGGACATCCAAATAGAGAGATACAGTCGTCATATCATCTTAAAAGAAGTAGGTGTTGAAGGGCAGATAAAACTTCTGGAAGGAAAAGTATTGATAGTCGGTGCAGGTGGTCTTGGAGCTCCGGCTGCTTTATATCTTGCAGCCGCAGGTGTTGGAACTATCGGTATTATTGATAGTGATGTGGTAGACATTACAAATTTACAGCGCCAGATTATTCATACAACACCCGACATAGACCGGCCTAAAGTTATTTCTGCTAAAGAAAAAATCGAAAAGATCAATCCGGATGTGAAAGTAATTACCTATCAGGAACTTCTGACTGCCGATAATATCAAAGAAATCATTTCTGAATATGATTTTATCCTCGATGGTACCGACAATTTCCCAACTAAATTCCTTATCAATGATGCATGCGTATTGTTGGGTAAGCCCTTTTCACATGGAGGTATCTTAAAATTTGATGGGCAAACGATGACCTATACTCCTGGCAATGCATGCTATCGATGTGTTTTTAATAGTCCGCCTCCTAAAGGATTGGTTCCAACATGTTCTCAGGCAGGAGTTTTAGGATCTGTCGCTGGCATGTTGGGCACTATACAGGCTACTGAAGTATTAAAATATTTAACAGGCATTGGCGAACTGCTCACAAACCGGTTTCTAATATTTAATGCATTGTCTATGAGTTTCCGCTCAATACAATTTAAGCGTAATGAAAATTGCCCTGTGTGCGGTACAAACCCAACGATCACAGAACTGATTCAGGAAGAAATGCCGGTATGCGATCTGAAACAACAATGAAAATGTGCATGATAATATCTATAAAATCAGTATCAGAAAATGATAAAAATTAAACAAAGTATTATTGATCATATTATTATTCACGCTAATAATATTTTACCAATTGAAGCTTGTGGTTATTTAGCCGGAAATGGAGACACAATCTCTCAAAGCTATGAATTAACAAATATCGATAACAGTGAAGAACACTTTTCATTCGATCCGGCTGAACAATTTGCAGTTGTACGAAAGGCAAGAAATGAAGGGTTGGATATACTCGCCAATTATCACAGTCATCCCAATACTCCGGCACGTCCTTCAGAAGAAGATATCCGGATGGCTTATGATCCTGACATATTGTATTTTATAATTTCATTAGTAGATAAGTCACCACAGATTAAAGCTTTTAAAATTCACCAATCAAAAGTTGAAGAAATACAAATTCAAATAATAAGTTAAATACGCCAGATTATGTATTCATTACCAGCAAACCTTTTAGAAGAGATTGAAAATTATGGGGTGCTCGTTGCCGATTTCCTGAATCAGAAAATTGAACCGGCAAAATTTAAAGCAACACGTGTACCAATGGGGATATATGAACAACGAAAGGATGGCACTTTCATGGTCCGCATTCGTTGTATTGGTGGTTATATTAGCCCATTTCAATTAAAAGAAGTTGCTGATATTGCTAGAAAATATGGTTCTGAATTGTTACATATCACTACAAGGCAGGAAATACAGATTCAGAATATTACATTGCCGAGTACGGTCAATATTCTAAAAGAGCTGCACGAGATAAAACTGGCAGCCAGAGGTGGTGGTGGTAACACCGTAAGAAACATACTCTCCTCTGTTGATTCTGGTATTGATCCTTCTGAAATATTTGATGTTTTTCCTTATGCAGTTGCTTTAACCAATAAGCTTATCGCTGAAACTGATTCATGGACACTTCCCCGAAAATTAAAGATTGCCTTTTCAAATACAGAAGATGACACATCTTACGCTGCTTTCAACGATCTGGGATTTATTGCTAAAGAAATAAATGGCGTAAAAGGTTTCAAGGTTTTCATAGGTGGCTCACTTGGCTCGAAACCAATGGTTAGTCCGGTATTATTCGATTTTGTTCAGGCCGAAGAGATTGGGCTCGTAGCAGATGCTGCAAAGAAATTATTCTCCCGATATGGTAATCGTAAAAACAAACACAAAGCCCGATTGCGTTATGTGTTCTTTAAACTTGGGAAAGAGAATGTATTTAATTTATATCAACAAATCTATGATGAACTTAAGATTAATGCAAACAACCAAATCATCATTCCCGATATTAGAAGTAATATCATATTATCTGCGCCTAAACCCACTGTCGTCCTCAGCTCAGATTTTGACCTATGGAGAAAACGATATGTAAAAAGACAAAAGCAGGAAGGGTTATTCAGTATCATCGTTCCTTTTGTTCATGGAAATGTAACAGCTGATATTGCATACAATCTGGGAGAATATCTTAGCCAATTTGGCGATGACGTCATCAGGTTTTCATTACGTCAGAATATCCACTTACGTAATATCCCCGAACAATATCTGGGCAATGTTTATAATTTCCTATCAGAAACAGGAATTAAAATCAGTGAACCGCTACTTTTAAATACATTGGTGTCCTGCACCGGTGCTGATACCTGCCGCCTGGGTATATGCTTATCAAAAGGGGCTTTAAGCAGTTTAAGAAAAGAACTATCCAAAAGTAATCTGGCTCTGGATGAATTGAACGATATAAAGATTAATATTTCCGGATGTCCTAATTCCTGTGGACAACAAGCAGCAGCAAATCTTGGGTTTTATGGCGTCGTAGGCAGAAAAGACCGGATGTACCCTTCATATAAAGTTGTGGCAGGTTCAGTTCAGTCTGAATACGATGCTAAACTCGCAGAACAAGTGGGGGAAATAAGTGCCCGCGATCTTCCCTTGTTTACGGTTAACCTTTTGGAAAAGTACTTAAGCAAAAAAAACAACTATAAAAACTTCTCGTCATATATCGCATCGGAAGGCAAGACAGATATTGCTGCTTTATGCCATAAATACAGTCCTATCCCCGACTTTGAAGAAGATAAGAATTATTATTTTGATTGGGGTAGCGAGAACATCTTCTCTCTGGTAGGCCGGGGATTGGGTGAATGTTCTGCCGGACTCTTCGACCTGATCGATCTGGACATGAATTCGATTATCAAAAACAAAGAAAATATTGCACAGACATCAATAAAAACAGTGATTAATGAAAATTTGTATGATATTATCTATTCTTCATCCCGCATGCTTCTTATTACAAAAGGCATTGAGCCCAAAAATGAAGAAGAACTTTTTGATGCTTTCATAAATAGTTTCATTAATAAAGGCTTGATAGATCAGAAATTTAAATATCTGGTCGAAAAAGCCAAACAGAACCCCAAAGATAATTTAGTCCCTGACAAGGATAATGTTTATTCATTATCTGAAGCGGTAATCAAATTATACGAAAACATGGATGATTCACTTCAATTCAAAACAGAATCAGCCAAACCGGGCCCAGTTGAACTAAATACGAACCTGATTAAAACCAAAGATTTCAGAGGGGTTAAATGCCCAATGAACTTTGTAAAAACAAAAATTGAACTTTCGTCATTAAAATCAGGTGAACTGCTTGAAATATTCCTTGACGACGGTGAACCGATAGAAAATGTACCTGGTTCGGTAAAAAGTGAAGGCCATAATATCTTAAAACAGGTTAGGGTTGATAACTACTGGTCGGTATTGATTCAAAAAAAGTAAATCCATATGTACGAATTAAAACGAAGGAGTATATTAAAAGCAATATCATGGAGACTTACAGGTACTTTAGACACTTTTATTATCTCTTTCCTGATTACGGGTAAAATCAAATTTGCTCTTTACATCAGTGGTGTTGAAGTGTTTACAAAAATATCTTTATACTTTGTACACGAAAGGATATGGAACAAGGTAAGATTCGGAAAAGAAAAATTCGATGTGGACTATGAAATCTGAACCAAGAAAATATTTGCCTGTTACGCTGGATATATCCTATAAAGATATTTTGATAATCGGGGGTGGCAGGATTGCAACCCAGAAACTATCAACACTTTCAATGTTTACAGATAAAATAACCATTTTGGCCATTGAGATATGTGAAGATATCCAACAAACCGGTTTTAAGCAAATAACCAAAGAATATCAGCCTAACGATTTGAATCAATATTCGATTGTATATGCCTGCACAAATAACAGGACGTTAAATGCATATATAAAATCCGACGCTACCAAACGAGGTTTATTAGTGAATGTAGTAGATGATCCTGAGTTATGCGATTTCATCTCCCCTGCCGTCTTTAAAAAAGAATACCTGACGGTTGCCGTGAGTTCAAGCGGCCTAAATGTCAAAAAAGCCATTGAATGGAGGAATAAAATAAAACAGTTGTTCGAAAATGATACTGTTTAAATGATAAATGATCACAATTTGCAAAGCTTAGTAAATTAATAAATATGAACAAACTCAAAATAATAATCGGGACGGGCATCTTAACAATCAAACAGATTGAGGAAATTATGATGCTCCTTCCGAATGTTAAATACGAGCTGCTAAAAATTCAAAGCTATGAAAACAAGCACAAAGAGGTATTGCAGTTAACAGACATACTAAAGGATTATTTAACCCATGAAGTTGATGAAGCGATTCTATCAGGAGAAGCAGACATAACTATTCATCCGGCAATAGATCTTCATTATCCATTGCCTGCAGGACTTGAAATTATTGCATTAATTAAAGTTCCTGACCAAAGTGATTGTTTATTGCCCATTAAAACCCATCCCTTACAAGAACATATAGTTGTAATTTCAAGGGAAGGAAATACTTTACTCAAAGAGCTGTTCTCTCTTGTTGATTTGCGTAAGAATTATGGTAAAATTTACATTGCCGGCTTTGGTCCTGGTGATCCTGAATTACTTACAGTCAAAGCATATCAGGCCTTACAACAAGCCGATATTATCTTTCATGATTGTTTGTTAAATAAAGACTACCTAGATAACTTTAAAGGTGAGAAGATTTGTTCAGGCAAAAGAAAAAATAATCATATAAAGGAACAGGAAGAGATCAATCAACTGCTTTATAAAGCGGCTACCAATGGCAAAAAGGTAGTGCGGATTAAAGGAGGCGACCCATTGATCTTTGGTCGTGGTGGTGAGGAGTTCTTTTATTTGAAAGAACGACTGATTGATGTGGAAATCATCCCAGGAATCACATCCGCTATAGCAGCAGCTGCAGTTGCCGGTATCCCCCTTACTCAGCGGGGTATCTCTTCATCGGTGGCCTTTTGTACCGGACACCCCGAAAGCAGTATCCGAATCCCTGACACTGATACGATCGTATATTACATGTCGACATCGAAATTACACCTCATTCTGAATAAGCTGGTCGAAGCCGGAAGACCTGCAAATACGGCTGTTGCCATCATTGAAAATATTTCTTTACCCAATCAGCGTATCATAACCGGAACGATAAATGAAATACTGCTGAAAACAAATACATATCATTCTCCTTTAGTTTTCATAGTAGGTGATGTAGTAACGTTAAATTATTTAATAAAAAAGGCTGTTCAATACGACAACACATGAAATAAAAAAGAGAAAGTAATACATCATACCAACCGGATAATCTAATTTTACATTGAATCTGCTTCAAAATTGTATTTTAGTCGGATAACAGCTTAAAAAAATCTACTTTTGCATCGGGATACTGTAAACTACGCCGGATATCTAATGTGCTCATTATTTGATTACTTTACATGGATCTGCCGGTCTACATCAAACATTCAGGAATGAAGAAATATCAACTCAATCACCTCAGGGAACTGGAATCTGAAGCTATATTCGTTATCCGCGAAGTGGCTGCCCAGTTCGAGCGTCCTTCTTTACTCTTCTCGGGTGGAAAAGATTCAATCGTTTTGGCTCATCTTGCCATGAAGGCATTCTGGCCTGCACGCATGCCCTTTCCACTTGTTCATATCGACACAGGGCACAACTTCGAAGAAACCATCACCTATCGCGATCAGCTCGTCGAAAAGCTTGGAGCCCGTCTCATCGTGGGTTTGGTTCAGGAGGCCATCGATGATGGACGGTCTGTTGAAGAGAAAGGATTCAGTGCCAGTCGCAACTTGTTACAGACAACAACATTACTGGATACTTTAGAGAAATATAAGTTTGATGCTGCCATGGGTGGTGGCCGTCGTGATGAAGAGAAAGCACGAGCTAAAGAGCGCTTCTTCTCTCACCGTGATGAGTTTGGTCAATGGGATCCCAAGAATCAACGTCCCGAGTTGTGGAACATCTTCAATGGTCGCAAACATGTTGGCGAGCATTTCAGGGTATTCCCCATCAGCAACTGGACCGAAATGGACGTCTGGCAATATATCCTGATGGAACAGATCGACATGCCCAGCCTCTACTTCACCCATGAACGCGAAGTCTTTAACCGTGACGGTATCTGGCTTGCCAATGCCCCCTTCATGAAGCTCAAGCCCAATGAAAAGGTAGAGGTAAAAAGAATCCGTTGCCGTACAATCGGGGATATCTCCTGTACAGGTCTGACCCTTTCAACCGCCGAATCTCTTGAAGAGATCATCGAAGAGATTGCAGCAACACGCGTAACCGAACGCGGAGGCCGCGAAGACGATAAACGGTCAGAAGCCGCGATGGAAGACCGTAAGCGCGAAGGCTATTTTTAACCCAACAACATTTATCATGACGCATACTACCAATACATATCTGGATATGAAGCTGCTGCGCTTCTCGACTGCAGGCAGCGTTGACGATGGGAAGAGTACACTGATCGGCCGGCTGCTTTACGACAGCAAGTCGATCTTCGAAGATCAGCTCGAAGCCGTCAAGCGTGCAAGCATCCAGAAAGGCACCGAGCATCTGAACCTTGCTTTGATCACCGACGGACTCAGGGCCGAACGTGAACAGGGCATCACCATAGATGTGGCTTACAGATATTTTGCAACACCAAAACGCAAGTTCATCATTGCCGATACCCCCGGCCATATCCAGTACACCCGAAACATGGTGACCGGATCTTCTACTGCCAATGCATCACTGGTGCTGATAGACGCCCGCAACGGGGTGACCGAACAGACCTGCCGCCATTCATATATAGCATCACTGCTCAAGATTCCACATCTCGTCTTTTGTATCAACAAGATGGATCTGGTTGACTACAGTCAGGAGGTCTACGACAAAATCTGCAAGGAGTTCACGGTATTTGCTAAACTACTCGACCTGCGTGATATTCGTTTTGTGCCTGTAAGCGCTTTGAAAGGCGACAACGTGGTAAAACCTTCAACCAACATGCCCTGGTACACAGGAGGCACGCTGATGGAGGTCCTCGAGACCATAGAGATCGATCAGGACAACGACTTTGTCAAACCCCGTTTCCCCGTACAATATGTCATCAGGCCAGAGTCTACCGAATACCACGATTACCGTGGCTATGCAGGCAGAGTGGCAGGCGGCGTATTCCACAAGGGTGACAAGGTTTGCATATTGCCTTCCGGACTGACCACAACCATCAAATCCATTGACACCGCTACCGGAGAACTCGAAGAGGCCTATCCGCCCCTCTCGGTCACCATCCAGCTTGAAGACGACATCGATATCAGCCGTGGCGACATGATCGTCAAGCCCGAAGAGATGCCTACCGTTTCGCAGGATATCGAGATCATGATGTGCTGGATGAACCAACGCCCACTTCAACTCAACGGCAAATATATCGTCAAGCACACCACCCGTGAAGTGCGTTGTGTCATCAAGGAAATTCAATATAAAGTCAATGTCAACAATCTTGAACATATCCTTGATGATAAGAGTGTTCAGCTTAACGATATTGCGCACGTTACCATCCGCACTACAAAACCATTGTTCACCGATCCTTACCGCACCAACCGTATCACCGGAGCCCTGATCCTCATCGACGAAGGCACCAACGAAACAGTGGGAGTAGGAATGGTGGAATAAGTTATCTTTGCTTCATCACTATAAAAACCCTTTAACAGACTCTATCATATGAATCGCAAACTTGTTTATACGCTCGCTCTGTTAGTCTTTGTCTTTACGGCGAAAACCTCACTGGCCTGCACAAACTTTCTGGTCACAAAAGGAGCCTCTACCGATGGCTCAACCTTCATCTCCTACAATGCAGACTCGCATACCCTCTATGGCGAACTTTACTACTGGCCTGCAACCAAATATCCCAAAGGAGCCCTGCTCGATGTGTATGAATGGGATACAGGGAAGTTCCTTGGCAAGATCAAACAAGCTTCATTTACCTATAAGGTAGTTGGCAACATGAATGAAAACCAGGTTGCCATAGGCGAAACCACCTATGGAGGCCGCGAGGAACTACAGGCTCAGCCTGCTTCTCAAATGGATTACGGCAGCCTGATGTATATCGCGTTGCAACGTTCAAAGACAGCCCGCGAAGCTATCAAAGTAATGACCTCTCTCGTAGCCGAGTATGGTTATGTCAGCGAAGGAGAATCATTCTCTATCTCCGATCCCAACGAAGTCTGGATCATGGAGATGATTGGCAAAGGCAAAGATGTCAAGGGAGCCGTTTGGGTAGCCCGCCGCATTCCTGATGGATATGTCTGTGGACATGCCAACCAGGCCCGCATCACGACTTTCCCATTGAATGATCCTGAAAACTGTCTTTATTCTGCTGATGTCATCACCTTTGCTCGTGCAAAAGGATGGTTCAATGGCAAAGATGCTGATTTCAGTTTCTCTGATACCTATAATCCGGTTGATTTCAGTTCAGTCCGTTTCTGCGATGCACGCGTATGGGCCATGTTCAACCGCGTCAGTCCTTCACAGATGGCAAAGTATCTTGACTATGCAGAAGGAAAGAACCTGACCAACCGCATGCCACTCTGGATCAAACCCGATCACAAGATCGATGTACACCAGGTTATGGAGATCATGCGCGACCATTTTGAAGGCTCACCACTCGATATGACAAAAGACGCTGGTGCAGGTCCATATGCATGTCCTTACCGCTGGAGACCCCTCACCTGGAAAGTCGATGGAAAAGAATATTTCAACGAAAGAGCAACCTCAACACAACAGACCGGATTCTGCTTCGTGGCACAGAGCCGTGGATGGCTTCCAAATGTTTTAGGCAGCATCATATGGTTTGGAGTAGATGATACTTACAGCACTGTCTATACCCCGATTTACACATGCATCAACTCGGTTCCTGCCAATCTTAAAGTCGGTAATGGATCAATGATGAAGTTCTCCGATAACTCCATGTTCTGGATCTTCAACCAGGTAGCCAACTTCGCCTATACCCGTTACAGCGACATGATCCCCGAGATCAGGGCCAAACAAGCAGAGCTCGAGAACAAGTATATTGCTATGGTAGCCGAGAACGACAAGAAATATCTGGCATTGAGCAAGAGCAATCCTGTCGCAGCCAGCCAGGCATTGACAACCTTTTCACTGGCACAAGCCAAACAGACTTTCACATCCTGGAAGACACTGTATGCCGATCTCTTTGTGAAATACATGGATGGCAACATCAAGAAAGTGATTCCCGGCCAGCGCGATCCCGAAGTCAAACAACCCGGCTATGGTCAGGACTTCTATCGTATAGTCGCAAAAGAAACCGGCGACAGGCTTTTGGTACCCGCTGCACCGGTTAAATAAAATTTAAGGACATTTATGATGTAAGGACAGGTCGTGACCTGTCCTTTTTTTAGGTGGACAGGTCACGACCTGTCCCTACACAGTTTCTCCAATATCAAATCACTATAGGAAACAGCCACATAGTCCTCATCCGTGATTTCAAAAAACGCAGCATATTTAAAGCACTGCTCCTTTAACCGCTCAATCCCGATATCTCCTGTTTTATCAATGGCTTCTACTTCGATGAAAGTTCCTAGCCCCTCCACAAAGTCGAAATGAAACTTGACTGTATCGATAAAATAAATCTTCCTTTTCTTCTCAACCACGACCTTCACCCCATTGGTTCTGATCAGAATATCCTTCAGCGTTTTATCCGGGGCATGTTTATACAACAACACATCAGACTGTTTCGCATCAGCCGTATTCTGCCGCTCGTAGTAAATCAGCGAGTTCTCAATATTGCCCTCCCGCAGCTTCAAACGCCCTGTCGGCACATTAAAATAGGTGTCTGTCTGATGATCCTCCCCAATAAACAAAGGATTCAACGAAAGAATCTTTTTTTCTAACCCCTCTAAATCATTGGTTCTTGCCTTAAATTCAAAATTCAATATTGCCATATCAGATTGTTATTTAGATCATTGCGTTTACTATGATGAAACTGCTTATCTTTCATAATGATAAGATAAAAGTAAGGATAGAATTATTGCATTTCAAAAGGAAATAACATTAAAATTGCTTATAATTGTATCTTCTTTCATAATGCTTTCAGCGGTGGTTTCTACACTCGGCGTGTAGGTTGTTCCTTGTTGTGTTATGTCGATTCAATCTTAACTATATAATTAATAATCAATCACTATCAAAATGAAAAAACTTCACATCACTATCATGGCTTTGTTGGTAACATTATGCAGCATTGGCGCTCCTCCCAAGGAGAAAGTAGAATTTAAAAACAATGATAAAGACAAAAAGGTAGAGGTTTTTATCGGAGGCAAGTTTTTCACAGCCTATATTTATCCTGACAATATGGAAAAACAGACGTTGTATCCTATTGTAAGCGCTTCCGGAAAAACCATCACACGCGGATATCCTTTGAATCCAAGATCTTTTGAACGTACCGACCACCCGCATCATGTCGGGTTGTGGTTCAACTTTGGAGACGTAAACGGACTGGACTTCTGGAACAACTCCTATGCCATCAAGGCGGAAGACAAACCCAAATACGGGACGATTATCTTCAAGAAAATAGCTTCTGAAAATCCTGCAACGGGGGAACTGGTCACAAACTCACAATGGGTGGATGTGAAAAACAATGTCCTCTTGAATGAGGTGTCCACATTTGCATTCTCAGGCGTAGGAAATCTCCGCACCATCATCAGAACAACTAAGTTGACGGCAGTTCAGCAGGTCACTTTCAATGAAAATAAAGAAGGCATGTTGGGTCTGCGCGTAGACCGTGCCTTTGAAGAACCGGTAACTAAACCTGAGAAGTTTCTGGATGCAAAGGGAAACATGACAGAAGTTGCCGTTTTGAATAATGAAGGCGTCAACGGCGTTTACCGCAATGCAGAAGGCATCAAGGGCGGCGATGTATGGGCTAAAAGAACCCCATGGGTAGCGCTTAGAGCCAATAAAGATGGCGAAGTGATCACCATCGTCATCCTGGATAACGCAAAGAATCCTAATTATCCCGCATGGTCACATGCCCGCGGTTATGGTCTCTTTGCCACCAACAACATGGGTGGACGTGCAATAGATAAAAACGGTCCTGAGGCAAAACTTGTTTTGAAACCGGGAGAAACCGTTGTCTTCAAACACGAGATTCTCTTTGGCGGAGATCTTACAGATGCCGAAATCAACGCAATTGCAAAAGATTTTAAATAAGTATTGATGAAAATGTCAACCCTATTTTAAAAACATCAGAATGCAAGAAAACGAAAACAATTCAAGAAGATCATTCTTGAAATCTGCTGCCACTTTTGCTGTAGCTGCAGCTGTAACCCCTGTTGCTCTGGCAGGCGAACCGGGACAACAGAAAAAACCTGTAGTCACCGTTAAAGATGACAGAAGCAACTCCGGCCGCATCCGTGTTGCTGTATTGGGCGTCAACGGACGTGGCAAATCCCATATTGAAGAGATCATGGGAATATCCGAGAAGTCGAATGTGGAAGTAGCCGTATTGTGCGACCCGGATATGAATGTTCTTCAAAAGGCCGCCGCTGATTTTGAAACCAAGTATGGCAAGAAGGTCAGGATCGAGCAGAATTTCAGAAAAGTCTTTGATGACAAAACCATAGATGCCGTCACACTGGCAACCCCTAATCACTGGCATGCACTATTAACCATCTGGGCTTGTCAGGCAGGGAAAGATGTTTACGTAGAAAAACCGGCAACCCACAACATCCACGAAGGTAAAAAGATGATTGAGGCTGCTTATAAATATAACCGGATCGTTCAGCATGGCGTTCAATTGCGCAGTTCTGTTGCCATCCGCGAAGCCGTCAAGAATCTGGAGGATGGCGTGATCGGTCGCGTCTATATGTCTAGAGGACTGGTCTACCGCTGGCGTCCCGATATTGGCGACCAGGGAATTTCACAAACACCTCCGGGATTGGATTACGATCTTTGGTGTGGTCCTGCCCCTATGCGTCCATTCACAAAGAACCTGGTCCACTACAACTGGCACTGGCATTGGAATTATGGCAATGGTGATGTAGGAAACCAAGGCATCCACGAAACCGACCTCTGTATGTGGGGTTTGGGCGTAAAAACTTTGCCTGAACGCATCACCTCGATGGGAGGCAAGTTCCTGTGGGACGATTGCAAAGAGGTTCCCGAAATTCAAACCTCTATCTATCATTATCCCAAAGAGCGGAAGATCATTCAGTTCGAAGTCCGCAACTGGTGTACCAATGCAGAAGATGGCGCCGGAGTAGGCAATATTTTCTATGGTGACAAGGGATACATGGTCATCAAAGGATACGACACTTATGAAACCTACATTGGACAGAAAAAGGAAAAAGGGCCGGCCCGTTCAGAAAAGGGTGAGTTGACATTGCATTTTCAGAACTGGCTCGAAGCCATCCGTGCCCGCGACATGACCATTCAGCATGCCCCCGTTCAGACCGGACACCTCTCTTCAGCTTTGGCTCATCTTGGCAATATCTCTTACCGTTTAGGCCGTCAGCTCGAGTTTGATCCTGTAGCAGAACGCTTCATTGGCGAAGGCGAAAACGAAGCAAACAACATGCTCAGCCGCGATTACAGAGCACCTTATTTGTTGCCTGACGTCGTTTAACAGCAATTATATAATGAAAGGCCGGAAACCAACGAGATAATTCTCAATGATTTCCGGCCTTTTTATTGCAGTAATGAAGAAAATGTAGGGGCCGCCCTTGTGGCCGCCCACGGATTATGCATAGTTTTTACAGTTAAAATTTATTCACAATTACCATGGGCGGCCACAAGGGCGGCCCCTACATTTTCAATGATAATGCCATGGAAAGCAATGAGTTTCTATAACTCCACAGGGCTGATAACAAATCCATACTTGTAGGTTTTATCCAGCAACCTAAATGGTTGATGCGGCAAAGCGCCCCAACTGTTATCCCCGCCAACACCTCTCTGTACAAGGTCAACCGCCAGCGTCACATTGAAACGTTTAAACACATCCTTAGGATGTTGTTGTTTCTTGGTCAGACCCGGATCGAAATCCTCCGGACTATTATTCAAAGCACTCACACTCAAAGGCTGCAAGCCCTCAACACGGATTCCATGTCCGGTAGCATCTGTCAGTGTCAGCCATCTTACATCCGTCCTGTTACCAAATTCCTGTGGACGAACAAAAGGCATCTCCTGTTCAGAAACCTTCAGCTTATACTCACCCACGAAGCTTGAGAACTTCCGGTCGCTGTAGTTTTCCCATGGACCACGGCCATAGTAACTGAAGTTGTCCATAGCCTGTGGTAGTGTAAACAACATTCCGAAACGAGGCATTTCCGGCAATTCATTTGCACCTGCAGTATATGCAGCTTCGATCATTAGCGTTCCGTTTCCGTTTACTGTGTAAGTAAGGGTGTAATCAGAAGAAATGTCAGTCAGCAAATACTTTACAGTTATAGAAACTACGTTACCATCGTCATCAGCTTTAACTGTGAAATCTTGTAGCCGTTTATTATCCCCTGCAGCTCTCCAAATACTGCTCTTGCGAACCATATTATTGCCAAAATCATTATCAGTAGGCCCTCTCCAGAAATTAATCTCTGGTCCCTGCTCAATAACTCTTTTGCCGTTAACAGTGTAATTATCCAATGAACCATTGCGCTTATTGAAAACAAGAACCACTTTACCTGCTTCGATTTTAACAAAGTTATCCTGCGTAGTAACTTTTGGCTTGTTCGGATCAAACAAAAATGCCGGTTCATCGAAATAATCGTTTAGCGGAAATGCTAATTGTTCACGTGCAACTTCATGACCTGCAGGAATTACATCCGTTGCTTTCTTTGTATAGGCGTAAACATTTAAAAAATATTCAGTTTTGAGTGTGCCTTGCAATGCCGGAAGTGCTAGTTTCACATCCTTTTCTCCTTTTGGAGCAAGGTCGAGATCAAAAGTACCCTCACCTTCTTTCTTACCACTCCTGAACAGTTCCCATTTGAAGTTATATCCGCTCAAATCTGTAAAGTCAAACATATTCTTCACCGTGATCAATCCCTCATTCAGGTTCTTCACTCTGAACTGAATATACTGATACGATTTCTTCACTTCGAACAACCCCGGATGAGGAGTGCGATCAGGAGCAACCAAACCATTGCAGTTGAAGTTCTCATCGTGATGATATCCTTCAGCACCAAGATCGCCACCATAAGCATAATACATCTTCCCGTTGGCATCCTTTTCGTGCAATCCCTGGTCAACCCAGTCCCAGATGAAACCACCCTGCATGTTTTTGCTGCTTTCGATGATGTCCCAGTATTCCTGGAAGTTTCCGGTCCCGTTACCCATTGCGTGTGCATATTCACACATGATAAATGGTCTGGTCTGCAGTTTCGAAGCATAGCTTTTCATGTAATCGATACCCGGGTACATTGGACAAACGATATCCGTATTGTTTCCCTGACCGGCCTGCTCAAACTGAACCGGACGTGATGTGTCACGTTGTTTGATCCATTTATAGACATCCTGGAAGACAGTACCGTTACTGCATTCATTACCCATGCTCCAGATGATTACCGAAGGATGATTCTTATCGCGTTCAACCAATCGGTATTCACGATCTTTGTGCGCCTCGAACCACTCTTCGTGAAAAGCAGGATTTTCTTTGCCATAACCAAAGCCATGTGATTCCAGGTTGGCTTCATCAACCAGATACAAACCATATTTATCACACAACTTATACCAATCCACACAATGCGGATAATGGCTCATGCGGACAGCGTTCAGGTTGTTCTGTTTCATGGTCCTGATGTCCTTCATCATCAGCTCAGTTCCGACATGCTGGCCTTCGAACTCATCCAATTCATGGATATTAGTACCTTTTATCAAAATGTGAACCCCGTTAACGAGCAACTGGCCATCCTTGATTTCGATCTTTCTGAAACCAATCTTGCACGATGTGGCTTCAACAATCTTTCCCTGATCATTCTTCAGCGTAAGCAACAATGTGTACAGGTTAGGCGTTTCTGCATTCCATAATTTCGGAGCAGTAACAGTTTTGGTAATAACGGTATTTGCAACATCATTGGCAGGAACGTCAAGTTTAGCTGTCTGTGAAGCAATTTTCTTATTATTTTCGTCCAGAACCGTCACCTCTACGACCTGGTTTTTCATTGCAGCAGAGAGTGAGTTTTTCAGTTTCACATCAACAGAAAGGAGACCGTTTTTATATGAAGCGTCCAGATCGGGATGCGCAAAGAAATCTACAATCCTTAACTGGGGGGTGCTGTAAAGATATACATCGTTATCGATACCAGATAAACGCCAGAAATCCTGATCTTCAAGATACGATCCATCACTCCATCGGTAAACTTCCACTGCCAGCGTGTTTTTCCCTTTGCGAACATATTTTGTGATATCAAATTCAGCTGGGCTCTTGGTGACCTGGCTATATCCAACCTTTTGTCCATTCACCCATACATACATTGCCGCGGTACCCGATGCAAAGTGGAGATAGGTCCTGCGGCCTTCCCATGAAGCGGGAATAGTAAAATCGCGTCGATATGATCCTACCGGATTATCGTTGTGAGGGATAAAGGGGGCATTGAGCGGAAAAGGATATTGTATATTGGTATAAATTGGAATCCCATAACCCTCTATTTCCCAATTCGAAGGAACCTTGATTTCTTTCCATTTGCTCACATCGTAGTTTTCTTTATAGAAATCCAGAGGACGATCAGCAGGTTTTGGCACCCAATGAAATTTCCATTTACCACTCAACAACTGGTAGTAAGGAGACTTTGCATAATTGTCAACAATAGCGGTAGCTTCATCTGCATAGGGCAGAAAAGTGGCTACCGGGTACTCTTTATTAATCTGAAAGACCCTCGGATTTTCCCAATCATTCTGTGTTTTCTGTGCCTGAGAAGAGAGCCCCAAAAAAAAGAATCCCATTAACATCACAACTTGTAGACTTTTTGTGTTCATTGATATAATTATTTATTTGAGAATCGTTGGTTTTTCCTGAATAAAATTGGATAAAATACAATTATGATTGTCTCTGATACATTGTGACACAAAGTTAATCAAATGAAAACTGCCTGCTAATGTTAATCAAATATTAAATAATTCATTAATTACCTTGATTTATAGACAGAATTTGCAACACAGAGGGTGAAAAAGAGAATCCCTTCAACATTAATTCATATTTTTGCTTACTTATCTAAAGAGGATAAGTGAGAAAATTTATTGATAAAAAGAAAACCCAATGAACAGGCTCCATTTACTTTTACTATCAGGACTAACAGCCATATTGTTATCACTGGGATGGCCTGCCGGCGGTTTCCCCCTGCTGCTGTTCTTTGCTTTCATACCTCTGCTGATTGTTGAAAACCATTTCTTCGAAAAGCCTCAACCCACCAGAATCAAAATCTTCCCCTATGCCTTGCTGACATTTTTTATCTGGAACCTGTTGACTACCTACTGGATCAAGAACTCAACCTATATAGGAGCAGCGCTGGCTATCATTCTGAATTCCATCTTCATGGCCATGGTCTTCACCCTATTTCATATCTCGCACAAGAAAGCCATCCGGAAGGAGTGGGGCTACCTTTTTCTGGTCGTTTACTGGATCTCGTTCGAACACCTTCACCACAACTGGGATCTCAACTGGCCGTGGCTCAATCTGGGCAATGGCTTTGGCAATTACACCACCTGGGTCCAGTGGTACGAATATACCGGGATGTTGGGCGGCTCCATCTGGGTCCTTGCCGTCAACATCCTCCTTTTCCTGGGGCTCAAACAATGGATGAAAACCAAAACCCGCACACGCGATTGCGTCATTAAAACATTATCAGGGCTTTTCATCCTCATCGTCCCCATCTTCATCTCGCTGATCATCTACACCAACTATAAGGAGAAGAGCAACCCGGTCGACATCACCGTCATCCAGCCCAATGTCGATCCCTATGCCGAACAATATTCGCTTCCCCCGACCGTCATCGTCAATAAAATACTGGGGCTTTGTGCAGGAAAGGTTGACAACCATACACAGTTTATCATCACCCCCGAAAGCGCCATCCAGGAATATGCCTACGAGCCCGAGATCAACTACAAGGAGAGCATCGTGTTGTTGCGCAACTACCTCCGGCAATATCCGCAGGCCAAACTCGTGTGCGGCATGTCGACACTGAGGGAATTCAAAAAGGGCGAGCCATTGACACCCTCTGCCCGCAAGGCCGACTGGGGCTGGTTCGATGCATACAACACCGCTCTCATGCTCGATACCAGTCAGGTGTTTCAGAAACACCATAAGTCGAAGCTCACCCCCGGCGTAGAGATCATGCCATTTCACGAGGCTTTGAAGTTTCTCGATAAGTATGCCATCGACCTGGGTGGAACAGTAGGTACCCTTGGCATCGACAGTGCCCAGATCCCATTTACAGTCAACGATCACTTGAAGATAGCGCCCGTCATCTGTTACGAATCAGTCTACGGAGAGTTTGTCAGCCACTATGTAAAGAACGGTGCAAACCTCATCTTTGTCATCACCAACGATGGCTGGTGGGGACACAGCCCTGGCTACCGGCAACACTTTCTCTTTTCCAGACTCCGCGCCATCGAGACCCGTCGCAGTGTAGCCCGTTCGGCCAATACCGGCACTTCGGCATTCATCAACCAGCGTGGCGATGTCAGCCAGGCCACCGCTTACTGGGTCCCTGCCGCCATCCGCCAAACCCTCAATGCCAACGACTTCCTCACCTTCTACGTCCGTCATGGCGACTACCTCGCACACATGGCCGTCTGGGGCGCCCTCCTCTCTTTCCTACTCACACTTGGCATGATTATTATTCATAAAAGGAAGTAAAGAAAGGGGAGAAAAGAAAATTTAATGCATTATTATTGAAAATGTAGGTAGGCCCCTTGTGGGTCTCCAGGGCAATATCATAAAGAATCATTATTACCGAAATGGAGACCCACATGGGGCCTCCCTACATTTCTACATTACTGCTCTATATGTTAAATATAAAATAAAATTTAAACAGTTTCTAAATATCACATCATAAAGTTTATTTTTGCAAACAATTGCTCAATATAACCCCGAAGGTGTGAAAGTATTATAATGCTGACATGATTATCAAAAAGAACCCCGAAAGGGGTGAAAGTATTACAACCATGACGATGTTTTTGTTTTTAGCCCCGTAGGGGCGTCATGATTGTAACACAATGCATTATCAAAAAAGAGCCCCGTAGGGGTGACATGATTAAAAATAAATTTATAACGTTCAATATTTGTTTCTCTTTAAATACACCAACAATATGAAAATTAAAATGATCACCCTCTTTGTGCTGGCCCTATGCCTGTTTACCTCCATGGAAACAAAAGCGCAAATTAAAGTTGGCCTCGACAACTGGTTCAACAACGAAATCAATGCCAAAACCGGCAAACCCTTTCATTACTTATGGACCGACACTGCCTTCAGCGGCTACTCTCGTTGGGGCAAGATCTTCGAAAAAGATGGCGCCGTCCTCAGCACCCTGAAGAAACCCACCGCTGCCGTACTGGCAAATGTCAACATCTACATCATCGTAGATCCCGATACCACTACCGAAAACCCAACCCCCAATTATTTCGAAAAAGACGATATTAATGCAATCGTCAAATGGGTCAAGAATGGCGGCGTGCTCATCTTCCTCACCAACGATGCCCCCAACTGCGAATTTATGCATACCAATCAGTTGGCTGCCAACTTCGGCATGACCTTCAATCACGTCACCCTGCATCCCGTAACCGGAAATCAGTATGATATGGGCGCCTTCATCAATCTCCCTGCCCATCCCCTATTCACAGACGTGAAAAAGGTCTATCTGAAAGAGGTCGCCTCGCTGAAACTATGGGGCCCTGCAAAACCGATCCTTGCCGAGAATGGCGTTAACTTTATGGCTGAAGCCCAGTTCGGAAAAGGCTACGTCCTGGCAATCGGCGATCCCTGGATCTACAACGAATACATGGATCACGATAAACTCCCCGCCAGTTTCGATAACCGCAAAGCCGCTGAGAACCTGACTAAACTGCTAATGTCGAAAGTGCCTGTAGCAAAAAAATAATCCCAAAAAGCTTACCCGTTCAAAATAACGGTTACATTAAATCGAAAAACCTCTGTAAATTCAAACTTTACAGAGGTTTTTTGCTTTTTATCCCCTTCAATTACATAGAATTCAGGTCGGTTTAACCATATCAAAACATCTAATTCACTGATCCATAATGATTTTGTGAAATTTCAACGAATAACGAAAGATCATTTTTTGATAATCCCTGGATCACTCCCGGATAAAGGCTAAACACTTCCCCAACAATTGGGGGATAATCAAGAGGTGTAGCGTACCTGTAGCGTACCCTTAGCGTACAATTAGCGTACCTGTAGCGTCTATAGGGTACGGAACAGGTACGCTAATTGTACGCTAATTGTACTCAACAGGGGACGATTATCTACCAGTTGTCTCTAAATGGTTTGTAAGTGATTCGGGAGTGATCAAGGAATTATCAAAAAATGAGGTTGCTTTTATTAAAAAATCAAGTTTTGATTTTAAAGGATTAAAACTTTCCGGGTCACTTTCTTATTGTTGAATAGCAATTGAATAAGATAATAACCAGCATTGGGCAGGGTGAAATCTATGGTTCCTTTTGTAAATCCTCTTGAAATAATTTGTTTGCCCGATAGGTCATAAACATTCAGATTTCCTGATTGGAGATAGCCCGGGATTGAAATATTGACATGTTTGTTCACCGATGTTATCTGAACCGTCTCTTTGATTTCATTACTGTTTATTCCGGTGATAATGTCGATGAGTAGTCTGAACCTGTCGGGAGGATCTGCAGAATTGGAAGTGAATTTAAAAGAGGATCCATTTGACAATGCATGTTTTGTGTTTGTCTGTTTGTCTTCAAGAATAAAAGAGGATGTTTTGGTCCAGTCATCAGATATCTCAGCATTAAAAGTGTATTCGGTGGCAAAACCGGGAGTGAATTCTAAATTGAAAATCAATGCTGTCGTTTCAGGGACACAGTTGGTTGAAAGTTCCTGACCGGTTGCTGTTACAGAATAAAAAAGAGGCGTTCCATCCATGCCTGACAGAAAATAAGAATCAAAATCTGCATCATATCCCGTTATTGCATTCTCATTCAGCCTGATTTTTGTCTCTGCAAACGTATTATTGGTGTTGCTGTTGACCACTAATTTGATTTTCTTCCCCACCGATGCTTTAGTTTGTTTCCATCCATCTGCGATGGAATGCAAGCGGGCTGATTTGGGAATTGTGATTGAATTAGTAACTGAATTCGCTTTTACAAAAAAACCATTCATCGCGGGTATGGTCTCTACGGCTGACACATCTGAATAGGTGCCGCCGTTGTTCAATAATTTGGCAACGCCACTGATACCGCTGATTCCCCAGGCTGTTCCTCCCCAACTTAAGCCGCAAGGGAATGGATTGCCAAGTAAATGCCAGCCTCTGCTTGCCGTATAGCTGAGATTGGAATAACTGATATCATTGTTATTCGGCAGTCCTGTTATTGAATGTGTTGTGCTGCTGTAATAAGACATCAGATAGCCTAACCCGTTTATGAATTTGGTAAAATCCGGGGTGTCTTTTTGATTTACCCAGGTGTCCATTTCTTCCCAATAAGTATAAAGATCATCGGTTAGCGTGGGTAAAAACTGACTGTCGATCGTTGCGTTGTCTACCGGTGAACTGAAAAAATGCCATCCGTCGGTGTCGGTCAGGTATTCAGAAATGTAGCGTTCTACCTTGATGCTGCCTAATCCGGAGACCGTTCCATTGCAAAGAAAAGATGCCGCGGCGGCATGATCGTTTGATGGCGTAAGTAAGGTTAAAGGTGACTTTAAGATCATCCCATTCTGACCTTCGAAGATGCTGCTCTCATTAACAGTGATTGTTTTACCTGGCTCGATTGTAAGCTGACCTCCATTGATAATCTGTAGGTTTTTAATGGTGACGTTATTATTACAATCGGCCCCTCTGGCTACTGATGCTATTTGAACATTGGAGGTTGAGCCCGGAACACTTGCTTTTGACCAGTTGCCGCTATTGAACCAATCGTTGGATATAGCACCAGTCCAAACATTAGGAGAATCGAATGGCTGGACAGTCCATTTTACAGTTACATCGTCTATGGCAAGCCCATGATCTCCACCTTTTTCAGCGTTATCATACCAACGAAGAAAAATATAAGATCCTGCCGGAATGTTAATTCCTGAAATTAAATATTCATTTTTAATTGTTCTGTTTAAAGAGTCATTCCCATTTAAAGTCATCGCAACAGACCCTTTTTGGGGACCTACAAAGTCCAAAGCAGGTACTGCTGTCCATCCGGACGCACTGGGTTTATCTGAATATAAAAGCTCAGGAGAATTGGTAATCATATAATAAAACCAGATTTGTTCGTAATTTTTATTGGAACAGACCTTCCATTGTTCACCTGTATAACTCACACTCATTCCCGTTATACTCCCTGAAGATGCATTATAAAGCTTTAATCCATATCCAACCGGATAATTAAGACCATCACACAGTCCACCGATGGCCCGATCTGCATCGTTGGTAGTCCCATAACATCTTTTTCCAAAATATGAAGAAGTTCCATCGTCTGAAAAATAGGTAACAGGTGTTATAGATGTCCCAAACTGCCAATACCATCCCAACAAAGTTTGATTGTCAACCCAGGTATTCGCACTACCTGTTTTTGAAAGGGAATTAAAATCCTGAAAGTAGGTTCCGGATTGCGTCATCACAATCTGTGCATTCGCAATGGGAGAACTGAAAGAAGACACTATTGTCAACAGTAAAGTAATAAAACTAAAAAACCCTGAATGAAATACCCTTTTCCTATTCATAACTTTAATGATTTTCATTTTTAAATAAAGCGGAATGAAGGGAGTAATTTCTGATCGTGCTAAGTGAATATAGGCGCTAGAAAAGCAAGATCTGAAGTGCTCGGATCATAATAACAATTCAATTAATCAGCCTAACTTTATACCATTACTAAAACATGCTATTTTAAATGAATTAGTTATTATTATAAAGATAATATCAGATTTTGAAAAAAGCAATCCATTTTTGAAAAATTAATCGCAAAAATAAATGGTGTCAGGAACCATTTAATTTTACAAATAAATGGTTCCTGACACCATTTATTCCTTCACCCTTATTTGCGTTTTATCCGTAAATTTGTATAATCTTGTTTTTGCTGTTTTCTAACCTTTTAACATATTGTACCATGCATCAGTTTAAAATATTATTATTGTTGACGTTGTCGGTTGTGACAATGGTAGCTTGCAGAACGACATTGGGTTATCAGTCGACGGTGGTGGCGGATAGAAGCTATCACAGTAGTTATGACGACACGACGATGATGACGGACAACGGTCTGGTGATGATGCCCTATAACAGGGTAATCGATCCCGCCGGGACGGTGATGAAATTTGGAAATCCCTCGCTGGAGAATCACAGTCTGGACTGTGCCCTGCTGCCGGGTGGCAAAGTGCTGGCCGTGGAAGACAGGTACGGAATGGCGCTGATTGACGTGCAGCAGAAGATGTTGCTCTCGCATGTGGATTACGACGGCAAGTACAAGGGCCTGATGAGTACCTACTCGGGCATCAAGGTGCTGGAGACGGGAAACGTGGTGCATATCTTCTGGGGAGCCTCGAATCCTTCTGCAAAGACCTCTTTCATCCTCGACGCGGTTTGGGATGGTAAGAAAGCAGCTATTACAAACGCTATTGAGTTTAAACCGGTTGCTCCTTCGCCCATGGCTTTGCCCAATGACATTGCCATCAATAACGAGGGGGGTGAGAATTTCATGTACGTGGTGCTGAATGGAAACAGCCGCCTGAGCAAGATCAGATTGAGCGACCGGAAAGAGATGTGGTCGACTGAAACCGGGATGGCGCCTTTCGGGATCGTGCTGGTGGGTGACAAGGCTTATGTGAGTAACTGGGCCGGGCCGGTGCCAACAGACATAACGAAAGAGACTGCCGGGGTTCCTTATGGCGCGGTGTATATTGACCCGAGGACGGGTGCAACGTCGAGGGGTACGGTGAGCGTGATGGATCTGCAGACAGGAAAGACTTTGTCAGAGATCGAAGTGGGGCTGCATCCGAATGCAATCATCAGTTCGGCTGACGGGAAATTTGTGTATGTCGCCAATGGAAATAGCGACGAGGTGTCGGTGATCAGCACGGGTTCTGATAAAGTGGTTGAGACTTTGCCGGTAAGGCTCAGGGGTGAGGAAAATGCATATATCGGTGACTCTCCTAACGCGCTGGCGATCGACAAGAGCGGCACGAAGTTGTATGTTTCGTGCGGGATGGACAACGCGGTGGCGGTGATTGGTTTGGGTGAAAAGGCTTCGGCTGCAGGCAAGGGTTTGTCGGCTACCGTTGGGTTTATCCCCACGGAGGCTTATCCCGCCGGGCTGGTCCTGACGGATAACGCCCTGATAGTGGCCAACCTCGAGGGTGAGGGGGCCAGGGTGAAAACGGATAAAGGCTACACGATTCATCAGCAGGAGACCACGGTGTCGTTTATCGATTTGCCGGATAACAGCACGTTGAGCGGGTACACTGCAAGGGTGGAGGCTGCCAATATGTTGTTCAGAACCAAACTGACCCAGCGGCTGCCCAGGAAGGGTGTCGCTCCAAGACCTGTTCCCGAAAGGATCGGTGAGCCGTCGGTGTTTAAACACGTGGTGTATATCATCAAGGAAAACAAGACCTACGATCAGGTGATGGGTGATGTTGCTTCGGGGAATGGCGCGAAGGAATTGTGCGTGTTTGGTGAAGCGGTGACGCCCAATCAGCATAAACTGGCCAAAGAGTATATGCTGCTGGATAATTATTATGCTTCGGGAAAATGTTCGGGCGAGGGTCATTCGTGGACGGATGCCGCCATTGTGACGGATTACGTAGAGAAAAACGTGAGGGCTTGGTTCAGAAGCTATCCGCACGTGCTGGGGGATGCGCTGGTTTATAATAAAGAGGGGTTCATCTGGAACAATGCATTGGATCATGGAAAGACAGTCAGAATTTATGGTGAGGCTTGTACGCTGAACTGGAAGGGAAGCAAGAACTGGGAAACAAATTATAATGACTTCCTGGCCGGGAAGCCTGCCGTGTTTGAAAACGAGACGACTATTTCGAGGGTGAGGCCGATACTGGCTCCGGGTTATCCAGGATTTGATGGTCAGAATGTGCCGGACCAGATGCGGGCTGCGGCGTTTATAAAGGAGTTAAAGGAGTATGAAAAGCAACCGGGCGACCAGTTGCCGAACCTGATCGTGATGGCGTTGCCAGCCGATCACACGGTGGGTACAAAAGAGGGAAATCCTACGCCACAGGCAATGGTTGCAGACAATGACCTGGCGCTGGGTCAGATCATAGAGGCACTAACGAAGAGTAAGTTCTGGAGTTCGACGGTAGTGTTTGTGACGGAAGATGATTCGCAATCGGGATGGGATCACGTATCGGCATACAGGACGAACGGTTTAGTGATCAGTCCTTATTCGCATCTGCAAAAGACGGTGCATACGAATTATAACCAGACGTGCATGGTCAGGACGATTGAGCAGATTTTGGGGATCCCGCCGATGAATGTGATCGATGCCACGGCGCTGCCGATGTATGATTGTTTCACCACGCTGCCTGATCCTGCTTCTTATGTGAAGTTGAAGAACAGGGTTTCTCTGACGGAGATGAACAAGAGCGTGGCTGAGTTGACAGGTAAGGCGAAGAAGTTCGCGTTGTTGTCGGCTACGCCACAGTTTGAGCATATCGATGGAGGCAATGATGATTTGTTGAACAGGATTTTGTGGTACGCGTCGAAGGGAAATGTGCCATATCCGAAAGAGATGACGTTGCCGGAAAAGGAGAGGGTTGACGGGGACGATTAAATTGTTTTCGGCGGTATCACCGAAAATGTAGGGGCCGCCCTTGTGGCCGCCCATGGGTAATGTAAATTTTTATGTTTTCCATGGGCGCCCACAAGGGCGGCCCCTACATTTACCTTATTTTGCTCTTAGATATTGCACAGGCCATTGGATCTCTGCATCCATCTCTTTGGCGGTGTGAAGTGGCCAATAGGGGTCACGTAACATCTCACGCCCCATGATAATGACATCGGCGTCATCGTTTTGCAGGATATCTTCGGCCTGCAGTGCCTTGGTGATGATTCCCACTGCTCCTGTCGGGATTCCTACTTCGTGTTTTATTGATTTGGCAAAGGGCACCTGATATCCGGGGCCCACGGGGATTTTGGCATAATGAACCTGTCCCCCACTCGAACAGTCGATCAAGTCGATGCCGATTTTCTTTAATTCGTTGCAGAAGACGATGGACTGCTTGAGATCCCATCCTCCTTCGGCCCAATCGGTAGCCGAAATGCGGACAAAGACAGGCAGGTTTTCGGGAAAGGCTTCACGGACAGAACGGGCAACACGCAAAGGAAGTTTCATTCTGTTTTCAAGCGTTCCTCCATATTCATCATCGCGTTGATTGGTCAGGGGTGAAAGGAATTCGTGCATCAGGTAGCCATGTGCCATGTGGATCTCGACGACACGGAATCCTGCTTTTAAAGCTCTGTGGGTGGCTTCGGCAAACTGTTGGACCACTGCATCGATTTCGTTTGTTGACATCGCGTGGGGCGTGGCATAGTCTTCTGAGTAGGCGATGGCGCTAGGTGCAACGACCTGCCATCCTCCCTGGCCGGGATGAAGCAGATGGCCTCCGTCCTGGGGTGGGGCAAAAGAGGCTTTGCGGCCTGCATGAGCTAGTTGGACGCCGGGGACTGAGCCGTGGGCGGTGATAAAGGCGGTAATCTTTTCGAAGGCTGCTATTTGTTGATCGTTCCAGAGTCCGATATCGCCGGTTGAGATTCGGCCTTCGGGACAGACGGCGGTGGCTTCGGCGATGATTAGGCCGGCTCCTCCTACGGCACGGCTGCCAAGGTGGACCATGTGCCAGTCGTTGGGAATGCCATCGACGGCTGAATACATGCACATAGGTGAGACAAATATTCGGTTTCGAAAGGTTACTTCGCGGAGAGTGATCGGAGAAAATAGTTTATTGGTCATAATTGAAATTTCATGTTCTATTTCAGATTGATTATATAGTAACCATTAAAGGGGCTTCTTGTTAAAATGGGTATGCAAAATTAACGAAAATTACGGTATATTTAAAACTTCAAAGCGAACGGATATAATGTAGGGAGGCCTCTTGTGGTTCTCCAGGGCTGCAATAATAAAGAATCATCATTTCCGGTCAGGAGACCCACAAGAGGCCTCCCTACATCACGTCCATTCTGCTTCCAATTATTTAACATAGAATGGAACATTTGCAGTTCCGACTTTATTTTTTCCATCAAACACATAAGAAAAAAGCCTGTATTCTCCTTCGGTCGCAGGCGATAAGAAAGTGAGTTCACCATTAGAATCGGATTTAATTTCAATAGGAACTACGGTTGGCTCTGCCTCTCTGGCCCCGCCCTGGCTTCTAACGGTCACCTCTTTTAAAATCACCCACTTATATGTCAACGGATCATGATCAGGGTCTGAAGCAAAAACCTTTGCCTTAAACTGCGCGCCGGGTTTTAAATAAATGTTCTCCACAGCATTTTTCCCATCCAGTTTCAATGAATCTACCTGAGGCGCTCTGTTTTTAGGATATTTCCCTGTCCAGTATTTTGTAAGTTCATCGACTGTGGCATTTGCTTCTCCCGATTTAATGAACATGCCATACCATGTAGGAGTTCTTTCTTGTTTCTGTCCCCAGACGAAAGCATAGCTGCCAATACACAATCCGGATTTATCTTCCACAATTCCTTTTTGGATTCTTTTCATGATCCCGGCGGCTTTAACAGAACTGGTCTCTTCAATTTCTCTTCCCCATGCAGTCACTGGTGATTCCCAATGACCCCGGGGACCGAATTCAGTAACCGCGTATGGTTTTGTGATCCCGGCAGCCTTGGCCTGTGCGGGCAAAGATCCAAGGCCTCCATAAACCTGTACGGAAAGAAAATCCAGATCAGGGCAATGTTCAAGCGCTACCTGAACCTGTGCTTTCGTAACTCCTGCAAAGGTTGTAGTCACAGGATGATTGGGATCGGTTTTATGAATATAATCGACGATATCTTTTAAAGCATCATACACCTTAGGACTGACTGGCGTCTTGCCTCCACTCAGATTCAATTCATTACCTGCAACCCAGCATAATAGGTTGGGATGATTTTTATAAGCGTCGACTGCTTTTTTAATGGCATTAAACTGTTTTGCCACTGAAGCCGAATCACTGTAATCAAACTTGTGCAATTCCTGTCCCATGCCCAGACCCATAGCCACCATCAGATTATATTTCGCTGCAGAATCAAGAACCTGAGCGGCATTGTTTGACCCCCATGTTCGGAATGAATTTGCACCCGCTTCTTTTAACATAACCATGTTGTTTAATCCCATGCCAACCCCTTTTGCATCAAAGAGTTTATTGTTGACATAGAAATGATACTGTCCGTTTACTGCTTTTATTTCAACATGTGAAGGAGTGGAAGTTCCGGTTTGATTTTTATTCTGTTGGGCGATAGTTACATGACTAGCTAGTAGTAGCGTTGCAATCAGGAAAATTTGAGTTCTTAATTTCATCAGGAAAACTGTTATATTTATAAGGGTTTAATTATTCCAAAAAGAAGTGCCAAAAATAGCATAGATTGACAAACAATACTAATCATAATTAAATTGTATTTTCTTTCTAATAAAATCAATTATTGATCATAAAAAAAAAGACCAACACCTTATATTTAAAGGGTTGGTCTTTTTAGGGTGACCTTAATAGGAATCGAACCTATATTTAAAGTTTAGGAAACTTCCGTTCTATCCGTTGAACTATAAGGCCAGAAAATTTGTTTTTAACCGGATTGTTAAAGCCCTGCAAAAGTAGCACTTTTCGGGAAATATCAAAAACCCTTTTAAGAGAAGGTTTAGAATCTGTTTACATTTCGTTTCTTCTTTTGCCAGTATCATAGAAAATATAGGGGCCTCACTACATTTTCTCATTACTGCCTTTAAATGACAGTTTCCTATTTTACCTGGCTTCCGTTATCAAACTTGACAGTGGGCGCTACAAAACATAGCTTTCCAACTTCGTTTTCGGCCATCAGTATCATCCCCTGGCTCTCGATGCCTTTCAAATCACGCGGAGCAAGGTTGACCAGAATGCTGACCTGCTGTCCAATGATCTCTTCGGGTGAATAGTGTTCTGCAATCCCGGAAACCACAGTTCGTTTGTCGATGCCTGTATCAATGGTGAGCTTGAGTAGTTTCTTGGTCTTGGCGACTTTCTCGGCAGCAATGATGGTTCCGATCCGAATATCAATCTTTGAGAAATCCTCAAATTCGATAGTAGGCTTTGAAGGTGTAACAACCCTGTTAGCTTCAACATTTGCCATCTTGGTATCCCACAACTTCTGAACCTGCGCATCGATCACGCTGTCCTCAATCTTTTCGAACAACAGTTCTGGTGTTCCCAGCTGATGTCCGGTCTCAAGAATGGTTGCGGTTCCGGCATATTTCCAAACCAGTGCATCAAAGTTGAGCATCTTCAAAAGCTTAGTCGCACTGAATGGCAGGAAAGGCTCAGAGACAATCGAAAGATTTGCACAGATCTGCAACGAGAGATTCAATATGGTCTTCACGCGGGCCTCGTCGGTCTTGAAGACTTTCCATGGCTCGGTTTCGGTGAGATATTTATTTCCCAGACGGGCAAGGTTCATCATTTCGTTGAGCGCCTCGCGGAATCTGTAGTTTTCAATACTCGAAGCAATCTTTTCAGGAAACAATGCCATTTCGGCAATCACGGCTTCATCGGTTGCATTGTAGCCTGTAACCTCAGGAACGACACCGCCAAAATATTTATGGGTGAGAACAAGCGTACGGTTTACAAAATTTCCATAGACCGCCAGTAACTCATTGTTATTTCGGGCCTGGTAATCTTTCCATGTGAAGTCGTTGTCTTTTGTTTCGGGTGCATTGGCAGTCAATACATAACGCAATACATCCTGTTTATTTGGAAGATCTTCGAGATATTCATTCAACCACACAGCCCAGTTGCGCGAAGTTGAGATCTTGTCGCTTTCCAGATTTAAAAACTCATTGGCCGGTACGTTTTCGGGAAGGATAAAGCTCCCTTCAGCCTTTAGCATGGCCGGGAAAATAATACAATGAAATACGATATTGTCTTTGCCGATGAAATGAACCAGCTTGCTGTCGGCATCTTTCCAATAAGGTTTCCAGTCGCGTCCGGTCTTCAGACTCCACTCTTTGGTTGCGGAGATATATCCAATCGGGGCATCAAACCAAACATATAAAACTTTTCCAACGGCACTTTCGAGAGGGACCTTTACACCCCAATCCAGATCGCGGGTCACGGCACGGGGCTGTAATCCCTGATCAATCCATGACTTGCACTGTCCGTAAACATTGGTCTTCCAGTCATCTTTGTGACCCTTCAAAATCCATTCGCGCAGCCATGGCTCATACTGATCAAGCGGCAAAAACCAATGTTTGGTCTCTTTCATGATCGGTACATTTCCACTCAGGGCGCTCTTTGGATTGATCAGGTCGGTGGCATTCAAAGTAGTTCCGCAACTTTCGCACTGATCGCCATAAGCCTTTTCGTATCCGCAATGGGGACACGTTCCGGTAATGTAGCGATCGGCCAGAAACTGATTGGCTTCTACATCGTAATACTGTTCGGAAGTCTTTTCAATGAAATCACCTTTTTCATACAACGTAGTGAAAAATTCAGAGGCGGTTTCATGATGAATCGGGTCAGAGGTTCTGCTGTAAATATCAAAAGAAATTCCAAACTCTTCAAAAGATTTCTTGATGATGTTGTGATATTTATCGACCACCTCCTGAGGCGTGAGTCCTTCTTTCCGGGCACGGATTGTAATAGGAACGCCATGTTCATCAGAGCCCCCGATAAAGATTACATCCTCCCCTTTCGAACGAAGATAACGGACATAAATATCTGCAGGCACATAAACCCCGGCCAGGTGTCCGATGTGAATAGGCCCGTTTGCATAAGGCAAAGCAGATGTAACAGTATAGCGTTTGAAAGGATTTACCTTTTCAGTAGATTGATTTTCCATGTGTTAAGCAGCCCGGTTTAGTTCTTGATCTTTTTCCTGATAATTTCTGTCAGGCTGTCAATGGTCACACGTTCCTGCAACATAGTGTCGCGTTCGCGAATAGTAACCGTGTTGTCTTCAAGTGTCTGATGATCAACTGTGATGCAATACGGTGTCCCGATGGCATCCTGACGACGGTAGCGGCGACCGATGGCATCCTTTTCATCATATTGACACATGAAGTCAATCTTCAGCACATCCATGATTTCGCGGGCCTTCTCGGGCAAACCATCCTTCTTCATCAATGGCAATACGGTTGCCTTAACAGGAGCAAGTACAGGCGGAATCTTCAACACGACGCGTTCTGAACCATCTTCCAAAACCTCTTCAGTATAAGCGTTGCTCAGAATAGCCAGGAATGTACGATCCAGACCAATTGATGTCTCTATAACATATGGAGTATAGCTTTCGTTCAGTTCAGGATCAAAGAACTGCAATTTCTTACCTGAGAACTGTTGATGAGCCGTTAGGTCAAAATCAGTCCTTGAGTGAATTCCTTCGAGTTCCTTGAAACCAAATGGGAATTTGAATTCGATATCACAGGCAGCATTGGCATAATGAGCCAGCTTCTCATGAGGATGAAATCTGAAATTCTCTTTTGGAGTGCCCAACGAAAGATGCCATTCGAGGCGTTCTGCTTTCCATTTTTCAAACCAATCCAGTTCTGTTCCGGGACGGACAAAGAACTGCATCTCCATCTGTTCGAATTCACGCATGCGAAAGATGAACTGACGGGCCACGATTTCATTCCTGAAGGCCTTACCGATCTGGGCAATGCCAAACGGAATCTTCATTCTCCCCGACTTTTGTACATTCAGGAAGTTGACAAAAATTCCCTGTGCCGTTTCCGGTCGTAAATATATGGTGTTCGCGTCTTCACTCAATGAGCCCATCTGGGTAGAAAACATCAGGTTAAACTGGCGCACTTCTGTCCAATTTTTAGATCCCGAGACCGGGCAAACGATCTCCAGGTCTTCGATCAGCGTCTTCACTCCTGCCAAATCATTATTTGTCAGGCAGGTGTTCAGTCTGTGATTGGCCTCTTTGATCTTGGCCAGGTACTCCATAACCCGTGGGTTTGTAGTACGATATTGCGCTTCATCAAAGGTTTCGCCAAAGCGTTTTGCAGCTTTCTCGACCTCTTTATTGATTTTGTCTTCAATCTTGGCAACCCAATCTTCAACGAGGACATCGGCACGGTATCTTTTTTTCGAGTCCTTGTTGTCGATCATCGGATCGCTGAAAGCATCGACGTGGCCGGAAGCCTTCCAGATGGTAGGATGCATAAAGATCGCGGAATCAATCCCAACGATATTTTCATGATACTGCACCATTGCACGCCACCAATAATTTTTGATGTTGTTCTTTAGCTCAACGCCATACTGGCCGTAATCATAGACGGCACTCAGTCCGTCGTATATCTCGCTCGACGGAAATACAAACCCATACTCCTTGGCATGGGAAATGATTTTCTTAAAAATATCCTCGTTATTTGCCATGGTGCAAAAATACAAAATATCTTTGCAGAATGATAGCAATTGATGATACGTTAATAAGTGATGATCTGGGTGAAGTTTATTTCACCTGTGATCTGGGGAAGTGTCATGGCGCCTGTTGTGTGGAAGGTGATGCCGGGGCGCCGCTGGACGAGGAGGAAATTGGCGTTTTGGAAGATATCCTGGACAAGGTTCGTCCGTTCATGACCGAGGCCGGAATAAGAGAAGTCGACGCAACCGGTGTTTTTGATTATGATGCAGGAGGGAATTTTGTTACTCCGCTGGTGAATGATTGCGAATGTGCCTTTGTTTATATGGATTTTGGTGTGGCAAAATGCGTTATCGAAAAGGCTTATTATGCAGGACTGATCTCTTTTAAGAAACCAATTTCCTGTCATCTCTACCCGATACGCATCACGAAATTCAAAGATTTCGAAGCCCTCAATTATCACAAATGGCCCATTTGCGAACGTGCTTTGGTAACTGGCCGACGCGAAGATGTCCGCGTTTACGAATTCCTGAAGGAACCCCTCATTCGGAAATATGGCAAAACATGGTACGAGAAACTCGACACAGCTTTTAAAGAAAAAAGAGCGAAAAAATAATAGAATCGCTTTCTTGCTCTTGCCCTCCTACAAGAGTTTATGATTATATGTAAATGTCTAAATGTAAGACCCTACAAAACGGTAGACATGCTTTATGTTTGTGGCAATAGTTTCCACAAACAGGAAGTTCGTGACATTTTGAGATTTTTCTGCCAAAAAAAAGCCAAAAACAATAATTGACCATCGAAAGACACTGAAAAGACAATGAAAGGAACATTCAGGGATGAAGGGTAAACCAGGTGTAGTTGAGGTGTAAATCACTTGTAGGCGTCTCGCACATGTCTCGCACATGTCTCGCAGGTGTCTCGCAGGTGTCTCGCTCTAATATGTGCGAGACAGGTGCGAGATATGTGCGAAATACCAGCGAGACACGTGCGAGACAGTTGGGGGTCATATACTAATGGTTTACCCCTGGTTTACCCTTCATCCCTGAATGTTCCTTTCATTGTCAAAAAATGTTCCTTTTATTAAAAAAACAGGGAATATTTCTCATAAAAAATTCAGAAAGTGGATTGCAAATCTTTCTCAATAGAGGTTAAACCTTGAGGGAAGTGGATTGCAGATCCACTTTAGTCGGGGTTCAACTGGGGAGACAATCTATTTCAACAGGAATATTATTTTTAACATTTTGGGCGACCACAAGGGTCGCCCCTACATCGCTAAATGTAGTACTTTAGCTAAGAATAATGTTTTTATTGATCACATGAAAAGATTTTTGATTGTTGTCTGTTTAATGTTTGCCGTGATGGGGTTTGCACAGCAACCTGTTAATCTGCAACCTGCTTTCGATCAGATGATGGGTGTGAACGTGACATATAAAGATCCGTTGGGCAGGTTGAGCATGGCCGGTATAGTCAGGGAATTTCATGTCTGGTCGTGGAATCAGCCCAAGATTGATGTTGAAGACTGGAATCCACAGCAACATATCGATTTCGGCCAATACTATTCAAACATTGATGCATTGGGGATAACGGTTGTTCCTGTTCTTCAACTAACGCCCACGTGGTTGTTGAGGCCCGGAATGAATGAACAGAGCCAACCGCTTGAAAATGATCAGTTAAAAGGTACACCTGCAGGTTTTAAAAAACAGGCTGCATTTTTCAAAAGATTTGCTGAAACTTATGCTCCCTCCGGGGTCAGATATATTGAAAACTGGAACGAACCGGATAAGGACTGGTTTGGGCCTGCGGCTTATTTTAAACAGGGTGATCTTGCTGCAATGTGTAGCGCCGATTATGATGCTTTGTTATCGCTTTCAACGGAAGGAATATTGTTTCAGCATCAGATAAAATTGGTAATGGGGGGATTGGCTTTTCCCTCGCTTGATTATTTAAACGGTATTTTTCTTTGGCATTCACCACCCAGTAAAATTAATAATCAGCTTTTTGATGTCATCAATCTGCATCATTACAGCAACAGTGCCCCCGAACATACTTCCCCTGTAAAGGGCATCAGTCCTGAAGAAGATCACCTGAGGGAAAAAATGATTGAATTCGTTCATTACAGGAATCAATATTTGCCGGAAAAAGAAATCTGGGTCAGTGAATTTGGCTATGACACATGGACGGGATCGACGCAGGGGGTCAAAGATATTCCGGGGCAGTCGACAGAAGAAACGCAGGCACAATGGCTCGTGAGGTCGTTTCTGGCGTTGGCAGCGGCGGGAGTTGATCGGGCCATTCTTTTTGCCATGTCAGATGAGGGGGATCCAAAGATTCGTTACAATACTTCGGGTTTGCTGAGCCATCGGGATGGTGAGACACTGCCTAAGGTTTCATGGTATTATGTTTCGGCTTTGAAAAATATCATGCGGGGAATGCATTTCGAGAAAGAAATTGTTGCAGGAGATCCGGAAATCTTGATTTATAAATTCTCTGACGATCAGAATCAAAGGGTGGTATATGCACTCTGGTGCCCAACCAGCAAAGGCAAAAAAGTCAGCTATTTATTTAAAGGTCAGGGACAGTCGAGTGTGGATTTTGTTTCCTTGGTAAATGGAAGTGTTACAGGGGAGAACAAGGTAGTTTCGGTTTCGGATAATAATCTGAAGCTGGATGTTTCAGAGACGCCCGTGTTTATAGTGACGGGAAATGAAGCGGTTAAGACGCATAAGATCAAAAGAATTTCATTGACTAATGAGATGTTAACTGGCCCTGTTGAAACTTCGGGGTTAATTGATGAGCAAAACCAGGGAGATCCATTTGATGGTACTTTTAAAGAAAATAAAGCTGCCGCAGGATGGACCAATAATACGGCTTTGCCTATAGAGGCAATCATAGATTTGAAAAGCTCGCGGTCTGTTAAAGGAATTTATCTGAAAGACACATACAACGAAGGGTTTGTGAATGTGTTTTATCAGGATCAGGCCGGGAAATGGAAACAGATTATCCATGACCCGATGCGGCGTTATTTTGTCTGGGATCCTTACTTTTTCAAAACTTCTTTAAATACCGGCAAATTGAAAATTGTTCTTGAAGGAAAAACTGAAACCAGGACTTCTTGTTTGGGAGAGATTATGGTTTATAGTGAGGAATTATTTTAAAAACTATTATTGAGTATTGTTCGTTTTGGCAGCCCTGAAAGGGCGATCTACATTAGCGATGGGTGCAGCCCATCGTTAAAGAATACCACCTCCCCTTTGAGCCCTGTAAGGGCGAATTATTTGATGTTGTATATTATTACGCCCTTACAGGGCTTGGTTTGTGGTAATTTAATTTTCCACAGGGCTTCACCCTGTGCTGATATATTTTGCCCTTTCAGGGCTTCACATATTGATGTAAAATGCTCTTTCAGTATTATCCATATAGATAAATTTTTCTCATACAGGGCAATAAAAAAAGGCCAATCCTTTTGGAATGGCCTCTTTTTATTAAAGTATTTATTCCTTATTTCTTCAACAACTCAGCACCAGAGACGATCTCGATGAGCTCCTTGGTGATGGAGGCCTGACGGGCATTGTTGTAACGGATCTTGAGGTCTTTGAGTATTTCTCCGGCGTTCTCGGTGGCCTTGTGCATTGCTGTCATACGGGCGCCAAATTCTGAGGCATACGAATCGAGCAGCGCCTTATAAAGCTGAATGCGCAACATCTGAGGAATCACTTCTGCCAGCAACTCTTCTTCTTCGGGTTCGAAGATATAATCGTTTTGAAATTGCTTTCGCTTTGTTTCAACCTTTTCGGGAACTACAGGCAAAATCTGTTCTACTGCCAAAACTTGTGTTGCGGCATTTTTGAACTGATTGTAAACAATATCGACCCGCGTGTAAGTCTTAGCTTTATACCAATCCATAATCAAGTTGACAATTATAGAGACGTTCTGATAATCCAAATTGTCAAATATATTGTTATAGTTGGCTATGACATTATAATTACGACGGGTAAAGAATTCTGTTCCTTTTCGTCCGATGGTTATCATGTGAAGATTTCCACGTCTGTTTTGATCAGCAAAGTTTGTCTGGATATGTTCGAGCGTTGCTTTATTCACACTTGAATTGAAAGCTCCGCACATTCCCCTGTTCGAAGTAATGACGACAAGAAGAACCTTATCGGGATCTTCCACTTTGGTAAAAACGCTATCCGCCATCGAACCGTTCTCGCTGATATTCTGAATGATACCTTTCAGTTTCAAAGCGTAAGGGCGAAGAGCTACAATATTGTTCTGAGCCTTACGCAGTTTAGAAGCAGCCACCATTTTCATGGCGCTTGTAATCTGTTGCGTCGAGATAACAGAAGCAATACGCGTACGAACCTCTTTAAGTCCGGCCATAGTTCTTATTTATATTTGATTATCCGGAAACCGGTTTGAGCCGGTTTCCAAACAATCGATTGAGTTATTCAAATTTGTGAATGCTGACAGGCTTATTTCTCAAAACCGTGAGCGATATCTTTTGCAACACTTTCGAGGGTGTTGGCAATATCATCTGTGTATTGTCCCTTGCGCAAAGCGGTCAGAATATCCTTGTGATTCAGTTCCAGATGTTGCAGGTAAGTTGCTTCAAATTCGGAGATCTTATTCAACGGTACATTCTGCAACAGACCCTTGGTTCCACAGAAAATGATGGCAATTTGTTTCTCTACCGGCATCGGTGAATACTGAGGCTGTTTCAGGATCTCAACGTTACGGGCTCCCTTGGCGAGTACCATCTTGGTACTGGCATCAAGGTCGGAACCGAACTTAGAGAAGGCTTCAAGGTCACGATATTGTGCCTGGTCGAGTTTCAAAGTACCTGCAACTTTCTTCATGGACTTGATCTGCGCATTACCCCCTACACGTGATACCGAGATACCTACGTTGATAGCTGGACGGATACCAGAGTTGAAAAGTCCTGTTTCGAGGAAGATCTGTCCGTCGGTAATGGAGATTACATTCGTTGGAATGTATGCAGAAACGTCACCGGCCTGGGTTTCGATAATCGGGAGGGCAGTCAGTGAACCACCACCTTTAACGATGCCCTTCAGAGATGGAGGCAGGTCATTCATCTTCTGAACGATACTGTCTTCAGCAATGATCTTGGCAGCACGTTCCAGCAAGCGTGAGTGCAGGTAGAAAACGTCACCGGGATAAGCTTCGCGTCCGGGTGGGCGACGGAGCAATAAGGAGACTTCACGATAAGCAACGGCCTGTTTTGAAAGGTCATCATAGATCACCAAAGCAGGACGTCCCGTATCACGGAAGAACTCACCAATGGCAGCACCTGTAAACGGAGCGTAGAACTGCATGGCAGCAGGATCAGAGGCAGTAGCAGCCACGATAACCGTGTAAGCCATTGCACCATGATCTTCCAGTGTCTTCAGGATATTGGCAACAGTAGAACCTTTTTGACCGATGGCAACATAGATGCAATAGACCGGTTCACCTTTTTCAAAAAATTCTTTTTGATTGATAATGGTATCAATCGCGATAGCAGTCTTACCGGTTTGACGGTCACCGATGATCAACTCGCGTTGTCCACGACCAATAGGAATCATGGCGTCGATGGCCTTGATACCTGTCTGGAGAGATTCGTTTACAGGCTGACGGAAGATAACACCGGGAGCAACACGCTCTACGGGCATCTCGTATGTCTTGCCTTCAACGGGACCCTTACCATCGATAGGCTCGCCCAGTGTATTTACAACACGTCCGATGAGGCCTTCGCCTGCCTGGATGGATGCAATACGACCTGTTCTTTTAACGGTGTCGCCTTCTTTGATCTTGAGCGCCTCGCCCAACAAAACGATACCGACATTGTCAACCTCGAGGTTGAGCACGATGCCCATGATACCATTTTCTGTAAACTCAACCAATTCGCCTGACTCTGCGTTGGTCAATCCGTAAACGCGGGCGATTCCATCACCTACGCTTAAAACACTACCTACTTCTTGTAATTCGGCCTCAGTCTTGATGCCAGCTAATTGCTGACGAAGGATGGCCGATACCTCGGCGGGTTTAATTCCTGCCATATCTGAAAGAGTTTAAATTTCGCTGTTATTTGTATCTTCATTAAATTCTTTGCGAAGCCTGTGCATCGTATTTTTGATAGATGCATCAAATAGTTGGCCTTCGAGTGTAAGAGTAAATCCTCCCAGTAATTCGGGATCGATCTTTTCAACCAGTTCAACCTCTCCACCGGTCTGTTCTTTGAGCCGTGCGATGATCTTAGCACGCATCTCCTTGTCCAGGGGTTGAGCTGATGTGAGTAATGCAGTCTTAATGCCTCTGAAATCCTTGACCAATTGCGTATATTCAATAGCAATAGAAGGTAGACTGATCTCGCGGTTTTGAAGCACCACAAGGTTGATAAACCTTTGTGACAGTTCACAGATCTTGCTACCAAAGATTTCAGTCAGAATCTTGCCTTTCTTCGTGTCCCTGATAATAGGGCTGGCGAGTGCGCGCATCAGCTCTTTGCTATCCAGACAAGTCTGGGCAACAATCTGCATATCATCAAAAACCCTATCGAGCTGATTGAGCTCTCCGGCCAGTTGATAAAGTGCAAGGGCGTAACGCTTATGAATTCTTGAATCTTCCATTATTCCGTTTACTGGTCAATTAATTGAACCGAATGTTTTCAAGTTGCTTGTCAATCATCTCGTTTTGCTTAGCCTTGTCTTTCAGTTCTTCCTGAAGTACCTTCTCAGCGATCTCGATAGATAAGCGGCCGATCTGACTTTTCAGTTCACTGACGGCAGCTTTACGTTCATTCTGAATAAGCGTTCTTGAGTTCTCAACGATTCGGTTGGCTTCTTCCTGTGCTTTCTTTTTTGCGTCATCGATAACGGAATCTCTCATTTCTCTTGCCTGACGAAGAATCTGATCGCGTTCTTCACGGGCAACAGCAAGGAGTTTTTCGTTTTCATTCTGAAGCTGTGACATTTGATTGCGAGCTTCATCTGCAGCATTGAGAGCCTGAGCGATGAAATCCTCACGGTCTTTTAACGACGAAAGAATTGGGCCATAAGCATACTTCCACAGAATCCATAAAACTGTTGAAAAGGCCAGTACGGTCCAAAAAAGTAAACCCGGGTTAGGTGTTATTAGTCCCATTGGTGTTCTATTATTTTGATTTCCTGATTTCAATTTAAATAACTGTTGCAACCAACCGTTGCAACAGTTACTTTTCTTTAATTAGATGAAGAGGACTAACAGACAAACCACGATTGCGAAGAAGGCAACTCCTTCAACAAGTGCTGCGGCAAGGATCATGTTTGAACGGATTTCTCCGATTGCCTCTGGTTGACGAGCAATCGCCTCCATAGCACCACGACCAATTCCACTGATACCGATACCTCCACCGATAGCAGCAAGACCTGCTCCGATTCCTGCACCAAGTTTAGCAAAAGGAGCTAAATCCATGGTTGCTTGTAACATTGTTGTTAACATTGACATATATATTAGATTTAAAAAAGTTTAACGATTAATGATGACTACCCACTTTTGCCATTCCAAAATAGAGGGCTGACAACAATGTGAAAACGTATGCCTGTAGAAATGCAACCAGCAATTCAAGACAGTAAACAAATATCATAAACAGGAATGAGAACGGACCGGCAATACCTGTAAGCCATACATTCTTCTCTCCAAAAATAAAAATCAGCGAAACAAATCCAAGGATGATGATGTGACCACCGGTGATGTTTGCAAAGAGTCGTATCATCAATACAACCGGTTTAATGAATACACCAAAAATCTCGACGAAGGGCATAATAGGTATCGGGAGTTTCAGCCAGATGGGAACTCCGGGCATATCGACCAAATGTCTCCAGTAGTTTTTATCGGTACTGAAACTTGTGATGATGAATGTAAAGACAGCAAGCGTCATGGTGACTGCAATGTTACCGGTTACGTTTGCTCCACCAGGAAACAATGGAATAACTCCCATGATGTTATTGGTGAGGATAAAGAAAAACACGGTTAACAGGAAAGGCATGAAACGTGCATAACGATCAGCTCCGATAGAAGGTTTGGCAATATCGTCGCGGACGAACAGGATGATGGGTTCGAGCAATGACTGCAATCCCTTAGGAGCCTGGTTCGGATGTTTGCGATAGGTACGGGCAACGGAAATAAAGACCAGGCACATGATGACCAGACTCAGTAACATTGCGAAAACTGTCTTGGTGATACTAAGGTCAAAAGGTAGTTTTGCTGTTTTGTCGGTTTCTCCATCGGCAAGCACCTTGACGATTTTACCATTATTCGGACCGGCGGCCTCTTCTATCTTATAACCGAGATAGCTCTTGGTGCCATGTTCAAATTTGGTTGACATGAAGCAAACAAACTTACCCTGATCAAAGAGAATAATAGGTAAAGGTAAAATTACCGGAGTATTTCCAAATTGTGTGATGTGCCATTCGTGAGCATCTAAAACATGCTCCATGATCATAACACCCGGGTTAAATTTCTCTTTTTGTGTAGCTTCGGAAGCTGTAGCTTCACTTTTTTGTGTAGGCGAACTATTATTTTTGCTGTTTTCATTGATAAACGCTGAGAAAACTACAGTGCTCACAATGGCGGCAAAAATTAAGAACCTCCTGACTTTTAGGCTCATGTATTAATATTTTTCTATCTTGTGTGATTCAGTTAACAGATGGCAATATTACTAAATATTTGAAACACCTATACCATATTCATGAAATTATTTCTTTACTTTGTTAAATAGTTTTGTTGTTCATTTTAAAACAGTACATCTTGGGCGAATTTATTTTAGATGACAAATATTTTATGCGTGAAGCCTTGAAAGAGGCCAGGAATGCATTCCAGAGTGGGGAAATACCCATCGGGGCTGTGGTGGTATGCAATGAACGGGTCATCGCCAGGGCACACAACATGACCGAGCTGCTCAATGACGTTACTGCACATGCAGAGATGCAGGCTATTACGTCTGCTGCTAATTTTTTAGGGAGTAAATATCTGAACGATTGCACGCTGTATGTTACAGTTGAACCTTGTGTGATGTGTGCCGGAGCTATCTTCTGGACGCAGTTACAAAGGGTTGTTTTTGGTGCTGCGGATGAGAAAAGGGGTTGTTCAAAAGTTGGGGTTCCTCTTTTTCATCCCAAGACAAAATTGACATCGGGGGTCATGGAAGAAGAATGCAGCCAGTTGATGAAGGCGTTCTTTGCCGGGAAAAGATGAATTTAATCTGTTTTCGTTACATCAGTATTGTAGAGACGCAATATTTTGCGTCTCAATGTTTTAATGATTCATGGTTTAAATTATTTCAAATCCCTGAGACGCAAAATATTGCGTCTCTACACAAATGGTTAACCAAATTAAAAGAGAAACTTAAATAAATTACAAAACAACTTTTTTCGATCTTTGCAATCTAAATAGATAAGGCGTGAAAATAGAAGATTTGAATTTCGAATTACTGGCAAAAGGTTATCATAGAATTGTAACCCGTGAGGTTAATATTGGCGGAGTCCCTGTTGGTGGAAATCAACCCATCAGGGTTCAGAGCATGACCAGTACCGATACCATGGATACCGGGGCCACGATTGCTCAATCTATCCGAATGATTGAAGCCGGATGTGAATATGTCAGGATCACTGTGCCAGGGATTAAGGAAGCAGAAAATCTCAAACTCATCAAACAGGGGTTGCGCGATAGAGGTTACCAGACGCCATTGATTGCCGATGTCCATTTCAACCCTAAGGTCGCTGAACTTGCTGCGCAGTATGTTGAAAAGGTCAGGATCAATCCCGGAAATTATACAGACCGGAACACCGGAAAACTTGAGTTTACATCATTAGAATATCAGGCCGAAATCGATAAAATTCGAGACCGGTTACAACCACTCATCAGCATTTGCAAGACACATGGTACTGCAATCCGGATTGGCAGTAACCACGGCTCACTGAGCGAACGTATCATGAGTCGCTATGGGGATACTCCAATGGGAATGGCTATTGCGGCAATGGAATTTATCAATATCTGCGAGGATTTCGATTTCAGAGACCTGGTCATTTCGATGAAATCAAGCAATACCCGTGTTATGATAGAGGCAACACGTTTGATCGTTGCTTTGATGCGAAAGAATGGTGAATGCTATCCGCTCCATCTGGGGGTAACGGAAGCCGGCGATGCAGCTGAAGGAAGGATTAAATCGGCAGCAGGAATATGTAGCTTGCTCGAAGATGGCGTTGGTGACACCATCAGGGTCTCACTGACCGAAGACCCTGAAAAGGAGATCCCGGTTGCATTGTTAATGACACAGAGATACAACAGGATAAATACTGAAGAAAAGGATACGGTCAAACTGAACATTGATCCTTTCACATTTATTAAACGAAAGAGTCGTGCTGCCGGATCTATTGGAGGAAACAATCTGCCGGTAGTGATCTCATCATTTCCGGAAACGCTTGATGCTACATTCAAACCCGATATTGTAGAACCCGATAGTCCGGAAGATCAAATTCCATTGTTCAATAAATTTATCATCATAGATCAACCCGAATTACCCACTTCGGAACTGCTTACACTTGCCTTGAGATGTCACAATCCCGTCCTTGTCGCCAATGGTATTGACAATGATGCACCCAAATGGTTTCGCAATGTTTTCAATGTATTGGCATCGATGAATGAGAACATACCGGTGATATTGAAAAGATGTTATACCACTGCAGATTCTGAAGCATTTCTGATTCAAAGTGCTGCCGATATGGGGACTTTGTTTTCAGATGGTCTGGGTGACGGGATCTGGCTTGAAGCTGTTTATCCTGAAATAAAAGAAATAGTTGTCGAGACTGCATTTTCAATCCTTCAGGCAACCCGAAGCAGGGTTTCTCAGACTGAATTTATCGCCTGTCCTTCCTGTGGACGGACACAATACAATATTCAGGAGGCCTTGGGTAGGGTCAAAGCCGCAACCCGTCATCTGAAAGGACTCAAGATTGCCGTAATGGGATGTATCGTGAATGGACTCGGAGAAATGGCTGATGCCGATTATGGATATGTCGGAGCCGGGAGAGGGAAAGTGAGTCTGTTCAGGGGGAAAGAGTTGGTCTTCAAAAATATCGATCAGGACGAAGCAGTACTGAAACTTATTGAACTGATCAAAAGCGATGGGAGATGGTTTGAGGCAGTGTCCTAGTGTTTTCGTAGAGACGCAATTTTTTGCGTCTCTACGAATGAAGATCAACCAATTCCGGAGACGCAAAATATTGCGTCTCTACCATACCGATAATTCGAATTGTCATTAAGGCAACACCACTGACAATGCGCCTTCCATAATCTGGATTTCATATTTCGATGGGGGCAGTGATTCCCCATCTGCTTCCATTCTGAACAAAGGTTCTGATTCTACGATCAGGTGTTTACACCTGAATGTTTCAACCTCTTTTAAATTCACAAACGAACCGTCGTAAAGGTCTTTGATGCTTTTGATGATCTTCAGCTTGCCAACTTTCCCAATAACGGTAACATCCAGCAGCCCATCATTAAATATGGCATTGGGCAATTGTTTCATTCCACTCCCGTTGAAACAACAGATTCCGGCAGCCATACTGAATACCTCCATCTCATGAAGTATGCCATCTAAAGTAAGCCTGACCTGTGAGTTGGAATGTTGAAGCAACGTCGTAAAGATGTTATAAAAATAGGCTGCTTGTGTGGATTTCACCAGCCCTTTCTTTGCATTTACCTTCAGATTGACTTCAGCGTCAAACCCCATTCCTGCGATATTGATGAAGTAACGCTTATGAGGGACGCCCTCTTCTGTATAGTTAACAAATGCGGCATCATGCCTTACTACATTTCCTTTTTGGATGATCTCAATGGCTTTGGCATAATCGGTGGGGATTCCATGGGTACGTACCCAGTCGTTTCCGGTCCCGACTGGGATCATGGCCAGTTCAATTTCATGAGGGTAAACTCGTCGCTGATTCAGGATGCCATTTACAGCTTCGTTCAGTGTTCCATCTCCTCCGACAACAATGATGCGATTGAATCCCATATTGATATACCGTTGGACGAGATTGATGGCATGTCCCGGATGTTCAGTTACAATATTGGTATGCGGTAGTCCGGCTTTATCCAGCAACAATGAGATCTGCTTCCAATCTTTCTTCCCCATCCCGTTGCCGGCATTGGGATTAACTACAACAAACCACTCACCCTTCATATGTCTCTTTTTAAGATTATCAAAAACAATATCTGAAATTATTTTAGGGCATAAATTCTGAAGTCATCAATTACCTGCCTTGACTTAGTCGATCTGAAACCAAAATACCCTTCGCGCAATGGTTCTTTATCCTGAAAAGAGAAGTATTCCACATCGTCAACAAAGAATTTCGTGAGGCCATTGTAGACAGTGATTTTTATCGAATATTCTTTATTGGGTTCAAGCAGATGTGGTTTGTCTGTAAGGTCTGTCAACAAAACCCGTTCACCCTTGCCATTGTATTTTCTGAAGCGGGTTGTTGAATTTGTGTTTCCACCGAAACCTACATAATACAGAAGAAGGGAGTCGTATTGAGCGAAGACACCTGTCCGTGTAAACAAATTCTTGTTTTTTGGATCCGTTGCCATCCAGAATTGGTTGAGATCAGAAAGCCGGTCATTGCGACCATTGTCGATGATTACTTTCCGTTTGTATTCAATAAGCAGATTCCCTGAAAGCTTTTTATTCAACCAAACCGTTGCACCTCCCTGTACATCAATGACAAGCTCCCCGTTTTTAATTGTAATATTGGAAGTGGGTGATGTAGAGAATTCTGCAATCCAATTCTTCAGGTCAGTATCAAAATCTTCCTTAAAAATCAAGTTGCCTTTCTGATATTGATCTGGGCTGGAGTTTACACTTTGTGCCAATGTTTTAAATTGAATCAGTGAAAGCGTTAATAAAAACAAAACGGTGATGTTCTTTATCAGCATTTTTCCTTAATAAATTAAAAATTATGCCACCCCTACGGGGCTATGGTTAATGTTATTATGCCTGTTACAATCATGACGTCCCTCCGGGACTATAGAAAAATACCGAATTGGCATCGCGATTTTAATAGTCCCGGAGGGACGTCATGATTGTAACTACCGGTCATTTTAAAATTTAGCCCCGTAGGGGTGACATAATTAATGTATTGTTATTCTGTGTATTATTATTTCTTCTCAACTGAAACTCCATTCCATAACGGGTTTTCAGCAGGGATCTTATCTCCAACCATCTCTAAATCCTCGATAGCATTCAGACACCACTGTGAGGTACTGTTTGTCGAAACTCTTGGGATTTCCTGAAGCGGTTTAAACACACTCCATCCTTCCAGGTTAATGGTTTCAAATTGCGCTGATCCCATCCGGTCTCCAAAGAACTGTGTCCATGCCCGTTGCGCATATTTAGGATCGTTATTGGTTTTTGCAACATAAGCAGCCAGACGGGAATAGTTGTTTCCTGAAGTCCCGATACCAACACTTTTCCCAAGAGAAGCCAATACCTCTTCGCGGGGAGCGCCATACAAAGCACACATTTGCAGCCACAATTTATTCCATGCCGGTTCCTGCAACAGTTCTGTCAGCTCAAAGTTCACTTCTGGGCCTCCCATCAATACAGATAAATGAATATACCCGATGGTGTCATTCAATTGGGACATCTTTTTGGTTGCAGGATCATAACCAAATGCCCCCTGTGCTCCCGAAAAGAACCCGTAAGGCATTTTGGCAAAGCTATTTACACCCACCATGATCTTATCACGCCATTGTGTATCTCCTGTACGTTCCCATTCTGTCATCCAGTTTCCAATCAATGCAAACCAATCCGGACCAACTCTTGCATGGGTAGGATATTGTGTTTTAGGAAGAATCTCTCTCAAAGGATCTGTTTTTGACATGGCGATATCAGCATTCAACGCCACCTCATGCATCATGTCACCGGTCCTTTCATCTGTGGTGAGATAATAATAAAATCTGCGGTAAGGCGCCTGGCTCTCGCGTACCTCCTTGGAGCCATCACCCCAATGGCGCACATTGTGTCTTGAGCCCAGTCCTGCAAATTTGCCAATATGATAAACATCCACTTCACTGGTGTGACGGGTCATGGCTTCAGCCATTTTAAAGATATCGGCCCTCCCTGTTCTTAGGAAACTATACCATAACCACATGTCGGTTCCGAGCTCTGTATTGTCCCAAGCAAAACCGCCAATATCATAACGCCATGTGTGACGGGTCGGGTCGTAGCTGTGCATCACATCGCCATAGTTCCAGAACCCATACCAGTTGCGCTGATCTATCTCCTTCTGATAAAAACCAATTGCCTTATCGAGTTGGTCTTCAATCCATTTCTTGCCTGGGACAGAACGATCGGGAAGACTCCATTCACCAAATATTTTAACCGAATGCAGGTATTCAGGAGAAGCAACCAATAAAGGCGTCTGATTACTCAATTGCGTCTCATTGCTTAAAACCTCATTCGATGGGACGTCTGCACTGGCAAACAAGGTTAGTTCACTGGTGCGGTTTATGCCATATGCTGTACTGAAACCGGGTTGAACATCTTCATAGGTGGCATTGAGTCCATGAGCGATGGTATCGTAATGGCGCATATCCATTGCCTCTGAAGTTGGAGACCATAGCCAGACACGAAGTTCTGCAACGTCTTTAGCTGCATTCAATATTTCTAGTAAGGTTGGATATGACTGCCAGAAATCTTTCAATCCCACAGCCAGACCACCTTTTGTATCTCCCACAAAAGCAAGTCCGTTAGAACGTTTTCCGGCAGCAGCATCGATCCAGGCACTAACTGTATTTGTTCTTTTTTGAATGTTAAAGCCATCAGCTGTATTCTGTAACAGCCTGTAATCACTCCAAACCGGCAGATCTTTAATGTTTGCCTGCGTGCGTGGATCATACTGCTCGAGGTTTTCTGCAGTTTTTCCTGCCAGCTGATCGGGGAAAATATTTTTCCCATTTAGTGAGAAAAATGCTCTCCCAACCAAAGGACGTATTGGTTCAGCCCATATTCCATTGCCTTCTCCTGCAAAACGAACATGCCTGTTTTGCATCTGTTCACGCATAGGGACAGAGAATATCATTCCCAGACCCTTTATAAAGTCAGCCTGTTCGTTTCCGTTATAGGTGATGGTATTTACAAATCTTACTGCTGCAGATCCTGCATAGAAATAGCTCCTGATGCTGAATGGCAACCATGAACGCTTTCCATCCACAGATTGAACTTCACCCTGGATCCGGACTACTGCCCTGACGGGACCGGTCTGCTCTACAGTTACCTTTGATATTTTACTAATGTATTTTTGTTTTGCAGGAGAATTCAAACCATCATCTGCACCTGTCTGCACATAACATTCCAACCGTCCATTGAATCCAACCACCCGGTTTTCAACTATCAGTGAATCGATCAGGTTGCTCCCAGTTTTTGAAATCACACATTGCAACAGTCCTGAATTAATCCTGACCTCTTTATTGTTTTCTTTTACAAGAATTGGATTGACTACAGCAGGTGATTTTCCCTTGATTTTTCTTAAAGTCAGCGAGCCTGTTCCGGGACCAACAACTGCAGCAAAGCCACTCCATTTCAATGAACCGTCAGGCCAGTATGCCAGTGGCCAGCTCTGTAAGGCAATATTGGATTGATCCGCATCCGATAAAGTGAAAACCTGATTCTTTTTAACGGTACCTTTTGGCCAGGGCACTCCCCAGCTTACCCCAACAGGTTGAGTCGTTTTATGGTTATCGAGCCATTTCAAAATAACTGTAGAGTCATTAATGGCAGGTGTTGATGCATGCGTTTGGGTTGCTCCGAGTAAACCTAACAAGCAGATTATGAGGAATTTTTTCATTGTTTAAGGTGTAGGAATTGACAATGCAATAGTATCTGTTTTCTATGACATTTACAACCATCTATCCGGACCTTTATAATCATCTTTCGGTACATGTAGAGACGCAATATTTTGCGTCTCTTTTTAAAGTTGATCATCAATTATGGAGACGCAAAATATTACGTCTCTACGTCATTACACCTTAAAATCAGATCTTTTTATCCTTCCAGTTTCCATACTTTAAATAGACAACACTCAGGACCCCAAGCACAATGAAATAGGCTAGTTCGCTCAACCACACCAATGCAACAGGTAGATGCAAATGAACTGCCAGTATATAAGCCGTCGTCAAATAGAAAACCAGTGTGACCGCTTCAAACAACAATGCGATCTGTGTATTTGCAGTTCCCGAAACACCATTGAAAATCACATTGGTGATCGAGTAGAAAATCATTACGCCCATCAATACATAAAATGAAGCAAGCGTATTATTTACAAGGTCCGGATTTGAAGTAAATACACGAATAATAGGCCTTGCCAATGGCACAGATATCATAACAATGCTCAATGTGACCCAGATTGAAATCTTCGTAATCTTTCGGATAATCGGAATCACCTGATCAATCCGTCCTGCACCTATCGCATTGCTGACCAGCGTATTTGCTGTTATGCTGAAGCCGATAGCCGGGATCATAAACATCATATAAGCAGCACGGATAATGTTAGAGATTGCCAGTGAACGTTCACCCAACTTTTCAACAATCAGAAAGAATACGAACCATGCACTCAACGAAATAAAATACTGCAACATGACAAAAACAGAAATGCTCAAGGTCTTTCTGATAATGGTGAGTTGTGGCCGCTGGAACTTAAACAGACAAAATTGCTTCAGATCTTTTTGTCTGACAGTTATGATGATAAATACCACAGCCGCTATAGCTTCTGCAATCGTTGATGCAAGTCCTGCACCTGAAATCCCCATGGCCGGAAAACCAAGTTTCCCAAAAATCAGCACCCAGGCCAGAACGACATTTACAGATGCCATGATTACTGCCGTCAGCGTAATCCAGAGCGTACGGGTAATGGCCACATAGAACGACCTGAATATTACAATGATAAATGAGAATATCAGTCCAATGATCCTGAAATGGAGAAACTCTATCGTCTTTGCATAAACTGCAGGAGACTTAATCATGGTGCTAAGCAATGCGGGGGCAATAAACTGAATGATCAGCATGATAAACAGGGCCATGCCAACCAGAAAGTAAAGACTGTGATCCATGATGCTTCCGATCTCATCATATTTCCCTTCACCATTCCTGCGTGCCATGAGGATCTGGGCGCCTGATCCAAAACCAAGTCCCAACATAAAAATGACCACATAAAAAAGTCCCCCGATGGCAGAAGCACCAAGTTCAACCTCGCCAACGCGCCCAAGAAAAGCGGTATCCGTTACACTGATCACATTTTGAGCAAGCATGCCAAGGATGATGGGGTAGGAGATCTCCCAGATATATTTATTTGAAGGTAGTTTTTTCACAAGTCGTTATCCGATAATTTTAAATTGATCCCAATCGAGTCCAACCTGAAAGTTTCTTCTGAAAGAGATAAGTTCGCTAAGTTTTAAGTTGACCGTGTTGATTCCCTTGATGTTTGGCATCAAAGTGGTAATCTGTCTGCCTTTAAAATCGACGACAGCAGAATCGCCCTGATGCGCAACACCGTGTCCATCAATGCCAATCCTGTTTACCCCGGCAACATAACAGAGGTTTTCGAGTGCCCGGGCCACCAACAGACTCTTCCAGACGAGTTCTCTGGATGCCGGCCAGTTGGCTACATAAATCAACAAATCATAAGCATACTCATCGTCCACAAAACGATTCCGTGACCAGACAGGGAACCTGAGATCATAACAAATGAGCGGACAAATCTTCCATCCTTTTATTTCAGCAATTATTTTTTTCTCGCCCTGAGCAAAGAATTGTTGTTCATTACCCATCCTGAACAGATGGCGTTTGTTGTAAAACTGATAACTGCCGTCCGGGTTCATCCAGATCAACCGGTTATAAAAACGGCCCCCTTCTGAAATGGCCAACGAACCAGTCACTACACATCCCCTGTCAGCAGCCTTGCGTGTCATCCATTGCATCGTGGGTCCATTCATTGCTTCTGAAATCCGCAGAGGAGACATAGCAAATCCGGTATTAAACATCTCGGGAAGAACGATCAGATCGGTCTCTCCATCCAACAACTCGAGCTGCTGATCAAATTGTTTGAGGTTCTTTTTTGTGTCTTCCCAAAAAAGATCGCTTTGTAAGATGGTGATTTTCAGGTCCTGGTTCATAAAACGAATGTTTAATCACAATACGCATAGATAATTGACAAAGGTATAACATTTTTAGGGGGTGTTTGATTAGGGTGTTGTTCAATCTCTACTCTTTTGATTTTTATCATAATGCGTAGAGACGCAATATTTTGCGTCTCCCTTTTAGAATATCAACATTACCGGGAGACGCAAAATATTGCGTCTCTACCACTATTCAGACATTTGAGTCCATTTCAGAGTACTTATTTATCTGATTTATAACATGTTTACTGTAATTGTAATCAAATTTCAATACCTGATTATTTAAAAATACTTTTATTGTTATTCCTTTATCAACAGAATTATTTATCTTTGTTTTGCCTTAAAACTGACCAAATTCAAGCTTTATGAACACCATAGAAACGTATAATTTTAAAGGAAAACGTGCCCTGATCCGTGTGGATTTCAATGTGCCGTTGAATGATGCTTTCAAGATTACCGATACAACACGTATCGATGCAGCACTTCCAACTATCCGCAAAGTTCTTGCCGGTGGTGGATCTGCAATCGTAATGTCGCATTTGGGTCGTCCAAAGGGTGGTCCCGAAAACAAGTTCTCACTGAGTCATCTTTTGCCTTATCTGAAAGAGAAACTTGGTCTTGATGTAAAGTTTGCCGATGATTGCATTGGCAAGTCAGCTATTGATCTATCAGCCGGCCTGAAACCGGGTGAAGTATTGTTGCTCGAAAACCTTCGCTTCTATAAAGAAGAAGAAAAAGGCGATATCGAATTCAGCAAGAAACTGGCAGCGCTTGGCGATTGCTACGTAAATGATGCTTTTGGTACAGCTCACCGTGCCCATGCCTCAACAGCTATCATTGCTCAATTCTTCCCTAAAGATAAATTGTTTGGATTCCTGATGGATAGCGAAGTTGCCAGTCTGAAAAAAGTATTGAGCAGCGGTGAAAAACCTTTCACAGCTATTTTGGGTGGTGCCAAGGTATCCGGAAAAATCCAGATCATCAATCACTTGCTGGACAAATGCGACAACCTCATCATTGGTGGTGGTATGATGTTTACATTCATCAAGGCCATGGGTGGCGAAGTAGGCAGCTCATTGGTTGAAGATGATTTTCTGGAAACTGCCAAGAAGGCAATTATTGATGCAAAGGCTAAAGGTGTGAATCTATTGATTCCTACCGATACAATCATTGCAGATTCTTTCAGTAACGAAGCCAACCAGAAGACTGTTAAAACAGATCAGATTCCTACAGGCTGGATGGGTTTGGACATTGGTCCCGAAACTACAGCTAAGTTCCAGGAAGTGATCATGAACTCTAAGATTGTTCTGTGGAATGGTCCGATGGGCGTATTCGAAATGAGTAGCTTTGAAAAAGGAACCAAAGAAGTGGCTTTGACACTTGCCAAGGCAACTGCCAACGGAACCTATACCCTTGTTGGTGGTGGCGACTCTGTTGCAGCCATCAATAAATACAACCTTGCCGATAAGGTAAGTTATGTATCAACCGGTGGTGGTGCCATGCTCGAGTACATCGAAGGCCGCGAACTCCCCGGAGTTGCTGCTATCGAAGCATAAATTTTAACTATTGTCCGTATGGATTTTATCTTTTGTCCGTAGGACATAAATATCAATAGAATACGCTAATCTATTTAGCTTTTCCCCGAAGGGGATTAACATGAATTTTGTTAATCCCCTTCGGGGAATTGTTTTGGATAATGGTTTTTATATTGATATTTATGCCCTAACGGGCAAAAAAAAAGAATGCTAAACTGCTGAAATACTGTTGATTTATTTTACTAGAATAAATTTTAACATTATTTTACGAAATATTCGTAGAAAGTGCTTGACTTTATCTACGAATATGTCGTAATATTGCGATAAAATTGTAAACAATGAAAAAATTGACCGCACAGGAAGAGGAAGCGATGTTAATCATCTGGAAAACAGGAGAGGGTTGCGTGAAAGATTATCTCGACAATTATCCTGAACCCCGTCCTCCATATACTACACTGGCTTCTGTTGTAAAGAATATTGAGAAAAAGAATTTCATCACTGCCCGCAAGATCGGAAATGTGTATCTCTATAGTCCCAACGTCACGCAGGAGGAGTATCAGCAAACCATGATGTCGGGGGTAGTGAAAGATTATTTCAGGGATTCCTACAAAGAACTGGTTACTTTTTTTGCCAAAGAGCAGAAAATTTCATCGGATGAGTTAAAGGATATTATCAGATTGATTGAAACCAAAGCCAATACTCCCAAGTCATGAGTCCACTTTTCATTTATCTGCTCAAAGCGTCAGCGACAGTTTTCATTCTATGGGCATTTTATGTATTGTGCCTTCGGAGGATGACATTTCACAGATTGAACCGTTATTTCTTTTTGGGAGGAATCCTGATTTCAATGATATGGCCGCTGTTGCCACTTACCGAGTGGTTTAGCAATGCACCTCAGGTCAATCAGGTCATTATTTACATTCCTGTCTCTGCATTGATGATGCAATTTAAGCCTGAAACTCCTGTTTTTGGATTTGAAACGGCGTTTAAGATTCTCTATTTTGGCGGGATAACGTTTATGGTTGTGAGGTTGATGGTTCAGATCATTTCACTCAGAGCCATCTTTAAGAAATCTGAAGTCCGGGTTATCAATGGTGTTAAAGTGCGTGTGGTCAATGAAAAAATCAATCCATTTTCATTTTTCGGGTACATATTCCTGAACCCTGAAAACCACTCCCCTGCCGAATTATCTGCAATCATTCTGCATGAGAAGATTCATGAAACCAGCACCCATTCTGTGGATATCCTGTTGTCTGAGTTCTTCAAAATCCTTTTGTGGTTTAACCCGTTCTCCTGGTTATTCTGCAAGGCAGTAAAAGAAAACATTGAATTTGAGGTGGACCGTGTGTTGCTTCACCAGGGCATCGATTGCAAGGAATATCAATACAGCTTGCTTAAACTCTCATCGGTTAAAAACCAAATCGTCATAACCAACCATTTTAACTTGTCTAATCTCAAAACCAGAATCATCATGATGAACAAAAATCAATCGTCAAGGTTCGGCCTTGCTGCATACGCACTCGTTATTCCACTAATCTTAATGTGCATGGTTTTCAGCTATGCTTTTGCTCAGGATAAACCAATCATTGACACCGTTAAAAGCTTTACTAAACTGCAACTAACTAACGATCAACAAAAACCTGATAAGACCCCCGATAAAGCATTAATTATTTTAGATGGTAAGGTTATTGATAAAGCCACCATGGATGCTATGAATCCCGATGACATTTATGCTGTAAACGTTTTAAAAGGAAAAAATGCAACTGATATTTATGGAAAAAAGGGGGGAAATGGTGTAGTCCTGATAACTTCAAAAAAACCGGGTACTAGAAAAACAGTCTCTTTTACTTATCAGGTAAACGACACTACGATAAAACCAAAGGGTGAACCACTTTACATTATTGATGGTAAAGAGAGTGAAGTTGGCATCAAAGATCTTGAACCGAATCAAATTCAAAGTATTTCCGTTTTTAAAGATTCAAAATCTACAGCTATATACGGAGACAAGGGTAAAAATGGTGTCGTTTTAATTACATTGAAAAATGAGCAGTCCACTACTTCTCTTTATGATAATATTTCAACCGGAACTTCCCAATTGAGAGATGGAAAGGGAACCACTATTGTTGTCACATCAAATGGCACTGGTGAAGCAAAAGGAGAGGGCAGTTCGAGTTCTACAGTTAATGTAGCCACTTCATCTGATGGCCGCAAATTTGTAGTCGGAAAACGTTTAGTCACGACTGCAGATGGATCTGGCAAAGGTGATTCAAAATATGTAATTATAAATACTGACACCGATACAAAAAACGGAACGCCTATTACTAATTCTACAGTTAATACAATCCCTGATAACGTGTATGTCGTTATCGATGGCAAAGAAGGAAAAGTAAAAGACGTTAAACCAGAAAACATTGAATCGATTTCTATATTGAAAGGCGAATCAGCAAAAGCTTTGTATAATGACAAAGGTGCCAATGGCGTCATTTTAATTACAACAAAGACCGGGGGGAAATCCACAAATAACGATTAAATATAATCCTTAAATACGATCTTACCTCAAAACTTGTCAACCTACATTAAGCAACAAACTATCAGATTGAATTACATTTAAACCCTTTCTCTTTGAGTTAGAGAGAGGGTTTTTTTAATTACATTACTGCGGAAAATGTAGGGGCCGCCCTTGTGGCCGCCCATGGATGACACACATTTTTAAATAGAATAATTTTTATCTACAATTCTCGTGGGCGGCCACAAGGGCGGCCCCTACATTTTCCTCATTACTGCCTTTATAAGACAACCGCAAAAAAGAAAAGCTGCCCTTATGGAGCAGCTTTTTCATTTAGTAATTCTTTACTTAGTACCTGTTTCCTGTTCCCGGTTCGCGGGGTGTAGGACCAGTACCCGGTTCGAAAGGAGCCTGGTTTGGTTTTGGACAGGTTGAACGTAGACCGTCAATGTGTTCGAACAATGTGTCGTCAATAGGGTTCCACATGGGATCCAACACAAAGTCGATACCTTCACGGCGAGCTAGTTTGGATGCTGACACGAAGTCTGCATCTCCGGAAATAAGGACGATTTGTTGTACTTGCTTTTTAAAAGCCAGTGCAGCAACGTCAAGACCAATCTTTATATCTAAACCTTTTTGATGAAGTTCATAAAAAACGTCATTTTCCGTTACGTCATTAATTGACATTCTGCCGTTAAGCAGTTCTTTTGTAACGGTAGGTTTGATAAGCCAGCTTCCAGTGTCGCGCAATGAACCCATTCTCAGGGCTACTTTGCGTTTCTTCTTTAACTCTTCAAACAATTCCAAACGGAATTTAGCCTGATCGGTAGCTTCAAAATTAATTACCTGACCTGTGATAGGGTGATGTACCCTTTTGGATATTGGGTAACAGTCATAGTAAAAAATCCTGAACAGGAAGTTGTCGTTGCCTACATGTTTTAAGGCAACAGTGTAAAGATTCTTCGCCACTTCTGCGGCGGTGTGGTCTTTCGAGTTCGGAAACACTTTATAGTATCTCTTCAGGAAAAAGCCACCATCGATAAGGACAGCAACTGAAATCGGCAAACTCATATTAGTTATCAATTTTGGTGTGTATTTAAAACAATTGCTCTTGGGTCGGCATCCTCGCTATAATTTCGAAAAAACGAATTAAGAATGCGGAAACCAAGAGCGCTTTGTTTTTTGTATTTAACAAAAATAAGTGTTCATGCAAGTAAATGCAAATATTTTTCAGATTATTTTTAGTAGGGGCTATCTATCTGATTAATAATTGCATATACCGTTATTTCGCTCAGGAAAATCCTGTTTAGTGTTCCTTGAATAACAATTCTGGATGAATTTTCATCCCAATTGTATCTGAATAGTACGATTTTACCTTCGTACGTAGGTTATAATTAGACGACATTACCTCCCCGTAAGCTCCTGCTGAATGAATTGCAACCAAATCACCACGTTGTGAAACGGGTAAATTGATATCTGTTCCAAAACAATCAGAAGATTCACAGATTGGTCCAACAACATCGTATTCCTGCTCAGTTGCAGCCGTAGTTCTGGAGATATTCTGGATTTGATGGTGAGCCTGGTAAAGGGCTGGACGGATCAATTCTGTCATACCTGCATCAAGAATCATAAAATGCTTTCCGGAACTCTTCTTTGTATACAAAACTTTAGAGATTAATACCCCACAATTGGCTACCAGTGAACGTCCAAGCTCAAAATGAACTTTTTGTCCCGGTTTTAAAACCAGCGTTTTATGAAATATCTCAAAGTATTCTGCAAAAGGTGGAACAGGGTTTGAAAAAGGATCTTCGTAATCGACACCTAACCCACCACCGACATTAATAAACGTTGGGGTGAATCCATTCTCGGAAAAGTAGGTAGTCTGAATACGATTGAGGACAGTACATAATTCTTTGAAGACATCCAGATTAGTTACCTGGCTGCCAACATGAACATGTAAACCTACAAAAGTCAATGCCGGTAGTCTTTTTATTTCATCAATTACTTCGGGTAAATCACTTTCTACTATTCCGAATTTACTGATATTGATACCGGTAGTAATATAATGATGCGTATGAGCGTCGACGTTGGGATTGATTCTGATTGCAATCCGTGCTGTTTTACCCATCGAAATTGCAATTTCATTGATGATCTGCAGTTCCTGTAAAGACTCTATGTTGAAACAAAAGATATCATTCTCCAATGCAATCCTAATCTCTTCGTCACTCTTACCAACTCCTGCCAGAACAATCGATAATGGTTTAAATCCGGCATTCACAGCTGACAAGACCTCATTGCCACTTACACAGTCAGCTCCGAAACCAACCCGATGCATTTCTGCCAATATTCTTTCGTTCGCATTTGCCTTGAGGGCATAATGAACCGAGAAACCATACTTGGCTGCTTCTGCTTTGGCGAGAGAAAGTGTTTCACGAAGAAGATCAATATCATAAAAGTAGAACGGTGTTTTCTTTCTTTTAAGATTTTTAGTATCAAGTCCTTGCATTATTTTAAAAAATATGGGTATTTAACGATTTTAAAACAGCTATCTTATTTGCTGTCGGAACCAACAAAGATATATTATTCTGACTACCTCCAAAAGAAACCATTCTCACGGAATATCCATTTAATGCAGCGGTGATTTTACTCAGTACTTTTGAAGAACCACCTGCACCGTTTCCGACAACAGCAACAATGCTCATGTTGTCTTCAACCATTACAGTGCCTAAAGTGTTCAATTCATCGGTAAGTTCTTTCAGATTATTCGTATGATCTATCGTCAGAGTCACTGCAACTTCTGAAGTGGTGATCATGTCAATAGAGATTCGATGGTTTTCAAAGACCTCGAACACTCTTCTTAAGAAACCGAAGGCCAGCAACATGCGTCCTGAAATAATGTTTATTGCAATGATACCATCTCTGGCAGCAATCGCTTTTACTTTATCGGGTGCCGATTCTGCAGAGATCAGTGTTCCAAAAGCTGCAGGATCAAAAGTGTTTTTCAATCTAACAGGAATCCCGGCTTCGCGGGCAGGTAGTACACTTGCAGGATGTAATATTTTTGCTCCGAAATAAGCAAGCTCGGCTGCTTCATCAAAAGAAAGATAATCAATAGGATATGTGTTTTCTACAACCCTGGGATCGTTGTTGTGCATGCCATCGATATCTGTCCAGATCTGAACTTCTTCTGCATGTATTGCCTGGCCAACAAGGGTTGCGGAGTAATCGCTGCCACCTCGTTTCAGGTTATCTATTTCGCCCTGAACATTGCGACAAATATATCCCTGAGTGACGATAAGGTGTTTGTCGGATGCCTTTTCAAGCAAAGGATTTATCAAACGTTTGATCTCAGCTGTATCGGGTTCCTCATCGGAATCAATTCGCATATAGTCCAAAGCAGGAATCAGCGTTGCATTAACTCCTGTTTCGAGAAGGTATAAATAGAACAGGTTAGTCGACATGATCTCACCTTGTGCAAGGATAATCTTTTCATTTTTTTCATTAAACCGGTCGACTTCCTGAGCCGCTAAAAGTTCAAGAACGCCGTCGATAAAAAGCGTTGCCTGTTCTTTATAGGCTGATGATGAAAAAAGATTGTTAATTATTCCATAGTATTCATCACGCAGTAAAGCTAATATTTCAACTGCTTCATCGTGTTTTTGTGTATAAAAAAAGCCGGTCAGTCTGACCAGCTTATTGGTTGTTCCACCAACAGCTGACAGGACTATTATTTTCTGCTTCTCATCTCCGATAATGCTGGCCACCTGCTTCATGCGATCTGCATTACCTACTGATGTACCACCGAATTTATAAATGATCATTTTAAAGTTTTTTGATTAAAAAACAGGGGTACAAATTGCACCCCTGTTTCTATTTGTAAATCTTTTGGCAAAAAGAACCTTTTTAAAAGGCATGACAAAATTAATTAGATTATTGCTTGAATGGAAATTATTTGTAATTTTACACTATTCTTAACACCATGTTAAAATTCTAACATGCTTACAATCGGAAAAATAGTCGAGGATGAGCTGAAAAAGTATCCTTTTTTGGAAGAAGCCCTCGCAGAAGAATTAGTTAACTTATCTGCATTTGCCCGTAAGTTAAAACCCGTAGTCGAAAAAAGACTCGGACGTCCTGTAAATGAAGGCGCTATTATTATGGCTGTCAAGCGTATGCCTCTTCCTTTGCATTTGCCGGTAAACCATATCCTGAGAAAGTTTCTTTCGAATATGGGAGAGATGACTGTGCGGTCTGATATCACCGACTTCACATTTGCGAACTCTCCTACCCTCACTGCATGTCAGGGGAGATTACTGGAGGCGCTAAATAAATTCAAAGATGCTGTTTTCAGCTTCTCTAAAGGGGTTAATGAGACTACGATAGTGATCAGTTCTTCGCTTGATTCGATCGTAGAGGATATGTTCAAGACGGAGAATCTGATTTTGAAGCAGACCAATCTTTCTACGATTACGTTGAAGTTGCACATGCAGAATTCCCGTGTGATAGGTTTGTATTATCATATATTCAAGCAGTTGGCCTGGGAGGGGATCAATATAGTTGAAGTGATATCGACAACAAACGAATTTACAATTATTGTTGGTGAGGATTTTGTTGATAAAGCCTTTTCGATTCTCAAGCGCTTGAAAGCACCCGGAATGGAGTAATTGTTTTTTGAGAATTATAATTATTTCACCCCTTCGGGGTTCATTTCCATACCTTTGGTTTGCTATAATCATTTCACCCCTTCGGGGTTCATAACGACAATCATGTTATTTCTATAATCATTTCATCCCTCCGGGATTGAAAAAAAACCCCGAAGGGGTGAAATTATTATAGATAAAAGGATAATACAAAGTGAACCCCGAAGGGGTGAAAGAATTAATGAGTTGATCTACAAACACATTAAATATAACCATTAAATCTATTTCTTTTTCTTGTCCTTCAAACCCTCGATTCGTTTTTCGAGTTGGGGAAGGATATAGGGTGCGACCTCTGATACCGGTTTCCACAGAAAACTCTTCTCTCTGGTTTGAGACGAAATCAACGTTCGGTTGAAATCCACAAGGTTAATTAGGTATATAAACAGACTGAGGATAAATGCAGTCTTTAATCCCGCAACCAGACCCCCTATCAAATGGTTGATCGGGCCCATTGCCAATGAATCTACCACTTTCTCCATGATCTGACCCAGCAACTTTATACCCATTACCACAAGTGCAAATGTGATAAGCAGTGAAGCCAACCATGATCCCCTGCCTGTCCAGTGAAAGATATCCGCCAGGAAGTCAGCAGTAAGTCCGGAAAAATTGATAGCTATATAGATTCCAAGGATGAGCGCAATCAGAGATGTGATCTCATAAATGAAACCACGACTAAATCCCTTAATAATGGACCAAACCAACAGAACACCAATCAATAAATCCAAAATATTCATCTCTATTTGCGTAATTTGCGTGTAAGCTCTGTGGCAAATACAAATTCATTTAATTCCTTATTATCCGAATTCATGATGGTGTTGTTATTTCCTTCCCACCAGAGTTTTCCCTTGTTAATGAATGCAATATTGTCACCAATCTCAATCACAGAGTTCATATCGTGTGTATTGATTACAGTCGTTATATTGTATTCATGCGTAATTTCACTAATCAGGTTATCGATCAGATTGGCAGTGATTGGGTCAAGACCCGAATTGGGTTCATCACAAAACAGATACTTTGGGTTTAAAGAAATTGCCCTTGCAATAGCAACCCTCTTCTTCATACCTCCACTGATCTCGGAAGGATAAAGCTTGTTGGCATTGAGAATGTTTACCCTTGAAAGACAGAAGTTTGCTCTTTCTCTTTTCTCTTCTATCGAAGAATCAGTAAACATCGAAAGGGGAAATATCACATTTTCTTCAACCGTCATAGAGTCGAATAATGCCCCACCCTGAAACAGCATACCCAATTCCTGACGGATATGTTTCATCTCATCCATTGACATCTTAGAGAAATTTCTTCCGTCGAAATAGATCTTTCCCTTGTCGACTTCATAGAGACCAATCAGACACTTCATCAAAACAGTCTTTCCTGAACCGCTCTGACCTATGATTAAATTGGTTTGTCCCTTCTCAAACTTTATCGAGACGTCATCAAGAACGAGATGGTCCCCGAAACTTTTGGAAACACTTTTAGCTTCGATCATGCCAGCAGTAGATTAGTTAAGAGTAAATTGAAAATGATGATGCTCACACTGCTGACAACAACTGCACGGGTACTTGACTCACCAACCTCGAGTGCACCTCCATTGGTATAAAAGCCAAAATATCCTGAGACCGATGTGATGATAAAAGCAAATACAACGGTCTTGATCAATGCATATGAGATATCGTAAAACTGGTAGAAAGCCTGAAGACCGTAAACATAATCGTAGGTTGTGATCAATCCTGAACCAAGACCCGAAAGCCATCCACCGAACATGGCTAAAACCATGCTCATTAAAATAAGAAGCGGAAAAAAAAATACTGCAGCTATGATTTTAGGAAAGATCAGATAAGTAGCAGGATTGATACCCATAATTTCGAGCGCATCAATCTGTTCGGTAACCCTCATCGTCCCTATTTCACCGGCAATCTGTGAACCCACTTTACCGGCCAGAATAAGGCTCATAATAGTAGGTGAGAACTCAAGAATAATAGATTTGCGGGTGGCGTAACCAATGGTATAGAGTGGAACCAGCGGACTATCGATGTTAAAAGCCATCTGGATTGTAAGAACTGCACCAACGAAAACCGATAAAAAAGCAACAATTCCGATTGAACCAACACCAAGCTTATCTATCTCATAAATAATCTGTTTCAGATAGATAGATTTCTTCTCAGGCTTCTTGAAGACCTGTGTCATGAGAAGAAAATAACGGCCAAGATGTTGAATAAGTAGCATGCTTAAAATATTTGTGTAAAATTAATCAATAAAATGGGAGTTTGTTTAATCAAATTGACCATTTCATTTGTTCTATAAAATGATTGTAAGATAAAACGATAAGTTTTATACTTTTGGTTATTCTCAACAAACAAACTTTAATATGCGTAACCGCCTCATTTCATTTGTTTTATTGCTATTTACTGCACTGTTTCTTTCTTCTTGTTCGATACTTCCATTTGGAAACAGGGGTGGATATCGTCCGCAACATCATAATAAAAAGAGAGTAAAAGACTGTGGCTGTGAGGTAATAATCAAACAACCCAAAACTTTTTATATTGCATGAGTAATATTCCGGCATCCTTAAAGGGTCGAATTCCGGATCCCGCATTGGCTTATGTGAATGATAAACTGGCCGAACACAAAGTTCGGTTGCTCATTACACGAAATCGAAAATCAAAATCAGGCGACTACAGGGCGCCCTTCAAGCATTTGGGTCATCGGATATCCATCAACGGTACCCTGAATTGTTATGCCTTTCTGATTGTATTTCTTCATGAGATTGCACATCTCGAAGTCTGGAATAAACATCGCAACAATGTATTGCCCCATGGTAAAGAATGGCGCAATACCTTCTCTGAACTTGCTATACCGGTAATGAACGAAGCCGTTTTTCCTACAGATATCTTAGAAGAATTAGTTCCTTTTTTTGAACGTCCTCCGGCTTCCAGTGCGGGAGCACACCCTCTTACCCGTGTATTGAGACGTTACGACAATAACCCACAGGTAAGCTTAACCCTTGAAGAAATTCCTTCGGGATCACAGTTTAAACTTTCAGACGGTCGTATCTTCGTCAAGGAACTCAAACAGCGTACAAGATATAAATGTTTCTGTCCGAAAAATAAACGCTATTATCTTGTTTCTCCTGTTGTCGAAGTCTTTGCTTGTTAACATTTTGCAGGAATATTAAATAATAATGGAAATATTGAATCAATGAAGTTTAAAAATATTAATTTAGAGCCTTCAAAGACGCTTATTTAAATAGAAATGATTGTAACTACATAAAAAGATTAAAAAAAACAAAATGAAACCAACAACAATCAATCCCGATAACTACAGTATTTTAATGGCAGGTGGAATTGGTGCACGCTTCTGGCCAATGAGCCGGACCAATTGCCCCAAACAATTTATCGATGTGATGGGTACAGGAGAAACGTTGATTCAACAGACCTATCGTCGCTTAAGTAAAGTTTGCAAGCCGGAAAATATTTTTATTGTGACCAATGAAATATACCGAGATCTCATCAAGGAACAAATCCCGGGCATTACTGAACGCCAGATCCTTTGTGAACCCTCTCGCCGCAATACCGCCCCTTGCATTGCATATGCCGCCCATAAAATATATGCCGAAAAGCCCACTGCAAACATTGTCGTTTCTCCAGCAGATCACGTGATCCTTCACGAAGAGGAATTCACAGAAGCTTTGTTGACGGCGCTTGATGCTACTTCAAAAAACAACTGGTTGCTTACCCTGGGGATAACACCCAGCCGCCCCGACACCGGTTATGGCTATATCCAGTTTTCTGACGAAGACGATACCGGATATAAACATATCAGTAAAGTTAAAACCTTTACAGAAAAGCCACAGATTGAAATGGCAAAACAATTTCTTGCCTCGGGTGACTTTCTATGGAACTCGGGAATATTCATCTGGTCGCTTTCGAGCCTGATGACTGCCATGAAACAACAGCTACCTGATATTGACGCCATCTTTTCTGAAGGAGCTGAATTTTATTATACTGATAAAGAAAGCGAATTCATTCATAAGGCTTATTCCGAAGTCCGGAATATCTCCATCGACTATGGTCTGATGGAAAAAGCAAACAATGTATATGTAATGGCTGCAGACTTTGGCTGGTCAGATTTGGGTACCTGGGGCTCATTATATGATTCAAGAGATAAGGACATGAATGGAAATGCCATCATGGGAAACAGTGTGATGACTTACGATACAAGGAATTGCATTATCAATATGCCTAAAAACAAAATTGCTGTCATCCAGGGACTCGAAGACTATATCATCGTCGAAGACAAAGACATGCTTTTGATCATCAAAAAAGAGAATGAGCAGCTGATCCGCAATATTGTTGAGGATATCAAAGAAAGAAAAGGCGAACACTATATATAAAAATCAAAAACCCAACCCATAAAACAACCCACAAATGAAAAAACTCTTAATTTTACTTATTGCCATTACTTTCGTCACCGGAGTCCGTGCCGACGAGGGGATGTGGTTACCTTTGCTCATCAATCGACTCAATTATGTCGATATGCAAAAGGCCGGTTTAAAACTCACCGCTGAAGAAATCTACAGCGTTAACCATTCAAGTCTTAAAGATGCCATCGTTCAGTTTGGTGGTGGATGTACTGCAGAAATCGTATCTAACCAGGGTCTGGTTTTCACAAACCACCATTGCGGTTACGGTTCAATTCAATCACACAGTACCGTTGACCACGATTATCTCGCCAATGGATTCTGGGCAATGAACAAGAACGAAGAACTTCCCTGCCCCGGTCTGACGGTTCGTTTCCTAGTCAGCATGAAAGATGTAACCAAAGAAGTACTGGCCAAAGTCAACAAACAAATGTCAGAAACGGCACGTGCAGAAGCGATTATGGCTGTCAGTGCAGACCTTCAGGCAAAGGCTGTAGCCGGAACAGGTTACGAAGCCCGCGTTTCATCATTCTATTCAGGTAATGAATTTTATCTCTTTATTTATGAGACCTACCGTGACGTTCGTCTTGTAGGAACTCCTCCCGAAGCAATTGGAAAGTTTGGTGCCGATACCGACAACTGGATGTGGCCACGCCATACCGGTGATTTCAGCATCTTCCGTGTATATGCAAATGCAGACAACAAACCTGCCGACTATGCCAAGACCAATGTTCCTTTAAAACCAAAACATTTTCTTCCTGTCTCCATCAAGGGAGTTGAGCAAAACGACTTTGCAATGATCATGGGATATCCGGGTCGTACCATGCGTTATCAGACTTCTTATGCCGTTAAGATGGGTATCGAAAAAACCGATCCTGCAATCGTTAAGATCCGTGACAAGAAATTAGCCATCATGCGTGAATTTATGGATGCCAACCCGGGTGTTCGTATCCAGTATTCATCAAAATATGCAGGCATTGCCAACTACTGGAAATACTATATCGGCCAGATCGGTGCACTGAAACGGATGAAAGTTGCTGAAAAGAAAGAAAAGATTGAATCCGACTTTACCCAATGGGTAAGCAGCAGTGCGGCGCATAAAGCCGATTATGGTGATGTCATGAGCGATTATGCTTCGGCCTATAAGGTGCTCGATCAATACACCATTGCACAGACCTATGCCGGGGAGGCACTTCGTGGATCAGAGGCACTTAGTCTTACACGTAGTTTTGAGCCCATTCTTGCATCCCTAAAACCCAAAACAGCAGATCAACCACAAGCTTTGGATCAGGCCAATGCTATTAAAGGAGGTGGTCGTGGTATGGGCGCCGCCAGATTGACTCCGGAGCGGGTTGACGAATTCTTCAAAAACTACTATCTCCCGTTAGATCAAAAGATGCTTGCAGAGACGCTCAATCTGTTTTATAAAGATGTTCCTGCTGATCAACATTTTGCCTATATCGATGAATTATATAAAAAATACAAGGGCGATTTCTCAAAATATGCAGCCGAAGTCTTTGCAAAATCTAATTTTGTATCTCCACAGAAAGTGAAAGCCCTTTTGGCTAAACCTACTATCAAGGGTATAGAAAAAGACCCGCTTTATATTCTTGCTCAAGCTATTAATGATTACAGCACCGATATCAACACCAAGGCTTCAGCAGGAAACGAAACCCTCACCCGTTGCAACCGCTTATTCATGGCTGGTTTGCGCGAAATGAGCCCCGATAAGGTATTCCCTGCCGATGCCAATTCAACCATGCGTCTGACTTATGGCCATGTATTGGATTATTATCCTGCAGATGCTGTACACTACAATTTCTACACAACACTGAAGGGTGTTATGGAAAAGGAAGATCCCAAGAACTTCGAGTTTATCGTACCGGCTAAATTGAAAGAACTTTACAACACCAAAGATTATGGCCCGTATGCAAACAGCAAGGGCGAGATGTGTGTGGGCTTTTTGGCCAATACCGACATCACGGGTGGTAATAGCGGAAGTCCCGTCATCAATGCCCAGGGCGAATTGATTGGCCTTGCTTTCGATGGTAACTGGGAAGCCATGAGTGGAGATATCGCTTTCGAGCCTGACATGCAACGAACCATTGCTGTCGATGCACGCTATGTATTGTTTATCATCGATAAATATGCAGGCGCCAAAAACCTCATCAACGAGCTGTCTATCGTAAAATAAAGTGCTCTTTTATTAATACTAATAAGAAGCCGTTACCGAAAGGAGCGGCTTTTTATTTTTTATGTTGCTGATCAGTATTGTGTTAACACATTTTATGGAGATTAGATAACAAGAATAGATTAATATAAAAACAAGTACCTTTACAACAAAGCGGAAACTCATTCGTTTCTTATTTCTAAAGGGATCAGACACCTTCCAAAGTAAAATCCTGTTGTCATTTTAACAATAAATAACCACTGAGGATAATTCTACAAATAGGTGTTGATAATTTTAAATAAAAAAACATCATGGCAATTACTGTTGATCGTAAACCACTTCATTTTTTTCCTGATCCCACACGCGTTATTGCCCGATTTTTCTTACCCGGAGGACCTGAACGTTCAAAAAAAATTATAAGCCGGATATTGCAGATTTCAGAATATGATGCCACTCAAATGCTGAACCAGACACTCAGAGATTTTTCTGACCGGCATCGTAATATCTCCCGCATTTATACAAAGAACTTCAACCGGGTTTATCCATTAATAAAAGATTTGGGTATTGAACCTGAAAGCCTTACTAATGCACGCGCGTTATTGATTGGTTCATATTTTACAATGGAATATTCCATTGAATCAGCTGCATTTTTCAACCCTTCCATGATAGAAGACCCTGACCAGACCAATCTGCAGGCCGGTCAGAAAAGGATCATCGTTAGTTTTCGTGCAACCGGTGAGGGTCATATTTCATCAATTGTTTTCAGGGAAGGGATAATCGATAAACACAATCACCTTACGTTTAAAGCTCCCGGCAAACTGGTTGATGAAGCAGAAACGATACAACGACATGTCTATCATAAAGATGCATTCATCAATAAGCTGATCGAAATGCAGATTCATAAGCCTGAAGTCATCGATGCCGTTATGGGCAAACTGAATGATACATTTGTATATGGTGAGTTGCAAGGAGCTATTCAGGCAGCAAAAAATGATATCGATCTGACCTTTTCAAAGACAAAAGTATTCCAGTCAATTAACTGGCTGGCCATTTCGCATTATGAGATCAGTTTTTCACTCGATACTGCCATCAGCGAAAGGGTGATTTTCCCCATTTCATTTACTGAAAGCAATGGTATTGAAGATGCCCGGTTTGTGAAATTTGTTTATGATGACGGGCGTATAAAATTCTACGCTACCTACACTGCATATAATGGTTATGCCACCCTGCCAAAGCTGATCGAGACCAAGGATTTTTATAATTTCAAGGTAATGCCCATCAATGGCACATATGCTCAAAATAAGGGAATGGCCTTGTTTCCCAGAATGATTGGGGGTAAGTTTGCCATGCTTTCTCGTTATGATGGTGAAAATAATTATATCATGTTTTCGGATAGTATCAATACGTGGGAGGAGGATGCTATTCTGATACAGGAACCACATTTCCCGTGGGAATTTGTACAATTGGGGAATTCAGGCTCTCCGATTGAAACAGAGAGGGGTTGGCTGGTCATTACACATGGGGTTGGTCCGATGCGTCGATATTGTTTGAGTGCCATCTTGCTTGACCTTGAGGATCCAACACAGGTTATTGGTTATCTCTCAGAACCACTGCTCACTCCCAGTGAAACAGAACGTGAGGGATATGTACCCAATGTTGTCTATTCTTGCGGGTCGATTATTCACAATAAAGAACTGATTATCCCGTATGCTATGGCAGATTACAGTTCAGGATTTGCAACTGTGAATATTGAAGAATTGTTTGAAAACATGCTTCCGGCTAAGACAAAAATAAAAAGAAAAGCACCTATCGTAAAGCCTGGATATCGTATATTATTAATTGATGATGAACATGTTAACAAACCAACGATCAGTCAATTCTTATTTAATGCAGGATATCATGTTAACGTTGCTTCGGACGAACAGAATGCCCGCCTGGAATTGAATAAGAATCATTTCGACCTCATCCTTTCAGACATTGAGGCAGCAAACTTAACTGATGTACAATTACTTGAAATTCTTAAAGAACATAAGTTAAATATCCCGGTGATCTTCCTGACCACAAATATAATCAAGAATCCTAAAATCAATGAATTGAAATTGGGAACTGTTGAGTATATCAAAAAGCCTGTAGATAATGAGACATTACTTATACGGTTTAAAACGCTGCTGCATCACAAGTAATCAACCGTGATCTATTATTCAGGCAGATTTGTTTTGATTTATTACTGTTTGGGTTTAGCTTTTTAAAGTATTGCAGAAAATGTAGGGGCCGCCCTTGTGGCCGCCCATGGATGATGCATATTATTAAATTCAATAAATTTCTTTCACATTTCTCGTGGGCGGCCACAAGGGCGGCCCCTACATTTTCAACAATACGTATTAAGCGAATTCCTTTATTCAAGGAACTACAAAAAAATAAGCAACTTCAAACAGTTTCTTTTCTTTAGACGTAGATTTTAGGTTGGGCCTCGCCACGAAGAACCATGAGTCCATTCATTGCCAGTGCCCGCATCTCATCTTCACCGGGGTAAACATAGACCGGTGCAATTTTATACACCCTCTGTATGACCATGTTTACGAACCACTTGGAATGTGCGATACCACCGGTTATCAGAATGCCATCGACCTCGCCATTTAGTACTGGAGACATGCTGCCGATCTGTTTTGCAACATGATAAGCCATTGCCTCAAAGATCAGCTTGTAATGTTCATCGCCTTCAGCTGCTTTTTGTTCAACATCGTAGGCGCTGTTTGTCCCCAGGTGTGCCATTAATCCTCCACCGCCAAGAATCATTTTTGAGACCTCTTTATGGGTGTACTTTCCACTAAAACAAAGGCGCGCAAGATCACCAACAGGTAAAGTGCCACTCCTTTCGGGCGAAAAAGGTCCGTCTCCATCCAGTGCGTTATTGACATCAATGACCTGACCTTTTTGATGAGCCCCCACCGAAATACCTCCACCAAGATGGACAACGATCAGGTTCATGTCTTCGTAATTGCGCATGATGCTTTTGGCATGTTCACGGGCAATGGCCTTCTGGTTCAGGGCATGAAAAATAGATACTTTTTTCAGCAAAGGATGACCTGTTACCCGGGCATAATTACATAATTCATCAACAGTTACAGGATCGGCAATAAAGGCTCTGGCATTGGGCAGAGTTTTGGCTATATCGTTTGCAATCAGGCCGCCAAGATTACTGGCATGTTCGCCCACGGGGCTGTTAAACAGATCCCGCATGAGTGCCTCATTAACTTCATAAACTCCCGAGGGAATAGCTTTAATAACCCCACCACGACCAACTATAGCCTTAATATTATCAAGTTCGATCTCTGCTTCATTTAGTTCCTGATAGATGATGTTTTTGCGAAAGGCATATTGATCGGTGATTTTATCAAATCCGGCCAACTCTTCATTGGTATGCCGGATCGTCTTTACAAAAACAGGGTTTGTATTGATGTAAACAGCAATTTTTGTTGAAGTGGATCCCGGATTGATCGTTAAAATGTGAAAATCTTCCATCTCTGTCTGATTAGTGTTTTGAAACAAGTGCGCTCAGCGCGATGGAATACATTTTGGTTAATGCGGTATCGCCTCTGGATGAAAGGATGGCAGGTACGCGGGCTCCGGCAACAAAGGCCCCCAATTCAGCCTTACACAGTTTGGTATTTGTTTTGTAAAAGACATTACCGGTTTCAATGTTTGGAAATAATAAACAATCTGCATCACCGGCAACAGGACCTTCAATTTGTTTGATTGAGGCAGACTCTGGATCAATGGCTACGTCGAATGATAGAGGCCCGTCGACCAATGCGTCTTTAAATTGCCCCCTTTCTCCCATTTTGGCAATAATAGCTGCATCAATACAGGCAGGCATTGCTGTCAAAATTTGTTCGGTAGCTGTTATCACTGCCAGTTTGGGAATAGCAATACCCAGTGCATGAGCAGTCTCTATCAGATAATTTGCAATAGCAATTTTCTGTTTCAGGTCAGGTAATGGAATTATGGCTACATCGCCGCAAATGATGAGTTTATTGTAAAAAGGATTTTCAATAACCGTAACATGACTCAGTATAGAACCCGGATCCATCAGCCCTTTTTCTTTGTTAAGAATGGCATGCATGTATTTATCCGAGCTTAACAATCCTTTCATGATCAGGTTTCCCTCTCCCTTATTGATCAGCTCAACAGCCTTTGTGGCTGCTTTATTATCATTGGTCTGATGGATGATCGTAAACTTGCCGGCATCGATACCTTCGGATTTACAGATTCTTTCAATTTCTGCTGTATCGCCAACGAGAGTTGCCTCAACGATGCCAAGGTCTATTGCCTTAGAAACTGCTTCAATTGTGTGTTGGTCATTTGCATAAGCCGCAACCAGTCGCTTGCGGGGACGAGACTTAACAGCCTCGACTATTTGATTAAGTTTTGTAATAGACATTTAGTTGTCCTCCGAAAATTGATATGATGATTTATATGTTGAGCATTAATTTGCGGTATAAGAGGGGAGTAAAATTAGTCAAAATTAACGAAGCGGCAATCATTCATCAATTTACACAATTCAAAACAGATCGATCACTTGCAATAAAAGTCGATCATCTTTTGAATACTTTTCTTACAGACATCACAAAATTCATCGCCTTTAAAAGAATCCATCAGACAATCATAAGCAGGGCGATAAACTCCCTTGGTTACATAGCCTCCTCCTTCGAAAACACCAAGCTTTAGTGGATTCTCAGGATCAGGCTGCGTGGGTATTGCAGTCCCCTTTGGAAGCATTCCTTTCCATTTACGTCCAAAATCTACCAATGTAGTCAAATTGGGTTCCCATGGCTCAACATCTTTAGGATAAAAATCATTGTAAGAAGTGGAAGAATCATAGTATTCGTCAGCTAATCCTGCAAACCCATGACCAAATTCGTGGATAAAGATTTTGGCTGCTGCAGAATTACTGTTGACAGATACGCAATAGTCATTGTAGATGCCACCTCCACCATATTTTGAGGTGTTGGCAATAATGTAGATCTGATCATAGGGTGCATTTGCAGCCATATCACGCAGGCTCTTATTGTCGCTTGTCATCAGATAACGTTCGCTGTCGAAAGTGTAAAAATTAGCGTTTAAAAGGGTCTCTTTCCAAATGTTCCGGGCAGGAACATCAACACCCGATTCAGGTGAAGGGGCCAAAACACAGCGGACATTGAATTTTGATTTATTTTTTGAATACGGGTCGAAAGAAAATAGCCCATCTACGAACTTCTTACAATCTGCTTTGAATTTATCCATCTCCTGGGCAGTATAACCTTCAGGAAGGATAACGATATCTACACAGTTTTTGGGGTCCCCACTGATATAGGCATCGTAAACCGGGAACTTGTATTTTCGTTCAGGGGTGATAAAATAGCTTTTAACGTTAACGAGGTACTCGAATTTCTTCTCGTACTCTCCTTTATGGTTTCTGGTGTAAAACTCAACGCGTACATTTTTCTTTGGAAAGGGCATCACTACCGTTTCACTGAAACTGCGTTTAGTAACTTTGGCCTCTTCCGTTGCCTGCCATTCATCAAAAAGTGTACAGTATCCGCGTGAGTATAAAAGTGTGTTTGACGCCTGGTCAAAGACTTTAAACATATAAATCCCATACGACATGTCGTCGATAAGGTTTTCGTGGGAACCGCCCCAGTAGGGTTCTGCCTTTAATTCATCAATAAAATATTCATCTGAAGTTGCATTACCGGCATGGGTATAGTCAATACGGAGCGTTCTGTTCTCAAAATATTGATCAAATCCTGCAGCAAACATACGTACTGATGACAAAATGAGAACAATAGCTAATAGCTTTTTCATTTTTTTACAGATTGAATTTAGATAGCGAATTTAAGAAGTTAAATGATTCCATTTAACTCTTTTTTATGGTATTATAAAAATACATACTTTTGCATTGCATTTCAAATCAGAAAATGTTTTTTTGGTAACAGAATTCAAATTATTATGTTTTCTCTCAGCCTTATTTCTGCATTAAGCAGCTGTAGATTTATACATATCAAGAAGCGCGACAGTTTCATGTCCTCTCCGGACGTGCAGTAATTGCATTGTCCATTTCCGTCTTATTTTTAATTTTCTTATTGTTTGAAATTACTTTTCAATGGTTTTTTCGTACAATTATTATTTATCAGATCATTTAAATATTGACTATCATGGAATTGCCCTTTTCTGAATCATATAAAACAAAAATGGTGGAACCCATCCGCCGCAGTACACGCGAAGAACGTGAAATCTGGATCAAAGAAGCAAAATATAACCTGTTTAACCTGAGCAGCGACAAAGTGTTTATCGACCTGTTGACCGATTCCGGCACCGGCGCCATGAGCGATCGGCAATGGAGCGCGATGATGGTTGGTGATGAAAGCTATGCCGGCGCTTCATCATATTACAAATTAAAAAATGCCATTCGTGATATTCTTGGTTTTGAATATTACCTTCCAACCCATCAGGGTCGCGCAGCAGAAAATGTACTTTTCTCTGTATTGGTAAAAGAAGGGGATGTCGTTCCCGGTAATTCACACTTCGATACAACCAAAGGGCATATCGAATTCAGAAAAGCCACAGCCCTGGACTGTACCATTGATGAAGCCAACGACACCCAACTCGAAATTCCTTTCAAAGGAAATATTGATCCCGTTAAACTCGAAAACGCGTTAAAATTGTATGGCGACAGGGTGAAATTTATCATCATCACCATCACCAACAATACCGCTGGAGGACAGCCGGTCTCGATGCAAAACCTGAAAGAAGTCAGGCAGTTAGCCGATAAATATAAAAAACTTGTCGTTTTCGATTCGGCCCGTTTTGCTGAGAATGCATATTTCATCAAGCAGCGGGAAAAAGGTTATCTCGACAAAACCATCAAAGAGATTGTTGCCGAAATGTTTACCTGTGCAGACGCAATGACAATGAGTGCAAAAAAAGATGCCATCGTAAATATGGGAGGCTTCATCGCCATGCGCTCAAAAGAACTTCATCAGCAGGCCAGTGTATATAATATCATGTTCGAAGGTTTTGTGACGTATGGTGGCATGAGTGGCCGCGACATGAATGCCCTTGCCATTGGACTCGATGAAGGCACAGAGTTTGATTATCTCGATACACGGATCCGTCAGGTTGCCTATCTTGGAAACCGCCTTACGGAGTTTGGCATTCCGTTCCAACGCCCTGCAGGTGGACATGCAATTTTTGTAGATGCTACAAAGGTGCTGAGCAATGTACCCCGTGAAGAGTTTACCGCCCAGACACTTGCTGTGGAATTATATCTCGAGGCAGGCATCAGGGGTGTTGAAATCGGAGCAATGATGGCAGATCGCTGTCCTGTAACCCGTGAAAACCGTTATCCCGAACTTGAAATGGTCAGGTTGGCAATTCCTAGAAGGGTCTATTCAAACCTCCACATGGATGTTGTAGCCGTTGCCCTCAAGAATGTATGGGATCGTCGCAACAATATCACCAGGGGCCTTCGCATCGTTTTTGAAGCCCCGATCATGCGTCATTTCACAGTTGAGATGGAGCGGGCTGACTAATTTAGATAAATTTGATTGTCTACCGTAGAGACGCAATATTTTGCGTCTAATTAATTGAAGATTTTCCTGATCGAGAGACGCAAAATATTGCGTCTCTACAAAATGTTAATTTTTTCTTTATCTTAGCGCCCTAAAATAATTTCGATGACTAACATCAAAAAAGCGGGCAGGTATGAACGTATTATCATACAATTAGAAGGGTTGCTGTCAAAGCCAGGTGATATTAATTCCCGCATGGCTACGATTACTTCGGTACTTCATCATAAAATGGATGGGTTCTTCTGGACCGGATTTTATATGCTCAACAACGGTGAATTGATGGTAAGGCTCTATCAGGGTCCTGTTGCATGCCAACTTCTAAAGAAAGATACCGGTGTTTGCTGGGCTGGAATCAACCAACAGAAAACGATCGTTGTTGCCAATGTACACGATTTCACAGATCATATAGCATGTGACGCCCGTTCTCAATCAGAGATTGTTGTTCCGGTACGCGATAAAAAAGGAGATATTGTTGGTGTGCTGGATGTCGACAGTTCTGAACTCAACACTTTTGATGAAACAGATCAGCTTTATCTGGAAAAGATAGTTGCAATGATTTATGCATAATTGTCTATAACAAAAAAGAGTAACCGGGGTTACTCTTTTTTGTTATTATACAGGTTCATGGTTCGGTCAACACCAATTGTCACGAAGCTCTTGATCATTTCAACACCAACCGGGATCCGTTCCAGCCAGGCTTTCTCTTCTTCTTTTTTCCAGTTCCCCAGAACGTAGTCCACCTGCATACCACGGGGGAAATCTTTCCCGATTCCAACCCTTAGACGTGGAAATACATTACTCTGCATCACCTCAATGATATCGTTCAAACCGTTGTGTGTTCCGCCACTGCCTTTTGATTTCATCCTGAAAAGACCAAAGTCAAGATCCAGATCATCAGAAACAACCAATGATTGATTCATCTTCAGTTTATAATTGGCAAGCCAGTAACGATAAGCCTTCCCACTCAGGTTCATGTAGGTAGTGGGTTTTATCAACACCAGATTTCTTCCTTTATATTTGGCTTCAGCAACCATGGCAAGGCGATCGGTAGTGAATTTCACTCCCAGATCAAGTGCCAGCGCATCAAGAAGGATGAAGCCAATATTATGGCGGCTATTTGCATACTCCTCACCAATGTTTCCAAGCCCACAAATCAGGTATTCCATATCAATTATTTCCTGTTACAGTTTGATTCTACAAAAATAGCGAAACCCATAAAACGGATTTCGCTATCTTGAATTTTTAATTCACCCTTTGAAAGGCTCCTTATTTTTTTGCAACTACTGGTTCTTCTACAACAGCACGTGTTGATTTTACAAACGCAAGTACTGAATTCTTTGGATCAAGTAATTCAAGGTGTTCGATATTTAAATCGCTGATCTTGCAAGTATCCATGATTTCAAGATGAGTCAGATCAACTGAAATATCATCCGGCATCTCTGAAATAAGTCCGCGAACCTTAACCTTGCGGAATTTCTTGACTAATTTTCCACCCTTTAATACTCCCTGGGGAATACCGGTGAAGTTTACTGGAATTGAAAGGACAACTGCTTTTGCAGGATCAATTTCCAAAAAGTCAACATGTAGAACACTACCTGTTACTTTGTGAAACTGTGTTTCCTGTAGAACTGCATGAAATTTCTTTCCTTCAATATCCAGATTTACTGAAAAAGTAAAAGGTGTGAAGATAAGTGGACCAAAGGCATCCTCTTCCACCGTAAAGTGGATTTGATCTTTGCCACCGTATACAACGCAAGGGATTTTACCGTTCTTGCGGTTCAGTTTGGCATCTTTCTTCCCTACGTTCTCGCGAGGAGAACCGCTAATCGAAATTGCTTTCATAGTTTAACTTTAATTGATGATGTGTAATTATAGATTTGTATTGAATAATGAACTGATTGATTCGTGATTTACCATTCGTCTTAAAACCTGACTGATCAGATCGGCAGTTGAAAGCACCTTTATTTTTGAGCATGGTTTGTGCAATGGAATCGTGTCAGAGACGATCACTTCCGCGAAAGCTGACGCTTCAATTCTTTCAATTGCATCATTAGACAAGATCGGGTGTGAACAGAATGCGCGAACACTTGTAGCGCCATTGTCCATCATTAGCTGAGCTGCCTTGACAATTGTGCCTCCGGTATCAATGATGTCGTCCACAAGAATAACGTCTTTTCCTCTAACATCACCGATAAGCGCCATGTTCTCGATCATATTTGCTTTTGCACGCTGTTTGTAACAGATAACAAAAGGAACATCCAGACGTTTTGCATAAGCTGCAGCCCTGCGTGTACCTCCTGTATCAGGAGTAGCCATTACGAGGTTGGGCAGGTTCATCTTTGCGATGTAAGGAATAAAAATTGATGATGCGAACAGGTGATCAACCGGTACATCGAAGAAACCCTGGATTTGTTCAGCATGCAAATCTATCGTGATAACGCGGTTTACACCGGCTGCCGTAAGTAGATTAGCGACTAATTTAGCTCCGATAGATACGCGGGGTTTGTCCTTGCGGTCCTGACGGGCCAATCCAAAATAGGGTATTACAGCTACAATTTGTCTTGCTGAGGCACGTCGGGCAGCATCAATCATCATCAGAAGCTCCAACAGGTTCTCAGCAGGAGGCATTGTCGATTGGATGATAAAAACTGTATTCCCACGAATATTCTCTTCAAATGAAGGTTGAAATTCACCGTCAGCAAAGTCGGTAATCATAACACTTCCCAACTCTGTGCCATAGCTTTTGGCGATTTTTTCAGCAAGATAGCGTGTGCTCCGGCCTGAAAAAATAGTTACTTCTGATGCCATTGATTTCGTTTTATTGGGTTTATTACTATTACGCTGCAAAAATACTAATAATTTTTGATGACTGAACTATTGAATGAGAGAGATTTATGAAAAATCATTTTTTTCTTTGGATTTCTAAATAATTCCTTACTTTTGCATTCGTAATGCAAGCTCGTTCTTAACAGGCCCTGATGGCGGAATTGGTAGACGCGTCGGTCTCAAAAACCGATGATCGTGAGGTCGTGCCGGTTCGATCCCGGCTCGGGGTACCCCTGAGTGAATTTAAAATCCCAATCATTTGAATATCAATGATTGGGATTTTGCTTTATAATGATTTGCACCACATTTGCACCACATCATCACAGAAATCTCTAAACTCAAAAAGTTAAAGGCAGATTAAAATTAATTATTTCTCCTGCTGTCAATACATTTTTAACTTCCCTTGAAAAAAAGAATATTTAAAAAACAAACAAATGAATTCTAGAATCAAAGATTAAGAGAAAATGGCAATTAAAGAATTCAATTAGGTAAAAACCGGAATAGTTTTTTTATTAAATGATCATTATTTATTCTTGATATAATTTTATTGATAAAAGTGCTTAGGCCGCCCATGTTATTTAACTGATTATAAACGAATATGATTAAAAATAACCATCATTGTTAAGAGTAAATAGAATATTGTCCCTAATAGAGCGTTCCCTTTACCCATAATAATACTCATCAAGGTAATTATAAAACCGTTCTTAGCCGCAATGAAGGTGAATTTATAATAATACAAAATATTGGGTGGCCTAAGCGCCTCTAGCAATAAAACTAATATGAAAATTGGATAAGCAAGAGTTTCCACAAAAAAATCAAAATTTAGATCTTCAACTTAACGTCTTAAAAACTGAAGGGTGTCAAATGGTTTATCTTGTTGTGGATTATATAAATGGGTTTCGCCAGCACGAGTAAATTGATATCCCATTTTGTGCAAAACAACCGGAGAAACCAAGTCCGAGCGATTACCAGGGAAAGCAAATGAAGTTGGTTTGGATATTCTGTATTCATTGCATTTATCTTCGATATAACGAATTTCGTCTTTAAGCTGAGCAGGTAAACGAACCAACCCCTCTATGGTGTCCTGTGTGGCTTCCAATCTCAAACCCCCTTTATTGAGTTGGCTTATTTGATGCCATAACATGAATATTAACGAATCGGCGATTCCTTTTATATGTCTCTTGCAAACAAAAAATGTGGCTCCGAAATTATATTTTTTCAGTAAAAGACATATTCCAGACGTCAATCCGTTACTTAGATATATTTTAACCTGCATTTAATCAGCAGGTTCTTTTCCCATCGATATCTTTAAAATTGACTTCATATTTTTCCCCATTAGATAATGTGATGGTTGCACCTAAAACTGAATAATTTGGTGTAATTTCCTTTATCTTTATATCCTTTATTGGCGATAGTTCCTCTTCAGTCCATTCAGTCTCTCCCATTTTGTGTAACATCACAGAGATCATTAATTCCAAAGGGGGATTTTTTGCAATCCTTTTCTTATGTGCGTATATTACTGTGCTTTCATCGGCTTCTGCATTTCTGTTTTTATGCACCAAGGTGTCAACATTATCCCAACCACAGTAGGTTATCAGCGCTATTTTTCTACCTGGAACAGATGCAGTTATTACTTTTTTAGTTTCATCTTCGTAGTTATTTACAATTGCCTTTTGACCATTTAAATGAGGCATACCAAAATGCCCTAGCGTCAATTCATATTCAAAAGCCAACCGTGTCCGGTCTACTCTTATCACACCGCCTGGAATAGTAATATCAGCCAGATCAATAATATAGCCAACACCATTATTGGGTGGCTTCCGCATAATGGCTTGGCGGTACAAAATATTGTTTCGCACACCATTATAAAGCATACTTTGAGATGTGGTATAAGATCTGTTCTTTTCTGAATCGTTTTTAACCTTCAAACCGGTCAGATAGAAATTTACATCGTCTCCCCTGACATCTCTGGGGTCTAAACTACGAAAACTATATTCCATGGACGTGCCGCCTTCGGGGTTATGATCTTCCCATGGGAAATGGGTATTGTAAACTAACTTTGAATAATTGGGATCATCATAATAAACCTTACCGGGAATAATCTCAGAAGTTCCTGTTTTTCCATGGTTAACCAGCACAAGCCCCGGGCTATCCAGCACAACTTTATTTGATTTGTTTCCAAGCGTTTCCCAAATGCCCTCGTTTTCTTTGGCAGTCCAGAAAGGGGAATCATCGGGCAAGGCAAGGCAAATAAAGGGTAGAAACATTAAAAACGGGCTACCGGCACAACTGTAATTCTGTACCATGTATTCTTTTTGGCCGTAGAATCCAAGACTTGGAATGTCGTTAAAATAAAATTCTTCACGGGTAACAAATTGCAGTAATGAACCTGAGCAAAGCCTTCTGGCCCAACCGGCATCCAAAAATGTTTTTTCTTTTAACATAAATGCAACAGGAAATGCCCCTGAAACCCATGTGCGGTAACAAATACTGCGCGACCACATATTAATATAGCCATCACGTCCAAAGAAACTGGCAATGGATTCCATTAGTTTGCATGCAGATTTTTCAATAATCTCTGCAATCTCAGGATAGTATTGGTCGCCAAAACTTCTGTTCCAAATAGTTGTATAAACGATAAAAAGACTGATGGAATAATAATTATAGGTTTGCTCAAGATACCACCCATTTCCGGAATGATAGGATACCACCCATAAAAGATGGCTTTTTAATAAATCGTCATCAATTTCATAACCGTATTTTTTTAGAAATGAAAGTGCTATAATATTGAATATCCTCCAGTTATTCTGCGTTGTCCTGTGGTGTGCCCATTTCGAAATAGTGACAACCATTTCATCTTTTTGTTGCTCGGTAAATTGTGTCCATAGTGTATCCGGCAAGAGTAACAATGTTTTAAACAATCCCCCAAACTCGCAGGTGAATTGATAGTTGGAGTCGGGCAAATCTTCAGGCATGGGTAAAGAATTAGGGTGTCCGGGAGTAAGGGCACGATAGATTTGCAAACTATAGTAATCTCTTAAATTGATATTATTAATCGTTGTATTCGGATCAATATGTATGAGTGGCCCTGCAAGCGTAAATGTCCTTTCTAAGGCTTCAAAATCTGCCGAAAGGTATCGCCAATCGGGATCATTTGGTTGAGGATATGTTTTACCTGGTACTATGGGGAAGGTCAATGGGGTTTCAATCGAATGGATATTTTTAAAAGCTCTCTCTAATAGATATTTAGCTAAATCAATATAATGTTTTTTCGACATTCCGGTATGCGGGCTTAAATCATAATCTGGATTACTGATTTCAAATTTGTTTTTCATTTTTTTTGTTTATTATTAAGAAACTATTTAAATTTGATAAGATAATGAATTATATTATTGACTATCAGTTGTTTGATTGAATATTTATTTGTATTTTTATGGTTATCAGACACATAAACGATACATGAGAAAATACCCAACCAACTTAACCGATAGCCAATGGCACTTATTAGATAACATTCTAAACGATGATCGCAAGAGAAAGTACTCCCTGCGTGATATCCTTGATGCCGTCTTCTATTTGCTTTAACAGGCTGCCAGTGGCGCATGTTATCACACTGTTTTCCAAAGTGGGAGTTAGTTTATTACTACTTCTCAAAATGGAAAAACAATGGCACCTTTGAACTTATTCATGAATTACTTCGTGATAAAGTTCGCAAGAAAGCAGGCAGAAATGAATCTCCAAGCTTGGCGTGCATTGATGGTCAATCAGTTAAAACAACACGCAGTGGTGGGTTGTTTCGAGGGATTGATGGAAGCAAGAAAATCAAAAGCCGTAAGCGTCATATTATAATCGATACAATGGGCTTACTGCTTACCATTGTTGTTCACGCTGCAAATACGCATGACGGCATAGGTGCTTCTGATGTAATTGCCTTATTAAGAGTCCGTTTTCAGCAGGCTCATCAAGATTATTGCCGATGGCGATTATAGAGGTGAACTCATTGAGCACACTAAAACCGCTTTTGGTTGGATACTTGAAGCTATACTAAGAAAGGACGACTCCAGAAAGTTTGCCGTAATGCCTAAAAGATGGGTTGTTGAAAGAACGTTTGCTTGGTTTGAAAGCTACAGAAGGTTAAGTAAAGATTTTGAATTCAATACCGATACCAGTGAAGCCATGATTCAACTTGCGATGATAAAATTAATGCTTAATTGTATTCATAAATAAAATTTAAACAGTTTCTGACTATCATAGTTTTCTTTAAAAAAGTAGCGAATAAATAAGTAAAGGCCTAACGTTTCGTTTATATTAATGTAAATCGTTGGGCATCATTGATTGATTACGAATAATATAATACGACATTATATTTTAGCCATTACTTAAAAGTATAAATTAGGCCTTTTTCATGCTAAAGGCAAGGAAGAGCAGATAGCACAACAGGCCCAGCAGCACTACAAAAGCAGCACCCTGGCTTTGATATGAATCTGAAACAACGCCCATTAACCATGGAAAGAGGGCTCCACCCGAAACACCCATGATCATCAATCCCGAGATCTCGTTGGCACGTTCCGGTTTGCGTTGTAAGGCTGCAGAGAAGACGATAGAGAATACATTGGCAACTGCAAAACCAAGTAAGAAGATCATTGCCAGTAAGGCTATGAGGTTACTCATGAACAGTGCTACGATGATAGCTGCAATGGCAACAAACATACTGATGATAAAAAACTTGCGTGGTGAGAATTTCATCAGCAGGATGGCGCCCACAAAAGCACCTGTGGTACGGGCAATGAAATAGAGGCTGGTACCAAGACCTGCCTTATCAATGAGCAGTCCACAACGCTCCATCAGGAACTTTGGA
>Ga0209125_1000213_pt1 | contig 91173 bp, 67 predicted proteins | sample BarGraIncub1131A_FD_184503 | JGI IMG/M metagenome (GOLD analysis project Ga0209125, IMG submission 184503) | Arctic peat soil microbial communities from Barrow, Alaska - Barrow Graham LP Incubations 11-31A (SPAdes) (version 2) | ecosystem: Environmental > Terrestrial > Soil > Wetlands > Peat...
GGGGCGGGCCTCACCCTTGTCGAAGGGGAGGCGAGGGTGGCTAGGGAAACGCCTGAGGCTGTCGAACTGAGGGAAACGGTCCGTTCTGTTGGGTGGGCATATCTAGCGGGAGAAGAGATGGCGCAGGGGAGGGGGCGACGTGTACTGGTCACAGGCGGAACCGGCTTTGTAGGAAGTCATCTTGTCGAACGGCTTCTCCTGAACGGTTATGATGTGACCTGCCTGGTGAGGGATCTCCGGCAGCTGCGCTGGCTTGAGGGGATGGAGGTGCGGCTCGCGCAGGGCGACTGCACACAGCCCGAATCGCTTGCCGCCGCTGTGCAGGGCGTCTCGCTCGTTTTCCATTGCGCGGGACTCACCAAAGCAAGAGTTGTCCGCGACTATTACAGCGTGAACCACCTCGGCACGAAGAATCTTTTGCAAGCATGCGCACGATATAATCCCGGCCTGGAGAAATTCATTCTGGTGTCCAGCCAGGCGGCAGCAGGTCCGAGCCCGGACGGACGACCGGTCAACGACCGCAACGAAGCGCATCCTGTGTCCGATTACGGCAGGAGCAAGCTGCTTGCCGAAGACGAAGCGCGCGGTTATAAGGATCGTCTTTCTGTCGTGATTCTCCGCCCGTCGAGCGTCTACGGACCGAGAGATGCGGACGTGTACCAACTGTTCCGCTGGGCCAGTCGCGGCCTGACACTCGAGATGACCGGAGGCGATCGCTATCTCAACCTGTGCTACGTCGAAGACCTGACAGCGGCACTGCTTCTGTCCGCCGAGCTCGCAACGCAGAGCGGCAGCGTATATTTTGTTGCCGAGAAGAGGCCCTACTCGCTGTCGGAATTCAGGGCCTTGCTGCTCTCCACGGGCGGAGTGCAGGCTCGTACGGTTAAACTTCCTTACAGGGCGGCCTGTCTGATCGGGCTCGCTTGCGAAATCGGAAGCCTGTTCACCAGAAGGCCTGCGCTTGCGAACAGGCAGAAGGTGCGGGAAGCCGCTCAGCGCTATTGGCTGTGCGATGTGGGCAAGATCGAGAATGACCTCCGCTTCCGGGCGGAGTATCCCCTCAAGAAAGGGCTGGAACTAACATGGCAATGGTACAGGAAACACCAATGGTTGTAGCCGCCGCGCCGGCTCCGCTCACGGCTCTCGAGTCAACTCCGCCGGATTTATTCAATAAGTGCCGCAAGTACACGACCGCGAGAGAGGTCATGGCCGCCGGGGTGTATCCCTATTTCCAGGTCGTGGAATCGGAGCAGAGCCCAGAGGTGATGGTCCAGGGGCGGAAGATGATCATGCTCGGGTCAAACAATTATCTAGGTCTTACCAACCATCCGGAGGTGAAGGAAGCGGCGATAGAGGCCGTGCGGAAGTACGGCAGCGGCTGCGCGGGTTCACGCCTTCTCAACGGGACCCTCGACATCCATGTGCAGCTCGAGGAGAAGCTTGCCTCGTTCTTTGGCAAGGAGGCGGCGCTCACTTTTTCCACGGGATATCAAACCAACCTCGGGATCATAGCATGCCTCGCCGGCAAAAACGACGTGATCGTGATCGACAAGCTCGACCACGCCAGCATCATCGACGCGTGCAGGCTATCCTTTGCCGAGGTCAAAAAGTTCAAGCACCACGACCTGGAATCCCTTGAATATGCCCTCCGGGAAAGCGGGAACCGCGGCAAACTGGTGATCGTGGACGGCGTGTACAGCATGGAAGGGGATATCGCGCCGCTCCCCGACATCGTCAAGGTCTGCAGGAAGTACGGGGCGCGGCTCATGGTGGACGATGCCCATGGCATAGGGGTGCTCGGCAAGACCGGACGCGGCACGGTGGAACATTTCGGGCTGGAGCAGGAAGTCGACATCATCATGGGAAGCTTCAGCAAGTCGCTGGCGTCCATCGGCGGCTTCGTCGCGGCGAGCGAAGAGGTGATCCACTACATGAAGCACACGTCGCGGGCCCTCATTTTCTCCGCAAGCCCGGCGCCGGCGTCCGTGGCGGCGGTCATCGCAGCGCTCGACATCATCAACCGGGAACCGGAACGAAGGGCGCGGCTCTGGCGCAATACGGACAAGATGCTGAAGGCCTTCAAGCAGATGGGCTTCGACACGGGAGTCGCCGTAACGCCCATCATCCCGCTCGTCATGGGCGAGATGGAGCGTGCCTTCATGATGTGGAAGGCCCTGAGCGACGGCGGCGTGTTCGTGAACCCCGTGATCCCGCCGGCCACGACGTCCGGCAGATGCCTGATACGCACGAGCTACATGGCCACCCATAGCGACGAAATGCTCGACAGGGTACTCGGCGTGATCGAGAAAGCCGGCAGAAAGCTCGGCGTGATATCGTAGCGCACCCAAAGCATATAAAGCCGCACACAGTGGGCCACAGAGGACAAAGAGAGGTACACAGAGGAAAAACAAAACCTGATTTATGTTTAGAACCAGCGTTGTCCGGTTTAATTCCTGCAAACAAACCACAAAGAAACATTAGCCACAAAAAGGCACAAAAGGCGCAAAAAGGTAAAGGCATTAAAGGTTTATTTTGTGCATTTTTGCGGCTAAAAAGATTCTGGTTTCTTTTTTGGAATTAGTGAGCAGATTTACTCTGTGTTCCTCCGTGCCCTCTGTGGTGAGGCTGAAGTTTGCTGAAAGAGCAGCCGCCTGAGTCCCGGCGCCAGCGCAATCGTCAGTCCCGCCAACGCTCCCCCCCCGATCACGTCGATGACGTAGTGATACCTCAGATAGACCGTCGAGATGATCAGCCCCGTTACCGCCGGAATCATACCCGCGAACAGTCCTTTCTCCCGTTCCTTCCAGGCGTAATAGAGGCTCATGAGCGAAACGGCCGTATGGCCGCTCGGGAAGGCATCGGTCTTGTTCTTTTCGAGACCGTTCAGCGCGTCCCGAATTGATTCGATCAATGGGGGAACCTGCAGGTCCCCGGTCTGGAACTGGCTTAGCGTATAGCGGGGCCCGATTGCCGGGACGAGCAGATAGCCGGCGTAGGAGAGATAGAAGCAGAGCAGGATTCCGAACAGGACCTCTTCGAATGCCACGAACCTCCCGCGGGCGATGAGTACCATGCCGAGCACGAGGGGGAGGAAATAATAACTGAGGTAGGCGAACTGGAGCAGAGCCGAAAGAGTCGGACTGATGATCCGTTCCAGCCAGACAGTTGGGTGAACGCCGAAGATCGCATGATCGACTGCGATAAGGAACGGGTCGCAGGTCGTCCTATGAATGCTGGCGATGAGCACGCCCAGACTGTTAAAAACAAAGAGAACCGTAATCACCGCGGCGACAACCGAAAGGTAGAAGCCTTTCTTTGCCGGGCCCACAGTCGTGCGATACACGGCAGTTGCCAGTATCGCAAACGCCAGCATTGCATAGGTAGCCAGAAGTCCGGTCCACTGAGGGTTTACCGGCGCGGATATAACCGCAAGGAGGCAGAGCAGGAGAAGAAAGGAAAGCGTCAGCAGATCGGAGGGGCTAAAGACTGGGCGCATGGTGATTTTCACTCTTCCTTTTGGTGGAATTCGAATTCTGCAGTATGCCGCATTTCCGTTCCCTCTCATAGCGATCAGGAACACCTCGTTATGCAGGGCTATTGTATCAAAGCGTGGAGCAGTTGAGTACCGGGGGGGCCGAGGGACTGGCATTACAAGGCGCGCGTGAGACAACTTTTAAAATCGTATAACTGCCTCGGGAATTTGCAATAAGATAATGTGCGTGTTAAAATAAATCACCTTTAATGCTTCAGTGAGAATCTTTCAGGAGGGACGATTTTGGCCGGCATAGAGATTGTTGCAGTGGAAGGTGGATCGGGACTAAAGGACTTCATTGACTTGCCATGGAGGCTCTATGCCGAGCACCCCCGCTGGGTTCCCCCCCTTAAGAAAGAGGTACGCCGGTTGCTCGACCCCGACAGACACCCATTCTGGGAGTTCTCCGAACGCGTCCTGTTTCTGGCCCGACGCGGTTCGCAGACTTTGGGGCGGATCGCGGGCATCATAGATCGCAATTACAACCAGTTCCACAACGAAAAGATGGGCATTTGGGGGTTTTTCGAATGCGCCGACGATCCGGAGGCAGCCGCGCTCCTCTTCTCTTCCGTGGAGAAGTGGGCACTCCAGAAGGGGATGACCTTCCTGAGAGGCCCGCTCAGCCCGTCCACCAATTACGAGACAGGGTTGCTCATCGAGGGGTTCGATTATCCGCCTGCTTTGACGATGGCGTACAACCCGCCGTACTACCCGGGGCTGGTCGAATCGTGCGGCTTTTGCAAGGAAAAGGACCTGCTCGCTTTTCTGATAGATGGCGATTACCGGCTTCCCGACTGGATGGATCGATTGGCCGAGCGGTTAGCCAAAAAAAAAGGTATCCACGTCAGGCTCTCCCGTCCCAAGGATCTGGACTCAGAATTTGCCCTGATCAGGGAGATCTATAACGACGCCTGGTCCAGTAACTGGGGGTTCGTCCCTCTGACCGATAACGAGATGCGGGACATTCAAAAGAACGTAACGGGATTCATGGATCCCGATCTGGCTTTCTACATCTATTACGAGGACGAGCCCGCGGCGTTCTGCGTGATCTTTCCTGACATCAACCCGTTGCTCAAGCGTTTCAACGGGAAAATCGGTCTCCTGGGTTTGCTGAAGTACTTCAGGTATCGGCGGGAGATCAAGGGATTGCGTTTGCTGATGTTCGGGGTCAAGGAGAAGTTCCGGCAACTGGGACTCCCCATGTTGGCCTTCCATCACATATGCAAGGTGATGAGGCAAAAAGAGCAGTATCGCTATCTGGAAATGGGCTGGACCCTGGAGGACAACGAGTCTATCAACTCCTTGATAGAGGAGGCGGGCGCGAAAAGGTACAAGAGATATCGGATATTCAGAAAGTCCTTATGAATAACAAAGCAACCGAAACAGTACAGCGAGCCTGTCTTGTCGTGGCGAGGACATTGCTGGCGGGGGTTGCGGCCGGATGCGCCCGCCAATCGCCCACGCTCTACGCCCGGACGCAACCCGATGGCTGGACTGCCCAGCCGATCGCGGTCGCGTCCCGATTCGCCCCCGATGCCGACCTGGATCCCGGCACAGGAACGCCCGTCGGAGACGAGGGGTACCACCTCTATATCCTGAACGAAGCAGCCAACTGGGACTACAGCGTGGCGTCGTCCCTGCTCTTCTCGATCTGGCAGCGTCCCTGGGCGCATAGCTGGCTCATCCTGGAAACGCCCCGGGACCGCATGGAATTCGGGCACACCGGGGACTTCGGGATAACGAGGCCGCGTTATCATGACGGCGTGTTCCAGGGGATTCGGGACGGGGAACCCGATCCCATCGCTTACCTGTGGAAGACGATGCCCGATGGCCAGTTGCAGGTCGGCAAGCCCAATCGTCCCCCCTCGTTCGTCTGGCGCATGCCGATTACCCGACGCCGGCATCAATTGATCTATGAATACGTGACGCGGCGGGAGTACGACCATTTCGGCGTGAGGTCCAACAACTGCACCGATCTGGTTTTAGAAACAGCTGCGCTGGCGGGCATCAACCTGATCCACCGCATTCGCCTCACCCTGCCGCCGGAAGCGAAGGTCTGGGGCCGGATGCGGCGTGTCTGGACGGATCCCCGCTACCGCATACTGGAGTACGGCACGCCCGACGTTCTGGATACGGAGCTGCGCCAGCTTGCCCGGTTAGGAATCGGGAGTGATGCCACGAAATGGTACCTGAAGTTGAGACAGTGAAGATCGCGCCAATGCCTGCGCGCGGGGTTGAAACGACTGGCGAATTGTCATCAACAGGTGAAGTTATGACATTGAAGAAGAGCTCTGACACAACGGCTGGGCATCGGGTTGCCGGCATCGGTTTCGTCTGGCGGCCTGAGGAGCTCACCTCATCGGTGCTTCAAATGGCTCAGCGGACCGGGAGCAGAGCCGTCTTTGATTTTTCCCTGACTGGGTTGGACGGGCTGGCTGCTTGGTTGGCAAAGGCCGACCCTGCCGGTCAGGTCAGGGATATCAAGGTTTCACTCCCTACCTTCTGCGATCCGGCTTTGGGGCGGGTGCTGCAGGAAACGGGGGTCTCCGGCATCTGGGTGGAATGCCATCCCCAGTTTTCCCCTCGAGATCCTGCCACCTTGCTCCAGAGATTGGGGGAATTGTCGCAGGACCACACCTGCTACCCCATCATCGGCGACCTGGATATCCTGGCAGCGATTCTGAAGGACGGCTCGGGGATCGGAGCAATCGTTCTGAAGGGATGCGAGGCCTCCGGATTCGTGAGCGGCGAGACGACCACGGCTCTTTATGCGATGGTGGGGGAAATGCTGCGTAAGCACGCGGACTCTAGAGATATTGTCATCTGGGGAGGCGTTGCCACTCCTGAGGCGGCAGCGGCCTTCCTGTCGACCGGGTCAGCAGGGATCGTTTTCGAGAGCGTCCATTGGCTGACGGATATGGTGGCCATCGATGATCCCCAACGCCAGCGGCTCTCCAAGCTCCGCCTGGACTCTACCGATCTGGTCGGCCTGGACCTGCAGGCTCCCTGTCGCCTCTTCAACAAGGGAAACTCGCGTGCCTTCAAGGAGATCAAGACGCTCGAGGACTCGTTGTATGGCGCCGGCATCAAGGATGAAAGCCGCCGCATCTTTGCCAGCCAACTGCAGGGAAGGGCGCGGCACCCCCTGGAGAGCCATTTCGGCCCGGAACAGGTCATTCCTCTGGGCGTGGAAGCCGCCTTTGCCGCATCGTTTCTTGAGCGTTTCGGGGCCGGAACCGAGCAGGCGGTGCAGGCCTTCCTGGACGAGATCCGTAAACTGTGCGCACTGGCTGAGGCAAAAAAGGATTGTTTTCTGGAGAGCCCGGTAGCCGGAGAGCTGGGAACCCTCTACCCCTTTATCCAGGGCGCCATGTCCTGGATCACGGACGTCCCGGAGTTTGCCTCACAGGTTGCCGATGCCGGTGGACTGCCCACCATCGCCCTTGGCGTGATGGACGCGGAGACCCTGGACCGGAGGCTGGGACGCCTTCCGGAGATCATGGGGGGGCGCCCTTATGCGGTTAATGTCATCTCCCTGGCGGAAAACCCTTACCGGGAGACGCATCTGGCCTGGATAAAGAAACAGAGGCCCCGTTTTGTCGTGATCGCGGGTGGCGATCTCTCCCCCTTACGACAATTGATAGAATGCGGCATCGCTGTCATCTATATCGCTCCCGACGAGGCGCTCCTGAGGCTCGCCCTCGAAGCCGGCGTACGGTACGTGATCTGCGAGGGGTACGAGGCGGGCGGCCACGTCGGCCAGCATAGCACGCTCACCCTGGCCCAGATGGTGCTGGATCTGAAACGGCGCACGCCGGCGCTGTTCCAGAACTGCCGCGTGATCCTTGCCGGCGGAATCTATAACCGGGAGACCGCGTTCATGGCCGCCCTGCTCGGCGCGGAGGCCATCCAGATGGGCACCGCCTATCTGGCCACCCGGGAGATCGTTGCTACGGGCGCCTTGACTGCGCTCTACCAGCGGATGATCCTGAACGCGCCCCCGGGGGGAACCGTCGTTTCAGGCAAGGACACCGGACTTCGCGTGCGCTCCCTGAGGACCCCGAGAGTGGAGGCGATCGTATCCCTGGAGAAGGAGTTCGCCGCAGGCCAAAAGGACGAGGCCTCGTTCCGCACGAGCATGGAGACGATGGCCGCGGGGAGCCTCTTCGCCGCGGCCCGGGGCATGGAGAGGTCAGGCGGGCTGCCGCTGGATGAAAAGGGGTGTTTGGAACGCGGGCAGTTCATGAGCGGGGCCTGCGCCGGCCTTACCCGAACGGTACAGGAGCTGCACTCTTTTCACCGCGAGCTGGCCCAAGGCCCCCTCGTGCTGCATCAGCCGTTTGAGGGGGAGATCATGCCTATCCCGGAAACTGCACCCGAAGCGCCGCCTTACCGTGGAACCCCATCCCCCGGCGCAGGCCCGGGACTCATCAGAGTCGCTCCCCGCAGGGACGCTCAGGAAAGGATTGCCATCACCGGGATGAGCATACTCAACGCCCTGGGGCAGAGCCCGGAGGAAGTCTGGTCCCAAAGCCTGGCCATGAAGAGCGGGATCACCCTGGTTCCGCCTTCCCGGTGGGATCACGGCTGCTTTTACGACCCACGGCCGCGCGTCCTGGACAAGACCTACTGCCAGGTGGGCGCCTTCCTGGACTTCAAGATCTCCCGCAATGAGCTCGGGATCCCCCCCCAGGATTTCCGGTCCATGACCGAGGCGACCAAGATCACCATGTGGCTCGCGGAGCAGGCTATCCGGGCTTCCGGCATCCTGGAGTCGGAGATACCGCGCGAGCGGATCGGCGTCATCATCTCCCAGAACTCGGGGGAGTCGGCGGGAACCCTCCCCAATATCATCATCAGGTCGCACGTTCACGAAATCCTCGCCGCAGTCGGTAGGGCCGTGCCCCTCACGCCGGATCAGGCGCGCGCAGTCGAACGTGAGGTGAAGGCGGGGCGCATGGCCCCGGACGACACCACCCTCCTCGGGAGGCTCAACTGCGCAGCGCCCGGCTTCATCTGCAACCGCTACGGGTTCAAGGGGCCGAGCTATGCCGTCTCCGCGGCCTGCGCGTCCTCACTGGTCGCCCTTCACAGCGCCATCCAGATGATCCGCAACGGCATCCTCGACGCCGCCGTCGTCGGAGGGGGCGAGGATAATCTCACCCACCTGCATTTTCTGGAATTCGCCGCCCTGGGCGCGCTCTACGGTCTGTCGGGACGGGAGAGGCCGGCTCACGAGGCCTCCCGCCCGTTCGATGCCGAAAGAGACGGGTTGGTCCTCGGCGAAGGCGGGGGAATGATCGTCATCGAGCGGGAAGGCCTGGCCCGCGCACGAAGGGCGCACGTGCACTCCATCATCACCGGCATGGGAGCGAGCAACAGCCATCTGGGCATGGTGGAGTCCGCCAGTGTCGCCCAGGAGAGCGCCATCCGCGCCTCGTTCCGGGACCTCCCCTACGGGCCCGATGCCGTGGACCTGGTGGAATGCCATGCCACCAGTACCCGGCAAGGGGACGTGGAGGAGGTCCGCGCCCTGAAGACGTTCTTCAAGCCGTCCAAACGCACCGTGCTCGCCTCTTTCAAATCCCAGATCGGCCACACGCTGGGCGCCTCGGGCATCAACAACCTCATCCGGGGCATCATGGCCCTGAAATCTGGAGTTTTCCCCGCTACCCTCAACTACCAGCATCCGGACCCGGAAATGGGGCTGGAAGGATCGGGTCTGCTGGTCGCCACCGAGCCTTTTGATTGGAAGGGGGTGGCAGGGGAGCCCAGAAGGCTTCAGGTCAACGCCTTCGGGTTCGGAGGCTCCAACTACGTGGTGCAGGTGGAGCAGGCCAGGGACGAGGCGGATACCGTCCTGGTCTCGCCGGGGAGGGCTCCCGGTCTCGCGGTAGGGGAGGGGGGGGCTCCTGCCACGCTCCAGGGAGTATCTTTTTTCCGGACCGATTTGGAGGGGCGCAACTGCCGGATGGCCGTCGTGGCGGAGTCCCGTGCGGAGGCGCTCAGGGTCATCGAGGGTTCCACCGCTTTTGCCGCAGCCGGCCTGGACTCGGCCAAGTCTTTGAGAACCCTGGCGCAGCAGGGGATTTTCCTCGGCCGCGGGGATCGGCCGGTCCCGCCGCTCGCCCTGGTATTTCCCGGACAGGGGTCGCAGTATGCGGGAATGGGGCGGGAGCTCTACGACTCCTTTCCCGTCGTCAGGGAGTGGATGGACCGGGCTGCAGCCGCAGCGGACTTCGACCTCCTCGACCTAATGTTCCACGACAAAGAGAAGAACCTTCAGAAGACCCGCTGGCAGCAACCCGCCCTGTTCGCCCTGGAACACGCCATGGGCCGCTACCTCACCACACTCGGCATCCGCCCTGTGGCCATGGCCGGCCATAGTCTGGGCGAGCTGACCGCCTTGTGCCTGGCCGGTGTCTTTTCTCCCGAGGACGGGTTTCGCATCGTGAACATGAGGGCCATCTGCATGGACAAGGCCGCTGCCATGCACGTGGAACCGGGCATTATGGCGGCCGTGGACGCCCCCCTGGATCTGCTGGAAGAGATGATCCGGGGACGAGAGCATGTTTACATCGGCAATATCAATTCACCGAGGCAGGTCGTCATCTGCGGCCATAGCGAGGCGGTCAGGAATCTGTGCAACTGTCTGAAGGAAGCGGGATACCGGGCCACCTTCCTTCGGGTCAGCATGGCCTTCCATTCTCCCATCATGGAGGTCATCCATGATGAGCTCGAGGCGTACCTTGCCTCCATTGCGGTTCATTCCCCACAGATTCCCGTCATTTCCAACACGACCATGGCAGCGTATCCATCTGACCCCGGTGAGATCAAGCGCATCCTGATGGCCCACCTGGAATCCCCCGTGCATTGGATGAATAATGTCCAGACCCTCTGGAATGACTACGGAGTCCGCCTCTTCGTTGAGGTGGGACCCGGCGAGCCATTGAGCAATCTCATCGCAGACACGCTTGCCGAACCGGCATGCATTCAGACCTGCCTCCCCGAAGCGGAGGGGCTCTCCTACAGGACCGCTCTTGCCCAGCTCTTCGTCCAGGGCCATCTGAAGGTGGCGGGAGAACCGGAGGTGGTTCCCCTCCCTGCAGGCAGAAAAACTCCCGAATCCCTCCAAAGCACTCCAGCACCCGCGTTGCGGCAGGCCCAGCCCGCAATCGCAGGCTCCAGCCAGCTGGACAGGGTCATACAGAGGGAAATCAACCGGTTCGTGCTGGAGAGCTTCGGCCGCTTCGTTAAGCCCGGCATTCTGGAAGCCGTCCGCCGGGAGCTTAACCCCGCATTCCAGGAAGGGGATCTGTCGGAGGTTATCACAGCCATGCTTGCGGGTGCCGAGCCTCCGAAAGTCCGGCCGCAGGCAGCTCCCGGGAAACCGGCAACCCCGCCGCGCGAACCGGTCCAGCCCATTGCGGAACCGGTCCAGCCCATTGCGGAACCGGTCCAGCCCATTGCGGAACCGGTCCAGCCCATTGCGGAACCGGTTCTGCCCATTGCGGAACCCGTTCTGCACATTGCGGAACCCGCCCCGCCCATTGCGGAACCCGCCCCGCCCATTGCGGAACCCGCCCCGCCCATTGCGGAACCCGTCCCGCCCATTGCGGAACAGGCCACGACTGGCAGCGTCGAGGCGCCAGACGGCCAGGATCTCATGGAGCGGCTCATTCGCATCATCATGGAGGCAACCGGATTCGAGAGGGACGAGATCAGGCCGGAGATGGATCTCAGGAAGGATCTTTCCATCCGGTCCAGCCGCCTCCCCATCATCATGGATGCCGCGGAGCGCCAATTCGGGATAACTATCGAAATGGAGGATTTCATAGACGCCCGTTCCGTTCAGGACATCGCCCAGAGGATCTCCGCGATCATCGCCAGGCAGGGCGGCGCCAGCTTGCAACCGGAGAGAAAGGTTGTCGATCCCGCCCCTGCCGGCACGGGACAGCACCCAACTCCTCCCGGTGAGGCGACTCAAGGCCAGGATATTATGGAGAGGCTGATTCGCATCATCATGGAGGCAACAGGATTCGAGAGGGACGAGATCGATCCGGCCATGGATCTCAGGAAAGATCTCTCCATCCGGTCCAGCCGCCTCCCGATCATCATGGATGCTGCGGAGCGCCAATTCGGCATCACTATCGAAATGGAGGATTTCATAGACGCCCGTACCGTTCAGGACATCGCCCAGAGGATCTCCGCGATCATCGCCAGGCAGGAAGGTGCCAGCCTGCTGCCGGACGGCAAAGCCGCTGCGTCCGACCCCGTGCCGGATGAAATCCCGAACGCCTCCCAGGACGAGGCGCCCCTGAAACGGCTGGTTTTCAAAGAGGCGCCTGCAGAGTGGACGGCCTCCGTTCCCGTAGCATTGAGCCCGGGAGATGCCGTGGTCCTGCTTTCGCCTGACCAGGAGGACGGGATTGCGGCAAGGGCAGGGGAGATCCTCAGGCTGGATCATGGGGTTGAAACGTTTCCGATGCTATTCATGCCAGGGAACCTGGGTCCGGGAAAAGAGGGGCACGACCTTCTGACCGATGAAGGTTCCCGCACGGCAGCAGAGAGCATCTCGGGCCTGGCGTCGCTGGCAGGCATGATCATCACCTTGCCCCAGGGCGGGCCTGGAAGGGGCCGCAGTATTGCGGATGTCGCACAGCTCCTCAGGGGGTTCGTGCTTCCACTGAAGGCATTTCTCAAAGCACCGAAAAAGAAATTCGTGGTTCTGATCCATTCCAGGGAGGATGCCGACAGTCACGGACGCCTGCTGGCGGAGGGGCTGCTCGGGCTTTTTCTCAGCGCAGCGCTGGAGCATGCCTCGGTCCAGTTCCGCAGCCTGGAAATAGAGCGGGATACCGACCTGCGCGCCGCGTTGCGCGGCGCCCTGGACAGAGGATGCCCCGTGGTGGAGCTGATGCATCGTGAGGGAAGGGTCTGCACCTCGCAGGGGGAGGTTAGCCCGTCGGTTTTCGGGGATGCGTCGAGTCTCGCGCTTCGCCCTGGAGACGTCGTCGTCATGTCCGGGGGCGCAACCGGTATCAGCGCCCACCTGGCGCGCAGCCTGGTCCCTTTCCTGCCCCGTCTGGTCTTTCTGGGGAGAACGACCCTGGATCCCGGCGTCGATTCGGCTAAGCCGCGCCCCGGGCAGACGCCCTCTGAGGCGCTCGCCGTTAACCAGAGGGCCTCGGAGATCGCTCGGACCCTGGCGGAGTTGCACTCCTCAGGGATCGAGGCAAGCTACCATGCCTGCGATGTGACCGACCCCGAAGCGGTCCGCGCGACCCTTTGCGAGGTGGTAAGCCGCTATGGCAGGATCGACGGGATCATTCACGGCGCCGGACTCCTCAGGGACGGCCTCTTAAGCCAGATGACCCCGGATGATTTCTCCCTGGTCACGGACGTCAAATTCCTCGGGGCATGGAATCTGTTCTCGGCTGCGGCGGGGGCCGGTTTGAGGTTTTTCGTGGGACTCTCCTCGGCGGCCGCAATCCAGGGAAATCCCGGCCAGGCCAATTACGCCGCAGCCAACCGGATGATGTCTGCCTTGCTCAGAACCCTGCGCCGGGAAAACATCGCCATCCGATGCAAGGCCCTGATGCTTCCCCCCGTCGAGGGGGGAGGCATGGCAGATGATCCGGAGCTTCGGGCGCTCTTGAAGCTGAAGGGGGTGGCGTACATCCATGTCAATGAGCTGGCAGGGCTTTTCTGCCGGGAGCTCCTGGCAACGGAGGACGGCGACGATTGGGTCATGTTCATGAGGGGGCTGCCGCCAGCGAGGACGGCACTGATCGACGACACCACCCGTCCTTCACCAGGTGGGAAACTGGATGGAGGCACCGTCTCCTTGAACGCCGGGGACTTTCCCATGATAGAAAGGATCACCTGCCTGGATATCCGCCGGGAAGAAGTTGAGGCCAGCAGATCCTTCTCCCGGGAGAAGGATCTCTGGATCGCGGATCACAGGCCTTTCCCGTTCGTCGAGCATCCTCTGGTCTCAGCCGCCATGATTCTGGAGACCTTCATGGAAGCCGCCCGGATCCTGTATCCCCACCTGCAGGTGCGGGGAGTTCGCCAGGTGCGGCTCATGGACATGATCCAGTGCCCTCCCGGGGTGCCGCGGCCTGCCACTGTCTCCTGCCGCCGGCTGGGAAACGGCCGGGAGGTAGTGTGCGAGGTCTCCCTCGCAGCCCAGGAGATCTCCCCCGCAGGGAGATTGACCGACCGCTGCACAGCGCATAGCAAGGGGCAGGTGATCCTTGCCGGCGGGGGAGGGTATCTCGGTGCGGGGCTGCCGGATTTCCCTGTCCGGCCGGATGAACTGCGGACGGGACCTATGGATCACGGAAAAGTGCTGCAATGGTACCAGGAGCGCAGCGGTCTCCAAGGGAGGTACCGCGTGATGGAGACCCTCGACGGTGCAGGCCCCGGGGTGGTGCGGGGCCGAACCACCTACCGGGAAACCAGCGATTTCTCGAATCTGCGCGAACCCCGGTACCAATACTCTCCCTACCTTTTCGAGGCCCTGCTGCAACTGGTCGGCTTCCACAGCGCCGCAACGGCCCCCTCGGAGCGTCGATCGATGATTCCCCTGGAGATCGGGGAGATGAGGTTTTTGCGGCAATGCCGGGCAGGGGAACAGATACTCCTGGAGGCCCGCATGCGGGTGCAGGACGACGAAGGCCTCGTCTGGGACGCCAGAGGGGTTGACGATCAGGGACGCGCCATCATGCAGGTCAGTAATATGCGTATGAACTGGATTAAACCGTGAATGGTGAATGGTGAATGGTGAATGGTGAGCGGGTGGCAAAAGATCGAGAAGGCGTAATCGTCCATACCATGAATCCCGTCCATCAAAGGGGGCCGGTCTTCTATGCATCTCTGCCCCGTGACGACACCCCCCCCGGGGGACAGGGGACCAACGCTGAAGAGACCAGGCACCGCCTGGTCTACCACCTGTGGGATCACCTTGCGGCAGAAGAAGGTCCTCTCTGGAAACGGAGTCTATGCGCCGGGAGGGCCGGTTTCCGGGTGGTACGCGGACAGCTCGGCCGGCCCCAACTCCTTTTGGGAGGAAATCGGGGTCCGGCCATCTCCTTCAGCGAGGGTGGAGGGAAAGTCTGGGCCGCTCTGTCTGGAGACGAGTCCGATATCGGCATTGATGTGGCGGGGAGCGATGAATTCCAGAGCGGATACCCCTTGCTCCGCGTCTTTCATCGGGAAGAGCTGCAACATGCCTTGCTGGTGACTGGAGGAGAGTCGGCCGCGGCCGCGGCCCTGCTCTGGTCGGTCAAGGAAGCCGTTGTCAAGGCATTGGGCTGTGCCTTTCATCTCGTGGACCCGCGGCAAATCACGGTCCATCCGCCGGTAGGGGGGGGCGGGCATACCTTTCCGGTCTGCTTGAAGGAAAAGGCGCTCCAGCGTTTCCCCCTGGCTCCCGGCCAGCCCCTCTGGGTACGTTCGCTTCCTCATGGAAAGCTCTGGCTTTCCATCGCCCTCTTGAATCGGAGACCGACAGGCTATGAATAACCTTACCTGCCATTGCCTGCAGGGTGTAGAGGGCGTATCGGCAACAGACCTTGGACGGCTTTTCCCGGAGCCTTCCAGCACCGCCCCCCTTCTTTCTCTGCTGCAGGAATCGGGTATCGACGGTTTCAAGCTGCGCAGCATCGTGGTGTTGCAAGATGACGCTCCCATTCTCTTCGTGCCGTTGTTTGAGACCCGTTTTGACTTGTCCGCTTTCGTGGAGGGAGGGATCAAGAAATCGCTGAAAGTGGCAGGCCGTCTCATCCCGTCGATTTTCCAACCCCGTGTCTTGAGCGTGGGGTTGCCGGTAGGGGAATGGAGCGAAATCGGGATTGATGCCCACATCGATGGGGGCACCCTCGACGCGGCCTGCAAAATGGCCTTCAGCGCCTTGCAAACGCTTGCGGCAGAACTGAAAAGCGACATCGTTGCGCTCTACAACTTCAATCAGTACGGCAAACTTCCCGGCGAGGTTTTTGACCAATTCAACATGGTCCACTATCGGCCTTGCGCCCAGCTGCCGATCAATTTTGACAGCATGGAGGGGTACTTGAGCGGCCTTTCCAGGTCCGCGAGCAAAGACCTGCGGCGCAAAATGAGGGTTGCTCCCGAAGTCAGGGTAATTAGAAGTCGCGCCATTTCTCCTTTTCTGGACAGGATCTACCAGCTTTATCTGGAAACAGTGGATCGCAGTCCCATGGCGCTTGGCGCGCACAACCGTTTGTTCTTTGAAAAAATCTGTCAGAGAGTCCCGGGCGCCGAATACACGCTCTATTTTGTGGGTGAAGAGCTCGCAGCATTCAACCTTATGGTCGTAAAACAGGAAGCGATGGCTGATAAATATTTCTGCATGGATTACGAACTCGGCCGCAAATACCACCTGTATTTCTTGTCCTGGCTGGAAAATGTACGCAGCTGTCTGGAGCAAAAAATCCCTCTCTATCTCGCTGGTCAGGGCACTGAGGAGACCAAAGCGCGTCTGGGTGCGACGTTCATCCCGAGCTTTATATTATTCAAGCACCGCCGGACCGTGTTTGACCGTATTCTTGCCGGGCAGCCGGCGCTGATCGGGAAGATCCTGAGTCACCTCAGGTTTTGGCCCGGCGTAACCCCGCGCGCCGCCTCGGATGCCCTGTCTCAGGGCCGGCATGACCAGTCGACCGATCACAAACAGCCCAAAGCATAAAGCCTCACCACAGAGGTACACAGAGGAACACAGAGGAAATCTTAAAACAACGGCTAAGTTTTTTTTGTTTTACCTGACTAGCGCTGATCTTCCGCAAGAGAAACTCCCTCCCCTTCAAGGGTTGAAGTGGGGATGGTTAAGCTCGGCGCCAAAAGAACCCCATCCCCCTCCTGACCTCCCCCTTGAAGGGGGAGGAACTAGAACAGCGGAAGATCAGCGCTAATCAGGTTGTTTTATGCATAAATAAGGTTTTAATTTTCCTCTGTGTTCCTCTGTGCCCTCTGTGGTGAGGCTTTTGATTGTTTGTAATTGTCTTTTCCTTGAAGTTTGTTGAAGAGTTACCTTTATGTTTTGCGTGCAGGAATCTAACCGGACAAGGCTGGCATGACCAAAGGATCTGAATACGCTATCGAAGTCGACAAACTGACCAAGCGCTACGGGGATTTAGTCGCGGTGGACGGTATATCGTTCAGCGTCAGCAAAGGCGAGGTGTTCGCCTTCCTGGGCCCGAACGGCGCCGGCAAGACCACGACCGTGGAGGTGATCGAGACGATCCGCAGGCCCACGTCCGGCAAGGTGACTCTGCTCGGAATGGACGTTACCAAAAAGAAGCATGACATCGTCCGTCGCATCGGCGTCCTCCCGCAGGGATTCAGCTCGTTCGACAGGATTACGGTCAGGGAGACCATCCAGTACTACTCGCGGCTTTTCAGCCGCAGGGACCTCGATATCGACGCTTTGATAGATCTCGTGAACCTGAAGGAGAAGGCCAAAGAGCAGTACAAGAACCTCTCCGGAGGGTTGAGGCAGCGCCTGGGAATCGCGATCGCGCTGGTGAACGACCCCGAGGTCGTGTTCCTCGACGAGCCGTCGACAGGGCTCGACCCCCGGGCAAGGCGCGAGGTGTGGGAAGTCATGCAGGGCCTGAAGCAGCAGGGGAAGACGGTGTTTCTGACCACTCACTACATGGAGGAGGCGGAACTCCTGGCCGACACGGTCGCAATAATTTCCAAGGGGAAGATCATCGCGATGGGCTCTCCCGGGGAACTCATCGAAAAAAACGCCCCGTGCCCGCTCCTCACGCTGCAGTCCGTCGATGAAAAAGTCCTCGGAATCGTCCGGCAGATGGGTTTCGAGCCGGCTCTCGACAGCCGCAAGGACATAAAGATCAGGGTGGAGCACACCGACGATGTGCGGGTGATACTGAACGCCCTCAAGGATGCCGGGGCTTTGTACTCCGCCCTGGACCTTCGGAAACCGAACCTTGAAGAGGTCTTCCTGAAGCTCACCGGCGAGGCCCTGCGCGACGGCCCCGCCGGGGGAAGGGGGGCGCCATGAAGCTGCGCGTCGTCGGCGCCAACCTCTTCGTGAAACTCATCAGCGTCTACCGCGAGAAGACCACCATGTTCTTCACGCTCGCCTTCCCGATAATCCTGATACTCGTGTTCGGCACTATTTTCATGAGTGAAGACAACGTGAGCTTCCACCTTTGCGTGCAGGACCTCGACCGGACCAAGTCGTCCGCGAAGTCCATCAAGACCCTCGAGGAGAGCGGGAAGTTTAAGATAACCAGGGTCGATCCGGCTCTCAACGCCGCCCGGTACGTAAGGGACAACAAGGTGAACCTTGTCCTCGTCATTCCCAAAGGCCTTGAAAGGTCCCTCATGCGGAGGATGGTGTTCAACAACTTCAGCGCAAACGTCACCCTCACCTATGTCTACGACCCCAGCTCCTCTTCGGTGCTCACGAAGATGGAAATCCTGAACCGGGTGCTCGCCGGGATAAACCAGGAGATATCCCGCACGCCGCCGTTCCTCAGATCGGTTGAGAAATCCGTGCTCACCAGGAAATACCGCTTCATCGACTTCTTCATTCCCGGCATCATCGCCATGGCGGTGATGACGCTGAGCCTGTTCGGCACGGTGGACTTGAACACGGAACTGCGACAGAAGGGGATCATCAGGAAGCTGTCCACGACGCCCATCACCCGTACCGACTGGATACTGTCGAATATGCTGTACCAGTTCATAATCGCGGTGGTATCCACCATTGCGATGCTCCTGGTGAGCTACGCCGTGTTCAAGGTCAGCCTGCATATAAACGCCTGGCTCCCTGCCTTCATTTTGCTGGACGTCTTCGCGTTCGTCGGAATCGGGATGATACTCACCCGCTTCGTGAAAGAGGCGCAGAGTGCCGCCGCCGCGGCAAACGCCATCAGTTTCCCGATGATGTTCCTCTCGGGGAGCTTCTTCCCGATCGAGCTGATGCCGGGTTTTCTGCAGACGTTCGCCAGGATGCTGCCGCTTTATTACGTGAACGAGGGGCTCAGGGCTTCGATGGTATTTGAGGACAACCTGGCCGCGCTGCGTGACTGTGCGGTCATAGGGTGCTTCGCAGCGGTCGTCTTCATCCTGGGCATACTAGCCACCAAATGGGAAGAGGGCCGATGATGGCACGCGCCAAAGTCCAAAGGCGAGGTTTTGATCTGGCTTGCACAACAGACGCCGGTTATTTTATGGAAAGTCATAGTGGAGGACTTCAGACATGAAGATAAAACTTATCGCGCCCCATGTACACCGCGAAGACATGATGACCAGCCCCTTCAAGCTGCAGAGGGTAAATCTTCCTCTTATAGCGGGGCTCACTCCGCCTGGCCACCCGATTACCATTGTCGAGGAAGCTTTTGCTCCTGATGACATCGATCAAGATGTGGATTTGGTTGGCATCACCGTCTTGACCGAATTTGCGCTCAGGGCATATCAAATCGGCGACACCTATCGCCGGAAGGGTGTCAAGGTCGTGATGGGGGGAATACACCCGACAGTCCTTCCCGAGGAAGCCTTAGAACATGCAGACGCCGTTGTCGTGGGAGAAGCGGAGGGTGTCTGGCCGCAACTTTTGACGGATGCCGCCTCGGGACAGCTGCAAAGGATATACCGGGCCGGTAGCATGACCGATCTCCACGCACTACCGAAGCCACGGCGGGATCTCCTGTCCGCTGGCAAATATCAGGGTCGCATTCCCATACCGATCGGCGTCGAGACATCCCGCGGCTGTCCGTACGATTGCGAATTCTGTTGCATCGGCCAGACCTTGGGGCGGCAATATCGAGTCAGACCGGTTCCTGAGGTGATTGCAGAGATAGAGGCTATCGATACGCCTTACATCTTCTTCGTCGATGACGCCCTCGGGCTGAACCGGGATGAGGCCAAAAAGCTTTTCACTCAGATGATACCTCTTCGGCTGCGCTGGCTGGCCCAAGGCACGGTGTCATTGGCTGAGGATCCGGAGCTTTTGTCATTGATGAAACGGGCGGGGTGCCTGGGGCTCTTGATTGGATTCGAATCGGTGCAAAAAAGCGCACAGGATGATGTGAATAAAATCAGGAATCTGAGCATCGATTTTTACCAGGCCATGCATAGATTCCATAGCGAAGGTCTAGGCATACTGGGCTCCTTTGTCTTTGGATTTGACCACGAAAACAAGGATGTGTTCGAGCAGACCCTGGAATTTATTGTGAGAGGCCGTCTGGATGTAGTCCAGCTCAGGATTCTGACTCCTTATCCGGGAACACGTTTATACCAGCGACTCTTAAGCGAAGGGAGGTTGTTCTCAAGCGACTGGTGGCTCCGTGAATATCCTCCGGATACGCTCCTTTACCAGCCAAAGGGGATGACTGTTGACGAGCTCATTAACGGTTTCGCCCGCCTGAACAGAGAAGCCTATTCTTTCAGCGCAATGACAAAACGCTTCTTTGGCATGAGCCCATGGAAACGAACTCTGCTCGGTTGCCAACTGTACACCGGGGTCAATCTATCTACCCGTAAACGTTATTTCAAAGGTCTGAGCAATCCACAACCCTTTCAAGGTATTCCGGCACAATAGGAAAGGGATCGGGTGAATCTTGAACCAGGACATGCCGTATCTATGGCTGCCCTGGTTGTTTTCATGTGGCTTGACGCAGATGACCATTCAGACAACGGCGCCGGGTTCGACATGACGGACGCGGACAAGTTCTTTACCCTGTCAGCGGCCAACTCGGCGTAGGCGCAGAGTTGATACGTTCAACCTGTAGTCAACGCACATCATCAACTGAAAGGGGCAAGCGGTGATGAGGAGGCTCGTACAATTGCTGCGCCAGCCGGAATTTCACCTATTTGTGTTTTGTCTCCTCTTTATGCTGATCAATTGGCCCTTTCTGGCGATTTCCGCAAAGAGCGGCTTGATGAGCATCTTCATGTATCTCTTTGTCATATGGTCAATGCTTATTCTCCTTCTGTTTCTCATCCAGAGAAGTCTGCGCGGAAACGGGTCCGGCGAGGACCGGGATAAGAAGGGAGGTGGCTGATATGGGGTTTCCTGCCGTAGTCGTATCTGTCTGCTTCCTTTATATGGCATGCATTGTCATTATCGCGCTTTGGGTGGAACGAAAAGCCGCCGCAGGAAAGGACGTCGGCAACAACCCGGTAATATATGCCCTGTCACTCACCATTTACAATACCGCGTGGGCATTCTACGGCAGCGTGGGCAAAGCGGCGTCGTCGGGTATGCTGTTTCTTGCCATCTACCTCGGACCAACGCTTGCCGTAATCCTCTGGTGGGTGGTTCTGCGCAAGATGGTGAGGATAAAAAACGCCTACAGGATTACCAGCATCGCCGATTTCATCTCGCTCCGTTACAACAAATCCGCAGCAATCGCAGCCATGGTGACGGTAATCAGCATCTTCGGCCTGGTCCCCTACTATGCCCTCCAGTTGAAAGCCGTTATTGCCACCTTCGGCATCATCACCCATACAGGGAGCTCTTCCTGGGAAAATGTGGATACCGGGCTCATTATCGCTGGATTTATCGTCCTGTTCACCATCATCCTTGGCGTAAGGAAGCAGGTGCCGACCGAACGGCATCAAGGCATGGTTGTCGCCATGAGCGCGGAAAGCCTGGTGAAGCTGACAGTCTTTCTGGCAGTTGGCGTCTACGTGACCTATGGGCTTTTCGGGGGATTGAGCGATCTCTTCAGCCGTTTCGAGCAGAGCCCGCTGAGCAGGTCCGTCACCAGCGGACAAACAAGCCCTTCATTTTGCATCACCTGGATAACGTACCTGCTCCTTTCGATGTCGGCAGTGATGTTCCTTCCCCGGCAATTCCACATGGCGGTTGTGGAAAATTTCCAGGAGAAGCATATCCGGACCGCCCTGTGGCTCTTTCCACTTTATATGCTCCTGATAAATTTCTTTGTCATGCCGATCGCAATGGGTGGTCTTCTGGCAGGCTATCCGGTGCAGCAGGCCGACAATTATGTCCTCATGCTGCCACTCTCTTCCGGTCAGCCCTTCTTGGCGTTACTGGTTTTTCTCGGCGGGTTTTCCGCGGCAACAGGCATGATCATGATCAGTTCGATGACCGTCTCCACTATGGTGACCAACCATTTGCTGCTCCCGGCCATCGAGTCGGTCCGGCGTCTGGGCTTTGTGAAACGGTATCTGCTGCAGTGCCGGTGGGGTACCGTCGCCATGCTGGTCCTGGCCGGCTATTGGTTTCAACGTACTGTGGGTGCTTACTTCATTCTGGTGGATATCGGCGTGATTTCATTTGCGGCCGTGCTGCAATTTGCTCCGGCCGCGATCGGCGGGTTGTACTGGAAGAGGGGGAATAAGGCTGGTGCGCTGCTCGGCATGGGAAGCGGTTTCCTGCTTTGGATCTATACCTTGATACTCCCCGCCTTTGTCCAGGGCGGCCTGGTATCCCGTGCCGTTTTGGATAATGGCCCGTGGGGTGTGGGTATGCTCCGGCCCGAGCATCTTCTGGGAGTGACCGGACTTGATTCCGCCAGCCACGCGGTTATGTGGACCATGCTTTTCAATATCTGCTTTTATATCCTTGGTTCCCTGTATGTTAGGCAGGGACAAGAAGAGCTGAATAACGCGGAAGATTTCGTCAATGTGCTTGCTGCCGGCCCCATTCCGGAGCTGCTGCCAGGAGAGGCAACAATTGATCTGGCGCTGAAGAAGACCGGGATAGAAGAACTGTACTGCCAGTATTTCCCCGAAGCGAAATCGGCAGCAATGATCGGGGAGTGCCTTTCAGTATTGAAAATTGAGGGGAAAACCAAAATCTCCATCGCTCAACTGGCTGAACTTTACCATGAAGCGGAAATTCACCTGGCCAGTTCGATCGGCGCGGCAGCAGCCCATAAGGCGTTATTTAAGAGCGGGATCATCTCCCGCTCAGAACAAAAGAGGCTGAAGCATGTCTATGCCAACATCATTGCCGAGCTGAAAATGGCCCCTTCCGACCTCAAAAGGAAGATCGATTATCATCGGGAGAGAGAAAAACTGCTGACCCTGCAGGCAACTGAGCTGGAAGAGAAAATCAGGGAGCGGGACAAAGAGATTGCGGAACGCGGGAAAGCGGAAGAAGCACTCAGGAACTCGGAAAGGCGGCTGGCTGACATAATCGACTTCCTTCCCGACGCAACCTTTGTCGTAGATGCGGAGGGGAAAATAATAATATGGAACCGGGCCGCAGAGGAGTTAACCGGCGCGAAGGCCGAGGAGATGCTGGGCAAGGGGGATTACGAGTACTCCATCCCGTTTTTCGGCGAAAGACGCCCCTTGCTGGTTGATCTGGTGCTCAACCCCTCCTTGGAGATCAAGCGGCTGTACCAGCATGTCACCATCGAGAATGGCATAGCCATCGGTGAAAGTGCCATGCGAAGCGTCAAACGCGGAGAAGTCTATATGCTGGGAATGGCGGCCCCCTTGTATGACTCCGAAGGCAAAGTTGTCGCGATGATCGAGTCCGTCCGGGACATCACGGAGCGAAAGAAGGAGGAAGAAGAACTGAAAAAGCACCGCACCCATCTCGAGGAAATGGTCAGGGAACGGACTTCCGAGTTGATTGTTGCCAAGGAACGGGCCGAGGTGGCCAGCCAGGCCAAAAGCACCTTCCTCTCCAGTATGAGCCACGAACTGCGAACGCCTCTGAACGCCATACTCGGCTATGCCCAGATCCTCAAACGCCAGAACAACCTGACCGACGCGCAACGGCAGCAGCTGGAAATCATGCGAGGCAGCGGCGAGCATCTGCTTACACTCATAAACGACATCCTGGATATGGGCAAAATCGAGGCGCAAAGAATGGAGATAGAGGAACTGTCATTCGATCTGTCCGCCCTGCTCCGACAGGTATTCAATATCGCCAAAATCCAGGCGGATGAAAAGGACCTGGGGTTTCAGTATGAAGAGCGCACACCCTTGCCGGACTACGTGCGGGGAGACCAGCGCAAACTCAAGCAGATACTGCTGAACCTGATTTCCAATGCCGTCAAGTACACGCGTCGCGGCCACGTTATTACACGGGTGAGCTACGACAGGAATTCCGGGATTTTCAGATGCGAGGTTGCGGATACGGGAATCGGGATCGCGCCGGATAAGCTGGAAACGGTTTTTGAGCCCTTTACGCAGCTTGTAGGCGCGGGGCAGATTCGGGAGGGGACCGGCCTCGGACTGTCCATTACCAAACGTCTGGTCACCTTGATGCAGGGGAGGGTGACAGTGGATAGCGAACCCGGGAAGGGGAGCACCTTCCGGGTGGAATTCCCTTTGCCGGCGATATCCGGAGGCGAGATCTCCAGGGAAGTGGCCGGACAGACCGTTGCCGGCTATCAGGGGAAGCGCAGAAGGATTCTGGTGGTCGACGACAATATCACCAATGCCTCGATGCTGGTGGCGCTGCTGGAACCGCTCGGTTTCGAGCTTGTCACGGCTGATAATGGCCGGGAGGCGGTGCGCCAGGCGCGGGAGCTGCAGCCTGATCTTGTGCTGTTGGATCTGGTTATGCCAGAGATGGACGGTCTGGAGGCGGCTCAAGAAATGAGGCGGCTCCGTGAGCTGGACGGGACAAGGATCATCGGCACATCGGCCACGGTCTCGGACAGTGCGCGCAAGGACGCATTTAAGGCCCTCTGTGATGACTTCATTATCAAACCTATCCGTCTCGAACTGCTGTTGGAGAAAATCGGCAAGCATTTGGGCCTCGTCTGGGAGGCTGCGTTGCCGGGGATCCCCGCAGCGGCAGCCCCGATGGGGACCAAAGAGCGGGAGGAGCCGGTCGAGGTGCCATCGCCGGAGGAGTTGAAGGAGCTCTATGAACTGGCCCTGATGGGGGATATGCAAAGGGTTCGGACCTGGGCCGCGATGCTGGAAGAAAAGGACCGTAAATACAGCCGGTTCGCCGGCACGCTGAGTGACCTGGCCGGAAGGTTCAAGGCGAAGGCCATCCTCGCACTGGTGCAACAGCATATGAGAGATCGACCATGACCGATGACCTGCCTGATCCAGGTTCTCGTATCCGCCCTGCTTCGGTTCTTCAGCATCCGGAAAAGGATGGCCGAGGAGAAAGACGCATGCTAGGGGGGACGCACGCATGACCGGATTCGGTGATTTAAGGATCGGCTCCAAACTGATCACCCTGATGGTAATCTTCCTGTTGGGGTTCGGCTTGTTCGGCCTGTTCTCTTTCACCAGCCTGAACAGGGTGAAGGTCAATGGGCCGCTATACGCTCATATCGAGCAGAACAAAAAACTGATCGCGGATATTCTTCCTCCCCCCTTGTATGTCGTCGAGTCGTATCTGAATGCGCTGCAGATGATGGCCGCGGCGGAAGAAGGCGCCCATGGAGAGACGCTTAGGGGGTTCGCCGCCAAGGCGCAAGCACTGCGAAAAGAATATGAGGAACGGCACGCCTTCTGGATAAGGGAGTTGCCGCAGGGGGAACTCAGGCAGATGCTCGTTAAGTCGTCATATGACCCGGCGCTGGAGTTTTATGAAGCCCTTGACAAAGACTTTATCCCGGCAATTCTCGCCGGTGATTTTGAAAGGGCGAAAACGGTAAACCGCGACGTCCTGCAACCGAAGTACAAGGCACACCGGGCGCTCATCGACAAAGCCGTCGTTATTGCTACGGAGCACGCCAGGCAAGATGAGAATGACGCGGCCGGATCAGTTGCGAAGACTGTTATCTTGTTGCTCGTGATCGGTTTCAGCACCGCAGCAATCAGTTTGTTATTCAGCGTGTTCATAAGCCGCAGCATAACAGCCCCGTTGGCCCGGATGGCCGGCGTCGCTCACGACATCGCCCAGGGGAAGCTGGACTCGGCGCCGCTTTCCGAGATCACCTCGCATAACGAGATCGGCGCCCTGGCGCAGGCCTTAAGCAGCATGACCGGCCAGTTGTCCGACCTTATCGGGAAGCTGCGCAGCTCCGAAACCAAGTATCGCATCGTCGCGGATAACACCTACGACTGGGAGTTCTGGAGAAGCCCCGAGGGACGGTTCCTCTACGTGTCACCCTCCTGTGAAAGGATCACCGGCTATAAGCCTGCCGATTTCGAGGCGGACCCATCCTTCATATTACGGATCATGCACGCTGAAGACCGGCCTGCTTTCGAGAGACATCACCGTGAGGACTATTGCGGGGAGTCACCCTCGTTTGCCGAGATGGAGTTCCGCATCATAGCCTCCGACGGCACGCAGCGATGGATCGACCATGTGTGCAGTTCGGCATATGATGAGGCGGGGAGATTCGTTGGCAAACGGGGCACCAATCGCGACATCACGGAGCGAAAGAAAGCGGAAACAGAGCTGCTGGAGGCCAAGGAGCAGGCGGAGGCGGCCAACCGGGCTAAAAGCGCCTTTATTTCCAACATGAGCCACGAGTTCCGCACGCCGCTCAATGTCATCATAGGCTACTCTCAGATCCTCATGCGCGACGAAAGCTTGAGCGAGACGCAACGCCATCAGCTGGAAGTCCTGCGCACGAGCGGTGAAGACCTGCTCACGCTCATCAACGACATTCTGGACCTGGGCAAGATTGAAGCCGATAAAATGGAGGTTGAAGAGATGTCGTTCGATCTCCCCTCAGTCCTGCGACAGGTCTGCAACATCACGAGGGCCAAAGCCGAGGGAAAAGGGCTGGAATTCAAGTATGAAGCTCCTACCCTTGTACCCGTCCATGTCCGCGGGGATGAACGGAAGCTGCAGCGGATTCTGCTGACCCTGCTGGACAACGCGATCAGGTATACTCGGCACGGCGGTGTCACTTTGCGAGTGAACTATGATCACGCCGGGAAGGCAATGTTTCGATGTGAGGTGGTTGATACGGGGATCGGAATCCCGGCCGACAAGCTGGAAGCGATTTTCGAGCCGTTTACCCAACTGGCGAGGGAGGGGCTGGCACGTGAAGGAGCAGGCCTCGGGCTGACCATTGCCAGGCATCTGGTAATATTGATGCAAGGCAGGATGGAGGTGGAGAGCGAATCCGGCAAAGGGAGCACATTCAGGCTGGAACTCCCCTTACCTGCAGTGAGGGGAGGGGAGATTGCCGTGGCGACGGGGTTGCCGGACGTTCCGACGGCTAAAGCACCGGCTGGCGCGAACGAGTACGAAGATCTTGAATTGCCGCCGCCGGAAAAGTTGCAAGAGTTGTTTGAACTCTCCATGTTGGGTGATATGCGAAGGATTCGGACCTGGGCCGAAGATATGATTGAGAGCGACGACAGATACAGCCGCTTCGCCGGAGAGGTGCGTGAACTGGCTGGAGGGTTCAAGGCAAAAGCCATCACGGCGCTGGTAGAACAATATTTACTGAAGAAGAAGGATGACGACTGTTGACACCCCTGAAAACGGCACCCCATCCGGGAGAAAAGAGATGAACTCTGACGAACAGGATTCAGCAGGATCCAAACGGCACGAGCCCGCTATCCTTATTATAGATGACGACTCCAACAATCTGGCCATCGTATCGGCGGTTCTCGAAGAGTACCGTTATAGGATCTTCGTTGCGGAGGATGGTGAAAGCGGCATCAGCCGAGCGCTCCTGGCCCGACCCGACCTGATCCTGCTGGATGTGCTCATGCCCGGGATTGACGGATTTGAAACCTGCCGCCGCCTGAAAGGCATTGAAGGCACCCGCGATATTCCCGTTATTTTCATGACCGCCTTGGCGGAAACGGATCACAAGGTCCAGGGTTTTGCAGTGGGAGCTGTGGACTACATCACCAAACCGCTCCAGCAGGAAGAAATACTGGCCCGTGTAGGGGTGCATCTTCGTATCCGGTACCTGGCAAAGGAGCTACAGGACGCCAATGAATCGCTTGAGAAACGGGTTGAAGAACGGACTCTGACACTTGCCAGGATAAACGAGGAACTTCAGAAGGAAATCGCGGAAAGGAAGCTGATCGAAGAGGCCCTGGCGGTTAAAAAAAGGCAACTGGAACTCCTGAACCTGAACCTTGAGCAACGAGTTGCCGAGGAGCTCGAAAAGAATCATCAAAAGGACCGCATTATGTTCCACAGTGCGCGTCTGGCGGCGATGGGAGAGCTGTTGAGCAATATCGCCCATCAATGGCGGCAGCCGCTTAACAGCATCGGCCTATTGATCCAGGGTACTCTTCACGAGTACAAAGAGGGCAAACTGGACCTGGAGTCGCTTAGCCTCAGTGTCAACAAATGTATGGAGAATATTACCTTCCTGTCGAAGACCATCAATTTATTCCAGAGCTTCTTCAGGCCCGATGTTGACCGCGAGGAATTCGACCCCTTCGACATGGTGGAAAAAACCCTCTCTTTGGTGCGCGCCAGCTATGAGCAGAATGGAATCGCTGTCCGAATCGTTAACAATGGTACAGTCCCGATGACCGGTTACGGCATTGAATTTACTCAGGTGATCCTGAACATCCTCAACAATGCAAAGGATGTGCTGATTGAACGACTCACTCCCAAACCGGCGGTCGACATATGCTGTTATTGCGAAGACGGCAGAAACGTCATCACGATCAGGGACAACGCCGGAGGAATCCCTGAAGAGATAGTGGACAAGATCTTCGACCCCTATTTCACCACCAAATTCAAGGCGCAGGGGACCGGTATCGGCCTCTATATGTCCAAGATGATCATCGAAAACAACATGGGGGGGAGGCTCTCCGCGCGCAACACAGATGAAGGGGCCGAGTTCTCTATCGAACTTCCGGTATAACCGGGGGAGGGGAGCGGCCATTTCACTAGATCTTGGATTGCCCGTGGGAGCGACGTTGCTGTCGCGATAACCAACCCCCATCATACTGCGCCACCCCCTTCGGAACAGCCGGTGATGTCCCGTTCAACAGGGGCAAATACGCAAAAACAGGAAAAAAGTGTTGATGGACGCCCTCAAGTGTGGTTTACTTCCATTTTTAATGAGAGCTGAACCTTCGTCCTCCGACCGGATTCAGCCAATTGATTAGTATCAAAGGAAGATTCAATCACATGAAAAAGCTCCTCGTTACCCTTCTCCTCGTGGTGACCGCCGCAAACACCGCCCATGCCGAAATCAAGGTCCTGGGGCAAGGGGACGTCATGCGCCTCGACCCGTCTTCCTTCCCGCCGGCCATGACGGCGAACTACGAGATCTTCCGGGTCAAGTGTGCCCAGTGCCACACGCTGGAGAGGTCCATCGTCGCCATCCAGACCGGCGTGGCGCCCATCTCCAACGAGCCCTTCAACCGTAACGCCATCAGGACCTACGGCGTGAAGATGCTGAGAAACTCCGACATGACGAAAGCCGAGGTAAAGTCATCCGTCGAACTATTGAACTTCCTCCTCGTTGAAAAGGAGCGCTGAGGCCTTCACTCAAGCAGCCCCCTTTTTTTTTGCGCTGATAACTGATGCCGAGTTTGTCAATGCGCCACCTCAAGGTGTTCGGGTTGACACAAAGCAGCTCGGCCGCGCCGCCCGGGCCGTGGATCTTCCCGTTGGTCAGCCCTAACACCTGGCTGATATGGGCGGCCATCGCCTCGTCGAGGCCAAGCGCCGGAAACGGCGCACCTTCCTCCCTCGCTTGCGGCATATCTTCGCGGGGGAGCAGAGCATCGAAGCTCAGAGCCCCTCCCCGGTGCCGGATGAGCTCCCTTTCCACAATATTCTCCAACTCCCTCACGTTGCCGGGCCAGTTGTAGTCCATAAGCCGCTTCAGCGCAACAGGCGCAATGGCGGGGGGAATCCCGATGCCCAGTTCCCTGCTCTTTTGCGCCACGAAATGACGGGTGAGGGCCGGAACGTCCTCCCTCCTCTGCCGCACGGGCGGGATGATGATGGGAAAGCCGTTGAGCCTGAACCAGAGGTCCTCCCGGAAACGGTTCTCCGCAATCATGCTCTCGAGGTTGCGGTGCGTCGCGGCAATCACCCGGATGTCGACCGGTATCGCCTTTGTCCCCCCTACACGTTCCACTTCATGGTTTTGCAGCACCCTGAGCAGCCGCACCTGGGCTTGCAGCGGAAGCTCGCCGATTTCGTCCAGAAAGATGGTCCCGCCGTCGGCGCGCTCAAAGCGCCCCCGGTTCTCGGCGACGGCCCCGGTGAACGCACCCCGTTCATGGCCGAAAAGTTCGCTGTCGATGAGGTGCTCCGGGATGGCGCCGCAGTTAACCTTGATAAAGGGTCCTTCCTTTCGCCCCGAGGTGAAGTGGATCATGTTGGCGATGACCTCCTTCCCCGTCCCGGTCTCCCCCAAAAGGAGTACCGTATTGTTGAGCGGCGCCACCTGCCGGACCATCTCCATGACGTTTCGTAACCCGGAATTGCCGCCGATGATCTCGTCCACCGAGTGGGTGTAGAGCTCACGGTTCAGGAAGCGCTTGTCGTCGAGCAGGATGTCGCGGTACCTGAGCACCGCCTCGTGGGCCAGGGCGTTGGCCAGGGCGTTGGCCAGGGCGTTGGCCAGGGCGTTGGCCAGGGCGTTGGCCAGGGCGTTGGCCAGGGCGTTGGCCAGGGCGATGGCGAAGGGCTTGGCGACGCTCCTCAGGATATCGGCATGCTCCGGCGTGTACCTTCCTTCTCCCCGGGCCCACAGCGTGAGGTAGCCAACCGGCTCACCTTTAATAATTAGCGGCCCACAGAGCCGCGAATTCCCCTCCAGCTTCCAAAGCGGTACCAAGCTACGGATCAGATCGTCGGAGTCGCTCGCGCTCATGATGAACGGCTCATAGAATTGCCGATCCTTTCTCCTTGCTATTAACTTGACCATCATCCCTTCCGATAGCGGGATGATCTCTTCGTCGATGTCAGTAGCTTCGGTCGCAACATGCGCGACGCGCCTGATGGCGCCGAGGCTGATGTCGAGGATGCTCAGGTAAAGGTCGTCCAGCGGGAAATGCTCCTTCAGATAGTCGAAGGCGCTGTTCAGCGAGGTCTTGATCTCCAGGCTGCTGCAGATCCTGAGGGTCACTTCTCTGGTGAATTCGTCCCGGTTTAGCATAGCTAGTCCTTCCTCCATCCCATTTTATTCCCATCCTGGCTCCTCGGGCCAGGACCAAGCAGTAGTTGTCAATACTCCAGATCGTAGAGGTGTCGCATGTACCAAAATTCCAGAAGAACTCTCGCTTTCATCGCCGGAACGCTCATCGCCGGCCTTTCCCTCACCGGATGCAGCAAGCCGACATCGGCCGGGCATGGACCAAGCGGTCCTCCTGAAGTCGGGATTATGGTTGTTGCACCTGAAAGGGTTGCCCTGACCACTGAACTGTCAGGCCGGACTGCGCCCCAGGGCATCGCCGAGGTGCGGCCACAGGTGAGCGGAATCATCCAGAAGCGGCTCTTTACCGAGGGGTCCGATGTAAAAGCCGGACAGGTTCTCTACCAGATCGATCCCGCCACCTATCGGGCCGCATTCGCCAGCGCCAAGGCGTCCGAAGCCAGGGCCGAGGCCAACCTGATCCCGGCCAGACTCAAAGAGGAGCGCTACAGGGATCTGGCAAAGATCAAGGCGGTAAGCCAGCAGGATTGCGATGATGCCCACGCCGCGTTCAAACAGGCCGAGGCCGATGTCGCCTCCACCAGGGCCGCAGTGGAAACCGCCGGGATCAACCTGGCCCACACCAGGGTAACAGCCCAGATCTCCGGGAGAATCGGGCGCTCGAGCGTGACCGACGGAGCCCTGGTAACCGCCAACCAGCCGGTTGCGCTCTCCACCATCCAGCAGCTCAGCTCCATGTATGTGGATGTCACACAGTCCACCTCCGAAATGCTGCGCCTGAGGAAGAACCTCGCCAGCGGCCTGCTGAAAAACAGCGGGGCCAACCAGGCACGGGTCAAGTTGATACTTGAGGACGGCAGCGACTATCCGCTGGCCGGCTCCTTGAAATTTTCCGAAGTGACCGTTGACCAGAGCACCGGCTCCATCACCCTGAGGGCGGTGTTCCCGAACCCGAAACAGGTCCTGTTGCCCGGCATGTTTGTCCGCGCCGTCCTGGAAGAAGGGGTCAGCGAGCAGGCGATTCTGATTCCTCAGCGCGGGGTGAGCCGCAATCCTGCCGGCAGCGCCACGGTCATGCTGGTCGGGGCGGGAGATAAGGTCGAACCCCGGGTCATTAATGCGGTCCGGACCGTGGGCGACAAGTGGCTGGTCAGTGAAGGGCTGAAAGCGGGCGACCGTGTCATCCTGGAAGGTATCCAGAAGGCCAGGCCGGGAACGCCGGTAAAGGCTGTGCCGTTCGGCGTCAAGCCGGCGCCAGCTCCCGCCGGCGCCCCCCAACCCGCAGCAGCGAAAAAATAAAGGAGCCCCTTCATGTCCAGGTTTTTTATAAATCGCCCGATCTTCGCCTGGGTGATTGCAATCATCATCATGCTGGCTGGCATTTTGGCCATCAAGACTTTGCCGGTCTCCCAGTACCCGCCCATAGCGCCGCCCCAGATCTCCATCAACGCGATGTATCCGGGTGCGTCGGCCCGAACCGTTCAAGATACCGTCACCCAGATCATCGAACAGAAGATGAACGGCATCGACAACCTGATCTACATGTCCTCCAGCAGCGACTCGGCCGGGGCCGTGAGCATCAATCTGACCTTCAAGGCCGGCACCGACCCGAACATGGCCCAGGTGCAGGTGCAGAACAAGCTGCAGCTCGCCACGCCTCTGCTGCCGCAGGTTGTGCAGCGGCAGGGGATTTCGGTCCTCAAATCGACCAAGAACTTCCTGATCATCGTCGGGCTCGTTTCGGAGGACGGCTCCATGAGCCGCTACGACCTGGCCGACTATGCCGTGTCGAATCTCCAGGACACCATCAGCCGGGTCCAAGGGGTTGGCGAGTTGCAGATGTTCGGCTCCCAAAACGCCATGCGGATCTGGATGAATCCGGACAAGCTGAACAACTTCAAACTGGCCCCCAACGATGTGGTCTTGGCGCTCCAGGCCCAAAACGCGCAGGTCTCGGCCGGCCAGTTCGGCGGCGCCCCCTACGCAGCGGGGCAGCAGCTCAACGCCACCATCACAGCGCAGACCCTGTTGCAGACCCCGGAAGAATTCGAATCCGTCATCCTGCGCACCAACGCCGACGGATCGACGGTCAGGCTTAAGGACGTGGCCGAATGCAAGATCGGCACGGAAAACTACGACATACAGGCCCGCTTCAACGGCAAACCGGTATCAGCCATGGCCATCAAGCTCGCCTCCGGCGCCAACGCCCTGGATACGGCCGAGCGGGTCAAAGCCCGGATGGTGGAGCTGTCAAAATATTTCCCGGCCGGCGTGAAGGTGGTCTACCCCTACGACACGACGCCGTTCGTCAAGATCTCCATCGAAGAGGTGGTCCAGACCCTGATCGAGGCGATTTTCCTGGTCTTCGTGGTGATGTTCGTCTTCCTGCAGAACATCCGCGCCACGCTGATACCGACCATCGCCGTGCCGGTCGTGCTCCTCGGCACCTTCGCGGTGCTGTCGGCGGCGGGCTTTTCCATCAACACCCTGACCATGTTCGCCATCGTCCTGGCCATCGGCCTTTTGGTGGACGACGCCATCGTCGTCGTCGAGAACGTGGAGCGGATCATGACCGAAGAGGGTCTGTCGCCACGGGATGCCACCATCAAGTCCATGGGGCAGATAACCGGCGCCCTCTGGGGGATCGCCCTGGTGCTGTCGGCGGTGTTCGTCCCGATGGCCTTTTTCGGCGGCTCAACCGGCGTCATCTACCGCCAGTTCTCCATCACCATCGTTTCCGCCATGATCCTGTCGGTGCTGGTGGCCATGATCCTGACCCCGGCCCTCTGCGCCACCCTGCTAAAGCCGGTGACAAAGGGGCATGGGGTTGCCGAAAGCGGCTGGTTCAGCGGTTTCTTCCGCTGGTTCAACAAGTGGTTCGACCGCGGCACCAACGGGTACCAGAGCTTTGTCGGGCGGATGCTGGCCAACACCGGGCGCTACCTGGTGATTTACGGGGCCATCATCGCGGTCATGGTCGTTATGTTCCTGCGCATGCCCACCGCCTTCCTGCCGGATGAGGATCAGGGCTTCATCGTCTGCCAGATTCAACTGCCGTCAGGAGCAGGCCAGGACCGGACCGAAAAGATCATCGAGCAGGTGGAGCGGCACTTTCTGGAAAAGGAACAAAAGACGGTAGAGTCGCTGATAACGGTCTCCGGCTTCAGTTTCGCGGGACGTGGGCAGAACATGGGCCTGGCCTTTGTCAAGCTGAAGGACTGGAAACTGCGCAACAGCCCGGAACTGCGGGCCCCGGCCGTAGCCGGCCGGGCCATGGCGGTCTTCTCGGGAATCAAGGATGGCTTGACCTTCGCCTTTACGCCGCCGGCGGTCGTCGAGCTGGGACAGGCCAACGGGTTCGACTTCCAGCTTCAGGACCGCGGCGGATTGGGGCATGAGAAACTGATGGAGGCGCGCAACCAGCTGCTGGGCATGGCTGCCAAAAATCCGGCCCTGGTGGCGGTGCGTCCCAACGGCCAGGACGATGCACCCCAGTTCAAGCTGAACGTCGACAAGGTGCGGGCCGGCGCCCTGGGTGTCTCCTTGAGCGATGTCAACAACGCCATCTCAACCGCCTGGGGCGGCTCTTACGTCAACGACTTCATCCAGAATGGCCGCGTCAAGAAAGTGTATCTCCAGGCCGACGCGAAATACCGGATGCTGCCGGAGGATATCGGCAAATGGCATGTCCGCAACGTTAGCGGCGAGATGGTGCCGTTCTCCGCCTTCGCCAGCGCCAGCTGGGAATACGGCTCGCCGCGTCTGGAGCGCTACAACGGCATGCCTTCCACGGAGATCATGGGCCAGGCGGCTCCGGGCATGAGTTCGGGCGATGCGATGAACGAGATGGAGATGATGGCCGAAACACTCCCCGCCGGCATCGGCTTCGAGTGGACCGGACTCTCCTATGAGGAGCGGATGGCCGGCGCCCAGGCCCCGGCTCTGTACGTCATCTCGCTGCTGGTGGTGTTCCTGTGCCTCGCCGCCCTTTATGAAAGCTGGGCTGTCCCCTTCTCGGTCATGCTGGTGGTGCCGCTGGGCATCGTCGGCGCCGTGCTGGCTGCTACTTCGCGCGGTTTTGCCAACGATGTCTACTTCCAGATCGCCATATTGACTACAGTCGGCCTTGCCGCCAAGAACGCCATCTTGATCGTGGAGTTCGCCAAGGAAAAGATGGAGCATGGCATGGGGGTGATCGAGGCCACCCTGGAGGGCGCCAGGCTGCGTTTGAGACCGATCCTCATGACGTCCTTGGCCTTCTTCTTCGGCAGGTTCCGGTGCCCAGAACGCCATGGGAACCGCGGTAAACGGCGGCATGGTAACCGCCACGGTGCTGGCGATCTTCTTCGTGCCGGTCTTCTTCGTGGTGGTGTACCGGGTATTCAAGGGGAAGGAACCCGCAACTGAGCTGACGCCCGCAGCAGAGCAGCCAGTTGCAGAACAGCCCGCAGCAGCGGAGGTGCTTTGACATGACGCAAGAACAACCTGTTAGACGCGAAACTCTGGAGAATAACTTGAAGTTAGACAGCCATTCCAATACCGGAAGCCTGCAGGCAGCGCCTCCCTTTACGGCACCGGCTTTTTCCCGGAACAAGGTAATGATGTCCCTTTGTCTGTTTGTTTCCGTCCTTTACCTGGCAGGGTGCTCCAACATGGCCCCCAAATATTCCCGGCCTGGCGCCCCGGTGGCGGCAGCCTGGCCCGATGGCCCGGCCTACAAGGATGTGGCAGCCAAGCCGGGGGACAAGGCCGCGGCCGACATCCCCTGGCAGGAATTCTTCACCGATCCCCAGTTGGCCAAGCTGACCGCCCTGGCGCTGGAGAACAACCGCGACCTGCGCGTCGCGACCCTGAACATCGAGCGATCCCGGGCCCTTTACGGGATCCAGCGCTCCGATCTTTTTCCGAAGGTCGACGCCAGCGCCGGCAGCAATTTCCAGCGAATCCCCGCCGATTTGTCGGGCACGGGCCGGTCCGAGACCGTCCAACAGCACAGCATAGGCCTTGGCGTCAGCTCGTATGAACTGGACCTGTTCGGCCGGGTGCGCAGCCTCAAGGACTAGGCGCTGGAGCAGTATCTCGCCACGGAGCATGCCAGGCGCAGCGTGCAGATCAGCCTGGTGGCCGAAGTCGCCGCCGGCTACCTGAACCTGGCCGCCGACCGGGAGCGGCTGCAGCTTGCCAAAGAGACCTTGACCAGCCAGAACTCCTCCTACCAGCTCTCCAGGAGCCGCTTCGATGCCGGTGCCTCCTCCGCCCTGGATCTGCATCAGGCGCAGACCAGCGTCGATACGGCCAGGGTGGACATCGCCCGTTTCACCACCCTGGTTGCCCAGGATCAAAATGCCCTGAGCCTGGTGGTGGGCGCACCAGTTCCGGCCCAGCTTTTACCGCAGTCCCTTTCCGAAAGGCTCGCAGCGCTGAAGAACCTGGCCCCCGGCCTGCCGTCCGATGTGCTGCTGTCCCGCCCCGACATTCTCCAGGCCGAGGGTGAGCTCAAGGGAAGCAACGCCAACATCGGAGCGGCCCGGGCCGCCTTCTTCCCCCGCATCACGTTGCTCTCAACTGTGGGCCTTGGCAGCGACCAGTTGTCCGGGCTCTTCGCAGGCGGTTCCCTGGCCTGGAGCTTTATGCCGAGGATATCGCTCCCCATCTTCGACGGCGGCAGCAACAAGGCCAATCTGAAAGTGGCGCAAGTGGATCGCGACATCGCCGTAGCCCGCTACGAGAAGTCGATCCAGACCGCCTTCCGGGAAGTGGCCGACGCCCTTGCCCAGCGGGGGACCATCGACGAACATCTGGCGGCCCAGCAGTCTCTCACCGATGCCACAGCCGAAAGTTTCCGGCTCTCCCAGGCCCGCTACGAAAGCGGGGTCGACAGTTACCTGACGGTACTGGACTCCCAGCGCTCCCTGTACGGAGCCCAGCAAGGCCTGATCGGGGTCCGCCTGTCCCGGCTGGCCAATCTGGTGACGCTCTACAAGGTCCTTGGCGGGGGCGGGGGAGAGTAACGGGAATTGTATGTGACTTAACAGCATGGCATGATATGGTGACACGTCGGATTGAGATAAACTCAAAGCAGAGATGATCAAAATAATGGATGTATGGATTGCTTTCACATGCGGGGTTTTTTTAGGAGGCGTACTCGGGATGTCTCTGATCTGCCTCTTAATCTTAATTCTCCGTAAATAGGAGAAATCGAACCGGCATATCTCGATTTAATCCAACTATGCCCGTTAAATACCGCCCCGGAATGGGCGGTATTTAACGGGTCCGATCCCAAATCCTACCAAGCGACAGATGTCCCCCTGCTCCGTGATTTCTCATTCACTACGAATACGCCGCAGTAATGTTCTGGCGGATTCCCTTTCACGCGCTGAATACTTTATCCTCGAAAACTAATGAAATAATCCAAGACAGGTCAGCCGATTTTCGGCGGATTGCAGTTATCAGGGACAATCCCGGTGTACCGGCCAAGGTTGTATTCCGGAACATCTGGGATATTATTGAAATTTTAAAATCAACCAAAAGGTCCGAGGATAATATGAAAGTAAATATGGTGGGCTTAGATATGCCGTACTTACTGCAACTCCGGTGGGACCATCAGCTATCGAAGCAATTCAGAGCTTTACCGTGGGGCATTGAGCACGCATAAACCAGGTCTGGTCGGCGTTAGTTTTTGTCTTAGCAGTCTGAATAAGAGACTTTTATCAAACACAAATAGATCTGGCACGACATACAACAGAGGGGGTAAATCATGAACAGAACATTGATCCAGGCACTGGCGGCAACCATAATGATATTTTTGTCTGCTGCCTTGGGCACTGCTGCGGAACGGGCGGAACCACGAGTGCCCATTGACATTTCGGGTCATCCTTACAGGGGGCCTGTGAACGCGCCGGTTACGGTCGTGGTCTTTTCTGACTACCTCTGAGGGGGATGCAAACGGCTAGAGCCGTTACTCCAGCAGGTGCTGGAGAAGTATCCCGTCGGAGTAAAGCTGGTCCATAAATTCGTCCCTGCTCATGACTTTACCATGAAAGCCACAATAGCCGCTCTGGCAGCAGATGAACAGGGTAAGTTTTGGGAATTCCACGACAAGTTGTTCGAAAACCAGAGCGTGCTGAACAAACGAATGCTCGTCAAAATAGCCGGCCTGTTGAAACTGGACATGGATCGTTTCAGAAAAAAAACTACAGATCCGGCACTTGAAGAATTAGTCAAACGTGACTACGACGAGGCGAAAAAACTTGGTATTACCGCAACACCGTGGGTCTACGTCAACGGCAGGCATCTCAAGGAGCGCACCTTTCCTGATTTTGTCGATGCCATCGACAAAGAACTGAAGAGATAGGTAGCCCTGGCCCAACTTGCGCAGGAGAGCCGCCGTGCAGGCGCCTTTACCACCTTCGTGCCCCCTTTGCGCACGAGGCAGAATAAGCACGGGCAGCACGCATAGCGGCATACCAGCCGACTACCCCGCAGACGGCCATGGTTGTGGCCATCGGTACCGCCGTCCCGTTGTGGAACATCCCCACGAGCGCCCCTGCCGCTGCACCGAGCGTATACTGGATCGTCCCCAGAAGCGCTGATGCGCTCCCTGCCGCTTTGTCGAAGGGGGCCAGGGCGAGTGCGGTCACGTTCGGATAGAGAAGCCCGGTCATGGTAAGGCAGATGAAAATCAGTGTGACCTGAAAAGTAAAGCCGCCGATTCCGGTGATCCCCGCGATCGTGAGCAGAAGGGCTGCCGCTGCGTTGATGGTGAACGCCGTGTTTAGAATCCGTTGGGGGCTAAAGCGGCCAAGGAGCCTGCGGTTGACCTGGGAGGCACCGATCAGTCCGCATGCGCCTGCGCCGAAGAAGAGACCGAACTGTTGTGGGGACACGCCGTGCAGTTCGATGAAGACAAATGGCGCTCCCGAGATATAGGCGAAGTTTATTCCGGCGACGCATCCAAGCGCGATGGCGTAATACAGGTAGTGGCGGTCACGCAGAAGGTGGCCATAAACGGCGACCATCTGGGCTAAGCTGCGGCGAATGCGCCGTTCTGCCGGCAGGGACTCGGGAAGGCCTGCCGCTGCCGCACAGAGAGCCAGCAGCCCGAAGATACCCAGAAAGCCGAAAATCCCCCGCCACCCGGTGATCAGCAGGAGTTGTCCACCCGCCATAGGTGCCAGGATCGGCGCGGCACCCATGACCAGCATGAGAAGCGAGAACATCCTGGCCGCTTCCGCTGTGTCGTAGAGGTCGCGTACCACGGCACGGGCGATTACCATGCCGGCCCCGCCCCCTACAGCCATCACAACGCGCCAGAACAGGAGCCCTGCGCCGGTGTGAACGCAAGCGCACCCGACCGCTGAGACGACATACAGTGTCAATCCGAAGAGCAGAGGCGTGCGTCTTCCAAACCTGTCGGCCATCGGTCCGTAAAACAACTGGCCGGCGGCCGAACCGAACAGGAAGGCAGAGACGGAGAGTTGAACGGTACTGATCGGAATGCCGAGATCCTTGGCGATCTGAGGGAAGGCGGGCAGATACATGTCGATGGACATGGCGCTGAATGCGGTCAGTGCCCCGAGGATCAGTACCAGCCGTGTCAGTTGGCGTCGGTCCATATCGGCTATCTGTACAGCCGGTTCAGTGGTGGTCATTTCCATAAGCATGGTTTCCTCGTAATTTGAAATCTAGTTGCTGTATGCAACTAGTATCCCGCCCATCACTTTCGCAGGTTGAGGCAGGCGCGGCGGAGTACTTCACGGCATACTTCCAGTTGCGCCTCGTCGATTCCCTGCTGCGCCTCCGCCAGGATCCCCCGGGCCAGCGCCGTGGCCTCGTCCATCAATTTTTTCCCGTTGTCGGTAAGAAAAACAAGGCGTTCCCGTGCATCACCCGGGCTTGGCAGGCGGACGATCAGTCCGCGGGATTCCAAGCCTGCCGCGAGCCGCGCCATGGTGGTCTTATCCTTCTCGGTCTTGTCGGCTAAGACCCCCTGAGGAAGGCCGTTCTGATCCCACAGCTGGATGAGGAATGAGTATTGTTCAGCGGTTATGGGTAAGTCGTGCTGTACCATTACCGCGTTGAGGCGGCGCAGCAAGACCCGGGAGAAGCGGGCCGCCAGGCGCCCCAGTGACTGATCGAGAGTAGAGTCGGTTGGATGGTTTTTCATTTGGTTGTATCGTGCAACTAGTTGGCCGGTCAGTCAAGAAGAAACCGTTCAGCCTGGCGCAAGTCGGTTTGCGATATCCCCTTTGTCTTGACTGCTGCGGCCAGGCTTTACCAAACTTAAAAACACGATATTGTTAGATACCGGGAGAACCCTGACTACCCCCACCCCCGAACCTGGATGGCTACTTTTTTTCCAAAAACTCACCGAGGCAGGTACCGGGCCAAGGCATGATCGAGAGCGACCTCAAGATGGACAAAGTGCCGGATGACACCCTGCGGCTTACGCTGACCGGAGAGTGGACGCTGGGAAACCTGCTCCCGTCAGCGGACGGCGTGCTTGCCGAACTCGCGGGGCGCCAGGTCACGCGCGTCGCCTTCGACACCGGCCGGCTCGACGGCTGGGACAGCGTCCTGCTGGTATTTGTCTCCAAAATCTCCCATGCCTGTCGACGCAACGGCGTCTCCCTGGATCCGTCCGGGTTGCCGGCCGGAGTGCGCAGGCTCATGGAGCTCGCCGCTCCCGAGAACCAGCGCTCGGGGATGACGCGGGGAGGGGAACGCCCGCCGTTTCTGGAGCGGGTCGCGGATAAAGCCCTCGATCAGGTCGAGGGGGTGCGGGAGGTGCTTGCCTTCACCGGCGAGGCGACCCTGGCTCTTCTCAAGATGCTGCGGGGCCGGTCCGACTTCCGGCGCATCGACCTGATCCTTATTATTCAGGAAACCGGGGTGCAGGCGCTTCCCATCATCACGCTCATCAGTCTGCTGATCGGCATGATCCTGGCCTTTATTGCCGCCATTCAGTTGAAACTTTTCGGCGCGCAAATCTACGTCGCCAACGTGGTGGGGGTTGGAATCGTCCGGGTCATGGGAGCGGTCATGGCCGGCGTCATCATGGCCGGCCGGACCGGGGCGGCCTTTGCCGCACAGCTCGGCACCATGCAGGTCAACGAGGAGATCGATGCCCTGGAAACCCTCGGCCTGTCGCCGGTCGAGTTCCTCGTGCTGCCGCGGATCTTGGCCCTGACGCTGATGATGCCGCTGCTCTGCGTCTATGCGGACCTGATGGGAATCGTGGGCGGGATGATCGTCGGGGTCGCCGTGCTCGACCTGGGGGCCGTGCAATACCTGAACCAGACGAGGTCTGCCCTCGACCTGACCCATTTACTGATTGGCCTGTTCCACAGCCTGATCTTTGGCATTCTCGTGGCGGTTTCGGGGTGCCTGCGCGGCATCCAGTGCGGGCGGAGCGCCTCCGCAGTCGGGTATGCCGCCACCTCCGCGGTGGTTACCAGCCTCGTCTGCATGGTGGTGGCAACTTTGATCATTACTTTGTCGTGCAAGGCGCTGGGGATATGAGCGTGCCGTCAACAGAGTCCGGGAGCGGACAGGACGCCGTCATCGAGGTCCGGGATCTGGAGATGTCCTACGGCAGCTTTGTGCTGATGCAGGACATCAACTTCACCATCAACCGGGGGGACATCTTTATCATCATGGGAATGAGCGGCAGCGGCAAGAGCACCCTGCTCAAACAGCTGGTCGGGCTCAAAGAGCCAGCCCGGGGGCAGGTATTCTATGAGGGCGTCAGCTATTGGGAGGCAGGGCCTAAGGAACAGGAACGGCTCAAGAGGCGTTTCGGCATTCTCTTCCAAAGCGGAGCGCTCTGGAGCTCCATGACCCTGGCGGAAAATGTCGCCCTGCCGCTGGAACAGTACACGACCCTCCCGCCGGGGCAGATCCGGGAACTCGTGTCGTTCAAGCTGGCGCTGGTCGGGCTCGGCGGTTTCGAGGAGTTCTACCCCTCGGAGCTGAGCGGGGGCATGAAGAAACGGGCGGGACTTGCCCGGGCCATCGCGCTCGATCCGGACCTCCTCTTTTTCGACGAGCCGTCGGCCGGCCTCGACCCCATCAGCGCCAGGCTGCTCGATGACCTGATCATCGAGTTGCGGGAAAGCCTCGGCACGACGGTGGTAGTGGTGACCCATGAACTGGCGAGCATCTTCGCCATCGGCACCAACTCTGTCTTTCTCGATTCGGATGTTAAAATGATAACGGCTTCCGGCCATCCGAAGCGGCTCCTCAAGGAGTCGGCCGACCCGAAAGTACTCAACTTTCTGACCCGGGGCGAAGGCGTGCGGCGGCGCTGACGATCTGGCAACTTAATTGAAAACGGGGAATCTGCATGGCCAGGAAGCCAAACAAGACAGCGATCGGAGTATTCGTTCTCGGAGCCGTCGCACTGGTGGTCGCAGCGGTGCTCGCCTTTGGCGCCGGCAGGTTCTTTACCAAGCAGTACGTCTTCATCACCTATTTCGACGGGTCGGTGAAAGGGCTGAGCGTTGGCTCGCCCGTCATGTTCCGCGGTGTGAAGATCGGTTCGGTAATCGACATCAGCATAACCGTTGATCCATCGGGCCGCGGCTTGAAGATCCCGGTGGTCTTCACCCTTGAGCCGGCAAAGTTCGGTGGAACCGCGGCCGAGATGCAGAGGGACCCGAAGTCGATGCAGAAGGCAGTCACAGAATATGGTCTGCGGACACAGCTTCAGTCCATGAGCTTCTTAACCGGGCAATTGATGGTGTCCCTCGATTTTTTTCCTGAAAAGCCTGCCCGATTCGCGGGACTCAGCAGGGAATATCCCGAGATCCCGAGCGTACCGACGTCGCTCGAGGAGCTGCAGAAAACGGTGGAACACCTCCCTTTCAGGGAAATGGTAAAGAACCTGAACAGCACGCTTGCCGGGATCGACCGGCTGATAAAGTCGATAGACACGAAGGATGCCCTGCACAACGCGGAGGCGACCCTACGGGATGTCCGGACCCTCGTGCGGCATGTGGATGCGAGGGTCGGCCCGCTGATGGAGAGTCTCACAAGAACTGCCGGGGCCGCCGAAGCGACTCTCGGGGAGACCAGGGAGACGATGGCAGTGGGGCGCGGGAGCATCAAGGATTTCCTGGCATCTGCCAAGGGCACCCTTGAGTCGGCCCAGGCGGCGCTGCAACAGTCGGAACGGACCCTTCAGTCGTACTCCGGCGATTCACGTCTGGCAAACGAGCTGAACAAGACCCTGCGCGAGCTCTCAGCAACGGCCCGCTCGCTGCGGCAGCTCTCCGACTATCTGGAACGTCACCCGGAGTCGCTGCTTCGCGGCAAGGCCGGCGCCAAAGGAGATTGACATGAAGCATGCATATTTCCTGCTGCGGGCGACGTTCCTTGGAACCTTGGCCGTCATGCTTGCCGGTTGTGCCAGCTCGCCCCCGGTCCGGTTTTACACGTTGACTCCCGTTGGCAACCAGGAAGCCCAGCGCTCTTCCCCGGAGGGGGCATCCCACGTAGCGGTCAGGGTCATGCCGGTCGAGATCCCCGATTACCTGGACCGACCCCAGATCATGACACGGGACGGTCGGAACGCTCTGAAGCTGGCCGAATTCGACCGTTGGGCGGGCTCGCTCAGTGACAACATCGCTGCCGTGCTGGCGGAGAATCTTGGGCTGTCCCTCGGGTCCGACCGGATTTTCGTAGCTCCGGGGCTGGGGGGCGAAAAAGCCGATTATTCGGTCACGATGCAGGTTATTCGGCTCGATTCCCACCCCGGCGACCAGGTGCTCCTCAAGGCTCGATGGACCGTCTTTGCCGGACAGGGGAGGGCTGACGCTGCCACACAGGTGGCCACCTTCTCCCACCGGCTGAACGACAGCCGATACGAGACCATCGTGTCGGGCATCAGTCAGACGCTGGAACAGTTGAGCCGCGAGATAGCGCTAGAGATCATTCACCTGTCGCAGGGGGCGACCTCAAACAAGGATCCCCGACCCCACCCCTGATCGCAGATCTCTTCACTCAGTTCCCGGATTGGCCGGCGGCATCTCGGTAAATTCCAATTAATGCGCGGTATACTCTTGCAATCAGAAGCAGAAGCCGGGCCAAGGCTGGTGGCTTTTCGCAGCATGTTTAGTGGTGTCCGGCTCTCTCGATACGGGATTACCTATGCGCATATTAAAGAGAATCACCCCACCCGAAATCTTTTTCTGCCTCCTTGCCGCGTCCCTATGCGCGTGCTCTCTGAACCCTTCCTATCAGCGCCCACCGTGGCCCACGGCAGCGTCTTATCCGGAGCAAGCCGCGACGCAAGCGTCTGTGAATATCCAACAGCTCGGCTGGCGCGACTTCTTCGCGGACCCGGCGCTTCACGATCTGATCGGCCTCGCGCTCGATAACAACCGTGATCTGCGGATCGCGATGCAGCGGGTGGAAGAGGCCCGCGCCCTCTACGGCATCCAGCGCGCCGACCTGTTACCGAGCATCAGCGCAAGCGCCCTGGGGAGCCGTTCGCGCCTCCCTGCCGATCTGTCGCCCACCGGGGGTGCGTTGACTTCCAACACCTACCAGGCCACTCTCAATCTCAGCAGCTGGGAGCTGGACTTCTGGGGGCGGGTGCGCAGTCTCAAGGAGGGGGCGCTGGAATCGTATCTCGCCACTAACGAGGCCCGGCGTGCCGTCGTCGTCAGCCTGGTGGCGCAGGTCGCCAACACGTATCTCCAGGAACGCGAGCTGGATGAGCGAATTGCGATTGCCCGGCAAACCATCGGCACGCGGGAGGAGTCGTATCGCATTGCAAGACGGCGCTACGAGGTGGGTTATGCATCCCGGCTTGATTCCGCACAGACTGAAGCGCTGTTGAACCAGGCCCGGGCCGACCTGGCACTGTTACAGCGCCTGCGTGAGTTGAACCGAAACGCGCTGACGCTTCTGGTCGGCAGCCCCATCATATCCGACGACCGGCTGCTGTCGCAGATCGAAGGCGGCTTTTTGCGGGACATTTCGCCCGGGCTCCCTTCAGACTTGCTGATCTACCGTCCCGACGTGATCGCTGCAGAGCACAGCCTGAAGGCAGCCAATGCCAGCATCGGCGCAGCAAGAGCAGCATTCTTGCCGCGTATCGCCCTAACCGGTGATTTAGGGAGCGCCAGCAGCGAACTGAATGGTCTGTTCGGCTCGGGCAGCCTGGTCTGGAGTTTTACCCCGAGCCTGTCGCTCCCTATATTCCAAGGGGGCCGAAACGTGGCCAATCTCGACCTGTCCAAGGCACGCCGGAACATCGCCGTGGCAGATTACGAACGAACCATCCAGAACGCTTTCCGCGAGGTCGCTGACGCGCTGGCCGAGCGCCGCTGGCTCGCCGATCAGCTTGCCGCTCAACAGACGACCCTGGCAGCCCAGAACGACCGCGCACACCTGGCGAAGTTGCGCTACGACAGCGGCGCGGCGCCCTATCTTGAGGTGCTGGATGCCGAGCGCGACCGGTTCACTGCCGAGCAGGCGCTGGTGCAGACACGGCGCGCCCTGCTTGCCAGCAGCGTCAGCCTATATGCGGCGCTGGGCGGCGGGGCTCCGGGCCAGGCGCTTGATTCGGCTCCGATGAAGGGCCCAAGGCCCGCAGCAATCATGGAGACAGGACAATGACTCAGCAGCGGAAAAAATGGCTGTTAAGAGCAGCAGGTGCGCTGGCAGTTGGCATTCTGGCCCTGGCCGCCTGGCAGAGATATGGCGGCAACAAAAAGGATGAGGGTGTTGTCAGCGGCAACGGCCGGATCGAGGCGGTGGAGATCGATGTTGCGGCCAAGACGGCCGGACGGGTGAAGGATATCCTCGTGCATGAAGGGGACTTCGTCAAAGCGGGGCAGGTGGTGGCACTGATGGATATCGAGGTACTAGACGCCCAGCACCGGGAGGCCAAGGCCCAGTTGCAGCAGGCGCAAAGCGCCGTTGCGACCGCCCGCAGCCAAACGGTCCAACGAAGCAGCGAAAAAGCGGCGGCGCTGGCGGTGGTCGCGCAGCGCGAGGCCGAACTCGGAGTATCCAAAAAGCGTTTATCCCGTTCCTCAACACTGGCCGCCGAAGGCGCGACTTCCCAACAGGAGGCCGACGACGATCGCGCGAAGTACGACAGTAGCGCTGCCGCGACAGGCGCGGCGCGTGCCCAGGTCGCCGCTGCCCAAGCCGCCATTGTGACGGCACGAGAGCAGGTTGCCGGGGCGGAATCGAACGTCGAAGCCGCTCGTGCCACGGTCGAGCGTATCCAGGCAGATATCAAGGACAGTGCTCTGAAATCCCCCCGTGACGGGCGCGTGCAGTATCGCATCGCCCAGCCCGGCGAGGTAGTTGGTGCCGGCGGTCGGGTGCTGAGCCTGGTCGATCTTAGCGATGTCTACATGACGTTCTTCCTCCCGACGAACAGCGCCGGGAGGATTGCGCTCGGCACCGAAGTACGGCTGATCCTCGACGCCGCCCCACAGTATGTTGTTCCCGCAAAGGTATCATTCATCGCCGACGTAGCCCAGTTCACCCCCAAAACGGTGGAGACGGCAAGCGAACGGGAAAAGTTGATGTTTCGCATTCGGGCCCAGGTCCCCGTGGAGCTGCTCAAAAAACATATCCTCCAGGTGAAGACCGGACTTCCAGGCATGGCTTATGTCCGGCAGGATCCCAAGGTGCCGTGGCCGACCCGTCTGCAGGTGAGGCTGCCGCAGTGAGTGGGGAAGATCTCGCACACGGCTTTGCACCATCTGCCTCCCCCCCCGCGGTCCGGTTGCACGAAGTCACTCTCCGCTACGGCAAAACATTGGCTCTGGATGCGGTCACTCTCGATCTCCCCTCCGGCTGCATGGTCGGTGTCATCGGGCCCGACGGTGTGGGCAAGTCCAGCCTGTTCTCACTGGTTGCCGGCTCGCGGGTCATCCAGGCCGGGCAGATAGAAGTCCTGGGGGGCGACATGGCCGACCGTCATCACCGACGCAAGGTCTGCCCGCGGGTGGCCTACATGCCGCAGGGGCTCGGCAGGAACCTCTACCCGACGCTATCGGTATTCGAAAATGTCGACTTCTTCGCCCGCCTGTTCGGTCAGGGCCGCCAGGAGCGCGAGCGGCGTATCGGCGGATTGCTTCAAGCCACCGGACTGGACCCCTTTGCCGACCGTCCCGCCGGCAAGCTCTCCGGCGGCATGAAGCAGAAGCTGGGGCTTTGCTGCGCGCTGATCCACGACCCCGACCTCCTGATCCTCGATGAACCGACCACCGGCGTCGATCCTCTGTCGCGCCGCCAGTTCTGGGAACTGATCGACCGTATCCGCGCCAAACAGCCAGGCATGAGCGTGCTGGTTGCCACCGCCTACATGGAGGAGGCGGCGCGCTTCGACTGGCTGGTGGCGATGAACGTCGGGCGCGTGCTCGCCACCGGCACGCCGTATGAACTCCTGGCCCACACCGGAGCCAAAACGCTGGAGGCGGCGTTTATCGCCTTGCTGCCGCAGTCGCAGCGCGACGGCTACCAGCCGGTCATCATCCCCCCCCGCGAGGCAGGCGCCACTGTAGCGACAGCCATCGAGGCACACGGTCTGACGATGCGCTTTGGCGATTTCACCGCGGTCGACCATGTGAGCTTCCGCATCGAGCAGGGAGAAATCTTCGGCTTTCTGGGGTCCAACGGCTGCGGCAAGACCACCACCATGAAGATGCTGACCGGCCTGTTGCCGGCAACAGAAGGGGAGGCCTGGCTGTTCGGAAGGCCAGTGGATCCGCACGACATCGACACCCGTCGGCGCGTCGGCTACATGACCCAGTCGTTTTCCCTCTACGACGAGTTGACGGTCAGGCAAAACCTGGTACTGCATGCGCGTCTGTTCAGGATGCCGGCCAAGCGGATCAAGGAGCGTGTGCAGGAGATGGCGCGGCGTTTCGGCCTGAGCGAAGTAATGGAGAGGCGCCCCGTCGCGCTCCCGCTGGGCCAGCGCCAGCGCCTCTCCCTGGCGGTGGCTATGATCCACGAGCCGGAGATGCTGATCCTCGACGAACCGACCTCCGGGGTTGACCCGGTGGCGCGCGATGCCTTCTGGCAGATCATGATCGACCTGGCGCGCCAAGACAAGGTCACCATTTTCATCTCCACCCACTTCATGAACGAAGCGCAACGCTGCGACCGGATTTCGCTTATGCACGCGGGGCGGGTTCTGGTCAGCGATGCGCCGGCGGCGCTTGTCGAGGCTCGCGGTGCAAACACGCTGGAAGAGGCATTCATAGGCTATCTGGAAGACGCAGCTCGGGAGACGGCCGGCTCTCCCCCGACGGCTGCCGAGGCGGCTGCCGTTGCTCCCCTCCCCACCAACACGCCGGCCCAACCGGAGGGAGCAGCCGGGACGAGCCGCTTCAGCCTCCGCCGCCTCTTCAGCTACACCCGGCGCGAAGCGCTGGAACTGCGCCGCGACCCGATCCGCCTGGCCCTGGCACTGCTCGGGAGCGCCCTGCTGATGCTGGTTATAGGCTACGGCATCAACATGGATGTGGAGGACCTCTCCTTTGCGGCTCTTGATCGGGACGATACCGTCATCAGCCGCGACTACCTGCTCAATATCGCCGGTTCGCGCTATTTCAGAGAACGCCCCCCCATAAAGGACTATGCCGAACTGGATCAACGGATGCGCGCCGGCGAAATCAGCCTGGCCATCGAGATCCCCCCCGGCTTCGCACGCGACCTGCGCCGCGGCACACCGGTCGCCGTGGGGGCCTGGATCGACGGCGCCATGCCCACCCGTGCCGAAACAGTGAGCGGCTATGTGCAGGGGATGCACGCCCAGTGGCTGGCGACCATGGGGCGGCAGAGAATTGGCGCCGCTGCGGCAGCAGGATCGGCCACCATCGAGACCCGCTTTCGCTACAACCCGGACGTCAGGAGCCTGCCGGCCATGGTGCCGGCAGTGATCCCGCTGCTGTTGATGCTGATCCCGGCCATGCTGACCGCGCTGTCGGTGGTGCGGGAGAAAGAGCTCGGTTCCATCGTCAACCTGTATGTCACCCCGGTCACACGGCTGGAGTTTCTGCTCGGCAAGCAGCTTCCGTACATAGCCCTCGCGATGCTGAGCTTTCTGCTGCTTACGGCGCTGGCAGTATTCGTCTTTAGCGTACCAATCAAGGGGAGTTTTCTCACCCTCGCCGCAGCGGCGGTGCTGTATGTCATCTGCGCCACCGCCTTCGGGCTGGTGATTTCGAGCTTCATGCACAGCCAGATCGCCGCGCTGTTCGGCACGGCGGTACTGACCATTCTGCCGGCAGTCCAGTTCTCGGGAATGCTCGATCCGGTCTCTTCGCTGGAAGGAGCGGGCGCCTTTATCGGGCACATCTACCCGACCACCCATTTCCTGACCATTGCGCGCGGCACCTTTTCCAAGGCGCTTGGTTTCGCCGATCTCCGCGCCTCTTTTATTCCTCTGCTGCTGGCTGTGCCCGTACTCACCGGCCTGGGCGCAGCGCTGCTTAAAAAACAGGATCACTGACCATGCGCGCCGCCAATATCCTCCACCTTGGCATCAAGGAACTGCGCAGCCTGCTGCGCGACCCGATGATGGTAGTGCTGATTGTCTATTCCTTCACCTTCTCGATCTACACAGCCGCAACGGCCATGCCCGAGACCCTGCACAAGGCGCCGATCGCCATTGTCGACGAGGATCGCTCACAACTCTCCATGCGCATCGCCGATGCCTTCTATCCGCCACACTTCGTGACACCGGTGCTGATCACGCAAGCCGAGATGGATGCCCGGATGGACGCCGGTCTCGACACCTTTGCGCTCAATATCCCCCCGGACTTCCAGCGCGATGTGCTTGCCGGACGCGAGCCCGTAGTCCAGCTCAATGTCGATGCGACCCGGATGAGCCAGGCCTTCGCCGGCAGCGGGTATATCCAGACCATCGTCGGGAGCGAAATCAGCAGCTTCCTCCAGGGGCATCGGTCAAACGCGACACCATCGGTGGATCTCGCCCTGCGGGCGCGCTTCAACCCCGGGTTGAACAAATCCTGGTTCGGCTCGGTCATGGAGGTCATCAACAATGTCACCATGCTCTCTATCGTTCTCACCGGCGCGGCTCTGCTCCGAGAACGGGAACACGGCACGGTGGAGCACCTGCTGGTGATGCCGGTAACGCCCTTCGAGATCATGACGGGCAAGGTGTGGGCCATGGCGCTGGTAGTGCTGGTGGCCTCGGCCTTTTCGCTGAAAATCGTCGTCCAGGGACTGCTCTCGGTGCCCATCGAAGGCTCGATCGCTCTGTTCCTGGTCGGCACCGCGCTGCACCTGTTTGCCACCACGTCACTGGGGATCTTTCTCGGCACGCTTGCCCGCTCCATGCCGCAGTTCGGCCTGCTGCTGATGCTGTTGCTGTTGCCTCTGCAAATCCTGTCGGGGGGGACGACACCCCGCGAGAGCATGCCGGAATTCATCCGGTTCGTGATGCTGGCGGCGCCGAACACCCATTTCGTCATGCTCGCCCAGGCGATCCTGTACCGTGGAGCGGGGTTTGCGATTGTCTGGCCCCAGTTCATCGCTTTGGCACTGATCGGAGTAGTCCTGTTTTCGCTTTCGCTGGCACGCTTCCGCAAAACCATAGGAACCATGGCGTGAAACAAGCACGCCGCCTCTACTGCTGAAGATCGCAATGTCAGGCAGGCTCCAACCTGAGCAGTTGATCACCCATTAGTCTTCAGATAGAGAGTAGTTGTCGCCTGAGTTGGATCAGAAGGATAGCAGGGTAGGGTAGGGGGATGTGTCTATTTCAATACGCAGTTGCAGTCCGCGTCCTTTCGACTTGCCATGATCGAGGGATCCGGTTCCGCAACCGCTTCCGTGATTTAGTCGCTTTGCCATGCCTGCGCTGCAAAACGATCAGAGCTTTCGGGAGTTTTAGCCTATCCTGACAGCAAGCATGGAGATAGAGCCGCCATCAATACCCTCTACCGGAAAAACGACCGGTTCATTGTCCTTACGAAGGCCAAGCACATAGAGTAACGGCAGGTAGTGGTCCGGCGTCGGGACAGAGAGCATCGCGTCAGGACCGAGACGGTCGTAAGCGACGACCCGGGCATCATCCCCCTTGAGTAACAGTTCCCGCACCTGCCTTTCGAATCGCAACGCCCAGTCAAAGGGAGGAGCATCTTGGATCCCCCAAGCGTAGCTGCGTAGGTTATGAACGAGATTGCCGCTGCCAATGATCAGGATGCCTTCTTCCCGCAGTGACCTGAGCCGTTTCCCCAATTCATAGTGGAAAATGGGGGGTTGCCTGTGATCGATGCTCAATTGCACGACCGGAATATCGGCGTCGGGAAAGACGTGAGTAAGCACCGACCACGTTCCGTGGTCAATCCCCCAGCTTTCATCAAGTTCCACAGAAACCGGAGATAAAAGATCTTTTACGCGCCGGGCAAGCTCGGGGCTGCCGGGTGCAGGATATTCCACCTCGTGTAGCTCTTTTGGGAATCCGCCAAAATCGTGAATGGTACGCGGGGTAAGATTGGCAGTCACCGCGCAACCCGGAATGTACCAGTGGGCTGACACGACAAGCACGGCTCTGGGGCGGGGAACTGTCTTACCCAGGGACGCCCAGGAATCAGTGTAAACATTTTTCGACAATGCATTCATCGGATTGCCATGTCCGATAAAGATAGCCGGCATAGTTACAGACATTGTGAAAGATCTCCTCGTTGCCGACAATTGTTACCCAATGAACTCTAGCACATTATTTGTTCTTCTCATGGTGAAAGGTGTCCCTTTTGTGACATACCTTTGCATCAAGCTGTGTGACTCTAAAAATTCCAATCTCCGCCGGTCCGGGCTATGCCGTCTCGTTCCCCGCGACCGCCCCTTCGGCAAACAGCTCGTCGAAGATCTCCTGGACTGTGCCGATCCGGTCGGCCCGCCAGGCATTGGTGCCGCAGAAGATGAGCCCGGTCTCCACGTCGCCGCGTTGGGCGCGGTCCAGAGAGTTGATGATGCAGAATCGCTCGCGGCTCTCCTTGTAGGAGCACTTCTTTAGACAACCCAGGTTGCAGGTCGTTTCGTGCTCCCTGTCGTATGCGCAGACCTGGTCCAGGTTGGAGAGGATGACGCGTCCGGGAAGCCCGGCGGGGCTCATGATGAGGCCGATGTCCTCCTTTTTGCAGTCCAGGTAGGCCTGTTTGAAGGCGTCAGCGGCATCACACTCGACGGTCGGCACAAAACGGCTCGCCATTTGGACGCCGTCGGCCCCCTCGTCAAGCGCGTGGAGGAGGTCGGCCCTGTCCCAAATGCCGCCTGCAGCGATGACCGGTAGCTCCAGGCCGTACTCGGTGCGAAAGAGCTCCTTTACGCCGCGCACGGTAGCGTACTGATCGTAGCTGCCGTTACCTACTTTTTCCAGCTTCTCGCCGAGATGCCCTCCCGCAGTGTCCGGATCCTCGACCACGACGGCATCCGGCAGGCGTTGGTATGACTTGTCCCATTTCTTGGCGATGAGATACGCCGCACGAACGGACGAGACGATTGGCACCAGGGCAACGTCGGGTGCATGGGCGGTAAGCGCGGGGAGGGTCATCGGCAGGCCGGCGCCGCAGACAATAAGCTTCGCCCCAGCCTCCACGGCAGACCTGACCAGCTGCTCGTAATCGGTGAGCGCCACCATTATGTTCACGCCGATGATACCATCGGGCGCAATGCCGTAGGCCTTGTGCAGCTCGGCTTTTAGGGCGAGGGAGTCGGCCTGCATGAAATTCCTTCCGTTGAACAGGCCGCTGTTAAGGGCTATGCCGGCGGATGCAACCAGGCCTACCCCCCCACATTTGGCGACGTGACCGGCCAGCGAACCCGCAGAAATCCGCGCTCCCATTCCGCCCTGAATCAGCGGATAGCGTACTACATGCTTTCCAATGCATAACGGCTTGAACATACTTACCTCCTGAACCTAACGAAGAAATACGTTTATAGAATCTGCCCCCTTATCACCTGACACTCTCCCCAGGCTTCCACATCCCGATTGATAAGGAAAAAGAATACCATGCCGAAAAAAGATTTGCACCGAAATAGATATCATGCTATCCATTTTAGATGAACGATCCTGAAACTGAAATTGGCAACATCCTCTTTCGTCTTTCGCATCTTACGCGGCGCTGGCGCCAGGTTTTGGACATGGAGGTGCAGTCAGCCGGGTTGACTGATGCCACCTGGCGCCCCCTGCTGCACCTCCACCTTCTTGGAGACGGGATCCGTCAGAAGGATCTGGCGGCATCTGTGTGCATCGAAGGGCCCTCGGTTGTTCGCCTCCTCGATACGCTGATCGCCAAGGGGCTGATGCAACGCTCGGAAGATGCGGCGGACCGCCGCGCGAAACTGCTCTGCCTGACTCCCGAGGGGCTGCTGGTCGTCACCCGGATTCAAGAAACCGTGCTGGCCCTGGAAGGCGAACTGCTGAGTCCCTTCAGCGTGATCGAGACTGCACAGATGGCAGAGTATATTCTGCGTCTGGAATCCTCTGTTAACGGTGTGCGGCAGCGGGGTAAACGATGATCAATTCAAAACTGCTCCGCTTTTCCAGCCGCCAGTGGCCCAGCATCATCGTTGCCGGCCGCGGCACCGCAGCCGCCCTGACGGCCCTCGCGGCCGCGGAGTTCCTGGGACTGGCATGTCCCTACTGGGCGGCGATGACGGCGCTCATCGTGATCCAGCCGACGCGCGGCCTGCTGCTTGAGAAGAGCTTTTACCGCCTGCTCGGCACGGCCATCGGCTCTTCGGCGGGGTTGCTGCTCCTGCTCTATACCAGGTCGCCTATGGTAATCACCATAGCTCTTTGCCTCTGGATTGCGGGGTGCGTCGGCGTAGGCAACCTGCTGTACGGTCTGCGCTCCTACGCCTCGCTGATGGCTGCTTGCACCTGCAGCGTAATCGCCATGAGCGGCTACCAGAACCCGCCCCACCTCTACGACATCGCTTTTGGCAGGGTCGCCTGCATAATCGTCGGGATCATCTTTGCAACATTGGTGACTGCGCTCTTTACCCCCCGCCAGTCCCGGGCGGAGCTTATCGATCGCCTGGACCGTATTGCCGCTGAATCTGTTGCCTGGCTGGCACTACTGCTGCGCCAGGGGCGGGGAAGCGATCAGGCTCGAATGGAGCAGCATCTCCTGATCGAGATCGCCGAGATCGAAAGCCAACTGGATGCTGCCGGTGCTGGATCATTGCGTTTCAAGAAGCAGACGCGACATCTGAGAAGCCTCATCACCTCCTTGCTCTCCCTGCTGGCCGTCGGCCGATTGGCCGCAGAGCAGCTTGCCCGGCACAACGAGACGGACCGCCGTCACGGACACTGGCGGGATCTGCTGGCCCGGCACCTGGAAGAGCTTGCCGACAACCTGGAAAGCTCAGCGTCGGGGGACTTTAGCTCGGAAATGACGGCGATTGCTGCCGAGGCGAAGGCACATCTCCCTCTTCTTGGGGAGACCCTGGCCGAGATCGTGACCTCCCTGCAACAGGTCCTGGGGGAATGTGGCACCATGACCGAGGCCCCTGAAGAGCCGACGGCGCGCCGGTTCATCCGTCATCGGGATTGGCGGGAGGCGTGCAGGGCGGCAATCCGCGGCGCCCTGGCCATAGCTGCTGTCGGTGTGACCTGGTCGCTCACAGGGTGGGCGCAGGGGCCGATGATGCTCATGGCAACGTCCATCATGATCAGTATCTTTTCCACCAAAGAACATCCCGCATCCTTCGTAGGGCAGATTTTCATCGGCGCTGCTACAGGATCCGCCGTCGCAGTCTTTTGCAGAGCGGTACTGCTTCAGGGTGTGACCAGTCCTCTCCTTACCGGTCTCATCGTCGCTCCAATCCTTTTGATCGGCGTCTTCGCCATGACGCAGCGTCGGACCGCCGTCGGCGCGACTGACGCTACGCTCTTTTTCATCTTTGTCACCCAGCCGGGAGTACCGGTTACCGTTGTGCCTCACGACCTCGCACTAGGTGCGATGGCCATGGTGATGGGGGTTGGAAGTGCCTGGACTGCCTATCGGTACCTGATACCGATCAATCCCGCAATACGCCTGAACTCTTTGCTTGGCGCCATTATAGGAGACCTGAAGATCCTGGCGTCAGGGAATTCTCCCAAGGTAGCAGGGAAGGTGCAGGCCAGTATGCAGCACCGGGTCATCCGCCTGGTTGCGATGGCAACTAAATATGATTCCGATTACCTCGCGCTGGTTGAGAGGGGAGTTGCGGCACTGGCAATTGCAAGGAGCATCCAGCGCCTAAGGGAGATACTCGACATCGGGAAACTGTCTTCTGAGCGCTCCGGCATCATTCGGGAAACGCTTCGCTCGCTGTCAAATCTGAGCCAGCAGCCAGGAAACCCCGCGCAGCTCCTGGAAAACGCAGCAAGCACACTTTACGATGTCCTGGAATCGGGATTTGTGGGGGAAAGCCCTTGCGGCCCGGGAATTGGCGGGTCGATGCGTGATGCAGATTCTCCCTTCAGCGGGAGCGCACTGAGTTGGGTAGAGCCGTAGACCCCAATGCCATACCTGAGATGCTACCGGTTCGCTGAGGAGTTGTTACGGGAGATGCTTCCTGAACTTTTGGATGAATTGAATTAGGAACCCGACCCGGCTGACAGACAGCAATGCGTCCATTGCGAGCACTGAGAAATAACGGATCTTCACTAAATATGGAAACTCGTAAAAACTCCGCCGGCCGCCTTCTCCTGACCGCCTGCATTATCAGCTTCATCTGTTTCTTCGGTTCCTACATGAGGATTCCGATCGTGCCGCTTCTGGCGACCTCGCTTGGTGCCGATACGGTTCAGGTCGGGATGATCAACGGTGCCTTCATGTTGATGGCGGGTGCGCTCTCCATCCCTTCGGGACTCATTTCGGACCGGCTGGGGCGCAGGCTGCCGCTGCTGGGGGGACTTATCCTGCTAGCAGGCTCGTCGTTTCTGCTCTACTGGAGCCACAGCCTGCTGCAGATGGCTGTCATCTATCTTCTGTTCGGAGTGGGGTTGTCGGCTTTTTCGCCCACCCTTATGTCGTATGTGGCTGATTTCACGCCGCCCGAAGTGCTGGGCCAGGCCTACGGCTGGTATACCATGGCCCTTTACGGCGGCATGACCCTGGGACCTGCCGCCGGCGGCTTTCTCAGCATGGCAATGGGGCTGCGTTCGGTGTTCCTCGTGGCAGGGGGGCTGATCTTAGCCATGTTTTTTGTGGCACTCTTCTTCCTCCCGAGGCACCCCGCGTCCCCCCGCGGCGTCGGGGGCGCTCCTGCGATCATGCCTGCGTTGAAGGGCCTGCTGAGAAACCGTCCGCTGGTCGCGTGTCTCGTCGCTACCCTCGGCGGTTGCGTAGGCTTCGGAATGTTCATTACCTTCATGCCGCTCTACATCCGGAGCCTGGGTATGGATACCGGCCACGTTGGGTTCGTGTTTGCGACCCAGGCGCTCGCCAACGCTCTGTCGCGCTTACCGTCGGGACGGCTGTGCGATCGAGTGGCGGATCGCAGCCTCCTCGTGATCTGCGGGCTGGCGTTATTCGCCGTGGCGCTGGCTGTCTTCGGGATCTGCAGTTCAGTCGTGTCGCTCATGGCTGTTGCTGCGGTCATGGGGATGAGCATGGGCGTTGCCTTCACTGTCGTCTGCGCCCTGATCGCCGACGCTGTGCCGCGGGAGCTGCGGGGGCTCGCCATGGGGTGCTACAACACCAGCGTATATTTCGGCATGATGCTGAGCTCGTTTGGCATGGGTGCGGTCATCAAGGCAGAAGGCTTCAGGACGGGCTTTTTCCTGAGCGGGGTGGCAGTGGTCGCTGCAATGCTCGCATTCAAGTTCCTGTATCGTCGTCAACCTGTCTTTTCTCGTGAATAAGAAGAAACAACTAAGGAGTTATCATGGATCTCAAGGGTAAAAATGTCATGGTCACCGGTGCCAACGGGGGTATCGGCAAAGCTCTGGTACAGGCTCTGCTGGACAGGGGGGTCGCAAAAATCTACGCCGCCGCACGGACAACGGCATCAGTTAGCAGCGTTGCCGACCAGGTTGTTGCAGTCAAATTGGATATTACCGATGCCGCTCAAGTGGCCGCGGCAGCCAAACTATGCGGTGACGTGGATATCCTTATCAACAACGCCGGGGTTAATCGCGGCATGTGGTTGCTGGGGCCGACGGCAATGGAGGCCGCCCGGGAAGAACTGGAGGTCAACTTTTTCGGTACGCTCGCCATGTGTCGGGCATTTGCCCCTGTTCTGGCGTCCCGTGGTGGCGGAGTGATTGCAAACGTATGCTCCGTCCTAGGTTTGGTCAACCTGCCGCTTAATGGAACCTACTGTGCTTCAAAGGCAGCTGGCCATTCCATGCTGCAAGGGCTGCGCGGTGAACTGGCGGCCCGGAATGTCAGGGTGGTCGGGGCTTACCCCGGACCCGTCGAGACACGGATGACCGCCGGCCTGGAAATGCCGAAGGCCACGCCAGAAGAGGTTGCAGATGCAATCCTGACAGGGCTGGAAAACGGTTCCGAGGATATTTTCCCTGACCCCATGTCCCGAGGTGTCCATGCTCAGATGGAGAGTGATGCCAAGCAGGTAGAAAAACAATTTGCGACAATGGTTCCGGCCTGAGGCATGGGACCCCAGCAGGTTGAAATAGAATTAGCAGCAACCATTCCTGCCTGAGCTGACACAGTCGCACAGGAAATACGAGATGTTGGAAAAATCCCAAGAAGGACATCAAAAAAAGAGGAGTAACACATGTCTGTACTTCATGACAGAATCAAAAGAACCAGTCTTCACGCAAAGATCATGAAAGTAGAAGATGTCATCCCCCTATTCAAAAACGGGATGAATCTGGGATGGTCGGGATTTACCCCGGCCGGTTATCCGAAAGAGGTGCCCATTGCCCTGGCGGATCACGTAGAGAAAAACAACCTGCAGGGAAAACTGAAATTCAACCTTTTCATCGGCGCCTCCGTCGGTGTTGAAACTGAAGACCGCTGGGCTTCGCTCGACATGATCGATCGCCGCTGGCCGTATCAGACCGGCAAGAACATCCAGGCCGGCATCAATTCAGGCCGCATCCGCATGGGAGACCGGCATCTCTCCATGTTCGCCCAGGATCTGGGCTACGGCTTTTACACCAAGGACAACGGCGGGCGCCTTGATATCGCCATCATCGAATGCTCCGCCATCATGGAGGACGGCAGCCTGGTTCTGACCGCCTCCTGCGGAGCGGTCCCGGAAATCGTCCAGATTGCCGACAAGATCATCATCGAACTGAACACCTCACTCCCCAACTACGAAGGTCTGCACGACATCATTGAACCGGTCAGCCCCCCCCGTCGCTTGCCTTACCTGATCAGCCGTGTTGACGATCGTGCCGGCTCCCCCTATGTCCGCATCGATACCGACAAGATTGTCGCCATTATCGAATCAACCCGGCCGGACAACGGCCGTTCTTTCAGCGAGTCAGACGAGACGTCTGATGCCATCGCCAACAACATCCTCGACTTTTTCCAGTTTGAAGTGAAGAACGGGCGGCTGCCAAAGAACCTGTTGCCGCTGCAGTCCGGCGTCGGCTCCATTGCCAATGCGGTTATTGGCGGGTTGGCCAAAGGCCCTTTCAGCGGTCTGAATGTCTGGACCGAGGTACTGCAAGACACCATGCTCGACTTTATCGACTCAGGCAAACTCGACTTTGCCTCAACGGTTTCCCTGTCATTCTCGGTCGAGGGTTTCAAACGCTTTTACGCAAATTGGGATAAATACAGCAAGAAGGTGATCATGCGGCCGCTCTCCATAGCCAATCACCCCGAGCCGATCCGCCGTCTCGGCTGCATCGCCATGAACACCCCGGTTGAGTTCGATATTTATGCCCACGCCAACTCCACCCTGGTGGGGGGAACCCGTATGATCAACGGGATCGGCGGTTCCGGGGATTTCCTGCGCAACGCCTATCTCTCCATCATGCATACGCCTTCGGTGCGTCCGTCCAAAACCGACCCGACCGGTATCACCTGTGTCGTGCCGCATGTGCCGCACGTTGACCACACCGAGCACGACCTTGACGTACTGGTCACCGAGCAGGGTCTGGCGGACCTGCGCGGACTTGATCCGAAAACCCGGGCTCAGTTGATCATCGACAAATGTGCTCATCCCGATTACAGGCCGCTCCTCCAGGAGTACCTGGACATTGCGACCAAGGACTGCCTGGCCAGGAAGGCCGGACATGAGCCGCAGATGCTCGACCGGGTCTACAAGATGCAGGTCAACCTGGCGAAAAACGGCACCATGAAAATTGACAATTGGGACCTGTAGCAAATCGGCACATCATTTCCGCACGTTTTTCCAGTTGTTTCGGATGACGTGCGGGAATGCACCAACGTTTATGTCAGGCCTGAGCGACACTCAATTGCAGGAGTCGTTTGATATAAACAGGCGCAAACAGGTCCGCCCTCAAGAAGGGGGCGGACCTGTTTTTTTTGGCAATCGGCTGTATCCCTGTCCTAAAGGGGAGGAGAGGCGGAGCAGCGGTGGCAAGTGCGGGGTCATGGGAACCTTGCTGTCCTCAATGCTTTCGTCTTTCGTCTTTCGGGTTTTGCGCGGCGATCAGACCTCAATCCTGAGTTCCGCGCCATCCCCTACATTCCGAGCAGTTAAAGTGCCTCCCATGTTCTTCTCGATGATGATTTTCGACATGTATAGGCCTATTCCCGTTCCTTTATCCGGCCCTTTGGTGGTAAAGTAGGAGTCGAAAATCTTGCCGATGATGTCCTCCTGAATCCCGCCGGCGTTGTCGGTAATGGTCACGACGCACCTGTCACCTTCAGTAAATATCTTTATCGTGATTGTTGGACTCGCCACCTGCTTTAACACAAAGGCGTCCCTGGCATTGATCATGATATTGAGAAGAACCTGGGAAAATTCATTGGGGTAACCGTTCACGACAGGATCACAGGCTTTAACAACTGCAGTTTTTATCTGGTGCGCATTTAGACTGGATTCCAGAAGAGATATGGTCCTTTCGATTACCTCAAGTATCCTGAAATCCACCTTTTCCTTGTCCGGCCTGAAAAAGTTCCTGAAATCATCGATGGTCTTGGACATTTGATTTATCGTTTTCAGCACTTTTTTGACATTGCCCTCCAGGTATTCCGTGTTGAACTCCCCCTTCTTGTAGGTCATCGCCAGGTCCTGGGCGAGCAGACCTAACATGTTTAGCGGCTGGCGCCATTGATGCGCTATGTTGCCGATCATCTCTCCCATGGCTGCCAGACGACTTTGCTGTATCATCAGCAGTTCCTTTTCACGTAGTTCCTCCTGCGCATTGAGACGCTCCGTGGTTTCCGCCTCTAACTGGCGATATGTTTTCAGGAGGTCCTCGTTTTGCGCCTTCAGTTCTGCGCGGTTCATAACAAGTTCCTCGGTCCGCTGCGCGACCCGCTGCTCAAGTTCATCGGCGCTTTGCTGCAACCTTTCGTAAAATTGTGCGTTCTCAACGGCCAGAGCAACTTGCGCAGTAAGCGTTTCCAGCAGCTTCAGCCTCCTCTGGCTCGGTTTTTTATCGGTGCGTGTGAACACGCACAGAACACCGATGCATTTCCCCTTGACGGTGAAGGGAAATGCCGCATGAAAATTAATCATCTCTCCGCGCAGCGCTTCACGGGACGCATAAGCCATGACCGCCTGGCGGTGGGAGAATTAACGGGCAATTGTCGTGGGCGCAATTTCCGCACAGGCATTCGCCGACCTTGATCCTGTTGGTTGTCAGGTCGAGGATGGTAGCTTCCGATGCTTCCCTTTGGGCCACCATCTTTAGCGTGTCGTCAGGCTCGATCGAGCATACCGTTCCGCCTTCCAACCCGACAATCTGGAGCGCTTCGGTCAAAAATTTGTCGAGCATTACCTTTGGAGTGAGTGTGCTTGTGCTGATAGCGACAAACCGGTTGACGGTGCGCAGTTCTTCGTTAGCAGTTTTGAGTTCGTCTTCCGCCCGCTTGCGTTCGGTGATGTCGCGGTTACTGGCACGCTGACCAAGCCATCTCCCATCAGATCCGAAAACAGACTGGCAATTATGTTCGATCCAGCGTACCTCCCCTGTGCGGGTGATGATTCGGAAATTCGAATGATGCTCAGGGATATTCGCCGTATGTATTTCCGCCATATTTTTCACAATAATTTCGCGGTCATCCGGATGAACTATCCTTGTGAACAATTCGGAATCATCAATATACTCATCTGCCGTATAGCCGGTTACTCTCTGGCAAGAAGGCGATACATAGATGAATTTTCCATCCGGACCCATCCAGGTCTCCCAATCATAGGTAAAGTCAGCTATTGCGCGATATTTCTCCTTGCTCTCCCGCAGCGCCTCCTGGGCTTTTTTGCGTTCGCCGATGTCGCTCACCAGGCTAAGCAGATGCTTCTCGCCCCGCATCTCGATGACCACGGCCGAAAACGATGCCCAAAAGACGCGGCCCGCCTTGTCTTTCATGGTCATTTCCCGGTCGCGCACCTCACCCTTACTAAGTAACTCCCCTATCACCTGGGCCCGCTCCGCGGCATCCTTCCAAATGCTGAATTCGAACCCGCTGTGGCCTATCACCTCGTCGCGCGAGTAACCGCTCAGGCGTTCTCCCGCCTCGTTTATCTCGACAAATATACCGTCGGAAAGGGTACTGATGGAGATCCCGATAGGTGCCAGGTTGAAGATGTTTGAGAACTTTTGCTCCGATTCCCGCAACTCCTCCTCGGTCCGCTTGCGCTCGGTGATCGACGAAGAGAGGAACATGGTAGTTACCGAGACAATGCCTATGTAGAGTTCAAGCAGGAGGAGTGACACATTCGGCGTTTCTCCGGCAAATGCGCTCGCGTTGGCTATGCCCAGTGTCGACAGTATCGCAACGAGCAGAATCACGATAGCCGATTCAAACTGGCTGAATCGAATGGCGGCCCAGACAAACAGGGGAATAAACATATATCGCACGGTTGGTTCCCAGAAAAAAAACCAGCCTAAGAGAAGCAGCAGGAATAAGAGAAGCACGCCCTCCGCCATTTTCCGGACCGGCCATTCCCTTTGCCGGGTTCTCCAGGTCAGGATAACGGGGGTAATGACCAGCGCTCCCGAAGCGTCTCCCAGCCACCAGGTAAGCCAGATTATCCTGAAATTGACCCAGGCTCCGCTGATAGCGCAAAGGGTGCTCGCGCCAATGGTGGCGTTGACGATTGTGGCGATGAGCGCTCCGAACAGTATAAACCGGACTATATCATCAAGGCGGACAAATGGGTTACGCTCCCCGACGAATCTCCGAATGAGCAATCCGCCGACCAGAGCTTCCAGAGTATCGCCAATGGCGGTGCTGAACGCACCAACGAGGGCGATCGGAGGCAAAAATCCGATAGAGGAGAGGTGCCATAAATTGGCCAGAAAGGCCCCGATAGCGATGGCGGGCCAGATGCGATACCCCAGCAGGAGGACCGCTCCCAGGGCAACCCCTGTTGCCGGCCATATCGGTGTTGCATTGGTATGCGGAATGGCCAAAAGCAGCCCGGCTTTTGCCGTCACCAAATAGATAGCGGCAACGGCGAAAATTCTTACAAGCTCTTTTCCAGGCGCCGTTAAATCAGTAGGCTTCATGCCGACCTCATCATATTTCCTCCTGCTTAACCCTTAACTTCAATCCTTCATAAGTGCCACTTATCTGAAATTTCCCGACTTATCTTCGCCAGCATTAAACAATTGCAACATAACCCTCGCAATAATACTAACTTTTGAACGATGTTCAAGCTGTCGCCGTAGGTAAGGACTACGCGTTTGCCATCCCTGCAGTGGAGATAGTCGAATGGAATAGAATACTGGGACAAAACGGAAGAAGGGGGCGCAGGGTCAGGATTGAGTTCCCCAAATCGGTTCAAATAGGCTCAGTGCATCAATGGGGTTCCGGCTCGGCTGTGACGGTCAGAGTGCCAAAATCAAAATCCTGAGGGTAGCAGGCAGATATTACTTCAATCTCATAAATTTCCAATTCCCAATAGCCATGCAAGTCGGGCATAAAATGTTGTCAACAGAGTCAATACGTCCCTTCTTGAAATCAGTCACGTAAGCAGCTAGTGAGTACTTAAACGGCGGCCCATTTAGGTTAAATATTTTGTCTGCGGACCCCAGTTGAAAGTTCCCAACCTCCCTGTATGATTTACATTGTCCAATCCACTCTTCAGCGTATTTCCAATCCCCGCTGGGGGGGCAAGGTGCCAGTGTGGGTACAAACTCCGACTTCATGGCTGTGAGACAAACGGCTACGCAGACGGCGAAAGGTTCTATCTCTCCCGAACCACTCTTGAGGATAAAGGTGCTTTAATGTCAGGCGCTTTCATGGTATAAGGTTACAGGAAACCGTTCTTTGGTTATCATCCATCGCTGCCGCCATTGCGTTTTTTGCCATATTCTCGTGGTCATGAAATTTTTACGCATTACGAGAAAGGCGTAGTATCCGCTGTTCAGATGCAAATCAGTTGAAAAAATTTCAATTTAAACCCAGGTGGCTAATATGAATCTTGCACTCTATCTAGAACACGGCGAGAAATTCGGTCGAGCGGCACTCAGACTGCCTGTACACACTCAGATCGACATTGATTCGCTTCTGCTCGATTGTGTCATTGAAGTGCTGCCGACAGCTGCAACACACAATAGAGGTCCAGACCATCTGCCTGGAATTGAGTTTCCGTATCCAGAGATCCGGGTGGTCTTTAAACTCAAAGAGCACGCGATGGTGGCTGCAGTTTACGCAATCGACGTTTTTGTGACTGACGCGATGCTAAGCCTTATAAGCCAGGCGCAAGGACATACCCACGTCGAGATTAATCGTAGATTTGCACAGCTCGAACGTTTAATTGCAAGTAAGGAAAACGGTCTGCTCGAACTGGTAGGATGCAGCCATAAAGTGCTGATCGAACGTTTATCGCAAGCCTTCGTGGACTTGCGCACCGCATATCTCACGGCTTTGGACGAAGAAAGCTGCCTGCCCGTTCCACGTAACTCCTAGATTGATTGCTACAGTTCTGCGTAAGACACTCCCCGGCCTGAAATCATGAAAGAAGTTTCAGTCTTTCATGCCTGACCCGTAACGTTCTCCTCATGTCCGAATGAGTCGTTAATTTCCTTGGAATTATCGATGCAGAAGAATATCAATGACAGATGGTCATGAATCTTCGGCACTCTCAGGAAGGTTTCTTAGCCAAGGCGGCGGAGAGATACGCAAAGAGACCAGCCAGGGTGAATACCTTTTGATAGTCAGCCTCAGGGATCTCCACACCGGTCTCCTCGCTGATGGCGATCAGGAATTGAAGAAAATCGTAGGAATCGACGTCAAGAGCCCCGCGGATGTTTTCATCGGGGAGAAGGAGAGTCGGGTCAGCCTCGGGAGCAATCTGACGCAAGCCCCGGAATACCATTTCCTTGAGCTGGGCATCGGTCATAACTGCTCCGGGTTTTGAAGATGCCGGTTGAGGGCCTCCAGGAACAGAGAACCGCGGTGGCCATCGGTGGCGCGGTGATCAGCCGACAGTGTCGCTGTCACAACCCGTCGTACCCCGAGCATGCCGTTTTCTGCCCAGGGACGCTCGGAAATCCGGCCGAAGCCGACGAGCGCCACCTGCGGGGGGTAGATGACACCGTAGACCGTGTCAACCCCCAGGTCCCCCAGGTTTGTTACTGTAATGGTGGCATCGGTCATTTCCGAGCTGCGCAGGTGACCGCTGCGAGTGCGGGTAATCAGGTCGCGCGTAGCGGCCATCAGCTCGTCCAGGCTCAAGAGATCCACGTTGTGGATGGCCGGTGCGATCAGCCCTCCCTGGCGGAGCGAGATGGCGAAGCCGAGGTTCACCGATTCCTGGACCTGATGGCGATTATCAATCCAAAATCCGTTCAGTTCAGGCGTCTGCGCGAGCGCTCGGGCCACCGCCTTGAGAAGGAGCACGGCAGGGAGAATCCTGTCCTTGATGGAGCGCTTCAGGTTCTCCCCCTCCAGAAAGCGGAGCGCCGCGCTCATGTCGATAGTCGTCTCCAGATAGTAGTGGGGGATCTCGCGGTTGGACCGACTCATGGCCGCCGCAATGGCTTGCCGCATGCCGGACTGGTAATCGACTGGGTGGGGCTTTTCCGCTGCCGGAGGGCCCGGTGCCTGCACGGCGGCTTTTTTCTCCTGTGCAGCCCGCTCCACGTCGGCCCGTTCGATGGCACCGTGGGGGCCGCCACCGCGGATCGCGCCGAGCTCGACACCCAGCTCGGCCGCCAGTTTGCGGGCCGAGGGGGAGATGGGGACACGTTTCGGCGCAGAGACCGGGGGGAGGGGGGGGACTTCGGGAGCGGGTTTCACGGCGGGCTCCGTCGCTGCCGGTACGGCTACGGCTACGGCAGGCCCCGGCACGGATGGTGCGGCAGGAGGCGCCATCCCTTCAGAGCTGAGCCTTGCCAGTACCGTCCCCACCGGCACCTCCGTCCCGGCCTGGACGAGAAGCTCCTGCACGACACCGTTCTCGTAGTTCTCGACCTCGAAGAGACCTTTCTGCGTTTCCACTGTGGCGATGATGTCGCCGCGCCTGACCCGGTCTCCCGGCTTCACCATCCACTCGACCAGGGTGCCCGCTTCCATGTCGGCGCCCAGACTGGGCATGCAAAATTCACCCATTGGCGTGCACCATCCTTTTGACAGCGGCTACGATCGTTTCGGCCTGCGGCAGCGCTGCCTGCTCCATGTGCCGGGCATACGGCATCGGCACCTCGGCGCTGCATACCCGCTCCACCGGAGCATCCAGCTCATAGAAAGCCTGTTCCATGATGCGGGCGCTGATTTCGGCGGCGAGGCTCCCGCTGCGCCACCCTTCGTCCACGATCAGCGCACGATGGGTTCGGGCAACCGAGGCTAAGATGGTCGCATCGTCCAGGGGGCGCAAGGTCCGCAGGTCGATGACCTCGGCGCTGACACCTTCGGCCGCGAGGGTTTCCGCTGCGGCCAGCGCCTTGTAGAGGCTTGCGCTGTACGTGATAATGCTCACGTCGCGCCCTTCGCGCTGCACCCGCGCATGTTCGATATCCACCGCCCCCGCGGAAACCGACAGCTCTCCTTCCATGGGATAGAGGGTCTGGTTTTCAAAGATGAGCACGGGGTCCGGATCCTCCAAGGCGGTCCAGAGCATGCCGCGGGCGTCCTCGCAGGTCGCCGGGGCGAGCACCCTGATGCCGGGGATGTGGGCGTACCATCCTTCCAGGGAGTGGGCATGCTGGGCAGCCAGCTGCCGGCCCGCACCCGTGGCCATCCGGATGACAAGGGGAACATTGAAGAGCCCTCCCGACATGTGGAGGAGGGTGGCGGCGTTGTTCAGGATCTGGTCAAGAGCCAGGAGGCTGAAGTTGACCGTCATGATCTCCACGATCGGGCGCATCCCTCCCATTGCCGCGCCGATTCCTGCCCCGGTAAAGGCGAGCTCCGACATCGGGGTGTCACGGATCCGCTCCGGTCCGAACTCCTGCAAGAACCCCTTGCTCGTCGCGTAGCAGCCGCCGTAGTGGCCGACATCCTCCCCCATGAGGAAGACCCGCTCGTCCTTTTTAAGCGCCTCCCGGATCCCCTCGCGAACCGCTTCCCGGTACGTTGTCCGGACCTTCTGCTCCTCCCCGTTCATCCCGTCCTCCGATCCGAGTAGACAAAGCGGGTCAGCTCTTCCACCGGTTCAAAAGTCCCTGCCTCGGCAAAGGCAACCGCAGCTTCAACCTCCCTGGCTGCCTCGTTCTCCGATCTTTCCAGGTCGGCGTCGCTGAGGATTTCCTCCTTCCGCAAGTAGTCGCAAAGAAGGACGATCGGGTCGCGCTTCTTCCACTCCTCTACCTCTTCCTTTGGTCGGTAGAGTTCGGCGTCGAACATGGAGTGGGCGCGGAAGCGGTAGGTTCGGCATTCAAGGAAATACGGGCCCTTCCCCTGACGCACAAACTCGGCCGCCTGCTTTGCCGCGGCCTCCACCGCCAGAACATCCATGCCGTCTACCGCCTCGGATTTGACCGCATACCCGCTCACCTTGCTTGCCAGGTCGGTGACCGACTGGGCCAGGTTGATCCGGGTCCCCATGGCGTACAGGTTGTTTTCGCAGACGAACAGGACCGGGAGCTGCCACAGGGCGGCGATGTTCATGCTTTCGTGGAATGCACCCTCGGCCACGGCGCCGTCGCCGAAGAAGCAGCAGCAGACCCGCCGCCGCCCCTGCATCTTGTCCGCCAGCGCCAGTCCGATGACGAGGGGAAGCCCGCCGCCGACAATGGCGTTGCCGCCGTAGAAACGGGTCGCGGCGTCGAAGATGTGCATGGAGCCTCCGCGTCCGCGGCAGCAACCCTCCTGTTTGCCGTACATCTCGGCCATGAGCGCGCCCGGGCTTACCCCCCGTGCCAGGGCTTGGCCGTGCTCCCGGTAGGTCGCCACGACCGCGTCATCCGGGGCGAGGGTTGCCATTACCCCGACCGACACCGCCTCCTCGCCGATGTAGAGGTGGAGAAAGCCCCGGATTTTCGTGGCGGTGTAAAGTTCTGCACACTTCTCCTCAAAACGGCGGATGAGGAGCATCTGCTGGAGCAGGCGGAGGCCATGCTCGCGGTCGGCTGTCGAATGGGGCAGTTTCTTTTTCATGTTTTGGCTCACCGTCCGGATCGCGTAACTATTCAAAAAAACTTCAAGGAAAAGTCCATTTGAAAATCAAAAGCTTCACCACAGAGGACACAGAGGAAAGACACAGAGGAAATCCTAAACCAAAGGCTAAGGCTTTTAGTTGCAGACATTCCTCAGGTTTTGATTTTCCTCTGTTTACCCTCTGTGTACCTCTGTGGTGAGGCTTTATGCTTTAGGTTGTTTGTGATTGGTCGACCTGGTGCTGAATAGTTGCCGTTCACGCGCCCCCCTCCAGGGTTGAAGTATCCCCCTCCGGCAAACCCAACTCCCGCGCCTTGAGGAGCCGCCGCATGATCTTGCCGCTCCGGGTTCGGGGGAGGGTGTCGACAAAGGCGATTTCCTTCGGTGCCACCGCCGAGCCGAGCTTGGTCCGGCCGAAGCCGATCAGCTCCAGTCGCAGCGCCTCGCTCGGCCCGTACCCTTCCTTGAGGACGACAAAGGCCTTGACGATCTCGCCGATAATCGGTTCCGGTTTGCCGATCACCCCCGCTTCGGCCACAGCAGGGTGCTCCATCAGGATGCTCTCCACCTCGAACGGCCCCACCATGTGGCCGGCGGTCTTGATGATGTCGTCGCCGCGGCCGACGAACCAGAAGTAACCGTCCCGGTCCCGGCGGGCAAGGTCGCCGGTGATGTACCAGTTGCCGACGAAGCATTTCCGGTAGCGCTCCTCATCGTGGAGATAGCCGCGGAACATGGAGGGCCAGCCGGGGCGGAGCGCCAGGTCTCCTTCTTCATCCGGACCCGCAATCGCGACGCTATTGTCATCGATTCTCCGGACAATGGCCGCTTCTACTCCTGGCAACGGCCGTCCCATGGAACCGGGACGGATCTCCATGGCAGGGTAATTGGCGATCATGATGCCGCCGGTTTCGGTCTGCCACCAGTTGTCGTGGATCGGCAGGCCGAGGGTCCTTTCTCCCCAGACCACCGCCTCCGGGTTGAGGGGCTCGCCGACGCTGTGGATAAGGCGCAGGGCCGAGAGGTCGAAACGGCCGCGCGGCTCGATGTTCGCGCGCATAAGCATCCGGATCGCCGTGGGGGCCGTGTACCAGACGGTTACCCGCTGCTCCTCCAGGATGCGGTACCAGCGCTCCGCATCGAAGTCCCCCTCATCGATGATGCTCGTGATGCCGTGAACCAGCGGAGCGATGATCCCGTAGGAGGTACCGGTCACCCAGCCGGGGTCGGCGGTGCACCAGTAGATGTCACCGGGATGAAAGTCGAGAACGTACCTCCCCGTGCTGAAGTGGGTGAGGACCGCATTGTGGACGTGAACCGCCCCCTTCGGCAAACCGGTGGTGCCGCTCGTGAAGTGGAGGACAGCCATGTCTTCCGGGTCGGTGGGGGGAATGGTGAATTCTGCGGAGGCCCCGGCCATCAGGCGAGGAAGTGACAGGACCTTTGTGTCCTTGTCCTTCAAGGCATCGGTGAGAAGGACATATCTTAGCTGCGGCAGGCGCTCCAGCAGTCCCGCCACCTTTTTCTCGTACTGCCGCTCGGTGGTCACCAGGATGCGGGCGTCGCCGCGCTCCAGCCGTTGGCAAATCGGTTCCGGGCCGAAAGCGGAGAAAAGGGGGCAGAAGACGCTCGCGTTCTTCAGGGTGCCGAGGGCAGCAAAATAAAGCTCGGGGGTACGCCCCGACAGTACAAATACCCGTTCTCCCTTGCCTACACCGAGCTCCCCGAGCACATTGGCGAAACGGCTACTCTCCCGGCACAGGTCGGCAAAGGTGAAGTCCCGTACTGTGCCGTCTTTACCGAGCCAGCGCACGGCAAGGCGGTCCTGCTGCGGGCAGCCCATATGGCGGTCGACTGCCTCATGAGCGATGTTCAAGCCTTGCCCGCCAGGAAGACCGTCGAGTTCGAGCCTGATCCCGTCCCACGAAAACTCGGCACAACTCTTCTCGTAGTTCAGCAGATGTGGCCTGACGACCCATGAATCGGGGTTTTTTCGAATCGGCTCCCATGGCATACGAATTTTCCATTTGCTTACGGTCTAAGGTTTGTCATAATTAATCCTTGCTAGTATCTCATCGCATTCAGCGTTGTCAAATGCCAGCAATGGCGGCACGGGGATTACTTTCCCGAATCTGATCAGACAGGAGGCGGAGATGAACGTATTCGAATTTGCGCTGAAAATGGAAGAGGATGGCAAGACGTTTTATGAGACGCTGGCGGCTGAAACGAGTGTGCCCGAGTTAAAAAGGATTTTCTCCCTATTGGCATCTGCCGAGGAAGAGCATCGCAAGTCTATCGAGTCGATAAAGAACGATACTCCCCCTGGCAATGCTGACTCAAGGGTTCTGGAGGATGTCAAGAATGTCTTCCGAGGCCTCCTGGAGAGAAAGAACATCCTGAAAACGCTGGAGAAGGATCATGATGGGTGCCGGCGGGCGATCAGTTCAGCCATGGCAGGGATCAAGCTGTATGACAAGATGGCTGCCAAGGAGACCAATCCCACGACGGCTAAAATTCTGGGAATGCTTGCGAAGGAGGAAAGGAGGCACCTCGAAATCATGGAAAACATCTACGATTTCGTCGAGGCCCCCAAGGATTTTCTTGCCTGGGGGGAGTCCAGCAATCTTAAAGAGTTTTAGTCCTGGAGGCTTGAGTCTACGCATGCAATTTGCCAACAAGCCGAGGTTACGGCCAAAAACAAACCAGGATCTTTCTTGCCACAAAAAGGCACAAAATACGCAAAAAATTCTTTAAGCTTACCCATCCCCCTCCTGACCTCCCCCTTGAAGGGGGAGGAACTGGAACTTCGGAAGATCAGCGCTAGTCAGGTAAGCTTTTAACTTTTGTGCGTTTTGTGCCTTTTTGTGGCTAATCATTCTTAAAATCCACCCTCCAACTTTTCCGCCCTAAGCGCCCTTCTTATCTCTTCTTTGATGCTCTCCGGCACTCCCTTCATCTCTATGTCGAGAAATCCGCGGACGATGGCCGCCGTCGCCTCTTCACCGGTCAGCCCCCGCGCCATGAGATACTCGATCTCCTCCGGCGCGATCTTTCCTACTGCCGCCTCATGGGTCATCTCCAGATCCTTGACGCTCCCCTCCAACTCGGGAATGGCATGGATCTTCCCGCTGTCAGAAAGGATCAGTCCGCGGCATTCGAGGTGTGCCTTGACCCCCTCGGCCTCGCCGATGAAATGGCCTCGCGCCACGATATTGCCACCCAGGGTGATGGCCTTGGAGATCGCCTCGGCCCTGCTCCCCTTCGCCCTGAGATAGACCCTTGCCCCCACGTCGAGGTTCGCCCCCTCCTGAGCCAGGAGGATGGAATTGAAGCGAACCGTGGCGTTTTCGCCGACGCAGTAGGCGGTAGGGTAGGCCTGGAGAGTTTGCACCGGTTTCATGCAGATATAGTTGCTGATGAATACGCCGTTTTCTTCGACAATCGCGGCGGTTCTCGGCCGCACGGCAACCTCCGGCGCCCAGTTGTGGATCATGGTGAAGGTGAGCCGGGCATTCTTCTTTACATAGAACTCCGAGACGCCGATGTGGAGACCCGACCTCACCCGGGGAGCCGTCGCGCACCCCGTGATGATGTGCAGCTCGGCTCCCTCTTCGGCAATGACGATATTGTGGACGTTCTGGGCGAGCCCCTCCTGGGTCAGGTAAAGGCACGCCTGGAGCGGGAATTCCGCCTTGGCGCCGGGCAGCGCCCGCAGGAAATAGCCGTGGTGCGGTTCCAGCTCGGCCCTGGCGGTGTACTTGTCCGCATCTACCGCCAGGGCGTTCCACCAGTATTCCTTCAGCCAGTCGTACTTTTCCAGGGCGGCGGCGATGTCCATCACCTCGAGCCCGTTCTGATAGGCGGCAGCAAAAACGACGGAATGGTCCAACTGGAAAAAGGACCCCCTCCGGCACTCCTCCCCGGTATCGACCCCTACGCTCAAGGCCCTTTCCCGGACCTCTTCAGGTAGCTCGGTCAGCCTGGCAACCTCCCCGTGCTCGGCCGCCTCTGCCGGATAGGCGGCGAAGTCGATATCGGGACCGAACGGCGCAGGCTTCCCTGCTGCGGCTTCACTCCTCTTTTTCAGATCTACCCTCGACATAGCACACACCCCTCGTACCCCTTCGTTCTGATGTCTTCCAGGAGATCGCGCGGATTGCCCGAGCAGCGTACGGAACCGTCAAGCATGACATAAGCGCGGTCGGCGTTCACGTAATCCAGTATGTACCCCGAGTGAGTGACGATCAGCCCCGACCTGGCCCTTTGCGCCGCCGCCTTTTCCTTTTCCAGGAGATCGTTGATCGCATGGGCCACCAGGTTGATGTTTACCAGGTCCACGCCCGAATCGGGTTCATCGAGCATGATGAAGGAAGGTTTTTGGCCCATGAGCTGCAGAAGCTCACTCCGCTTGATTTCGCCCCCGGAAAAACCGAGGTTCAGGTCCCGCTCAAGGAAGTCGGGCAGGTTCAGCTGACGCGCCAGTCCGAGGAGCTCTTCTTCGTCCAGGTGGCGTCTTTTCTCCAGGCAGCTTGCGGAGTATTTCTCCGAGCTTGACCCCGCTGACCGCAGGCGGCCGCTGGAAGGCCATGCCGATCCCGAGCCGCGCCCGCTCGTCTATGGCAAGCCCGGTGATATCTTCGCCTTTAAAGAGTATCCGGCCGGATTCCACCCGGTATTGCTCCCCTCCCATGATCGTCTTGAGCAGGGAGGTCTTGCCGCAGCCATTCGGGCCGAAAAGCACAACGACTCTCCCCGTTTCGATCCGCAGGTTGACATCCCGCAGTACCCGCTTCTCCCCGATCCTGACTGTCAAGCCCTGTATGTCGATCATGCACGCATCCCTTTCGTTTCCATCCTGTTGGAGCGATGGCATTCTGTTCGGATCCCCCCACGCCTCAAGGAAAACCGTCCAGCCGTCGGAGTCCCTCTTCCCGGGCGATCGTCACCGCCTCGTTGAACCTGCGTTTCAAGTCGTGACCGATTTCCGCGGGCCGCAGGGATAGGACTTGATGAACCTGACCAGTTCCACCGCAATCTCGTACTTGCCTAGGGGGGGGATCAGGTAGAAGCCACCCACCCGGTCGATCGCGGCCTCGATGAACTCGCGCGCGATGGCAAGCCCCTCCCTGACGCCGTCGTCTCCTACTCTTCCCGACATCCGCAGCCGTATCTCCTCCGGAATGACGATGCCGGGGACCTCGTTGTGCAGAAATTCCGTGTTTCTCCCATTCACCAGGGGGAGCACACCCGGCAGGATCGGGATCTTAAGATGAGCGGTCAGCTCCAGCATCTGCTCGAGCCTTTTCAGATCGTAGATCGGCTGGGTCTGGGCGAAACAGGCGCCGTTTGCCACTTTCCTGGCAAGCCTTGCAACCTGCACCTCCATCTTCGGCCAGTTCGGGTTAAATGCGGCACCGATGAGGAACCCAGCCCCGGCGCCGATCGGGCTGCCGAGCGCGTTCACACCGCGGTTCATTTCGCTCAGAAGCTTTATCAGGGTGAAGGAATTGAGGTCGAAAACGGAGGAGGCTCCGGCGTCCTCGCCGAGGCTCGCGGGGTCGCCGGTGACGGCCAGGATGGTAGAGACCCCAAGCAGGTTCGCCCCCATCAGGTCGGACTGCAGGCCGATGAGATTGCGGTCCCGGCAGGTGACGTGCGCGATCACCTCGATGCCAACCTCGCGCCGGATCAGTGAGGCGAGCGCGATGTTCCCCATCCGGACCCTCGCCAGGGGGTTCTCGGCGAGGTTGATGGCGTCGGCACCGGCCTCCTTGAGGACACGGCTCCCGGTGAGCACCTTGCTGCAATCAAGCCCCTTGGGCGGGTCGAGCTCGACCGTGACCACCTTCTCCTCCCCCCACCTGGCAAGAAACCCGGCCCCGGCTCTCACAACCTGTTCCCCGGTCCGGGCGCGCTCCTCCGCAAGTCCGGCCCTGCGCGGGACCGGTCGCAGACCGCGCAGCCTCCGGGCGAGATCCCTCACATGTTCGGGGGTAGTGCCGCAGCAGCCTCCGACCAGTGCGGCCCCCGCGGCGACCATCTCCCGGGCCATCACGGCGAAATAATCTGGGGTCGTCCGGTAGATGTAGTGGCCATCGACGTACTCGGGGAATCCGCTGTTCGGGTAGGCCGCGAGCGGCAGTTCCGTCACGGCAGCGATCCTCTTCAGCGTCGCCAGGAGTTCCTGCGGACCCGCGCCGCAGTTCGCACCGACCAGGTCGGCACCCGCCGCCACCAGCCCAAGCGCTGCATCCTCCGCCCGGATCCCTCCGGAAAGCCGCGCCCCTTCGCCGAAGACGAGGCTGGAGACGATCGGAAGCCCGGTCTCTTTGGCGGCCCGTACCGCCCACTCCAGCTCCTCCAGCTCGCTGAAGGTCTCCAGGATGAGTAGGTCTACCCCTCCCTCGGCAAGCGCTGCCGCCTGGCGACGAAAGCACTCCCTGGCCTCGTCCGGAGTGAGATCGCCCTTGCCGCGCCCCAGGGGACCGACGGAGCCCGCCACGAAAACGTCGCGTCCGGTCGCCGCACGTCGCGCGAGGAGCGCACCTTGACGGTTTATCTCGGCCACCTTTCCGCCCAGGCCGATCGCGGAGAGCTTCACGAAGTTAGCACCGAAGCTGTTGGTCTTGATCACCTGGGCGCCGGCCGCCAGGTACTCGCCGTGCAGCTGCAGCACCAGCTCGGGCCGGACCAGGTTCAGGTGCTCGAAGTTTGCCTCGCGCGACACGCCCTTCGCGTAGAGCATGGTCCCTATGGCGCCGTCACCTACCAGCACCTCGTCCTGCACCCGTTCCAGAAAAGAACTTCCCATCAGCGTGCTCCCAATACCTTGATCAAAGGATAACTGTCAGGTAAAACGACTAACCGATGATGGCAGAAGTATAGCGCCGGATCCCCCCTGCGCATGGAACATTGTGCAATAAGAAGCGTTATCTGACTACCCGGGGACAGTCTTTTTTATGAAATCTGCCGATTACCGCTGATCTTCCACTGGAAAAAACTCCCTTCACTTCAAGGGGAGGGGAGGGCGGGGTGGGGATGGGGTAAATGAGGACGTCGGCCATGGGGGTGCGCGAAGGGGTATACTGACAGGTATGGCTAACGATATCATCGAAAGGTTGCTGGACTCAATGGGCGGGAAATACTCGCGGGAGCTCGGGATCGATTTGACCGGTGGCGACCGGGCGGAGATCTTCAGATGGTTTCTGGCGTCCAAGCTGTTCGGGGCGCGAATCTCCGCGGAAATCGCCATGCGGACCTTTCGCGAGTTCGAGCGGCGCGGGGTCGTGACTCCGGAGCGCATTCTCGCCACCGGCTGGGACGGCCTCGTCTCCATCCTCGATGCGGGAGGGTACGCACGCTATGACTTCTCTACGGCAACCAGGCTACTTGCGATCACCGAGGCCCTGATCCGGTCGTACGGCGGCGACCTGAACGCTCTCCATAAACTGGCGCGGGACAGCACCGACCTGGAACGCCTGATCAAAGGGCTCGGCGCGGGGATTGGGGACGTGACGGTGACCATATTTCTCCGGGAGCTGCGCACCGTCTGGCCGAAGGCGCGGCCGGTCCTTTCCCCGCCGGCGCTCCTTGCTTCCGGGCACCTGGAGCTGGTCGGGCCGGAGAGGGAGCCGCTGGTCCTGCTCGAACGGCTCTGGTCGAAACATCCGGTGCAGGGAAGAGACTTCTGTGATTTCGAAGCCGCGCTGGTCCGGCTTGGCAAGGACTACTGCGGGAAGCAAAGGCATGACCTCTGTCCGTTCCGGGATATCTGCGGCAGGGATGTCGGCGGGGAAGGATCCGGAGGAAGGAGGAAGAGGCGGTGACCTTTGACCGGTTTCTCCAGGAAGCCGCATTGCTCGAGGGGCTTGCCTGGCGCAAATACCGGCGTCAATTGAGTATCAAATGACTATCAGGGTGACGGTTGGAGACCAGGGGCCCTGGCCGGCGGCACTGAGACCGTATAGTCACTCGGCGCGACCCCATGGGCCTTGCACTTTCTGTAAAAAGTCGCTCTGGATACTCCAAGCGCCTCACTTGCGAGGGCTATATCCTTGTATTTCTCCAGCGTTGTCACGATCAGATGAACCTCGCGTTGTGAAAAATTGGAGTTGATCCTGTAATCGACCGAACCGGAGCCGCAGCCTGGCGCTGCAGTCCGGTTTTCTTCTGTTTGGTCGGAAGTCTCCCCGGGCTCCTTTTGAGAATATTTGATATTCATGGGCAGGTCCTCCACGGCAATGGAATCCCCCCCGCAAATCATGGCCGACTCGATGACATTCCTGATCTCCCGTCCATTTCCCGGCCAGCTGTAGCCAGTGAGGAGTTCCCTTGCCTCCGGCGTGATAATCGCAGGATTCATGTCGTGCTTGCGACACAATGACACCATAGTGCGCTGAATGAGAACAGGAATATCTTCAGGCCGTTCTCTCAAGGGAGGGATGTCAAACCTTGCAACGCCTAGCCTGTAGTACAGGTCAGCCCTGAAGGTCCCTCGCTCGATCTCGTCACACAGGGTTCGGTTCGTTGCCGCGACAATCCTGCAGTCTGTGGAAATTTCCTTTTCGGAGCCAACGCGGTTGAATCGACCCGTCTCCAGTACCCGCAAGAGAGCTGCCTGGATGTCCAAAGGCATCTCTCCCACCTCGTCGAGGAAAAGGGTCCCCCCGTTGGCGCACTCAAAAAGCCCCTTTCTGCCACGAGGATCGGCCCCGGTAAAGGCGCCGCGCTCATATCCGAAAAACTTGCTTTCGAAAAGTTCCTTGCTGATAGCTCCACAGTTGACCGCAACGAGAGGACCCGAGCGACGCTTGCTGTGCGTATGGATGTAGTTGGCGATAATCTCTTTGCCGGTTCCGGTCTCTCCGATCAGCAATACATTGATATCCGAGGGGATGACTTTGTTAACCCGCTCCATGATCAGTTTGAGGCTCTCGTTCGCAGTTATAAACTCTCCGAATGTTGCCACACTACTGAGATATGCTGCCCCCGCCGACACTGGAACAACAGTGGAGTTTTTCCGTTGGACCACCAATAGAGAGCCGATTTCCCTCTCCGTGCCGGGCAGATATATCTGCTGCACCTTTTTGGGTTGCTCTTTATCACGCCTGTCCTTTAGGAACAAATCGCATTCGCCTGGATTGACTCCAGGACTACTTCTGACGACACAACCAGTTCGATCCAGAACTATGATTCCATCAGATGGATACCGGGATGAATAGTCAGAGTAGCCATGGATCAATTGCATGCGTTCCAATTCTAACTGCAGTCGCAGTTCAGCCTTGATATGGCCTGAAAGGGAGTATGTCAGCCCGACCGAGTCCTCTCTGTAGTCCTTGTCGAAGGTCGTGAAATCTACGACTCCGAGTATCTCGTCGGTAAAGGGGTCAAGAATCGGTGTAGCAGCGCAAGACCACTGGTGCCACCCTTCGCAGAAGTGTTCGTTGGAGTAGATGTGAACGGCACCTCTTTGGGCTATGGCAGTTCCTATACCGTTCGTGCCGACCAACGACTCGCTCCAGCAAGCTCCTTCAACAAGCCCGGAATCTTCAGCAGCCCGCAAGCGCACTGACGGGTCACCGATGATATGGAGAATGGTTCCCTTGTTGTCGGCTAATATGAGGATGCCAGGGACACCCGCAAGAAGATTGGACACCTTGTTCAGAATCGGCTCGGCCTTCTCGATAATGAAACTGCTGTTTGCAAGGGCAGTCTTGTATTCTTCTTCGGGAAGGATTATCCCCTCACGCATATTCGGATCTACACCGAGAGATCTGCAGCGACTCCAATCCATGATAAGCGTCTTTTCGTACGGATCCAGATGCTCATCGGAGAAACGCCCAATCTCGAATTTATCTCGAAGATTATGGATCTTGCGCCGATCTTTCGGGTAAGTGATGTATGGGTTCACGAGAACCATTGAATGCCTCCCTGTACAGCCATGCAGCGGTTACTAAAACAATGTTCACCTATCTCTTGACACGGAATCCGCCCCTCGTTAACCGGTCCGAGGCAAAAGTGAGGCACCCGGTAAGCGGGCGGAACTGCGATGCAGTACAGATTTCACTAGCTAAGCCTAATGTGAGCTTATCACATCGGTTCTGAAAAATACAAATTTAAAAACCAAAAAACAAACAGCGTACCATTTGACTCGTTTACTCCTGTCCGGGTTCGGCCTGCGCACGGCCCCAGGAATAACCCGTTCCTCTCCCCCTTTTTCCGCTTGTCACAACAGCCCCTCCCCCGGCGAGGCTTGATAACCGTCTCGTCGTCCATGTGCGAACCAAAAGTGCCTCTTTGCTTCAGAACACTCAGTGGTGCGAGCTTCCAGGGCATGGGGGCAATAAATGCCAGCCATTGCATTGCCTCAGGTCTGAGACGGTCTCAGGCCTGAGACGATCTCAGCTTTGAGACGGTATTAAATCTCAGACGTTAGACAGAACGGTGTTGCATTGCAAATCGCAATACCGGCCGACATAGCTCAGAAGTCTTTCTTCGTTTGCAATTTCAAGCGGTTGTCGCCGGCAACACGCCTACGGATAAAGAAAAATCCAATGGCACGGCGATTGCTAAGTAGACACCAGATCACAAACAACGTTTCCGTAAAATAGTTAACATTCTGTTGGTCAACATCCAAATTTCATTAAGGGGAGGTGGATAAGGAGGAAAGCTGATTGCTCATAAGCGAACGCCCATTACGTAATTGTCAACAACGGCAGCAGAACATTCACACAAGGAGACATTTATGCAAGTTAAACACTCGCCAGTACAGGTAATGGGCATCGATGCCGGAGGCACGATGACCGACACTTTTTTTGTACGGCAGGATGGGAAGTTCGTCGTGGGAAAGGCCCAGAGTAATCCGGATGACGAATCCCAGGCCATTTTCGAGTCATCCATAGACGCCCTGGCCCAGTGGGGACGAGGGGTCGACGAGGTCTACCCGGAATTGGCCACCTGCGTCTATTCCGGCACCGCCATGCTGAACCGGGTGGTGCAGCGCAAGGGGCTGGATGTCGGGCTCATCACCAACCGCGGGTTCGAGGACATCCACTCCATGGGGAGGGCCTGCCAGTCCTACCTCGGCTACGCCCTTGAGGACCGCATCCACCTCAACACCCACCGCTATGACGAGCCGCTGGTTCCGCTGCATCGCACCCGGGGCGTGGTCGAGCGTACCGACGTCCAGGGGCAAATCGTCATTCCGCTACGCGAGGACGAGGTCCGTACCGCAGCGCGCGAACTGATCGAGGCGGGTTCCAAGGCCATCGTCATCAGCCTGCTGCAATCCCACAAGAACGGCACCAACGAGCAGCGCGTGCGTGACATCTGCCTTGAGGTGCTCGCGGAGGAGGGCTTGAACATTCCGGTGTTCGCCACCTTTGACTACTACCCGTCGCGCAAGGAAAGCCACCGTACCAATACCACGATTCTCGAAGCATACGCAGCCGAACCGTCGCGCAAGACGCTCATGAAGGTAAGCGACCGTTTCAAGAAACATGGCGCCAAGTTCGACCTGCGGGTGATGGCAACCCACGGCGGTACTATCAGCTGGAAAGCCAAGGAGCTGGCGCGCACCATCGTCTCCGGCCCGATTGGCGGGGTTATCGGCTCCAAGTTCCTCGGGGGGCTCTTAGGCTATGACAACATCGCCTGCAGCGACATCGGCGGAACCAGTTTCGACATGGCGATCATAACCAAGGGGAAATTCGCCATTCAGTCGGATCCCGACATGGCGCGGCTGGTGCTCTCCCTGCCGCTGGTGGCGATGGATACCGTCGGCGCCGGAGCGGGCAGCTTCATCCGCCTCGACCCGTACACCGGAGCCATCAAACTCGGCCCCGACAGCGCGGGTTACCGGGTAGGGATGTGCTGGCCGGAGAGCGGCCTCGATACCGTATCCGTGTCCGATTGCCACGTCGTTCTGGGCTACTTGAATCCCGACAACTTTCTCGGGGGCGCCATCAAACTGGATGTCGAGCGGGCCCACCAGGCCATAAAGGTGCAGATTGCCGATCCGCTTGGTCTCTCCGTGGAGGAGGCGGCGGCGGGGGTCATCGAACTGCTCGATCAGCAGCTGCGCGAATATTTGCGCGCAACCATCAGCGCCAAGGGGTACAACCCCACCGACTTTGTCTGCTTCTCCTACGGCGGCGCAGGGCCGGTGCATACCTACGGATATACCGAAGGGCTGCGCTTCAAGGACGTCGTAGTTCCCGCCTGGGCGGCGGGCTTCTCAGCCTTCGGCTGCGCCTGCGCCGAGTTCGAGTACCGCTACGACAAAAGCGTGGATATCGCCATCCCTTCCAACGCCACGGACGCACAGAAGGAAGCGGCGGCCCAGACCCTGCAGCAGGCGTGGTCCGGCCTGGCCGAGAAGGTTATCGAAGAATTCGTCATCAACGGCTACAAACCCGAGGACGTGATGCTGCAACCGGGCTATCGCATGCAGTACATGGGGCAGTTAAACGATCTGGAAATCAATTCCCCCATTACCAGCGCGCAAACCGCAGCGGATTGGGAAAAGCTGGTGGTGGCCTTCGACGAGACCTACGCCCGTGTCTACGCCAGTTCCGCCCGTTCACCCGAACTTGGCTTCGGCGTAACGGGCGCTATTCTGCGCGGTGTTGTCACGACCCAAAAGCCGACGCTGCCGGAAGAGGAGATGGGAGGCCCGATCCCGCCGGCGGAAGCCCATATAGGAAAGCGTCCTTTCTTCCGCCATAACAGCTGGTTGAAGGCCGACGTCTATCAGATGGAGAAGCTCAAGGCGGGAAATCGCATCGTCGGGCCGGCCATCATCGAATCGTCAATGACAACCTTTGTGGTGCCGGACGGATTTGAAACATACCTGGATGCTCACAGCTTGTTCCATCTCAAGGAAGTTCCCAAAATAGCGGCAGTAAAATAGCCTGCCGAATCGTTGCACTGGCCATCATAGGGTTCCTGGTGACAACTTTTGGTAGTACGTGAGGCTCTTGAAAAGTATCTGGATGCTTACCGGATGTTATCCATCAATAATGACAAGAACACATCGGAGGAAGTGCGATGACAAACGAGATAGCAAAAGTAAAAGTAGTATCTGTGCCCGAGTCGGCGCTGAAACTGTTTCTAGGTTCCATGACCGACAATGGAGAAAAGAGCGAATATAAGAGTCTGCTTTCCAGCGGTCAGACCCTTAAGGAGCATCGCGACGGCGTGTTGCTGCGAACCAAGGAAACCGGCAAATACAACGGGATCGCGACGCTGGACCTGAAGGAAAACGATCCCATCCGCTACGAAAAATTGTTTTCCAAACTCCGGGGCGGGCTGGTCCATTCGCGCGAGACCGCGAAAAAGATCGCCGCGTCGCCGATCGTGGAGCAGGAGGGAGAGCTTTGCTTCACCCTCTACAATGCGGCGGGCGACTGTGTCCTGACCTCGACAGGCATCATCATCCATGTGGGCACAATGGGCGCCGCGATCAAGTACATGATCGAAAACAATTGGGAAGACAACCCGGGAATCAATCCCGGCGACATGTTCACGAACAACGACTGCTCCATCGGCAACGTGCATCCTTGCGATATTGCGACCATCGTGCCGATTTTCTGGAAAGAGGAGCTGGTCGGCTGGGTCGGCGGGGTGACCCACGTCATCGACACCGGCTCGGTCTCCCCGGGCTCCATGTCCACCGGACAGGCGACACGTTTTGGCGACGGCTACCAGGTGACTTGCCGCAAGACCGGCATCAACGATGTGCCGCTGCGTGACTGGCTGCACGAAAGCCAGCGCTCGACGCGCACCCCCAAGTACTGGATTCTCGATGAGCGCACCCGCATCGCCGGCTGCCACATGATCCGTGCACTGGTCGAGGAGGTCATCGAGGCCGAGAGTCTGGAGGCGTATCAGAAGTTCGCCTATGAATGCATCGAGGACGGCCGGCGCGGACTCTTGAACCGCATCAAGGCCATGACCATCCCCGGGGTCTACCGCAAGGTCGCCTTCACCGATGTCCCGTACGCCCATCCGGACGTGGTCACCTCATCGCCCTTTGCCAAGCTCGATACCATCATGCATGCGCCGGCGGAAATTACCATCCGGCCGGAGGGGACCTGGAAACTGGATTTCGAGGGGGCGAGCCGCTGGGGCTGGCATTCCTACAATGCGAACCAGGTGGCGTTCACCAGCGGCATCTGGGTCATGCTGACCCAGACCCTGGTGCCGACCGAGCGGATCAACGATGGCGCCTACTACGCTACCGAATTCCGCCTGCCCAAGGGGACCTGGATGAATCCCGACGACCGGCGCACCGGGCACGCTTACGCCTGGCATTTCCTGGTTGCCGGCTGGAGTGCCCTGTGGCGCGGCATGAGCCAGGCCTATTTCAGCCGCGGCTATCTGGAGGAAGTGAACGCCGGCAACGGCAACACCTCCAACTGGCTGCAGGGTGGCGGGATCAACCAGGACGGTGACGTTCACGCCGTCAACAGCTTCGAGCCTGCCGCGACCGGCACCGGCGCCTGCGCCATCAAGGACGGCCTGAACCACGCCGCTGCGATCTGGAACCCTGAAGGAGACATGGGCGACATCGAGATTTGGGAGATGGCGGAACCGCTCCTTTACATGGGCCGCAACGTGAAGACAAATTCCGGCGGCTACGGGAAGTACCGCGGCGGCTGCGGCTTCGAGACGCTCCGGATGGTCTGGAAAGCAAGCGACTGGACCATGTTCTTCATGGGGAACGGCTACATGAACAGCGACTGGGGCTTCATGGGCGGCTACCCTTCCGCCACGGGTTACCGCTTTGAAGCCCACGGCACCGACCTCAAGGAACGGATCGCCCAGGGGTTGGCGCTCCCGCTCGGCGCGGACCGCGTCCCCGCCGACTGCGACTACGAGAGCAAAATCAGCGAAACTGCCACGGTGAAGCGCGACCAGCAGGCGATGACCACCGAAAGCCTGTTCGAGAATTACGACCTGTACCTGAACTACGTGCGCGGCGGCCCCGGCTTCGGCGACGCGCTCGACCGCGAAGCGATATCCGTCGAGAAGGACCTCAACACCCGGGCCGTGCTCCCCGAGTTCGCCGAAAAGGTCTACGGCGCCGTGATTTCCCTGGATGCCAAGGGACTCTGGCATGTCGACGCGGAAAAGACCAACACCCGCCGCGCCGAGATGCGCAAGGAGCGCATCGCCAGAAGCAAGCCTACGCGCGAGTGGATGAAGGGGGAGCGGGAAAAGATCCTCAAAAAGGATGCCTCCGTCCAGGTTCGCCACATGTTCGCAACCAGTTTCGGTCTCAGCGACAAGTTCCGCGATGATTTCAAGACGTTCTGGGACCTTCCCGCGGAATGGGAACTGCCGGAATCGGAATTGGGGGTGCCCACCCATGGCATGAAGAGCCGAATGGACCTGTCGCAACTGCCGGACGTGACGACCGTCGTGCTGGTCGAGGAATAGGCCGGGTCCCGCGGCACGAAACGATACTGAACTATCAAAGGAGAGATAACCATGGCTACCTACACACGTGAACAAGTCGGCAATATGGTCGAGGGCAAATTACCTTCGGAAGCGGTGCATCGCATGCTTTCGATGCCGAAGGACCCGGAGCGTTTCGAGATCTACCTGGATGTCCTGCAGGAGAAGGTACCCTGGAAGGACAAGATCATCCTCCCCCTGGGGCCCCATCTTTACATCGCGCAGTCACTTTCGGACAAGAAATGGGTCACCAAGTGCAGCTGCGGGCATGTGTTCGGCGATTACCGCGAAAACTGGAAGCTGAACGCCCTTCTCTACGTGCGCGACACCGAAGAGGCGATGAGCGAGGTCTATCCCAAGCTCATGGCGCCGGATACCAAGTGGCAGGTGTACCGTGAGTACTGCTGCCCGACCTGCGGCATCATGCAGGATATCGAGGCGCCGACGCCGTGGTATCCGGTGATTCACGACTTCGAACCCGATATCGATGCCTACTACAAAGAGTGGGTCCATCTCCCCTTGCCGGAAAGGGCCGACTAGTCTGATGGCGGCCGGGCGTCTTCGCCCGGCCGCTTATTCGAAGCCGTGCCTGGGAGCGCTGCAGACTCCGAGGACAGCATCTGGGAGCAAGGAGAGTGCGCATGAAAGTCCGGAATTCAATAGAGGCAGCCATTGATGGCATTCAAGATGGGGCGACCATCATGGTCGGCGGATTTGGACTCGTCGGCATCCCTGAGAAGCTGATCGAAGGGTTGCTCAAGAAAGGGACCAGGAATCTGACGATCATCTCCAATAACTGCGGCATTGATGACTATGCGCTGGGCACCCTTTTGGCGACCAGGCAGATACGGAAGATGGTCGCTTCATACGTGGGCGAAAACAGGGAGTTTGAACGGCAATTCCTGGCAGGGGAGCTGGAGTTGGAGTTTGTCCCGCAGGGGACACTCGCCGAGAAGATCCGGGCGGGAGGCGCGGGTATCCCGGCATTTTTCACGCCGGCCGGTGTGGGGACCGAGCTTACCAGGGACAAGGAAGTGCGCAGCTTTGGCGGCAAGGAGTACGTCCTCGAAAACGCGCTGCAGGCGGACTTCTCCTTCGTCAAGGCATGGAAGGGGGACAGGGCCGGCAACCTCGTATACAACAAGACCTCCTGCAACTTCAATCCGATGATGGCGGCAGCCGGCAAGGTGACCATCGCGGAGGTGGAGGAACTGCTGGAGGTGGGAGATCTTGACCCCAACTTCATCCACACTCCGGGGATTTACGTGCAGCGGGTCATCCAATGCTCCGGTTATGAGAAGCGCATCGAGCGGAGAACGGTTAGTGCCTCGGGAGGAAACGGACCATGTCTTTGACAAGAGAGCAGATTGCTCAACGCGCCGCACAGGAAATTGAAGTCGGCTTTTATGTGAACCTGGGTATCGGCATTCCTACGCTTGTGGCGAACTATATTCCCGGAGGCCAGCATGTGGTACTGCAGTCCGAAAACGGCCTGCTCGGGATCGGGCAGTATCCGACGGAAGCAGAAATAGATCCGGAACTTATCAACGCCGGGAAAGAGACGATAACGATGATCCCGGGTTCCAGCCTTTTCAGCAGTGCGGAGTCATTCGCCATGGTCCGCGGCGGCCACATAAATCTCTCCATACTGGGAGGCATGGAAGTGTCGGTGCGAGGGGATCTGGCCAACTGGGTGGTGCCGGGCAAGATGGTGAAAGGGCCCGGGGGCGCCATGGATCTGGTCCATGGGGCGCAACGGGTTGTGGTGATAATGGATCACTGCAGTAAGAACGGAGCTCCCAAGATAGTAAAAAACTGTTCCCTCCCGCTTACCGGCAAGGCGGTAGTAAACCGCATCATCACGGACATGGCTGTCATAGATGTCACCGAAAGCGGGTTGGAACTGAAGGAAGTCGCACCCGGATTGACGGTAGAAGGTGTGCTGCTGGCAACTGGGGCAGAATTGACAGTAGCTCCGGATTGGAAGTTTATCGAAGTGTAGAGCCGACCCCAGGGGGCGTCTCCCGGAGAGGGCAGGGCGGCCCATCCGGGAAGCCAGCTCCGGCCGCGCGTCTCTCGGGAAAAACATCATTCTTTATGACAAGAGAGGTAGCAAATGCGCAGCGTATCCGTCATAGGCATAGGCGAAACCAGGATAGGCAGATTCCCGGAAAGGTCATTGAGAGATTTGATTCTGGAGGCGGGTGGAAAGGCTATAGCGGACGCCGGGATAGGAAGAGATGGTGTCCAAGCTCTCTTCATGAGCAACTTTAACGCACAGTTCTTTACTGGCCAGGGGCACCTCGGGCCTCTGGCCTCCGAAGTCCTTGGCCTGGGGAGCATACCGGCGCTCCGTGTCGAAGGGGCTTGCGCCTCGGGAAGCCTTGCTTTCAGGCAGGCTTTGATCGCAGTGGCGTCAGGCATGTACGATGTTGTATTGGTCGGCGGCGTCGAGAAGATGACCCACCAGTCAACCGGGTCGGTAACCCAGGGGATTGGCGGCGCATCGGACATTGAACTTGAGGCCGGTCTGGGAGCAACATTTCCTTCCATCTTCGCCATGATCGCCAACAGGTATTTCCACGAGTACGGAAATGTCCGGGATGAGATGGCAATGTGTGCGGTGCAAAACCACGAGAACGCTCTCCTCAATCCTGATGCCCAGTTGCATAAAAAAATTACCGTGGAACAGGTCAAGAGCGGTTTGCCGATAGCAGATCCCTTGACGATATTCGATTGCTCTCTGGTTTCCGACGGAGCGGCATTTGTTGTGGTGGCTGCAACCGACGTGGCAAAAGAGGTTTCCCGGAAACCGATCATAGAGGTAATCGGCTCTGGACAGGCAGGCGACACCTTGACGTTAGCTTCCAAAAGAAGTCTGACGACATTTGACGTTACTGTGAATGCCGGCAAAAACGCGTATGCCATGGCAGGGATCAAGCCGGCGGATATAGATTTTGCTGAGGTGCACGACTGTTTCACCATCACGCAGATAATCAATACCGAGGATTTGGGGTTCTTTGGAAAAGGGAAGGGGGCGCTCGCGGTGCGGGAAGGAATGACCGCCGCAACAGGCAGAATACCTATCAATGTCAGTGGCGGGTTGAAGGCTAAGGGGCATCCGATTGGGGCAACAGGTCTGAGTCAAATTTTCGAAATAGTCACCCAACTGCGGGGGGAAGCCGGCGCCCGGCAGTTAAAGAAGGCGGACATCGGCTTGACTCACAACATAGGGGGCACTGCAGCCACCTGTGTTGTAAATATCTTCCGAAGGAGGTAGGGATATGAGCAGAGTTGGCACAGTATTCACCTATTCCGTCGTTTATAGCGGGACAGAGTTCTTTAAGGAAAAGACGCCATATGTGGTGGCCATAGTAGAAGAAAACAAGCGAAAAGCAATGGCCCGTATTGAAGGATATACCGAAAAGACTGTAATGAAAGTCGGCATGGAGGTAGAATTTCTAACTGAAGATGGGGATGGCAATTCCATCTACAGGTTCATATAGCGATGATCCCAGATATTGATGGCGTCGTATGACTGCCTTTAGAATGGAGCCGGCATGCTGAAAAAAATCAACCACATAGGTTTTGCAGTAAGCTCTCTGGATCAGGCGATGCCATTTTATCAGGACACCCTCGGCATGACCTTCAAGGGGGTTGAAGAGGTCGCAGGATACAAGGTGAAAGTCGCCTTTTTCCAGATTGGCGAGTCGAAGGTCGAACTCCTGGAGCCTACTTCCCAAGAGAGCTTCCTTGTTGAGTTTCTCGCGCAAAACGGGCAGGGGATCCATCATATAGCCTACGAGGTGGATGACCTTGAGGCGGCCATCAAAAAGCTCGAAGCTGAGGGAACGAGAATGATCGACAGAATCCCCCGTCAGGGAGCCCATGGCGCGAGGGTCGCCTTTATCCATCCTGAGAGCAGCCAGGGGATATTGACCGAGCTCTGTCAGGTCCGGCATCTGCCTTAATCTGTCAAATGACTATCAGGGTAACGCAAAATTTACAGACGCGCCCCTTCGGGTTTACCCCTTGGTTCGTTTCGTCATGCACCTTGAGAATTACCTTCCCCCTGCTTGCAGAAAAAAACCGGGAAAAATCTTGCAGCTGAGAACGTTTGCCGTGCTCAACTGGGCCATAGCCAGGGCAGTAGAAGGAGAATGGTGAACTCATCTTGCGCGAGACCGGGTTTCCTGTTAATGTAACACTGATTTATTTTGGGGAATGCCGTAGGAGGGGGAGTATCGGCTGTCGAGGAGGACGGCGGTGCCGGTGATGGCCGTGGCTTCTCGGTAACCTGCAGGTGCATTCCCCCTGCATTAAACGGGCAGATAAAGGAGGGACACCTTGAAAGAGACGGATCACAGGATCGTGGTAGTGTCGGATGAGAGGAGGCACTTTGTGCTGGCCCCCCTGATCGGCGTCTACCTCCTTTGCATGCTCATTACTCTCTCCCAACTTGGCGAGCCGTTTCCCTTTATGGGGAAACTATACTCAGGGGATGCCAGCGAATCCTTAATCTTTGCCGACAGCGTCATCTCTTTGTACCTCATTGTCGGAATCCTGAAGCGGCAACGACTCACCCTCTGGCTGCTCATCGCCTACAATTTAGTCGTCAGCTTCAATGGGATCGCCAACCTCTTTCTGCTCCCTGTTCAGCAGATCACCACAGTTTCGGGGATCATCGTCCCCGACTACCACTACCGCCTCAATGCTTTCTGGGTATTCGTTATGTTCCTGCTGCTGAACCTGTTCCTGTATCTCAACCGTCGCCACTTCGACAATAAATCCATTTACCTGTGGTAGCCGACCGGCCCCGACCGGTTCTTTCCAAACCTTCCATCGTCTCCGCGGCGATCTTGGCAACTCGCCACCAGCCAGCACCCCTATGCCATCATTCCCTCCTGCTTGGATTCCAGAGTACCGCCCGAGTTGATCTTCGACCGATCTTCGTCATCAGCGTGGCGGGAAACGTCGCCGACATCGTCCTCGGGAGATCGAGTACGCTACGGAACACCTCGGCTCCCCGCTCGTCATGGTACTCGGAGATGAGCGCTGCGGTGCGGTAACCGCTCCGGTCAAAGGAAAACCAGAAGGGAACCTCGGGGGGCCATCGTGAAGGCCATCGTCCCCCGCGGCCAAGAAGGCTAAGAACCATGTGCAAAGGGAAGAAGAACGAAGAGATCGTCAAATGTGCTGTCGATATCAACGCGAAGGCTGTAGCTGCTGACCTGACAAGCGCTCGAAGATGCTTGCCGAGCAGCAGAAGGAAGGGAAGAACAAGATCGTTGCTGCGAAGTATGAACTCGATGACGAGAAGGTCACTCTTTCGAAGTAGTAGTCTCTATAAAATCCAGCGGGGCGGGTAGTAAGCCGCCACGCAGCGACCTCCCTCCAGCCATTACTCTGCCCCTCAAAAACCGACCGTCGATCGTCAGCCCCGACAGTACTCGCTCGCTCCGAACGCGCACAAAGAAGAAGGGCCCTGCTGGTTGCATGGCCCTTCAGATTTTTCACAATTTGGATGGTTCCCCTCCTGGCCGCTTCGAGGGATGCGGCCAGGAGGGGGTGTTTATGCGGTAACCTCGTTAGCAGCGAGGATTTCCTTAGCTTCGGCCTTGTCCTTGATCCAGGCCTCGCCGACAGGAAGCTTAATGCCGCATTCGGCATACACGGTGACTGCCATCAGGTACAGCGCGGAGAAAGCGCAAATCAGCAGGTCATAAGCTGCAAAGGTCCCGGCAAGGGCACTGCCGGCAAGTTCTTTCAGGTCAAGACCGATAAAGCCAAGGAGCAGAGTAAGGAAGATGAAGGCCAGCGTCGCGTGGTGCTTCATCGAGGCGATGAAGAGGATGAAGGTGAAGATGGTCCAGGCTACCAGGAAGAATCCGAGATCGTTAGCGTTGAAGGCGAGAGTCGGGTAGGCTTTGACCAGATCCGGGCTCTTCCCGAATATCAGCATCAGGCAAAGGGAGATCCAGAAAGCTCCATAGCCGGTAAAGGCGCAAAAACCGAAGTTGTTGCCTGTTTTGAATTCCAACAGGCCGGCGATGAGCTGAGCGGTGCCACCGAAGCAGAGCCCGATCCAGAGGACGGGGGCGATACCGCACCATCCCAGGTTATGACATTGCAGCACCAATGTTGTCATTCCGAAACCAGCGAGTCCGATTACCGCAGGATTTCCTAGTTTTACGTCACTCATTTCTTCCTCCTATTTCACTTTGGTATGTTTAATTCAGCTCACTGGTTACTTGAAAGCAACTAGCATACCAATGTTCCACAGTTTCGTATTCGCAGAAATATCTCCATTTTTTTGCAGTGTTACCTCCAGTCACACAAAAGCTCCTCCCCCTGCCAGTTTTGCAGCATTGCGAAAATACACTTTGACGATTTACTCAATGGGAAGGTGGAAGAGACGATAATCCCGCTAGTTCAGCCTGTACGGGTCGACCTGTATACGTTTCGCAAAAATGCAAATCCAAAAACGGGGTTTTGCATATGTGAAAAAGCTGTCTGCGCCCCATGAGGAGGCTGCGTTAAGAGGCGTAGCGAAGCGCTTCCCTCAGAAATGGACGAGGCATGCCGCGAGCCCGAACCAGCGCGGGGGCTAGGGGGAGGGGAGGATTCGTTCAAAAGCATAAGATTATTAATACTAACCTCGTTATCCGACACCATCGAGGAGGCGTTGCGACAGTCGCGACATCTTATCGTCATCTGCCCTCCTCATGCTGCCGCCTCTCGATGGGTGAACGAAGAGATCCGGTAGTTCAAACGCCTAGGAAGGAAAGACCGCATCCTCTCTGTCATCGTAGATGGTGACCCCAATGCGACGCAAAAAAAGAGACCAATGTTTACCTGAGGTCCTGCGCCCGCCGTGCCCTGATTCTGACGGTGACTGGGTAGGATGCAAACGGCGGTTCCATCATGCGATGTAACCGCCGTTGCTTTCTTGTGAAAAGAGGGGAGGGGGCCTCATTCTTCTGGCTCCTTGCCTAGCCGATGATACCTTGCCAACGGCATCCGTTTCGATGCCGGTTTAAGATGAGTATCAAACAACAATCAGGGTGACGGCTGAAGACCAGGGGGCGGCTATGCTGCAGTTACAGTTTTTTTCGGCTGAATGGTCATTTCTAACCCCATGCCGTGAAGTATGGAGAGCAGGTTTGACAAGGCAGGATTCCCACGAGTTGAAAGCATACGGTACAGGCTTTCCCTTTTCACATGCGCCTTTTCGGCAACGGCGGCCATGCCTCCCTCTGCCTCTGCGATATTGCGGAGCGCCAAAAGCAATGCGTCTTTATCTCCCTCTTCGATGACCGCATTGAGATAGCCGGCGGCGTTTTCCGGGTCTTTAAGCCACTGGATATGCTCGGTGTGATAATCACCTGTTTTCCTTGCCATTGCTATTCCTCCTTTTGCCGTTTCCAATATGCCTTTGCAGTCACAATATCCTTTTGCTGTGTTGATTTGTCTCCACCTACGAGGAGCAGCACAACTGTCTTGCCGTTCATGGCGTAGTAGACTCGATAGCCGGGGCCATAGTCAATCTTTAGTTCACTAACCCCGCCGCCTACAGACTTGACCGTACCGAAATTGCCGAGCATCACACGATCAAGTCGGGCACGGATGCGGTATGCAGTTACCTTGTCACGGAGCGAGTACATCCATAGTGCAAACGGCGCATCTCCGTTGTCATCAAGGTAATATTCAAGTCGGTAAGGCGTTTCAGGCATGCTCAATTGTAGATTATATATTACAGTGAGTCAAGCGATGTAAAAACATACTAAAAGCGGCCGTAAGCACTTATACTTCAGCAAAGTAGAGACGCTGCGATGTCTGGAGTAGTAAACCAGGCTACAAATGAGCAACGCATTTTCAGATAGTTACAGCTTTTGGTTCCCCTGGCGTCCACTTTGTCTCACTGCGACTAAGACCTTCGCTACAAATCAATCTGACACAGGGGGTAACCTCACCGGTATACCCAGACCCAAATGCCTACTCTGCAGGACCACAAAAAAAGATATGTCCTCTGGTTCGGAGATGTTCGGCAAGTTGGGCCGGACCATTTACGCGTTCAACTGGGGCACACGACGACAGCGGTGCCATAGTGTTCGATACGCAGATGGCAGACGACCGGTGTCCTCGCATCTTCTCCTCGGATGGAGGGGTCTTCCGCAACACGACCACCACCAGCCCCCTTTGCCAAACCCCTACCTGGGAGCAGCCACAGGTGACGCCGAATGCCCTGTGGAATTTCGCCATGGGAGGCGTGCGGGTAGCCGGGAAAGAGACGGAGTATCTCTATCACGGCAACCAGGACAACGGCAGTTTCGGCACCACAAACGCAGGTGCGGCTTCGCCCTCCTGGAACAACGAGAGTTGCTGCGACGGTTTTGCCGCGGTAGGAGAAAGCGCGCGGGCGCTGACCACCATCTGCTGCTACAGCCCGGCACCGTCTACCCGTCTTTTCCGTAGCGGTCCGGGTCTCACGGCGCCGGTTACCGAGATCTCGCCCCCCCCCCCCCCG
>Ga0209125_1000216_pt1 | contig 90598 bp, 60 predicted proteins | sample BarGraIncub1131A_FD_184503 | JGI IMG/M metagenome (GOLD analysis project Ga0209125, IMG submission 184503) | Arctic peat soil microbial communities from Barrow, Alaska - Barrow Graham LP Incubations 11-31A (SPAdes) (version 2) | ecosystem: Environmental > Terrestrial > Soil > Wetlands > Peat...
CTTGGTTAGGCTTGAGCTGTGTGCCGGGAAACTGGCATGCACAGTTCTTAGAGGGCTGGGGACGGGAAACCGTCCCTGGCTACTCGGCGTTGATATTCGCACTTTCCTGCCAGCGTTTGGCCCGCGACTTGGGCCACGGTAACACGAATACTGGGTCCCCCTTATAATAATTGATCAAGACAACCCTTCCGGGTGGCACATAAAAAGAACCGGGAACCCATAACAGGGAACCCGGCTTTTTCTTTGTATTTCTCCCCACCGCTGACCCTATATTGACCCTATAAGGCCGGGTCAACAAAAAAGCATACAGCCAAAAACCGTAAGCCATTGTTTTTGTTGGTGCGCCCGGACGGATTCGAACCGCCGACACCCTGGTTCGAAGCAAGCATATAACAGCCTTTCATCTGCATACAACTACCCCCAAGTCATACCGCTATTTATCTGTTTTTACAAGCTTTTTTAATAGTTTAGCGACATCAAGATTTCATTACGTTTCAATTGTTTTCTTGACAACACAGACATTTTGAGTCACTTTTGAAGTCACTTTTAGGGCTATACACAAAAGAGGGGAGCCATGAAACTGACCGACAACACCATCAAAAATTTAAAACCCAGTGAAAAGAAATATTTTATACATGGAGATATGAGTAACGATCGGCACGGATTTGCTATATGCGTCTACCCGAGAAGCGAAAAATTCCCCGCCGGCACTAAAAGTTGGTTTTTTATTTATAAATTCGAAGGCAAACGTTGCTTTCTCCGTCTAGGCAAATATCCTACGGTAAGTCTTGCCGAAGCGCGAGTTAAATTTGACAACCATTGGGCCATATACATCAGTGGCAAAAACCCAGGACTTGTAAATAAAGAAACTGAGTTAGAGCGGATCAAAGCTCCAACTGTTAAATACCTCTGCGAAGAATACATGGAGAAACATGCTAAACGGTTTAAAAAATCTTGGAAAGAGGATGAAAGGATTCTTGCACGTGACGTTATTCCGGTACTAGGCAAACGCAAAGCTTCCGACATTATCAAACGTGACATCCTAATATTGCTTGAATCAATAATAGACAGAGGATCTCCGAGCATGGCTAATAACAGCTTTCAAGTGATCCGCAAAATGTTTAACTTTGCTACTGAGCGCGACATTTTGCAATTTTCCCCTTGTACCGGATTGAAATTACCGACACAAAAGAAATCACGAGAGAGGGTGCTATCAGAGGATGAGATCAAATCCTTTTGGAACAATATAGGGGCATGTGCAATGTCGGAGGAAATTCAGAACGCACTTAAATTGATACTTGTCACCGCGCAACGACCAGGGGAAGTCATAGGGATGCATACAAGCGAAATTGACGGGGATTGGTGGATTATACCAGCGGAAAGAGCAAAGAACGGCAAAGCACATCGTGTATACCTGACAGCCATTGCAAAACAGATTATTGGTAATGCTATTAGCCATGCTCGCATTTTACAAGAGATTCCCGCCGGGACTGTTTACTACGGTTTTATTTTTGCTTGCCCACACAAAAACAAAGGGAAATCAATCAATCGGCATGCATTATCTATAGCTGTAATGAGGAATCTTGCTTTTCCGTTACTAGATGATAAAGGCACACCTATTATTAACAAAGACGGTAAAAAGCAGACTTTCAACAATTTCGCTATTAATCATTTTACTCCTCACGACTTACGCCGAACTGCTGCGACTTTTATGGCCAAATCGGGCCAAATGAATGAAGTCATTGATGCTGTCTTAAATCATACAATGCAAGGCATCATAAAGGTGTACAACTTGTATTCCTATGAAAAAGAAAAACAATCGGCGCTTGAGCAGTGGTCTAAAACTATAAATGGCATAATCCAATAAGAGGAATCAATAATGAAATACGAAGTCTACGGACAATACGACGGTGAACATGCCTGTATTTCTCAAGAGCACATGGAGTATCTTGCTGAGAAAATTGTATCAGGAAAGGTTCTTACGGTATCAGACAGAATATTGTTATATACAGCCATTACTGGCGATCCTCATCCAGAGTCTCTATTTCAAAGTAAAAAGGGTCCCAAGAAGAAGATTACCACACTGAGGAAACTTGCCGAAGATTTCATATTGTTGAAGTCACAAAAAATGAGAAGCACCGAAATAATGAAAGTTCTCGGGGCAAAGTATGATCTGCAAGGAGGGAGCGCCGTACTACCAACAACATTTTATAAGGCCCTCAAAAAAGGCCGAATTGAGCTTATAAGTTTCGAAGAAAGACAACTTAACAGCCTTAAAATACGAGAAAGATATAAACAAATTTGTGCAATAAAAGGCTGATCGAAATACGTACATAGATTAGTTGAAACCCCGTGTGATATCTTGCAATACAACAACACGGGGTTTTTTGTGCCCGAAATTTCAGAGGCTAGAGGAGAGTAAAATGGAAAGAACAGGACAAGGGACAACTGACAGACTGATTAGACTAAAAGAGCTTATAACCATTGTAGGACTATCCTCAACTAGCATATGGCGCCGATGCAACGATGGTAAATTCCCTCGATCTGTACGCCTAGGCACTGGTTCTGCAGTTGGGTGGAGAAAATCGGAAGTGGATGCTTGGATGAATTCGCTTCAGAAAACATAACAATCCAGCCAGTCGCATTAAATCACAAAAAAGTCTGAGCTTATACTGGATACGGAAATGATAGCTAATAAAATAATTTATTCATATGATAAAGTCGAAATAATGACCAAAACTCCACGCTACAAACTGATTGGTAGCTTGGATATGGAGATGCTAGAGGGTGAGTGTACGAGTCTTAACATTATATATGTTTCAGAGGAAGCTGAAGCCTATGGTTGGAAATCAAAAATATGTTTCTCTGCACCATCAAATCTTTTCCTAGAGATACTAAATTCATATGACCTTGGACGGTATGTCATTGTTTACCTCGAAGTGGCTAAAGATGTAATAAAAAATACCAAGAATGAAGCCACATTAGAAAGCTACAGGCTAATAAAATCCATAAAGAAAAAGAATACAACAGCGCAATCAATCGCGGATTTCAGAGATTCGACAGACCCGACTAAATTGCAATCAGAAAAAGGATTGTTTTCGGATATGACAGGATACCTTGGTAGCGAATCATTGCAGATGGTTTTATATGCAAGAGACTCAAAAATTACTGGTGAACCTTGCATCCATAGCGAGTGGTGCATTAGAGGCGCACGAAACATAAAGAGGATTGCTGACATATACACCGTTAATGACATGATTAAATTAGATGTTAACGCAACTTACGAGTGGCTCTCCAGACGGTACATTACTGTAGAGGAAGTCAATATTGAAAAACTTGGGAAGTTTATCAAAAGCTGGGAGAGAAGGCGCAAATTCACACGAAGGCAAAATATAAGTATCGGAATTGCAGCTACAACATTTCTAAGCATCTATAGCATTACGAGCGCATCACAATTAGCAAATTTTTTTAAAATTGAAAAAACAAGGTTAAAATCAAAAAGAGGTCCTAAGACAGAATGGGAAGATAAAATGCTATCGGTACGATCAAATGGACACTTCAGTGACCCTATAATAATAGTGTAATTATACATTCGAGTCATTTAGCCTACTGTTATCATTAATGAATCCACTAATAATTGTTTTCGGAGGTCACAACGGTATAACTTCTTCGGATCATCAGCATCTAAAGGACTTATATTATTGTATTGTTTCAAGATATACATTCGTGCATTATATCGATTAAAGACAAAATGATTCATATAGGATCATTCGGCTTACTATCTCAGGAATATGTACAGTTACTTCCTGCAGGTCTTCATAATTATCCTATGGTTTTCAAACATCAACAGATCACTTAACAACGAGTAAACAGGAGATGACGTACATGGCATACAACAATAAAACATTTTCGGCCCCAGAGCAAGCTTTGTCGGATGTCTCCAAATTGTTATCTCGTCTCTGCAACAGCCGGAAGGCTGCAATGAAGCTTTCAGAGATAACCAGCTTAACTGGTCAGGTTGCAAGGTTGACGAGGGCTTTGGTTTTAGGGTCAGAGCAAGAGGATGGAAAGGATGATGGATACGGTGACAAGGATCATTTTGCCAGGATATCGGTCACGGGAAATAGATCGGGCGTAATCAGATGAAATGCTTGGCAGGGATGAATTTTTCATAGAAAGCTGCAAGACTCATTGTTGCTTGTCTCAAGTTTACGCGCTAAAGCCCCCTCCTTGCCCCTACAGACGACTTCCATCAACTGAAACATGCAATGAGACGTCTTGAGTTCGTTCGATGCGGAATTGACTGCTGTTGACAGCAACCAATAATGAATGTTTTCTGGACGTTATTATCGCTCAACAAATCATCAACCAGGGACCAACAATCCTGCCCTAGTCCTCCAATTAGCCGAAAACCTAGGAGGACGAGGGCTTTTAACTTACTGACCGCTAAAACGTATAGCGGAGGCCTGCGAGGAAGTTGCTGCTGTTGTATGAGACACTGACGCCGTCTTTTGTGAAGTCAGATCCTGCTCCCTGAAATCGGTAGGAAACATCAAAATATAGCTTTTTATCTAAACTATGCGAAACGCCAGCAGTAAACTGATACCCGAAAGCATTATCATCGGTCTTGTCTCCTGGCTCACTAAATTCACCGTGTAACAATCCAATACCTACTCCAACGAACGGCGTAAGGGCAGATTCGGTCTTGAAATCATAATAGCCATTGATCATATAGCTCATCACGGTTATATCAGAATCAACCAGTTTAACACTACCTCCTGGTCCAGAAAGTTTATCAATATCGGCTTTTTTGTAGCTGAACTCTCCTTCAAGACGAGGCCCATCGAAATTGTATCCGCCGCTAAGATTGAAACCAAACCCAGTATCGTAATTTGCAGTCGCTGTACCGGCGAGACCGGTGACCCTAACGTCACTGTCATGAATAATGCTCAGATCACCCGCTGCTCCAATGTACGGCCCCGCAGCCATTGCCGATGTAGCCGAAGCCGTAATCAACAGTCCTACCAACAAAAAACGAATCTTCATCTTTACACCCCTTGCGATTTGTTTATTTTTTGTAAAAAATACATCCAAAGGGTCTTACCACAATTCTGAATGTAAATAAAGCTCCATTTAAAAACTTCAACGTTTGCAGGCTCCGTGTGTTCTAGATATTTGATCTAACTTCTCCGGACTTTTGCATATGTCTAGGATTGTCTATTTGGGTGCAGACTATTATTGGGTGGCGAAGCAAAAAACTGAAATATCCTTTTAGCAAATCACTCTGCGGAAAGGTTGTGAGTAACAATTAGACTTTAACTCAAATTTATGCCTTCAATCTCTTCAGAATCTTGTAGATTGATTCACGGCTAACCTTCATATCCTTGGCGATCTGTGTTTTCTTTTCCCCTGCAGATACTCTTTTGTTAATTTCTTCAATCTGTTCATCTGTAATTTCTCTTTTGCGACCAACGCCCTTGTATAAACCTTTCTCTTTTCTTATCCCAATCCCTTCCATCTGCCTAGACTTGATGAGGGCTCTTTCAAACTCGGCAAACGATCCCATCAAGTTCAGCATCAACTGTGAGTAATGATCCGTGTTGCCGGAAAAAGTCAGTTTCTCTTTTACGAACTGAACCTCCACGCCTTTTGCCACCAGCTCAGTAACAATCTTTTTAAGGTCAATAAGATTCCTTGCCAGACGGTCCATGCTGTGCACAACAACCGTGTCACCTGTGAAAGCGGTCTTTATAAGTGCTACAAGCTCAGGGCGTACCATATCCTTGCCGCTAATTTTATCTTCAAACTCAAGATCAAGATTAATACCGTCAAGCTGTCTGGCTGTATTCTGCTCAAGACTTGAAACTCGTTTGTAACCTAGAATCCTACCCCTGCGCTCGCCCATAACATCCCCCCTTCCATCTCAAAGTATGTATTTACACTCTAAGACCTTTAAGGCTAGATGTCAACCTGTCATGATTTCCAACTGTTAATACACACAATAACTGTCAGTTAAGAGTGTGTACTAGCGGTATACCGTTAGTTGACATCTTCAAAATTGGATACCAATGCTAAACTCTTTCACAAATCATGCAGCAATAGAAATATAGGTATCAAAGATGGAAATGAATGATGTCGAGGACATCCCCCTCGATTTGCCTTGACGGGGAGTTAGGGGGGCAGAGTCACTGGTACTGAATACAATATATCCCAAGAATCTAGTAGCTCACAAAATCATTAGAGTTGACTAATGTTTCCGATATTCAAACTTAATGTTCACTTTAACATAATCCCCTAGGTGAAACGGCGTCCATTATCAATGGTAAAATTTCACACTATAAATTGCTTTTAAAGAGGAAGGGGTAAACTGATTTAATAAGATGCTACAGGGGTCGTTTAGGGGGGGGAGGAGGGAACGCTGGCACAGCGAAAAAGGATGAAGGAAGCGGAACAGGCTGTCTGGAAAATGTAACAGGGGGGGCGAACCGCCAACACCAAACTTAAAGTCCCCACCAGATCTCCCTGATGAGGACTTTATTGAGGCATTAAGGTCAACTAATTAGATTGCATTCAATCGAATTTCAGTACATCCATACCTCAGGAGCTCGTTAACTTTCCGCTACGCACTTTTCTCCATGATATGCCCCTCCCCAATTTAGGTCTTTCACAACATCTAAGATAACTGCAATTTTACATTTTTACTTTGCAATGTCAATCATTTTTCTGCGTCGTTATTATCAGCTAATGAGAGCCAGCAAACGTGGATTCCACTTATCAGACTGTTTGACATAGCTAAAGTCTACTTCGCTGTCACTACTCACACAAGCAATATTCGAGGGGTCAAGCATGATTGACTGTTCTAATTCAGATAAAGCCTCTTCAATTAATCTATCAAGTTCAGGCCCACTGCTTGTATCTTTAGCATCGAAAGCTTTTAAGACATGGTAGCAAGCAATATTATATAAGGCTGCAGCTTTGTTAGTTTTAGCTGTAGACTTTAGCTCTGCTGGGAGCTCAGGGTCATTCAGCGATTGCAAGTAGCCTCTTAATACTTCGATTGCGCGATTGTAATTTTTCACCTTTCTATGCAGGCGTGCAAGATAAATATTATAAGTCCGATTATATTTTGCAGTATCACTAAAAGTTTCCATAATTGATATCGCAGTATGTATGTCAGAAAAGGAGTTTACTTCCTTTATAGAGAGGGCGTCTTTAGCGAGAGCTAATGCATCCTGCAGTATTATGTTATTCTTAAGTTCCTGTCTTGTATGTTCGTCATTACTTTTCAATTTCTCAATTGTCATACTTTGCTCAGTGGATTTATTTTCTAGCGCCGTAATTTGTTTTTCTAACCTTGCACCAATCACAGGTAAAAGGCGATAGCTGACAGTCCCTGAGATGACGCAGAGGCTAATCAATTCCAATAAAGTATTAGTATCTAGCCCAAGCTTAACCTTGCCTACCCATCCACCGATAAGCACCACTCCGAAGGCTCCAGCGACCCCTATCAGCGACCTGCAGGCAAAATACCAAGTTTTACATTTTGAACAACCGTGCACGGGAAAAGACTTATGTACCGCCATTAGATTGTCAAAGAGCGCGGACACGCACCCACCAAAAGCACCAGCAATAGCGATAATTATTACATACTCGCCAAGATCGTAATTGAATTGCATTAATTTTTACCCCCCAAAAAACTATCCTTATACATTTACTATCGCATAAAAAAGTCAATAACAAGCTGCCCTGAGCAATAAAGGCAAAAAATAAGCAGGATTCTGCGCTGAGGGGCCGCAGATAAGGTCTCAGATATTGTGTTTAGTGTTCAGTTTTAAGGATTAATTTTTACGGCCTAAGCCTCAGCCCTGCAGATATACCACATTACACATCATGTATCAAGTGGGGATTACTTTCGTCGTCCATCTGGTGGGGTGTGTGGTCCTGTCCTTCCAAATAAAGGCTTAGAATTGAGGTCTGGGGCGTGAACGCCAGGATCGGCGTTGTTACTTATTAATGATAAGTGCATTCTCGCAAAATAATGGACAGCCGGAGTCATGTGGAAGATGCAGGCAGGGAGTCCAACCACAAAGCGACTCTAGGTCACTTTTCAAGTCACTTCCACTCTTAACACAACGCAGTGGTGTTAAGATTTTACTTACAACTAACTGTTTTTGTTGGTGCGCCCGGACGGATTCGAACCGCCGACACCCTGGTTCGAAGCCAGGTACTCTATCCAGCTGAGCTACGGGCGCATGCGAAACAAAGACTACAACATAATCGCACTTTTGAAAAGAGGTTTATCATGTGCCGTTTGCCAGAGAAAACGGTTGAACCGGGTAAGTAGATACTGATATAGTGGGCGGCCAGACTTTAAGGAACGGAGAGTACGATGTTTGAAGAGGAAAACCAGATGGGACTCTTTGAGACGGCCGGCGCCGCACCGGACAGGCAGGTCCGGGAACCCAAGCCGGCGACCGTCGCCAGCGGGAAGCCGACGCCCCCCTCCCCCGCGAAGCCGGCGCTCCCCGCCCCGACGAAGCCGGTGAGGAAAAAGGTCAAGCCTGCCGTCGTGGTGAGCGCACCGGCCGCGAAGAAGGTATCGGGGCTGGTGCCGGACGGCGACGTGCGGCTGACCGCAAACATCCGCCAGGATCTGCACCTGAAGCTGAAGATCGCCTCGGCTCATCGAAGGACCACCATAGGTGAGATCATAGAAGAGCTGATAGAGAAGCATCTCAAATGACTGTCGCGCTTCTTAGGTCATCAGACCGGATAGTGCTGACTACCTGATTTGGACTTTTGCGCTCGCCCCTTGATCGCATACTTGACGTCGATTGATCCATAGCCTTAAGAATCCCGGAGACCATAACGGATGAAGACAATAATGACGTGCCTGATGTTGTTTGCATTCGCCTCGCCGGTACACGCCGGGCACGGGACCATTGAGGAAACGGACGACTGTTACATCGTCGAATACAGCGGCGATGCGACTGATAAAACTGATAAAACTGACAAAACGGCTGATAAAACGACTGACAAAGCAGCTGATAAAACTGATAAACCGGCGGGAAAGCCGGAAGAAAAGCAGATCCCGCTCCCGGTTGCCACACCAGCTACAAAACCTGCCGTTCAGGAGCGCTCGGCGCAGGATGATGGGACGCCCGCTACACAGCGACCCGCGAGAATCCGCGATCAGAGCAGAAGGGAGCGTACCCAACGCGTGCCGCGAGCGTCACCTGAACAGGGAAGCGCCGAGTAGGGAGCGGGACCGGTTACCCGGTGCATGATCGGCCTGCCTCACCTTTTTCCGCGCTGCCACCTGCCACCTGCCACCTGCCGGCCAAGCGTTGCATGCAGGAGAAGCCTATTTCACTTAGGAGAATGGAACGTGATCAACGGCAAAAAGATAATTGTGGTCTTGCCCGCATACAATGCTTCAAAGACCCTGGAGATGACCTACCATGAGATCCCCTTCGAGTTTGTGGACGGCGTGATTCTGGTCGACGATGCGAGCCGTGACGATACCGCCGCCGTGGCGTCGCGTCTCGGCATTACAACGATCATCCACAAACAGAACCTGGGATACGGTGGAAACCAGAAGACCTGCTACCTGGCAGCGCTGGACATGGGGGCCGATATCGTCGTCATGCTCCACCCGGACTACCAGTACACGCCGAAACTCATTCCCGCCATGGCCTCCATGATCGCCTTCGACGAATTCGACGCGGTGCTTGCCTCCCGCATCCTGGGAACCGGCGCCCTCAAAGGAGGGATGCCGTTCTACAAGTACGTTGCCAACCGGTTCCTGACCCTGGTCGAAAACATACTCCTGGGCCAGAAGCTCTCGGAGTACCATACCGGCTACCGGGCCTTTTCCCGCGAACTGCTGGAGACGCTCCCTCTGGGGAAAAACTCGGACGACTTCGTCTTTGACAACCAGATGCTGGCGCAGATCACCTGGTTCGGCTACCGCATAGGGGAGTTGAGCTGCCCGACCAAGTATTTCGCGGACGCCTCCTCGATCAATTTCCGCCGCAGTATGATCTACGGGCTCGGGGTACTGAAGACGGCGCTTCTTTTCAGGTTGCAGAAGTGGGGCCTGGTCCGGATGCAGATGTTCCATGCCAAGGAGTAGCCGGGACAAGCCGCCATGACCGCCGGAAACCATTCACCATTCACCATTCACCATTCACCATTCACCATTCACGGTTCACGGTTCACGGTTCACGGTTTGCGCATTTTGTCTTTGCCAATCAGGCCCCGATCGGGGTACTCTCCGGCCAAGCAGATTTCCGGTCGTCCTTCTTCCCGCGCGCCGAGCGCTTACAGGTCCCCCTGATGCCATGAGAATCCTCTTCGTCTCCCTGTTCCTGCCCCAGGAAAAGGCCTACCACGCCGGCGGACGCTACGTCTTCGAGCTGCTGCGCCGCCTGTCGCTTCATCACGAGGTCCACCTCGCCACCAGGCTCGAGGAGGGAGAGTTCCCCTCCCTGCCCGAGCTCGCCCCATACTGCGCGCAGATCCACCCGTTCAGCTATCCGCAGGTCGCTAAAAGAAATCTCGCCGGGACGCTGCGCCTTCTTGCCAATTACCTTGCCTTCAGCCGCTTCGCGAACAAGCTGATCCGGGAGGGCACCTACGATCTGGTTCAGGTGGAGTGGGTGGAGACGGCGATCCTCATCCACCGGGGCGCCGCCCCGATGGTACTGGACGCCCACGACGTGATCACCAAGCCTGCCGAGCGCGCCTTTCTGCGCAGCCGGGGGGTACGGCGCCTGTTCCAGTTCGCAAAGTTCCTCCTGGTCCGCGCGGCCGAGAAACGGATCATGTCGCGCTTCGACCGGATCTTCACCCTTTCCGAGTTCGACCGGGGCTACCTGCTCGCCCTCTCCCCCACCCTGCCGGTGGCGACCATTCCCATTCCCGCCGGGCTCGACCTGAAGCCGACCAGCTACCCCCGGGTACGGCACCGGCTCCTGTTCCTCGCCTCCTACAGGTACCGGCCGGAAAACGTGGAGGCGGCGCTCTGGTTTCACCGGCTGGTGCTGCCGCTCGTGCGCCGAGAGTTCCCCGACGCCGAGTTCGTCATCGCCGGCTATGGCCCCCCCGGGCAACTGACGGAACTCGCCGAACGCGACAGCCATACGCGGGTGACCGGCTTTGTCGACGACACGGACGAACTGTACAAGAGTGCCGCGGTCTTCGTGGCGCCGATCCTCACCGGCGGCGGGATCATCGTCAAGGTGCTGGATGCGCTTGCCGCGGGGACGCCGGTCGTGACGACGAGCTACGGCAACGAGGGGATCGCAGCCTGCCCCGGCGAGGAGCTGCTGGTGGCCGACGACCCGCGCTCCTTCGCCGACGCCGTGATCACCCTGTTACAGGACGAGGCCAAGGCCAGGCGCATCTCCGTGAAGGGAGCCGCCTTCGTTGCCAGGCATTTCAGCCTGGAGGCGGTGCTGGATCGAATCGAAACGGCCTACGGGGAGCTCGCCGGGCGCAGCCAAAGGGGTTGAACGGATGGCGGGGTAATTTTAGCGGATGGGGAGCACGCGACAGCAATGCCGAATGCAAGACTCAAGGACTCATCTAAGAAACAACCAGGCGTAAGGCTCGCACACGGATTTGACGGATTGGACGGATAAAATCAGATTAACCCCGAAGCCTTTTGGCTTAGCCCTAAAGTCTTTGCCTGATCTGCCTTTATCCGTTCAATCCGTTCAATCCGTGTGCGAGGTTTTGATCTTTGTTTCTAAATCGTAACTATTCAGCAAATTCAAGGGAAAAGCAATTACAAACGATCAAAAGCCTCACCACAGAGGGCACAGAGGAACACAGAGGAAATCTTAAACCAAAGGCTAAGGCCTTTTTGCTTCAAACATAACTCAGGTTTTGATTTTCCTCTGTGTACCTCTGTGTACCTCTGTGGTGAGGCTTTATGCTTTGGGTTGTTTGTGATTGGTCGACTGGTGCTGAATATTCACCATTCACCATTCACCATTCACCATTCACTGCTTCTGAGAGTCTTCGATCTGCTTCCTCAAAAGCGCCACCTCCTGAGCCAGGTTGTGGTTACTCTCGGAGAGCCGCGACAGGGTGACGGAGTGCCCGATGGTCACCATGAGGAGGAAGAGGACACCGACCAGGAACAAAAGCGATGGTGGGTAGAAGATGCCGATGGAGAGGGCCGCCACCTCGAGGACGCGGCGCGAGACGGTCAGGAGGATGATGAACAGGGAGGTGGAGAGCCAGAGCAGGGCGTATTTTTCCCGCAGTCGCCGCTCCCGTACCAGCCAGATGACGAATGCGAAGATGCCGCTGGAGAGCGCGAGCGAAATAATTTTGGCCCAATCCATCTGCTAGGATTCCCCGGGGAGCATGCTGCCCCGCATGGCATCGACGACCAGCGCCAGGGTGACCTTCAGCATGTAGTAGGCGGATTTCCTTCTGGTGATGGAGGAGTTACCCGAGAGCCTGCCGCGCATGAGGACCGGGACCTCCACGATGCGCAGGCCGCTCCTGGCCGCGGTGATGATCGATTCCACCTCGGGGTAGTCGTCGGTGTAGAAGCGGGAGAAGAGCTCGATGGTCCTCTTCCCGTAGCAGCGGAAACCCGAGGTCGGGTCCTCGATGGTCTTACCAGAGAGAAACCTGATCAGGCAGTGGAAGACCCGGCTTCCCAGCCAGCGGGTGAACCCCATCTTGTAGCCGCCCGGCAGCGTGCGGGAGCCGATCACCAGGTCCGCCTCGCCCCTTTTCACGAGATCGATGATCTTGAAGATCTGGTCGGCCCGGTGCTGGCCGTCGCCGTCGAACTGGATGGCGAGGTCGTAGCCGCGCTCGCGGGCGAACTTGAGCCCGGTCTGGACGGTGCCGCCGATGCCGAGGTTGAAGGGGTGGGAGATGACATGGGCGCCGAGACTTTTGGCGACGGCGGCCGTTTCGTCCGTCGAGCCGTCGTTCACCACCAGCAGGTCGCCGCCAAAACACCGGAGGTCCTCGAGCACCGCGTGAATGTTCTCAGCCTCGTTATACGCTGGGATTATGGCCAGAATCTTCATGTTCCCTCACTGCCTGGCAAGTCATATGGCGGCAGAACCTGCCTGAAAACCGTCTCAACCGGCATACATTCAAGAAGCGCACCAAGTCGTCGGCATCGGGCGGCGCACAAAAGCATTGCAATAGGGTCGCATATTATATTAAATATCGTGGCGGGCGCAATCAAAATTGGAACGGCAAAAGCCTTTACCCAAAAAAACGCTAAATAACGGCGCGCGAACTCCGCGAAGTGCAAATGGACCATTGGCCACGGAGAACATCTGGGAACTTCCGAGAAATGCGTTTGAGCTGTAAAAATCCAGTCCGGTGTTTGCTGTCCGACAGGTATTGCGGGGACCCTGCCCCTGGCTTTTCTCAGATTTCCTCAGATTTTCACCGCGGCAAGTGGGTTTAACTTCGATTTTTCCAGGTTTTTCCACAGGGATTTTTCATGCGCGTTTCGATCATCATCGTCAACTGGAACGGTCTCAAGCATCTCCCTGAATGCCTGGCAAGCCTCCAGAGTCAGAGCTTCCGGGAGTTCGAGACGATCCTGGTGGATAACGGCTCGACCGACGGCTCCCTGGAGTACCTGCGCCGCCGCCACCCCGAGGTGAAGCTGGTCCCGCTTCCGGAGAACATCGGCTTTGCCGCCGGCAACAACGCCGGGCTCGCCCTTGCTTCGGGCGGGTACCTCGTCACCCTCAACAACGACACCAAAGCCGAGCCGGGGTGGCTTTCCGAACTGGTCGCGGTAGCCGACGCGCACCCGGGCGCGGGGATGGTGGCAAGCCGGATCTGCGCCTACTTTGATCCGGGCCGGATCGACTCGATGGGGATCGCAGTCAGCCGCGACGGCATGTCCCGCGGCGCCTGCCGGGGAGTGCGTTTCCCGGAGCTCTCCCCCGGGGCCGTCGAGGAAGTGTTCTTCCCGTCCGCCTGCGTCGCCCTCTACCGCCGGGCGATGCTCGACGAGATCGGCTTCTTCGACGCAGACTTCTTCGCCTACTGCGAGGACACCGACCTCGGTTTGCGAGGGAGGCTCGCCGGCTGGGGGGCGCTCTTGGCCCGCGACGCGGTGGTCTATCACAAGTACTCCATGACCTCCGGCGCCTTCTCCCCCCTGAAGCTCTACCTCGTGGAGAGAAACCACTACTTCGTCGCGCTGAAAAACTTCCCGCTGCCGCTTCTCCTGCTGCTCCCTTTCTTCACGCTGGTGCGCTACCTCGCCCAGGTGGAAGCCGTACTTAGGGCCAAGGGTTCCGGGGGGGAGTTCCTGGAAAGCGGCACGAGGAGCGCCTGCGTCGGGGCGCTCCTGAAGGGGATGCGGGACGCGGTGGTCGCGCTGCCGGCGCTCCTCAGGAAGCGCGCGGCGGTGATGCAAAGGCGCAGGCTGAGTAACCGGGAGATGATGCGGCTTCTCAGGCGCTACCGGCTGAGTTTCAGGGAGCTTTTGGACAACGGAACCGGTGAAAGGTGAATCGAACCGGTGAAAGTTTCACCCTTCGCAGCTTTTATTCACCCTTCCCAGGTTTTTGCCCCTGCCACAGGTTTTTCCCGATCTTGATTTCATGTTCGTCTGCTCCAGAACAGCGTGTTTTTCATTGCATTTTATTCATTTTAGTATACCCTGCCTGCGGTATGCAGTAACGGGGAATCAGCTATAAGGCAGGCGGTATCATTCTCTGTCCCGGAAGGTAGCCGACATGGACATCCTCATAGTAGAAGACACCAGGACAATCCGCAGCAAGCTTGTCGCGCTCCTGGACGGGCAACACGACTACAACGTGGTTGCCGCCGTGGCAAGCGCCGAAGAGGCCCAGGCCTGCCTGTCCGTCAACACCGTCCAGTTGGTGATCCTCGACCTCGGTCTCCCGGGGATTTCGGACGGCGCGGCGGTCACGGCGATAAAAGCCGTCCGTCCCGATGTGAACATATTGGTATATACGGCATCGGCGGATGACAACAAGATCTATTCAGCCCTGAAGGCCGGCGCCATCGGTTACCTGCTAAAAAGCGCCCAACCCCTGCAGATCATCGCAGCCATAGAAGAGATCAAGGCCGGTGGCGCCCCCATGTCCCCGACCATTGCCCTGAAGGTGCTCCAGGAATTTCTACGGCAACCAGACCGTGAGGAATCGAAGAAAAAGCTCTCTCCCCTGTCAAACCGGGAAACGCAGATCCTGACCCTGCTCTACCGGGGTGATAACCTCAATCAGATGGCCGACGAACTCTGCATCAGCCTGCACACCGTCAGGGTCCACATCAAGAAGATCTACTCGAAGCTCATGGTCAATTCCCGCTCCCACGCCATCTACCAAGGCCTGCAAAAAGACCTGATACAACGCTGATCCCGCAGCTCCCGCCTAAAATCGCCCTCAAAACCCGCTCAACAGTCATACGCCGCCAACGACAATGTCAACACTGTCGGGAGCTCTTTATTCCTTTGACAGTGGCGCAAATTTCTCCCAGTGATATGGCATTGCCAGCTGATACAGCCATCCCCCCGGGAGTGTCACGATCCCCCAAAATACCTTTTATTCGGTATTGTTTATTAACAATTCCCATGAGATTATCCTTAGCCTGTCATTGGGACAACTTTCACATCTCACAGAGATATGGCATTCTGTCAGTGGGACTCAGATGTGACATCGTCTGTCGTGGCAATAACGTCGCCAACAGGGTGAGAAGATAGCATGTCAACTCCAAAACCGGAGGAAATGGGGCGGGATCTGCTGCTTTGGTACAGCGCCCGGTGCAGCGGGGTCAGGTTCCGGGGTCTGCCTTGCCCCGCCTCACAACAGCGCGGCGATGATCTCGTTTCGGGAGCCGGCGGCCATTTTCCGCATGATGTTCTTGAGGTGGTCCTTGACGGTGAATTCCGAGATGAATATGGCCGCGGATATTTCCTTGTTGGAGAGCCCCTGGGATATCAGCCGCACGATCTCCGCCTCCCTTTTGGAAAGGAGGAACTTCCGCCGCGCCTCTTCGAAGTCGATGCGGCGGTTCCTGATGATCTTCTCCATCAGCACCATGACATGGCTCGGGTCGACCCCGTCGCCATGGTGGCCCAGGGCAAGCGCCCGCAACGAGTAATGCACCTGCATCCCGTCAGCGTCAGCGTCAGCGCCAGGTTGCCGGATGACGCCGGAGGCCGTTGTCAAGCCATGGGGGCCGGCCCGAAGCTGGCGGCACAGGTCGTAGACCTCCCCGGGCACCTGCTGCTCCCCGTCGGCTTCCTGCAGGACGCAGAGCATCTCCAGGGCCTCACTGTTCGAGTACAGCAGCCGGTCCTCCAGATCGAGGATCAGCACCCCGGGCGCCGAGCGTTTGGCGGCTATTTTTTTCAGATTCTCCATAGCGGGCGATACTATACAGGTTCCTGAACTATGTCAAAAAAAATTAACTTAACCTAAAAAACCCCTCTTACGAGGGATTGTTATTACCTGCCGGTGCAGGTATTGTTGCCAGCATGAAAAATCTATCTGAGAGAAGATCAAACGGAAGGCAGACGCTCAGACAGGCTGTCAGTTTCGAGCTGAGCTTGGTTGAATCCGGCAGGTTAGATAACATCGTGGAACAGGGGATGGGAGTTGATCTGAGCCCCGGTGGGATGGGCATGATCACTCAATATCCTCTAAAATGCGGCGAGGTAGTGAAACTGCTCTTCCCTGTGACAGAGGATGAAACCAGGCTTCCTGTCTTTAGCGAGGTTATGTGGTCCACATCCTCTGCCGGAGAGTTCAGGGTTGGGTTCAGGTTCCTGGTATAGGGACCCGGGAAATCCGCTTCCGGGTAAACCGGTGCGGCCACACCTCTGACGCCGCTCTAGCTGCAGCGAGACACCCGGCAGTTGGATATTTTTTATTTAGTGTCTTACATACAATTATAGAAGGAGGGACATCGTGACCACAAGAACCTGGTTGAACCTCATCCCCCGGGCTTTTCCCCTGGGGCTTGCCGCCGGCCTCTGCTGCCTGGCCCCGGCGCTCGCGTCGGCAGCCTCCCAGTGGACCACATCCCAAGTCGACAATACCGCCAGCGTCGGGCAGTACGCCTCGCTGGCACTCGACACCAACAAGAAGATGCACATCAGCTACTTCGACTCGGCTGCCAAGCTCAAATACGCGACTGACAAATCCGGTTCCTGGGCCCGCACATCCGTTATTGCCAGCAGCGTTGTGGCAGCTGGGACCGCAATCGCCGTCGATGCCGCAACCAACAACCCGCAGATAAGTTATTACTATAACGCCGGCTCCTCCAACACTCGCGGCATCAGAGACGTCGCCTACACCGGATCGGCCTGGGGGACCGCCAGCAACCCCAACTCAGCAGGTTTCACTCCGAGCACGGCTATGGCCACGACTATCTTCAACCAAGGCGGATTTTCCTATCTCGCTTATGTGAGGGGTTCAACCCTCTACTACACAAAAAGCAGCACGGCACACGACTACACCGCCTGGGCCACCCCGACTCAAATTGATAGCACAACTAATGCGGGCGTCGGCAACTCGATCGTCGTCAATGCCGCGGGGAAGGCGTATGTCGTCGGCTATAATTCCACCTCCACCGATCTCTTATATTACACGAACGAGACGGGAAGTTGGGTCAAGACAACCCTGGCATCATCGGCCAGCATCGTCGGCAAGGGGTGTTCCCTCGCCATCGATGCCTCCGGCAACCTGCACCTGAGCTATCTGGAGACGACCGCCACCCCCACCTACAAGATCAGATACCTCAAAAAACTTGCCGGCGGGGCCTGGCAGAGCGCCGTGGACGTCGCGGATTCCGGTTCGCTGGGCGGGGCTCCCTCGATTGCCGTCGACAGTACCGGTGCCGCGCATATCAGCTTTTACTATTCCAACGCCACCGGCAGCGGCAAACTCCGCTATGCCACCAATCTTGGCGGCGCTACCTGGAACAGCGAGGATGTCGACACCTCCAGCGCCGACCTCGGCAGTTATTCCGGTATCGCGCTGGACAGCGACCAGACCGTCTACATCGCCTATTATGACGCCACCAATTCGGCACTCAAGGTGAGCACCAAGAAGCCGCTTCTCGCCACGGTCCCCGCTGCTTTCAGCAACGTGGACCGTGGATACCAGTCGTCACCCGATACCGCTATTACCATCACCAACAACTTGCTGACTAACCAGAGCATCGGGACGATCGTCACCGGGGGAGCGAACCCCACCGACTTTGTCATTGCAAGCGACTCCTGCTCCAACCTCCAACTGCTACCCCAGTCGAGTTGCACGGTTCAACTCCATTTTGCACCTCCGGTAAACGCACCACGCTCGACGGCTAGAATCGCCACGCTCGCCATACCGGCCACCACCCCCTATACCTTGACAGCTGCGACTTCCTTAAGCGGCACCACTTCGGACAAATACCTGGTGACTGGCAGCGCCGGTAACGGCGGGAGCATAAACCCCACCATGGTAGCCGTGGCACCCGGTGGCAACCAAATCTTCACCGTCACGCCGAGCTCAGGCTTTTCCGTTGGCAACGTGACAGCAAATACCGGCGTCAGCCAGTTTGTTCCAGACACCCTGACCTCTCCCTACACCCTGTCCAACATCTCTGCGGACGAGAACGTCCTCGCGGCATTTGTCTCCCCGATCAGGATACTGGATAACACCTACTTCTACGGATCGCTGCAGTCGGCATACGGAGCTGTCAATGACGGTTGGACCATCCAGAGCCAGGCAAGCATCCCTGCCGGTGACCTGCTGGTCGATCGGGACCTCTCGGTGAACCTTTCCGGAGGCTATGACAGCACCTTCGCAAGCCAGCCTAACCTGACGGCAGTGCAGGGCAATGTCACCATCAGTAACGGCACGCTTGCCGTCGACAACCTTTTGCTGCAGTAACAGTCTACAGATTAACCTTTGCTATTTAATTTACCTGATATCAATTAAAAGGAGGTCAACACAACATGGGCAAGAACAAGAAACCACCCACCCAGAGGAGTTGTACCACGGGCGTTTTAAGGCATTCCGCCGAAGCGGTCCTGCTGGCGTCGCTGATCGGGATCGTTCCGGGTTACGCCGCCGCGGCAGACCGGCTGCAGGTGAAAAACGGCTCCACGGTAGTTTTCAAGGTAACCGAGACCGGTGCCGTGACCGGCGCCTCATTCGCCGGCGACGGCAGCAACCTGACCGGCGTCGCGCACATCATGGGGGCCTGGCTCGGTTCGACGGCCTACCTGGCCGACGATGTGGTGTACTACAACGGAAGCTCCTACATCGCCCTGGCAGCGAGCCTCAACGTGGTCCCGACTTCCGATCCCCTCAAATGGGGGATCGCAGCAGCGCAGGGGGCGACTGGAGCGACCGGAGCGCAGGGAGCCACCGGGCTGCAGGGCCCCCAAGGTCTCAAAGGTGACCAAGGCATCCAGGGCGGTACCGGTGCAACCGGCGCAACCGGTTCTCAAGGCATCATCGGCCTCACCGGGGCAACCGGTTCGCAAGGTCTTAAAGGTGACAAGGGTGACCAAGGAATTCAGGGCATCCAAGGCGTTGCCGGTACAACCGGCGCAACCGGTGTGACCGGCCCGCAAGGCACCATTGGTCTCACCGGTGCTACAGGTTCGCAAGGCCCCATCGGTCTCACCGGTGCTACTGGTTCGCAGGGACCGCAAGGCGTTGCCGGTGCCAACGGTACCAATGGCGCCAACGGTGTTGACGGCGCAACGGGAGCAGCGGGAGCGATTGGTCCCAAAGGCATGATCTGGAAAGGCGATTTCGTTGCAGGCGTCTACGCCATCGACGAGGCAGTTCAGAAAGGCGGCAGCTCCTACATCGCAGTTGCGGCAACCACCGTCGATGACATCCCGGGCATCAGCGCCGCATGGCAGCTGTTTGCTTCTCAGGGGGTTGTGGGTGCAACAGGCGCAACAGGTGCGGATGGTCCCCAGGGTCCCATCGGCATGACTGGTCTCACCGGTGCCGCCGGCGCGCAGGGTATCCAAGGTCTCAAAGGCGACAAGGGTGACCAAGGTATTCAGGGCATCCAGGGCGTTGCAGGTGCCACCGGTGCAACCGGCCCGGAAGGCCCGATTGGTGCCACCGGTGCAACCGGTCCGCAGGGCACGATCGGTCTCACCGGTCTCACTGGTTCAACCGGTCCGCAGGGATCGCAGGGTGTTGCCGGAGCTGAGGGAGCACAGGGACCCGCAGGTCCCAAGGGAATGATCTGGAAAGGCGACTGGCTGGCCGGCGCCTACATCGCCGACGAGGGTGTCCAGTACAACGGCAGCGCCTACATCGCAGTCGCAGCGGCTGCCGTCAATGATGTTCCCGGAGCCAGCGCGGCTTGGCAGCTTGTTGCCACCAAAGGGAGTGACGGGGCAGTTGGAGCCGAAGGTCAGGCGGGGGCGACTGGAGCTCAAGGTCTCAAAGGTGACACTGGTGCCACCGGTCAGCAGGGTGTTGCAGGTGCAAAAGGCGACAAAGGTGATACCGGCGCAACCGGCCCCGAAGGCCCCCAGGGACTGCAGGGAATCGCAGGTTCGAAAGGCGACAAGGGCGATACCGGTGCTACCGGCGTGCAGGGTCCCATCGGTCTTACTGGTTCGCAGGGTGTAGCAGGTGTAAAAGGTGACACCGGCGCAACCGGCGCCGAAGGTCCCCAAGGTCTGCAGGGAATCGCAGGCTCGAAGGGCGACAAGGGTGATACCGGTGCCACCGGACCTCAGGGGTCTACCGGCCTCACCGGTCCGCAAGGGCCACAGGGTGTTGCCGGCGCCAACGGCGCCAACGGCAGCAACGGTGCTGACGGCGCGCAGGGTCCGGCAGGTCCCAAGGGAATGATCTGGAAGGCCGACTGGGTGGCGGGAGCCTACAACTCGGACGAGGCGGTCCAGTATAACGGCAACTCCTACATCGCGGTCGCGGCAGCGAGCGTCAACGACGTCCCGGGAGCCAGCGCAGCTTGGCAGATTTTCGCTTCCAAAGGAACTGACGGCACAGCAGGAACCGAAGGTCAGGCAGGTGCAGCAGGCGCGACAGGAGCTCAGGGACCCCAGGGTCTTAAAGGCGACAAGGGCGATAAAGGTGATCAGGGCATCCAAGGAATCCAGGGAATCCAGGGGGAAACTGGTGCAACCGGTGCAGTTGGTGCAACTGGTGCGGTTGGCCCGCAAGGCCCCGTTGGTCCGCAGGGACTGCAGGGTATTGCAGGACCCATCGGTCCGCAGGGTGTCGCCGGAGCTGACGGTACGCAGGGCCCCGCAGGTCCCAAGGGGATTATCTGGAAGGCCGACTGGGTGGCGGGAGCCTACAACGCGGACGAGGCGGTCCAGTACAACGGCAGCTCCTACATCGCAGTGGCGGCAGCGAGCGTCAACGACGTCCCGGGAGCCAGCGCAGCTTGGCAGGTCCTTGCCAGCAACGGCGCAACAGGCGCAACAGGCGCAACAGGTGCAATAGGACCTCAGGGTCCGGAAGGTCCCGTCGGCCCGGCCGGTCAAATAGGAGTTCCTGGCTTCCCCGGCATCCCCGGCATCCCTGGCACACCAGGTCTCATTGGTCCGATTGGCCCGCAGGGTCCGGAAGGCCCTCAAGGGCCGCAGGGCATAGCTGGCGTGAAAGGCGACAAGGGTGATACCGGTCTGCAGGGTCCCATCGGCCTCACCGGTTCGCAAGGTTCTATCGGTCTTAACGGTCCGCAGGGGCTGCAGGGTGTTGCCGGTGCTAACGGTGCCAACGGTGCTGACGGCGCCGTGGGAGCAACCGGTTCCAAGGGCATGATCTGGAAAGGGGCATGGGTTGCCGACGTTTACCATACGGACGACGCAGTTCAGTACGGTGGCAGCTCCTACATCGCAGTTGCCACAACCAAAGTCGATGACATCCCGGGTGCCAGCACCGCATGGGAGCTTCTTGCTTTGAAGGGCGTTGACGGCGCAGTCGGCTCACAGGGTCAGACGGGCGCAACCGGGGCAGAAGGTCCTATCGGCCTGACAGGTCCGCAGGGTGTTGCCGGGACCAACGGGACCAACGGGACCAACGGTGTTGACGGCGGCCAGGGGCCGGCAGGTCCCAAGGGGCTTAACTTGGCTGGCGTCTGGAGCGCCACGGCGGCTTACACTCCCACCGACGCAGTCAGCGTTAACGGCAGTACCTACGTTGCTCTGAAAGTCATAGAGGCCAACGAAGCAGGCAATGCTGACCCGGCTACCGACACCACCAACTGGCTGGTTCTGGCTGCAAAAGGCGATAAAGGCACTGATGGCACCAAAGGCGCCGACGGCTCCAACGGCACCAATGGCGTCGACGGCAAAAATGGCCTCGACGGGACCAATGGCGCCACCGGAGCAACCGGCCCTCAGGGCATTCAGGGCATCCAGGGTATTCAGGGTCTCAAAGGCGACAAAGGTGATACCGGTCCTCAAGGGCCTCCAGGGCCTCCAGGCTCTCCCGATACTCAAGCTCAGATTCTTGCCAAGATAGCGATACCGACCGACGGCGCCGTACTATCTATGCAGCAGGGTCCGGGGGAATTAAGCAGCACCACTAAGGTACTCATCAAAGACAATACTTTGAACGCCACCTACACACTCACCAGCAACGGCAACGAAACGCTGGTTAATCCGAACGGACAATCTCAGATAGCACAAAGAACATATTCTGCGGACCCTAATGCCCGACCGGTATTCGGAGCCACTCGCGGACGGGGGACATTCACTGCACCTTTGGCAGTGCAACTCAACGATAAACTGGGCACTTTCTCCTTCGGCGGCCATGACGGCAGCGCATCACAGACTGGAGCTCTCTTGGAAGTGTACGTTGACGGTGCAGTCAGTGCGGGTTCCGTCCCTTCGCGCATCTCCCTTGTCACCGGTAGCAGCGTATCCAACCGAGCCGAGCGGCTTGTGGTTAAAAGCGACGGGAGCATCGGCATTGGCACCAGCACTCCAGCCCAAAAACTCGATGTCGCCGGGGCTGTGAAGATAACTTCTTCGGGCACCAAGACTTGCAACGACACAACCCGCGGCACCATCTGGTTCACTAACGGAGGCAGTTCCGACGACACCATGGAAGTTTGTGCAAAGATTGGGGGCACGAACGTGTGGAAAAAGATTTGGTAGCACCGACTGTAGTTAAATGATAGTATGCTCGACTCGGGGGCGGCCGACTATGGCCGCCCCCACCAACCCGAGCCCTGCAAAAGTTCTGCAACGAGAACAAATGCTGACAAAAAAAAATTACATACCCGAACTTAATGGATTGCGTGGCATTGCAGTATTGGCAATGCTCATAGATCACATTCATATTGATTTCCAATTTAAACAATATTTCCAAGGGACTACACACCTTACCAGCGGTGTGGATATTTTTTTCGTCATGTCCGGCTTTTTAACAACTAGGATACTCTTATCGGATCAAGAGACTATTCGGGCTAAAATCAGTTTCTATGTACGAAGGTTTGCCCGGTTAATGCCAGCTTACCTGCTATTCCTGTCGTTGGTATCAGTTATCTGGGGCGTGGGACCCGAGTTACCATGGAGTCTGACCTACACCTTTAATTACGGACGTTTTTTCGGATATTTTTTGTCCGAGGCACGTCCCTTGGCTCACACTTGGTCATTATGCGTCGAAGAGCACTTTTATCTTGTCTGGCCCTGGATCCTTTGGACATTCAAAAAACAGTCCAAGTTGCTGTGCGTACTGGCAATCGCTTGCGGTCTCTTTTTCCCGTTTCTCACTGATAAACAAGCAGGGGAGCAGTATCTCCATTATATACGTGTATTCCAGCCGACCCATGCCCGGCTTATGTCTATCTCGATAGGATGCCTTATTGCGTTGTACGAAGAGAAGATCATGCTCGTTCCTAACATTATGCTGACCCTTGCAGTCTTGTTCGGGTCCTTTTCAATTATTCTCGGCTACCCGTCGGTATTGCACCCCATTGGAGTTAACATCAGTGATACGCCACTGGCAGTGTCACTGGTCCAGCAAAACTTCATAGCTGCCTCGATATTTTCAATGGCCCTTTGGTCTTCATTAGCTGAGTGTCGTTTCCTGAGTGTTTTGTTTACAGACCGCAGGCTTTGTCGCACAGGCAAGATCAGTTATGGGGTATATTTGTACCATTTCCCGATTTATTGGTTGTTTTCCATAAACGGTCCCAGCGCTGAACCGTCCCAATACAAACCCTGGCTAGCAATGGTTTGCGTTTTCATCATGTCGGCTATCAGTAATCGCTACTACGAAGAACCGATCAGGAAATGGGCGCGTAATATAATACCCAGACATCGGAAGGAAGTACTGCTGGGAGAAATAAACCAGACTAGAGTAGCTCTGTGAACACAATGAAGTAAAAATTGCAAGATGAAGACTCTGGTGCCTTTGTGAAAATTAACATAGAAAATAAGGATTGTTTCCGTAGGTAAAATAGCATATCATTGCCCCTGACGCGGCACCGCCACGCACTTGAAAGGGCAGTCAATGCAAACTATCACCATGTTCTTCGCGTTCATCGCCGAACTCTTCTCCCGGCGGGACGTCATCTATGAACTAACAAGACGGGACTTCAAAGCTGTTTACTTAGGTTCCTACCTGGGCATACTCTGGGCATTCGCCCTCCCCGTCGCCAACATCCTGATCTTCTGGTTCATCTTCCAAATCGGATTCAAATCCAAGCCGGTTGACAATGTTCCCTACGTCCTCTGGCTTGTCACCGGCATTGTCCCTTGGTTCTTCTTCAGCGACTGCGTCAATAATGGCGCCAACTCGATCCTGCAGAACAGCTTCATAGTCAAGAAGATGGCATTCAGCATTGGCATGCTCCCCATCATCAAGATCCTCTCGGCGCTTATCATCCACACCTTCTTCATTCTGCTCATATTTGCCATGTTCATTGTGTACGGGTTCACACCAGATATTTACTCACTGCAGGTGTTCTACTATCTTATTGCCATGGTCGTGCTCCTGATCGGCCTGTCCTGGATAACCTCCTCGGTGGTGATCTTCTTTCGCGATCTAAGCCCGCTCATCACCATCACTCTCCAGATCGGCTTTTACCTGACCCCGATTTTCTGGAATCTGAAAATTTTCCCGGAACAGTACCATATCCTTATGAAATTCAACCCGATCTTCTATATCGTCGAAGGATACCGAGACAGCTTCATCACCAAGGTCTGGTTCTGGGAACACTGGGGGATGACCATCTATTTCTGGATGGTGACGGCCTGTGTCCTTGCCTGTGGTGCTTTGGTCTTCCGAAGGCTCAGGCCGCACTTTGCCGACGTACTCTAAACCGACGCAACACAGGCAACTGAAAATATGCCGCAAAGGTACTTATGTCTGACGATGTAGCAATAAAAGTCGAAAACCTTACCAAGGTTTATAAACTCTACGACACCCCGTTCTTAAGGCTGAAAGAAGCGCTCAATCCATTCGGTACGAAGTACCACAAGGATTTTTATGCGCTGAACGATGTGAGCCTTGAGGTAAAGAAGGGAGACACTGTCGGGATTATAGGACAAAACGGTGCCGGGAAATCGACACTCCTGAAAATAATTACTGGAATCATCACCCCTACCACCGGGTCTGCGACTGTCCACGGGAAGATATCCGCCCTCCTGGAATTGGGCGCGGGATTTAACCCGCAGATCAGCGGGTTGGAAAACGTCTATTTCAACGGCACACTGATAGGCTTCAGCAAGGAGGAGATGGACGCGAAGCTTGACGATATCCTATCTTTTGCAGATATCGGAGACTTCATCCATCAGCCTGTGCGCACATATTCAAGTGGCATGTTCGTGAGACTTGCTTTTGCCGTGGCGGTGCATATCGAGCCAGAGATACTTATCGTCGACGAGGCACTGTCGGTAGGCGACGTCATGTTTCAAAGCAAATGCTTCGAGAAGATAAAGTCACTCATGGACGGCGGTGTAACGACTCTCTTTGTCACCCACAACATGAACACCGTCGCAACCCTCTGCAACCAGGCCTATATGATCGACGGTGGACGGATGCGTTGCGCGGGCTCTCCAAAGGAAGTGACACTCGCCTATTATCGTCTGCAGCGTGAGCGAGAGCACGAGCGCAAAGCTCTAGTCAAAGACGCAACGGTTGAGAAAAGTAAACCGGCACCTGCGGCAAAAAAGATATCAGCTCGGGCGCAGACTCAACCCGGTGAGGAGCGTTTTGGCCTTGGGACCGCCAAGATTGTCGATTTCCAGGTATTAAATGATGAAGGGATTGAAACGGATTCCCTTGAGACGGGGCGCAAGTTCAGCGTTAAGGTCGACATTGAGTTTAGCGGTGTGGTGAAAAATCCCGCCATCGGTGTCATGTTCAAGACACCCCAGGGCCAGGCGCTGCTAGGTATTCACAGCTATCATGGCAACCGGATCAACTATGGCTCGAAGAAAGCTGGCGACACACTCTGCTTGATTTTTGAATCTGAGATGTTAATCAACCCCGGCAAGTATCTTATGAACATAGGGATTGCCGATCACGAAACAGATCTTGAATACAACAACATAGACTCTCGACACAACGTGGCCTCCATCAATGTAATCGGCAAGACATTTAACTGGGGAATGATACACAACCCCGGAATCGTTATCGAGGCATAACTCTAATCGGGATACAGGTGCAGCACTGATGATTAAGCAGGAATACGAAAGGAACAGCAAGTTGTACGAGCTGCTTCTTAAACTTGACATACCCTTCATAAGCAAGTTCGTGCTTAACAAGATTTACGACACGGAGTTTTTCCTGGAGGGGGAAAAATTCAAGAAAGATTCCGCGAGCAAGGTGGCGGAGATCATCAATGAACATGTCGCATTTAATTCAGTTTTCGATGTCGGATGTGGCATGGGAATCTACTTAGAGGAGTTTCACCGGCTCGGCAAAGAAGCCTTCGGCTGCGATTTCAGCGTCGAAGGGTTAAGGATTACTCCTAAACAATTCACCGCATTTCAGGCGGACGCAACTAAACCGATAACACTGAATAGGAAATTCGATCTGCTCATTTGCTTTGAAGTAGCCGAACATATACATAAAAAGTATTCCAAGCAGCTTGTTACCAACTGTATTCGAAACAGCGATACAGTTCTTTTCACTGCGGCCCCAGTTGGTCAGGGTGGGGTTGGCCATATCAATGAACAACCGTACGAGTTCTGGATTGACCTATTCGTAGAGCAAGGTTTTGCATTGGACAATGGGCTAACAGAACAGATGCGGGCACAGATGAAGAAGGAAAATGTAGTCTTTTGGATTGCCAACAACCTCATGCTGTTCCATTCTGTCAATCCCACTTTTTCGGAGAGATGAAAAACCCACACATGAAGTATATGGTTCAACTCGACAGTGAGGGCATTTGCCGTGTTTGCTGTTATGTACCAGCATTTTTATTCCGACAAAATGCCTATCATGTTCAACAGAACGGTCAACGGCCTAACCAGTCAGCCAAAAGAAGAACCCGTCGTTACAGCTCCACCAAGAACCTCATCAACATGGCTAACCTCATTGCTGGTAAGCTTGATTTCAGGCTACCCATTTGAAACAGCGACGAGTCTTTTGACAACAAAGATGTATATTCCAAAGCACAGACCCTCGACAATTGATCCAGACTTTAATCGAGATACCTATGTCAATGCATACAGTTTCTGTCATAATGAGCGTTTACAACGGCGAGCGGTTTCTCCGAGAGGCTGTCGAAAGCATCCTCAATCAGACGTTCACCGACTTCGAATTCATAATCGTCAACGACGGTTCGACCGATGGTACCTTGGAAATACTCGAATCTTATCGGGATGAACGAATCATCTTGATCAATCAGGACAACATGGGGCTTACCAAGGCGCTTAACAACGGGTTCGCCCTCGCCAAGGGAAAGTATGTTGCGCGACAGGATGCGGACGACCTCTCGAAGCCTACAAGACTGGAGAAGCAGGTCGCCTTTATGGAGGACAATCAGGCAGTCGGCCTGTTGAGCACGAGGTTCGAATTCATCGATCAGGACGGACAGGTAACCGGGCCTTGCTACGTGGTTCTGGATAACAAACTGCTCCAGGCGCGTCTGATCGACATCAACCAGTTCTGCCACGGCGCTGCCATGATCAGAAAAGAAGCGCTGCTTGAGGTCGGAGCGTTCCGGGAGTTTTTCAAGTACGCCCAGGACCACGATCTGTGGCTGCGCATCGCCGAGAAATACGAACTGGCGAACCTTCCCGACTTCCTATTCCAATACAGAGACCTCGAGAGCGCGATCTCCTCCCGGAAGATACTGCTGCAGAGCCAGTTTGCCGAAGTAGCCATGGAAATGGCCAAGCAGCGCAGAAGGACGGGAATCGATGCAATTCAGCAGGGAATCGACCCGATCCTACCGCCGGCCCGGCAGTTGGCCAGAAGCCTGCAGAGAAAACTCACCGATTTTTATTCCCGAAAACCTTCGGAGATGCTGAACAGCCTGCAGGTAGCCGGCGAATCCAGTGAAGACCTGTTCTTTTTATTCAGGAACCTCTGCTCCGAAAAACTGCAGGCAGAAGCGGAACTCAGGAAAAAGAGCGGGGAGCTGGATTCGGAAAAGCAGTCAGTCCAAAAGTTGAACGAAAGAGTGCAGGCAAGCGACACCAGGCATACCAAAGAACTGCAGCAAAAAGACGGGCAGCTCTCGTTCCAGGTTGATCAGCTCCGCCACAAGGATGAGCAGTTTTCTTTCCAGGCCGAGCAGTTGCGCCGCAAGGACGAGCAGAGCTCTTTTCAACTGGAGCAACTGCGAGGAAAGGACGACCAGCTATCCTTTCAAGTTGAGCAGTTACGAGGCAAGGATGAGCAGATCTCTTCCCAACTGGAGCGGCTGCGACTCAATGATGAGCTGATCTCTTCACAGACGGAGCAACTGCACAGAAGGGACGAGCAGATATCCTTACGTGAGGAGCAGCTGCGTCGTAAAGATGCAGAGTTCATCGACCTGGCTGACAAACTGAGCCGTGCTAATAATGAAATCGAGGTCAGGGTCGGTGAGCTAAAGAACCTCACGGAGTCAAGCAGTGCAGAACATCAAAGGCTTGTTATGCTGCTGAACGAAAAAGATAGAAGGATTGAGGACTTGCTTAAAAGCATGAGTTGGAAAGTAACCTCTCCTCTAAGAGCTGCCTTCGGATTTTTAATAAAGAAATAATTACCATCTCATCGCAACATTAAAACAATTATACTTTTAATTCGGCAGAAAAAGCTTTATGTTAAGTTTTTTTCTTACATCATGTCAGGAGGAATAAATGTCACGGAAATCTTTGGTTCAGTTGGTATCGGTTTGTGTAGTTATGGCTTTTTCAGTATTGGGTTCCGGGTGCAAGAAAGAAGAAAAGGCGCCGGAAGCTGTCCCCGCCGCTGCTCCGCAGGCTGCGGCATCGACTCCTTCGAGCACCGCGTCAGCTTCGGCTAAGGAATTCACTTTTGAAGACGGTGTCGGCGGTTGGAAACCCGTCAGCAAAACGATCAAGATAGAAGTTGCTGCCGACAAGGTACATGGCGGTAAGGGAAGCCTGAAGATCTCCGGTTCGACCGGCGCCAGCAGCTGGAACTTTGCCGGTTCGCCCAAATTCGCCCTCGAGTCCGGCAAGAAATACCGTCTTTCCGGTTGGATGATGGTCGAAGCGACCAGCGATCCGAAAAACGCCCCCTTCCTGAAATGCGCAATCAATGAGGGGCCAAAATGGCTCTCCAATGCAAACACTAAAAGGTACAACCTGAGCAAGCTCAATGAGTGGCAGGAACTCTCGGCCGAGTTCACCGCACCTGCCGGACCGGGACTTGAAGGATACTTCGCTATCGAGAAAGGTACCAACAAGGTCGACATTAAGGCGACCATTTACGTCGACGACGTGAAACTCGAAGCACTCTAAAAAACCTTGGCTGTAGCTAAAGCTTGGTGAGTCACCCTTCCACGGGTGGCTCACCAAGCCTGAAAAGACAGTAAAGCCTCACTCGAAGGCATCGCGCGGGAAGGCATCATCGATTCGGAAGACCGGCGTATCCTCCATTTATAGCATCTCGCAGTTACGCTTCTTTCTCCCGTCTCTGCAGTGCAATACTACGGTAATCAAAGATGAAGATTTTAGTCCTGACGATGCAGTTTCCCCATTTTCCGGCACCCGGCGGCCAGACACGCCAGTTTTACCTTCTGAAGGAAGCCGCAAAAGAACATGAGATAACGCTTCTGACCTTGTCCCCTCCGCCGAGCGAGGCCGCTCTTTCGGAGCTCAAGGGGTTCGTAAAAGAAGTCATAGTTCTCAAAGGGAAATATCCGCACCCAACCGCTCCGAATTCCGCCGCCCTCCCCTTCTCATCTCTTTTCAGGGAACTGCTTGACAAGGAACCGTTCGAGATCCGTAAATGGAGAACTAGGCGGGAGATACCTGAATACCTGGCCCAAATAGACGAACAACAGTTCGACCTGATCCAGGTTGAGCATTCGGAACTTGCCCACTGGATCGAAGGCTTCTTTCCCAATACTCCCAAGATTCTCATCCTGCATAATGTCAATTATCTCATCTACAAACGATTCTTCGACATAACGTCCTGGGGTAAGGAAAAGGTATGGGCTCTGGCGCAGTGGCTCAACATGAAAAAATACGAAGCGTCCCTGGCAGGTAATTTCGACAAGTTCATCTCGATGTCCGATAACGACAGGAGGCTTTTCCTTGAGATCGCCCCCGTTGCGGATGTCGACGTAGTCCCGAACGGGGTAGACACTGATTACTTCTTCCCCGGCGAAGACGACAATGAGGAGAGCGCTCTCGTCTATACCGGGTATATGGGTTGGAAGCCGTCCATAGACGCGGTAGTCACCTTTTGCCGTGATATTTTTCCTGCACTCAGACGCACCTATCCGGATCTCAAATTCTATATTGTCGGCAAGGATCCCTCTGAAGAGGTGAAGGCTTTGGCGCAGGATGAGAATGTGATAGTCACCGGTTTCGTGGAAGATGTGCGCCCCTACGTGCGGAGATCCAAGTTAGTTGTGGTTCCCTTGAGAGTGGGCGGTGGAACCAGACTCAAAATTCTTGAAGCCATGTCGATGGGTAAGGCTGTCGTTTCGACCTCCGTCGGGGCGGAGGGACTCCGCGTCAATAACGGCGAAGATATCTTTCTGGCCGACAGTAACCAGACCATCATCGAGAAGTGCAAGATGGTTTTAGGGGATCAAGCGCTGCGGAGAACAATGGGAGAAAAAGCAAGGATAAATGCCGCATTGAATTATTCCTGGTCCCATATCGGCGTCTCTCTTCTGGACGCTTACCATCAGTTAGAATCGGGCAAAAACAAATGAAAGTGCACTTCCTCAATGTCCGCGCCACGCACCATTCGCCGCATTCCGGCTATGACAGGTTCATGGATTATATACCGCACACTCCTCTCCCCTCTTCACGCCAGTGGGATAGGATGCCTGAAGACGAGCGCAAACGCGCCTACGACCAGGCCAAGGCGCAGATAAGCTGGTACAATCCACCCGACCTGGAGATGGAGACCAACGTCAATGCGCTGAACCCCTGGTTTCAAAGGCACGTCTCCCACTTCCTGTATGGCGAGAATTCCATATTCCACATCAAGAAACTGCAGAACCCGCGGAAGAAGATTTTTGTTTCTTTCCACCAACCCCCTGAGGCGCATCAGCAGTACATCCGCACCAGGGAGCCACTCAAGGCAATCGACGGCATAGTTGTTGTTGGCACCAACCAGATTCCCTTCTTCGAGCAGTACGTAGACAGGGCGAAGATCCACTTCGTCCCCCACGGCGTCGACACCGACTTCTTCAGGCCCGACAACTCTGTACCAAAGGACCCGAACAAAATCCTGTTCGTAGGAAACTGGCTAAGAGATTTTGAGACCTTAGTCAAGACGGCGAAAATACTGGCTGAGAAAGCGCCCCACATATTAATCGATGTCGTCACTCTTGAACGCAACAAGTCGCTCTTCGACGGCTGCACAAATATCGCCTTTCATTCGGGAATCCCCGAAGATGACCTCCTCCGCAAATATCAGGAGGCTTCCCTTCTCCTCGTCCCTATGAAGGATTGCACTGCCAACAACTCGATCCTGGAAGGGATGGCCTGCGGGCTTCCCATCGTCACCACAGACATCGGCGGGATTAAGGACTATGTTGATTCGGAGTGCGCAATGCTTTGCGAGCCCGGTGATGCGGAGGGGATGGCTAAAGAGGTTTATGCACTTGTTCAGGCAGATGCCCAAAAGAAGCGCATGGGAGTGTTATCTCGGAAGAGGGCCATGCTTTTCCGTTGGAATGTTGTCTCCAAAGCCCTTCAGTGTGCATATGAGAAAAGTTTCGATGTCTAAATGAGATTAGACTTATTTTATTCTAGAGGTCGTCCGTCCTTCCTACACTGGCTTTATGGACTCATTTTACTGACCCATTTTGAGCAGTCAAGTAACTGTTGTTTTCTCATACGATGAAATCTATGGAGCAGATAATGTCTTGGCCACAGATAAATGACGAAGAGTATAATAAATCTATTCATTGCGCCCCAAGCACATATCTAGTATTACTCCTGATAATAGCAGCATTCACCAGAATTCCATTTGCGATACACGGCTTTGGTGAATCAGATTCTGCTCGAATTTTAATTACCGCTATTGACTCCGTAAAATATAATGTTTTGAGAGAATATCAAACAGATGTTGTACCTGGCTATACTGCGATAGTAACGTATCTATTAAGGATTTTTGGTAACGATTATAATGCTGTGATGCTCAGCATGAACTATTTGAACGTGTTTCTAGGAATCTGCATCGTTATACCTAGCTACTATTATATTTACAGCATAACAAAAAACGGTATTGTATCTTTTTACACCACCCTGATGTTTATCTTTGCTCCGGCCGTTTGGCAAGCATCCACATATGGCTTTCCATCACTCATCTCATTGTTTTTCCTTACAACTTCATTATGGTCTTTTGCTTCATTTTACGACACTGAATCCAAACGTAGATATATCTGGCTGGCAGTATCACTATGTTGCATATTCTTGCTTTTTATCATAAAAGCTGACATTTTATTGAATATTGGAGCGTTTCTGGGCACAGCGACGATTAAAGGAAATGGTCGAAAAAACGCATTATTTGCTTTGATTTTTATAGCCGCATCATGCTTAGGGTGTTTGTTGTTAAGAGGTCTATTGTTTGGCGTATCGGACTCTGCACAATCCGGATCAATCAACGGAGTTTTATCCTACATCACCCTATTCAAGCATGTGAAAGGGCAATCTTATTATACTACTCATTTTCAACCGATATTGTATGGAACTGGGATTGCAACTATAATAGTCTTCATTTTAAGTATCGTACCTAATTACATTCACAACAAAAAATATTTATTATTATGCGTTCTTTGGATTGGACCGCCAACAATATTTTGGTCACTTCTCTCTGAAAATACTGCTAGGCATAATATGGCCTCCGTGTTGCCAGAAGTATTGCTGGTAGTATTAGTTGTTTCTCTCATTGCAAGTAAAGTGTCAGCAAAAAAATATATTTTGAGCGGGTCGATATTGATGCTGATTGCAGCAAGTATTTTTACGACAAAGCCGTCTACGAATTTCATTTCACCCTCCGGCAATATCATCAAAAGCAGCAAGATGTACACCGACCAATCTGCTCGTTTTGCTACAAATATCGAAAATCTACTGATTTTACAGAAGTCTAAAATATGTTTTTTGGGCGGGTGGGAAAATCCGTTTGTGATTTATGAGATTTTGAAAAATTCTAAATCTTACAGGGTGGAGCGACTCAAAGAATGGGATCATTACCGCATTGACATGACCGCAAAGAACGGGAAAAACTACACCTGGATGATTATTTATCCAAGAGGTGCAACAAAAGAGGAAGGAATTCAAAATGCCCTCATACAGTATAAAGATTACAATCTTTCAGACTATCTAATTGTGACCTCAGCATCAGGTGCAGAGATACAAACAAAGCACCTTTAATTCGAACTGCGGCGATGTATTAAGGCCCTCGTTTCAAGACTGCCGTGAACGATATATAGCGATTGAGGAATTTCATGATGAGTTCAAATACAAAGCACGTCGTCATCGGCGGCGGGATTTCGGGTCTTTGCGCTGCCAGGACAATCAAGGAACTTGGGCAAGAACACCTGATGCTCGAACAATGCCCTTCACTCGGCGGACTCACTCGAACAGTCGAAGTGGGAGATTTCTGCTTTGACTATACCGGTCACTTTCTTCACCTCAGCCGCTACAAAACGCCTGCTGAAATTCCTTTCGGGGGGCTGAATGACAAGGATTGGAAGCAAATCAACCGACGGTCCTGCTGTTTCGTCGCCGGCAAAATGATCGAAGCGCCGATCCAGTACAACATAGGCCAGTTGCCTCCAGGCATGTTTGAAGAGTGTGTCAGATCCTATGAAGAGCGCCCGGACTTTAGCAATTCCGAATCCGCGACTTTCCGTGATTTCATTATCGGGGGTTTCGGCCAATACCTTGCCGACCTTTTCCTCATCCCCCAGAATGAGAAGACAATGGCCACACCTCTTGATCGACTCTCGAACAGGGCCGTAAAGCGTTTTTTCCCCGCACCGGTGAATGAACTTGTCCGTGCTGGCATGAGCAGAAATGTGCCGACCTCAGCCGAGTACAATTCTACCTTCTGGTACCCCCGTGTCGGTGGGATAGGACGATTGGTCGACGGACTGAGCGCCGGGTTGAACAACGTCCGTGTCTGCCAACCGGTAATTACACTGGATCTCGATAGAAGGAAAATACAGACAAAATCCGGTGAGATTTTTCACTGGAACACTCTTTTCTCAAGTATGCCATTGAATACACTTTGCCAGGTCACTAACGACCCAGAACTGCAGGCCTTAGGGAAAAGGTTAACACACAGCTCGACCATCAGCTTCAATATCGGCCTTAATACCCCTGTGAAGCCCGAATTCGAAGGTATTCACTGGATCTATGTACCCGATAGGGAGATTCCATTTTACAGGGTGGGATTCTACTCCAACATCAGCAGCGGGACTTGCACCCCCGGTACCAGCGCACTTTATGTCGAGGTAGGGATTTCGAGTGAAGACCTCCATGTCCCGAACATCGTCAGGGAACTTCAGCCAAAGGTAATCGCTGCACTGGAGGAACTTGGCTGGATTGACAGCCATGACATCACATGTCTCGTGACCCATGTGATCGAACATGCCTACGTCCACTTTACTGAAGAGCGGGACCGTCTGGTAGAAGAAATCACAGAGCGTCTGCACCATCGCGGAATTCACCCCATCGGCCGTTACGGTCTTTGGGACTATACAGGTATGGAAGATGCTATGGAATCGGCAATGGCAACGGTACGGGAGGTACTGTCATGACGTACGGCTTGGTGGTCCCGGTCCACAACGAGGGTCTCCATCTGGAAGAGTCGGTTACTTCGTTCTTGGGCAACCTTCCCCATGGCGTTTCCATTGACGAGTTCATTCTTGTTGAAAACGGCTCAAAGGACAACACACTCGACGTGTGCAATCGTCTTGCCCTTAATTTCCCAGACCAGATTCGTGTGCTGACGATTTCCCGGGGCAGCTACGGCGAAGCGATCAAACGTGGCATGCTTGAATGTCATTGCACCCACCTTTCCATCCTCGAATGCGATTTCCTTGATGCAGGGTTTGTCGCCGAATCTATGGATCTCTTTCGTACCGGAAATGTGCCGTTCATCGTAGCTTCAAAGCGTCATCCCGATTCGATCGATAGAAGACCATTTAAAAGACGAATTCTGACCGCCCTGTACAACTTTGTCTTTCTACGGCTCCTTCTGGGATATCCCGGCACCGACACCCATGGGCTGAAAAGCATCGAGACCAGCCTTGCCAAGCGATTGTGCGAGTTGGCCATCACAACGGACGAGGTTTTTCAGACCGAAATCGTGCTCATCACCTGGAAGCTGGGTATCAAAATTGAAGAGAGACCTATCACTATCATTGAAACGAGGCCTGCACCCGTATCCGTTCGCAAACGGCTGCCCAAGGTTTTAGACACGGTGGGGCAGCTGAAGCGTTCACTGGAAAGATTCCCTCTAAGTACCTGAGAGGGCAGATTTTGAGACTGTGTTCACTTGATACTGTGCTAGGGTTCCCAGTCAAATGGCATTTAGGCGCGGCTAATATCTGAGCCGATACAAGCGAGCTTGAAAATACATTGTTAAATAAATGCTAAAAGGCAAGTTAAACTACGAGGATTGACGTGAACATCTGCCTCATCTCACAGGAATACCCCCCCGACACCAACTGGGGTGGGATTGCCACCTACACGCAGGTGCTTGCGCGCCAGCTGGCAAGAATTGGCAATACAGTCCATGTTGTTACTCTTGCTGAAGGCGAGGAATACACGACTAAGGACGAGAGCGTTACAGTTCACCGGATTTCCCGCACCCCTAAAACTCCCTACGATCCTGCCGCTCTAGACGAACTTGGCGGGCTGAACCACGGCCTGCTCTATTTCAGCCAGCGTGTCCATGAAAAGGTCCAGGAGATACACGAGAAGAGCCCGATTGACATCATCGAGGCACCGGAGACCTGCGCCCAGGCACTCCTGACCTTCAAGCGGATGGAAGGGATTGTAAAGATCACCCGGTTGCACACTCCCTTCTTCTGGGTGCGCCATCTCAACAACATGCCCGAAACTCCTGATCACCTGGTCCGGGATCAACTGGAAAAGCTGCAGACGGAGTTATCGACCGCAGTGACCTCACCAACCCACGCAATGGCAGATGTTGTAAGGAACCAGTGGGAGATTGATAAGATCGAAGTCATTCCCAACTTCTTCAATCTCAAGGCCTACGCGCCCGACCTTTCCGTGTACGAGCAGCACCTGAAGGGGCTCGATTACATCCTCTTCTTCGGTCGACTTGAGTACCGTAAGGGTGTGCACGTCCTGGCCCAAGCACTTCCTGCGATTCTGGAGCGACACAGAGAGATAAAGGCCGTGTTCGTGGGCAGCGACTCGGATTACAACGCCATGTCCATGAAGGCGTATATCATGGATCAGCTCACGGGATATGAAGACAGGGTCGTATTCATAGGCAACATACCCCACGCAGCTCTTTATCCCATCATTGAAAGAGCAAAGTTCGTCCTACTACCGTCTCTGTGGGAGAACTTTCCGTATGCCTGCATCGAGGCCATGTCCTTGGGAAAAACCGTAGTCGCTTGCAATTCTGGCGGATTCCCCGAGATCATTGAAAACGGCAAGGAAGGACTACTCTGCCCGCCGGGCAACATAGCGGCCCTGACACAAACTATTTTTGATTGCCTGGAACGACACGACATTGCCGCACTCGGCAACAATGCCCAGGACAAGGTGCAGCTGTTTGATACGGAGAAGATAACCCTGGAAATGGTGGGCTTTTATAAATCCATCGTGCCGGAGCCCTCCCTGACTGAGTGTGCAGAACCTTTGAAAATTGGCTACATCCTTCGGCATTTCCCCCTTCCCTCGGAAACCTTCGTCATTAACGAGATCATCGCCCTGCAGACCATCGGGGCCAAAATCCACCCTGTATCCCTGTTCGCTCCGGAAAAATGTCAGGAAGCCCTGATGTCAAAGGTTGAAAACGAAACCTTCGACCTGTCGATAGTCAATCGTCAACAACTGGCCGAGACAAGTCTCTTCTATTCAAGAGCGAAACAGCTCGCAGCCAAGTATGAACTTTCAACCTGGTATGCCGAGCTTGCAGCCTGCGTGGCCGACTACGTCATCGATAATAAACTGAAGCTACTGCACGCCCATTTCGCAACGGAATCGGCTTTGACTGCGATGCTTGCTGCCGAGTTGACCGGAGTACCATTTTCCTTTACCGCACATGCGTATGACATTTTCATTTCAAACATCGGGGCGCCGGGAGAGACTCTCGATAACCGGCTGAAGCTCCTCGTACAACGCGCGGCTCGCGTAATCACTATCTCGGAGTTCAACAAGAGGCATATCCTCCAAAAAATTGGAGTGGAATTTTCCGACAAAATTGACGTCATACACTGCGGCATCAACACGGAACGCTTCACTCCCGTTGACCGGAGCCATTCCGATTCTTTCACGCTTCTCTGCGTGGGACGCTTTGTTGAAAAAAAAGGACACGAGTTCCTTTTGAAAGCGTTCGGGAAAGTCGCTAATAAACTCGTTGGGGCACGGCTTAAACTGATTGGCGAAGGCCCTCTGAAGCCTGGCATGATGGATCTTTGCAGGGAGCTTGACCTTGAGGGAAAAGTCGACTTCCTGGGGAACCTCCCATCAGAGTCAGTCTGGGAGGAGATGAAACTGGCGGATGTTTTTGCACTTCATTCGATCACAGCCGCCAATGGTGACATGGAAGGCATACCGGTTTCCCTTATGGAGGCTTCAGCAAGCGGCTTACCTGTTATCTCCTCATACCACTCCGGAATTCCCGAATTGGTTGTCGACGGTCTCACGGGATTGTTAACTAACGAGAAAGATGTCGATGCCCTTGCCAGGTGCATCACCGATGCGGCCGCTTATCCGAGAAAAAGGGCTGAATTGGGACTAAATGGCAGCAGACTTGTGGAGGAAAAATTCAAACAGTCCTCTGAAGCGGTAAAGCTATCCCAAGTTTTCGGACAAATGATTAGTTCTTCATATCCGTTGGTATCGATTATTGTTCCCGTCTACAACGGGCAGGATACACTTGAATTATGCCTCGATTCCATATCCAAACTCTGCTATCCCAAAGACCTGCTGGAAGTCATTCTCGTCGACAACGGTTCGACTGATTCAACTGTTGCCATCGCAAACAGGTATAACTTAACCGTTCTCCACGAGCCTTCAATAAAGAGTTCCTACGCTGCTCGCAATGTCGGGATCAAGGCGGCAAAAGGAGACCTGCTCGCATTCACCGATGCCGACTGCATTGTCACCCCAAACTGGCTCAAGCATCTCGTCTCTCACTGGAACGACACCAGCATCGGCTGCTTTGCCGGTGAGATTGAGGCATATCAGCCGGAAGATCTCATAGAGGTATTCTCCGACCGGCAGGGGATTTTGCGTCAAAGCGGAACACTGACTTGCGCGTACCTGCCCTACACACAGACGGCGAATTCCGCCTATCGGAAAACGGTGTTCACTCAGGTCGGACTGTTCATTTCAGAGATGACCTCAGGCGGCGATGCAGATATTGCCTGGAGAATGCAAAAACAGCTCGGGCTGGAAATTAAATTCATCCCGGAAGCTCTCGTCTACCACAAACACAGAACAAGCCTTCAGGGATTATTTACCCAATTCAAAAAATATGAACATGGTAAAGTGTCCTGGAGTAAACACATCCCGGATTACCAGTTGCCGACCGTAGAACAACGTAAAATGGAACTCGAAAACTGCATAGAACGTGTGAAGGCCAATATTGAGGCAGATGTAGACAAATTCGCTGATTGTGAAATTGATTTGGCGGGCGTACTTACTCCGTTTTTCAATCTCATTATAGCTCTCGGAACTTACAAGGCAAGGCTTGATGATGAAAACATACATTTGCCTCGTTCAATAATGCCACAGATTACTCAGACGAGTGAATCAGTTTCTAACGACCCAAAATGGATTTCGAGTGAACTAAAACTAGTTGGGTTTGAAAGACAGCTGCTTAGGAAAGATGCTCTTATAAAAGAATACGAACTACAGCTGGCCTCAAGCAACCGTAGGATTCAGGATCTGCTTGGATCTTTGAGCTGGAGAATAACCGCTCCACTTCGTAAAATTTTAGGTTTTTTCCTTATTCGCAAAGACAATTAGTCACCACTCTTTTTTTAGGCTATATATTGAAATCCGTCATATATTATCACGTTGCCAGATGACATCTTCATGAGACATGAAATGAAAACTTCCATAATAATTTGTACCTACAATAGATCTGAGTTGTTAAAAGATTCTGTTTTGGCGATCCAGAACCAGGACTATCCTTCGTCAAATTACGAGATTCTCGTTGTCGACAACAACTCCACTGACGACACACGTGCTGTCACCGAGTTACTGGCAGCATCTTCGCCGGTCCGCACCAGGTACATCTTTGAAAAAAACCAGGGTCTTTCCTTTGCAAGGAACGCGGGGATTCAAAATGCCTCCGGCGAAGTCCTCATTTTTGTCGACGATGACATAGCAGCAGAATCACAATGGCTGAACGAAATGGTCCGGGCCTTTGACAACCCTATCGTGGCAGCTGCAGGCGGCCCGATAAGGCCGATATGGCCGTTCGAGAAGCCGGAATGGCTAACGAGCAAGTGGCACGGCTTCCTTACCATCAACGAATTCGCTGGCGCCGCGAAAACAGGTGAGTTCAAAGGCCCATACGAATATCCCTGGGGCGCGAATATCGCCTTCCGCAAGGAAATATTCGAAACAGTCGGCATGTTCCCGACAGATCTCGGAAGGATCGGGAAATGCCTTCTTTCCAACGAGGAACTAGGACTTTGCAGGAAAATAGAGGCTGCGGGTCGTCGGATCAAGTTTGCCCCTGAGGCGGTCATTTTCCACAAGATCGCTCCGGAACGCATCAGCAAGCAGTGGTACTATCACCGCACCTACTGGCAGGGAAGGTCGAATGCCGTCATGAATGTGAATGACAATGCCGAGCTCTACCAGAGACTTACAAGTTATCTGGATTCACTGGTGAAATACGAACTCGACAGCACTTTTTCTGAATTCGACAGAAAATGCATGAACCGGGAAACCTTAGGGTACATCTACCAGTTGGCAGTATCGCAGCAAAATGGGAATATCGCCTCAGTTTTCCGTAGTTTGAAAATGCTTCGAATATCACTGAAGAGAATTATCAGAAAAGCTGCCACCCACATTTCTCCCCAGCCTACAATTAACGTAATTGATGGATTATTGGATTCACTTAAATCTGAAAACACCCAAATTCAGGACCGACTGGATGAAATGCATGCAGTGATAGCAGCAAAGGACGAATCGATCCGTCAGAAGGAGGAGCAAGTCGCTGAACTTTTAAGCTCAATGAGCTGGAAGGTGACTAAGCCTTTGAGATTCATTTATGGTAAAATGAAAAGATTAACTTCCCCCTTTTTATCTCTTTTCTAACATTACATATCCTTGAGGGCACATGGATCTTATAGATAAATTTTGCTGGCACCCATTCAATTTTGCGGAAATACACATTAATGGCTCAGTGTATGTTTGTTGTCCGCGCTACAACAATAATTTTTCAATTGGCAATATATTTACTGTAGAACGCGATCCTATCCAGGAGATATGGAACAGCAACAGTGCTCAAGATTTCCGAAGAGGTATTTTAGAGGGCACTTTCGCTTGCTGCAGTGGATCATTATGCCCAAAAATAACTGCTGGAACTCTCACAGATCGCCCTGCTAAGCTACCCAACTTCGTTTCGGAAATAATGGCCACTGGCCCGTCTTGGATCAAATTTTGTCATGATAACAGCTGCAATCTTACTTGTCATTCATGTCGAAATGAAATCATCAGATCAGAACAACAGCAGCTAGACAGAATAATTGGCAAACTGATACCATTTTTTAAAGACGCCGAAATTTTAGACCTTAGTGGCTCTGGAGATCCTTTTGCTAGCAAGCACTACAGAGAAATTATCACTTCGAGTCTTGGAATAACCAAGGCTAAGTTTGTCTTCAATACAAATGGGGTACTCTTTGATGGAAAAGCGTGGCAAGACCTTAAACTGCAAGATCGTGTCCGTAATGTGGCCGTCAGCATTGATGCTGCTACTGAAGAGACATACGGTATAGTGCGGAGAGGAGGGGATTTTGCGCGTCTTATAAGTAATTTAGAGTTTCTTATGAGTATGCGAAAGGTAAACCAAATTAGCTCCCTGACTATTAGTTTTGTGGTTCAAAGTAAGAATTTTCGGGAGATGCCAGCGTTTATAGAAATGGGCAAGAGATTGGGTGTTGACCGCATATACTTCTCTCTTATAAGGGATTGGGGCGTGATTGCCGACTTCAAAGAAGATCAGGTATGGAGTGAGCAACACCCGAGATTTAGTGAGTTCAGATCCGTTTTGAATCATGAGGCGTTTAAGGACGCTATTGTCAATTTGGGCGATGTCAGCACCATAAAACTTGTTTGATTCAAAAGGTTGCACTACTCATCCATGCCAACCCCCATTCGTAACTTAATTGGGACGTTCCCCTGTTGACCTTCGCAAAATCACCTCGTCTTGGGCTAGTGCACGAGACCCTTTGCTTCAAGAGGGCTGACTCCGAACTAGTTTCAGAGGTTTGTAACAAGCAACTTCAAGGAATTGGGACAGCCATGAAATATATTTTATTTTTCATATTACTAGTCTGGAGTTCATTTGTTTTTGCCCTGGAACCAGCCACGGTTCAGAATTCAAAACAAACTGTTGTCGAGGGAGTACTTTCGCAGGTTTCAAAGCTGCCAACTCCCGAGAGCAATGCTTATCCTGACTGTTATTTCACTGCCACCATCGACATCAACCACATCCTCTCTGGCCAAAGTATCCCCGCGAAAATAGTTCTGGTGATGCCCGGTTTCTTTTCAAGACAATATTCTTCCCAAGCGAAATATAAAGTCGGCGATAAAGTCCGTGTAACGGTTGTCCCCTTTGCTTCAATGCCTGACAAGGTAAGACAGACCCAACAGGCGGATGAAATTGAAGATGTCAATCTGGATTTTTATTTCTCCGAGGAAATTGCCCTTGTCCAGGAATTTAAAAATATCACGAATCCAGTTCCTTTCTTAGGCAAGAAACACAAAGGCGAGGAGTCTACCAACTTCCGACCAGTCGACCTAAAGGCAAAGGCCGCCCGGCAAGAGCAAATGCGGCATGAATTGGAGAATATAGACGGCTTGCTGGCCAAACACGGTGGGGACTGGGACAAATGGTATGAGTCTTTGAAAGATTTCAGGGCTCAATACAAAAAGCAATACGACGCAAAGGCGCAGCGTTGGGTGGAAAACAGTTTTTTCAGTGCAGGCTATTTAGATAGTGGCAAGATTTATAGCCCCGAGTTCATCAAATCGATCGTCGCTTTTAAAAATTACCTTGCCGAGCGTAATGTTGATTTGATCCTTGTTAGGGTCCCCAATAAAGGTGAGGTAGTTGACGATTTATTTGCACCTGTACCGCCAGACCAGATATCTAATCCCTTTTTGCTGCGGATGTATAAGGATTTGCTGGAGGCAGACGTTGAGATAATTACCGACATCATCCCCAGAGCCAAGAAGGCTCGGCTTAAATACCCGCTGATGTATTGGTTCCAGGATTTTGCTGAACCGCATCCAGCTGAAGGAATCGCATGGGTAGTGGCGGATGCGCTTGCTGAACGACTGAACCGTTATGAGAAAATTCGGAACTTCCCCAAAGTTAATTTTAGACTACTGCAAGTATCTACGGGCACTGACATATCCACCGACTCTCACATCTTTTATTGGCCTAGAGAGAATCCTAAATTCAGTCCCAAGGAGTATGTTCAATTCTCGGCGGTTTCCTTCAACGACGGAAAAATCCTCCGTCCAAAACAGGGGTCTGACTCTCCTATTCTAATAGTTGGGTCCTCATTTATTGAATATCCATCGTTGAGGCTGGGAGGAAATATTCCCTCTTACCTAGCTAATTTAACTGGAATCATTCCGGATATCCTTTATCGTAGCGGGTCAGGCTTGGGTATTCCACGCACAATTGCACGTGAGAATGATACCTTCTTAAAGAAACGGAGCGTGTGCTTGTTTCCACTCCAACCATGGGTTTTTTTCGACGCACTTTCCTCACCTCCGATTATCGACGTCACAAAGGCTAATAAAACCCTACTAACCTCACATACTGGAACTGACCTGCAAAAACAGATTCGATTTGTACTTGAAAAGTCTAAAGATGTTTTCAGCTATTCCTCCGAAGGAAGCTTGAATGTTCAAGCTTCAAACAAAGACACCCGTATAGGAGGTAGTTTTAGTTTCAGTTTGCCTGATAAAATATCGGACTTTCCTTTTTTCATGTTAGAAATTGAAAGTCGTATTGGAGATGCTGCTTATATTCAAGCAAGATACAATACTCAGTCGGATACCATCTACAAGAGTTATTCTCAATTGAATTCAAATGACACAATGATCTTCAAATCTGAAAATAATCATATCTTAGATTTTGAGATCCTCAACATCCACCCAACCATTCCAACAGTCATTAAAAGTATAATAGTTTACGGTTTGCAGCAAAATACTGTCAATAAGACTAAATAATTAGCAAGTTAATGTGCAATTAAGATCTAAGGATACTGCTATGAGATTTTTATTCCTTATCGCCAATATAATTTGGGCAACTTGCGCATTTGGAACAGAAGTAAAAGATCCAGTTCACGACGCAAACCGATCTGTTATTGAGGGAACACTGCTGCAGGTTTCAAAACTGCCTCTTCCTGAGGGAAATGATTATCCTGACTGTTACTATACTGCTATCATTGACATTGATCACATCGCATTCGGCCAAAGCATCCCTAAGAAAATAATACTGGTATTACCAGGTTTCTTTTCGAGAAAATATTCTGCCGAAGCAAAATATAAAGCCGGGGACAAAGTCCACGCAACGGTTGTTACCTTTGCTTCAATGCCTGATAAGGTAAGGCAGACCCAGCAGGCGGATGAAATTGAGGATGTGGATCTGGATTTCTATTTTCCCGCCAAAATTGACCTCGTCCAGGAATTTAAAAACATCTCGAATCCCGTTCCTTTCGCAGGAAAGAACCTAAAAGGCGCGGCGTCGACAGACTTTCAGCCAATTAATCTCAAAGCAAAAGCAGCCCGACAAAACCAAATATTGCATGACTTGGAGGAAATAGACAGTTTGCTTTCCAAACACGGTGGAGACTGGGACAAATGGTATGATTCTCTGAAAGATTTTAGGGCTCAATATAAAAAACAACTCGATGCAAAGGCCCAGCGATGGGTGGACGACAGTTTTTTCAGCGCAGGTCAAATCACATATGGCAAGGGTTACTGCCCTGAGTTTGTCAAGTCGGTCATCTCTTTTAAAAATTACCTTGCAGCGCGAAATGTTGATTTGATACTTGTCAGGATTCCGCAAAAAGGAGAGATAGTTGATGATTTGTTTGTACCAGTATCCGCGGACCTGATAGCTAACCCCTATTTGCTTCGCATGTACAGGGAATTGTTAGAGGCTGACGTTGAAATTATTACTGACATTATCCCCCGGCTTAAGGAATCTCGTCTTAAATACCCATTGATGTACTGGTATCAAAGCTTTGCGGAGGAACACCCCGCAGAAGGAACAGCATGGGTAGTGGCGGAAACACTTGCCAAACGGCTGAATCGCTATGAAACAATTCGCAACGCCCCTAAAGGTAATTTTGAACTACGCCAAGCATTATTGCCAACCTACAGTTTCCGTTGGCCAGAGGGTAATTCTAAATTCAATCCCTCAGAGAATGTTCAGTTCACTTCGGTTTCCGTCGGGAACAACGGTACTCTGGCATTAAAACAAGGCATTGAATCTCCTGTTTTGGTGGTCGGGTCCTCCTTTATTGGTTCCCCATCACTAGAGCAGTCAGGTAATATCCCCTCATACCTTGCCTATTTGACGGGTATTGTTCCGGATATTCTTTATCGCAACGGGTCTAACGCAACTATTCCACGCACCATTGCACGTGAAGGTGATACTTTTTTAAAAAACCGTAGCGTGTGCTTGTTTCCTCTTGTGCCGTGGGCTATCCACAGCGCCCTTGACTCACCGCCGATTATCGATCCAACAAAGTCCAAAAAAATACTATTAACTTCCTATTTCGGGGATATTTTGCAGACACATATACAATTTGTTACAGGAACACCTAAACACGTTTTTAGTTATTCCAAAGAAGGAAGCTTAACTGTTCAAGCTAGAGATAAAGAGTCACGTAACGGAGGCAATTTCAGTTTAGTACTGCCTAAAAAAATACTCGAATTCCCTTTTTTCATGCTTGAAATTGAAAGCCAGAATAGAGATATCGCTGTTATTAAAGTTAGTTATGGCACTCAGACTGACACCGTGCACAGGAGTTATTCACAAACAAATTCAGACGAGATTTTCGTTTTCAAATCAGGCACTAATATTGTTGCCGATTTCGATGTCAATAATATTAGTATGACTGTTCCTACAATCATCAAGAGTATAAAAATATATGGGCTACGAAATTAATGCTGAATCAACTCTTCTTTCGGGTGTCCGATTTTGCTTTCTTCATGATAGAAGTTAAAAGTCGAAACGGTGATGCCGCGTACTTTAAAGCAAAATACCATACCCAGACTGATACAATTTATAAGAGTTATTCACAATCAAACTCTAAAGATACATTAATATTCAAATCCACTTCAAATCACATAGTCGATTTCGATATCAGTAATATTCACATAACCATTCCAACCGAAGTTAAAAGTATAAGGACATACGGCCTACAACAATGAGATTGTAATGAGCCAAGAATATATTGTCGGTTTGATGAGGCACTCCAGCATGAAGGATAAATATCTGAAATTATTTTCCATAACCTTTATTTTAATGTGGACAACATACGCCTTCGGACTGGATGGAATAGATTCGATTGGCAAGTCAAACCGAACTGTTATCGAGGGAGAACTCTTACATGTGTCAAAACTGCCTTCTCCTGAAGGGAATGCCTATCCTGACTGTTATTACACCGCCACCGTTAGCATTGATCACATCATCAACGGCCAAAGCATTCCAAAAAAAATAATACTGGTGCTGCCTGGTTTCTTTTCTAGACAGTATGCTCCTGAATCAAAATATAAAATCGGGGATAAAGTCCGCACAACGGTCGTTCCGTTCGCTTCAATGCCGGATAAGGTAAAGCAGGCCCAGCAGGCAGATGAAATTGAGGATGTCGATCTTGATTTCTATTTCCCCGAGAAAATTGTTCTGATCCAAGAATTTCAGATTATCGCGAATCCGGTTCCTTATGCCGGTAAAAATCAAAAAGGCGAGGAGTCGACAAGTTTTCAGCCCATCGATCTCAAAGCAAAGGCTGCTCGGCAAAAGCAAATACAACAAGATTTGACGATAATAGACGGACTATTGGCAAAACACAGGGGAAACTGGGACATATGGTATAAATCGCTGAACGATTTCAGAATGAATTATAAGAAACAATATGACTCGAAGTCGCAAAAGTGGATTGGCGACAGTTTTTTCAGCGCTGGTTATTTTGACAATAGCGATACTTACAGCCCCGAGTTCGTGAAATCAGTTATTGCTTTCAAAGATTACCTGGCTGCACGAAACGTTGATTTGATACTAGTCAGGGTTCCCCATAAAGGTGAGATAGTTGATGACTTGTTTGCACCTGTACCAACTGATCAAATAACTAATCCTTATTTGTTGCGTATGTACAAAGAATTGCTTGAGGCAGATGTTGAGATAATAGCTGATATAATCCCAAGAGCCAAAGACAAAAGATTAAAATACCCCCTCATGTTTTGGTATCAGGATTTCTTTGAAATTCACCCCGCCGAAGGAGTTTCCTGGGTCATTGCTGAAGAGTTTGCAAAGCGTGTTAGCCGCTACAGTCGTATCACGTCGATGCCTAAACAAGTTTTCACTCTCAAGGAGAGATCAACGACTGAGGGATGGCTGAGCCTTAAGTGGCCCTCGGGAAACCCCAAATTCAACCAGACCGACTACGTCCTGTATTCCACGGTGGTTGATAATAAAGAAAGACCCGTTATTTTAACACAGGGCACGGACTCCCCCGTCTTGGTGCTTGGTTCTTCCTTTATTGCCAGTCCTTCGCTTTCAAAAGGTGGGACTATACCTCATTACTTTACCTACCTCACAGGTATTGTACCCGACCTTGTTCATAGAAACGCTGCGGACTTCATGATGCCACGCAGTGTCGCACGTGAAGGTGATGATTTTTTGCGGAATCGAAGCGTCTGTTTGTTTCCGTTTGTCCCGGGAGCCACTCACAAAGCGCTTGCCTCACTCCCAATTTTCGATCCGGATAAGTCTCTAAAAACGTTACTCACATCTTATTCTGGTCCAACAATGCACGAGACAATCCAACTTCTTTCAAAAACCTCTGAAGGAGTATTTTCATATTCACCGGACGGTACATTACAGATCCAGCCAGTAGATATCGATCGAGATAACTCCATAAGTTTATCCATAAAAGTTCCTCATACAATTTCTAAATTTTCATATTTTATCCTGGCCGTTGAATTCAAAAGCAGAGATCGCACTAGTATCAAAGCCAGATACTCAGGGCAATCAGATTCGATCAAGAGAAGTGATTCACAGCCCAACAGCGAAGAGGTATTTGCATTTGAAACTAAATCTGACAAGTTACTCACTATTGAGTTAGTCGCAGACAAATATCTAAAAACCCCTATCAGCATTAAATGTATTAAATTTTACGGCGTCGAACGTCCTAGCTACTATAAAGTAAAGAGTTCTGCTGAATAAAAAACCCAGGGGGGGTCAGACGCAATTCTAAGTGTTTATCTGTGGCAAAAAATGCTATAAACAGATCTACTTGCACCATTTCTAACTTGACTGAACCGGACTGGACAAGATTTCATGAAAACATCTAAAGACGCGTCCGCCGCTACACCGAGCATCTCGATAATCATCGTCACCTACAATCCGCGCCAGGACCTGCTGAACTGGGCGCTCGATTCTCTGGAAAAGCAGACGCTTGCCAAATCTTCTTTCGAAGTGATAGTTGTGGACAACAACTCCGCCCCGCCCCTCGATCCGACCAAACTCACAGTCGGACGCACCTTAAACTTGCAAATGGTGAGCGAACCGCGTCAGGGGATCATGTTCGCACGGTGGGCTGGGATCGCAGCTTCCCGGGCTGAGCTCTTGGTATTCGTCGACGATGATAACCACCTCGACCCGGACTACCTGGAACAGGGGCTCCGCATCGCGCAGCAACATCCTGGAATCGGGGCATTCGGCGGGATTTCCCGCGGCGTGTTCGAGTGCCCAGTCAGTCCCTGGCAGGAGAAGATCCTCCCCCATCTCGGGGTGCGCGATTACGGCCCTGCCCCAATCACCTCCGCCGAACCATCGTGGGGTAAGTGGGAACCGATCGGCGCTGGCATGACCGTCCGCCGGGACGTGGTGCGGAAATTCGTTGCGACTCTGGAGAGCTCCCCGCTGGCGCAGGGCTTGGGCCGTCAGGGCAAACTCCTTTTAAGCGGCGACGACACCCTGATAGCAAGGTCCGCCAACCAACTTGGATATGCCTGCTCATATCAGCCCGCGCTCAAGTTGTCACATCATATGAAGAAAGGCCGGATGACATTCAAGAATCTGTCTCGCACAGTCGAGGGACACGGCAGGTCGTTTGTACTGCTCAGGCAAATCGAGGGGCTTCCGGTGGTAAAACCCGATTTATTCAAGTGCTATGCGACCCTTGCTGCAAATTGGCTGTACCGGGTAAAAGCCGAAGGGCTCATCGTTGGGACGATCGAATGGTTCTGGGACTTGGGATACTACCGCCAGGCAAGAATGTAACAGCTTTTTCAGGATAAAGCGTGAAAATATCTATAGTCGTACCTAATTACAATTCAGGAGAAGTCCTCGAGCGGGCCATACTCTCTCTGATCGCCCAAAACTACCCCGACCTGCAGTTGATTCTCGCGGATTCGGATAGCAATGATATCTCACGGGAAATCATAGAAAAATATCGGGACCATTTCGACACACTGCTCATAGAGAAGGACGAGGGGCAGGCCGACGGAATCAACAAGGGGTTCACGAAAGCGACCGGGGACATCTACGGCTGGCTGTGCGCAGATGATGAACTGCTGCCGGGGGCATTACACCATGTTGCGGAAATGTTCGGCAATAACAAGAACGTCAATGTGGTCTTCGGCGCCTGCGAGCGGGTTTTTGCCGACGGCTCACGATTGACCACCCAACCGGATCCTGCAGTCTGGGAAAAAATAGGCGCCCAGAATGTCGTCGAACAGCCGAGCACCTTCTGGCGGGCATCCCTGCACCGAGAACTTGGGCAGCTGGATACTTCCTATTTCCTCAGCTTCGATTGGGATTACTGGTGCAGGATGAAACAAGCCAATGCCCGGATGATGGCCACGGACCGGGTGCTATCCCGCTATTTCTTCTCAGAGACCAATAAATCCAGTACCGCCGGAGAGCTTTTTACCCAGGAGGCCTTCAACCTGGTGCGGAGCTACGGCCCGCTTCAGGGGAGGATTGCCTATATCTTTCGTTTTCTCTACCGACATTTCGATTTAACAGGATGTTATGACAACCCGCCCACCAGTAGCTGGATACGGCGTAAATTTTTCATACTGGCCTTAGCTGTTTTTGCCGCGCTGGCCGGAAGACGGCGACTTTATCTGTATAACTGGCATTTTGCATCCTGCCAGCAGCGCAATTTGAAATGGTGGTAAGGACAGATTATGACGATCAGCGTTATCACCCCGGTCTATAACGGAGCGCGGTTCATCGAATCGTGCATTGCCAATGTCATCTCCCAACAGTGCACTCATGTCGAGCACATCATCGTCGATGGCGCATCAACCGATGCAACCGTCTCTGTCATCAGGGACTACGCAGAAAAGTATCCGCATATCCGCTGGGTCTCCGAACCGGACCGGGGACAGTCCGATGCCATGAACAAGGGGATTGCCCTGGCACGGGGAGAAATCATCGGCATCCTCAATGTCGACGATTTTTACGAGCCTGACGTATTAAACAGGGTATCGACACTTTTAGAAACGGCTTCCGAACCGAGCATGGTGGTCGGCAATTGCAATGTCTGGAATGACGAAGACGACCTGTTGTACCTCGCCAGACCCTCCAGGCTTAAACTACAGCAGTTGCTCGTCGGCCCCCGGATCAATCTCTACCCGGTTAATTCGTCCGAATATTTCTACCACAGATCGTTACATGACAGAATCGGGCTTTTTGACGTCGACGATCACTATGCCATGGATCTGGACTTTCTGCTCAGGGCAGTGCGGACTGCCCATGTCCACTATTTCGACGAAATATGGGGCAACTTCCGGCTGATCAAGGAGACTAAAACTCAGCTTGATCAACTTAGCAATCAGAACTGCACTCGTTACAGCGCTATTTTGGCCAAGCATAGGAAGCTGCTCTCCTGGCATCTGCAGAAGTTTTTTTGGCTCTACACCATTGGACAGGTCGCCCTTTTTCTTGCCCGCTATGGGAGAGAGCGACTAGCTACTATTCTGAAAGCAAAATAACCATGGCCATTGACTGTTCCGTCATCATCTGCACCTACAACCGCTGCTCGCTTCTGGAAAAGACACTCCGCTCGCTCATGGAGCAGTCTTTTCCAGCGGACCGGCTCGAGATTATCGTCGTGGACAACAACTCCACTGACGACACCGCTACGGTTGTGCGTGCCTGCGCCGTGGATTCCCCTGTGCAAATTTCCTACCTGCTCGAAATGAACCAGGGTCTGTCCCACGCCCGGAACCATGGATTGAGGGAAGCTCGGGGAGAGTTGGTCGCATTTATCGACGACGACGCCACCGCGGTGAAGACGTGGCTGGTGAAGCTTCTGGAGGGATTCGACGATCCCCGCACCGCCTGCGCCGGCGGCCGGGTCGTTCCGGCTTGGCAGGCTCCCCGTTCGGAATGGCCGAAGTGGCTTCATGAAAGGCTCGTCGGCTTCTTCAGCGTGGTCGAGTATCCCGACCGCAGGGAACTCCATTATCCGGGTTATCCGGCCGGGACGAACATCGCCTTCAGGAAGCAGGCCCTTGAGAATACCGGGATATTCAATCCGCGCTTGGGAAGAACGGGAAAATCACTGCTCTCTATGGAAGAGACCGACCTCTGTCTGCGGCTGGAACGGGCCGGACATCGCATCGTCTACCTCCCCGAGGCTGTGGTGCGCCACACTATCGCCCCAGAGCGGTTGACCAGGGACTGGGTCCGGGAGCGCGCCCGATGGCAGGGAATTTCCGCCGCCGTCATCGAACAGGAATTCTTCCCCCGCAGCTTCGTGGCCGCGAAGTCTCTAAAGTACCTCCTGTACATCGTTGTGGGGCTTTTGGGTGTGTCATTCGGCAGGATATCCGGCAACGAGCGCCTCAGGTTTTTCTGTTCCTGCCAGAACGCCCTTTGTTGGGCATACCTACAAAAGTCGTTGCAGGCCAGATTGCTCCGGTCCTCATCCCGATAGCCGAAGGCGCCATCGTTTAAAATCTGGGCTCTTCACTTCTTTTTAAACTAAGAATTAAAATCTTAGCAACGACAAAGACCAATTACAGGGAACCCGCATGATCATAAACGACCAGTACAACATCGGTCACATCTGCACCCGGCAGCAGTGCGATCTCGGCCGCGGCGACAAGGTGGCCATGCGCTGGATATCCCAGCACATGGAAGAGAGCGACTACACCTTTCTCGATCTGGAAAAAGGGTCGAACCGGTTCGCCAATGCGCTAAGCGGCCTGGGCTTTGCCCCCGGCGAAGTCTTCTTCACCTTCCTCCCCAAGATGCCGGAACAGTTCTTCGCCTTTCTAGGAGCGCTGAAGCTTCAGGTGATCGCCGGGACCCTCTTCTCCAATTTCGGCGAGGAAGCGCTCCTGGACAGGCTCGGCGATTCCCGGGCCCGGGGGATCATCACCAAGAAAAGCTTCCTGAAGAAGCTTGCCCGCGTCCGCGACCAGTTGCCTCACCTGCGCTACATTATCGTCGCGGACATCGACGAACACCAGACCGACGACATCCTAAGCTACGGACAACTGATGCGCGAGGCTTCCGCGGAGTTCGCCGCCCCCCTGACCAGCGCTGAAACGCCCTCGGTGCTCCACTACACCTCGGGCTCCACCGGCAAACCCAAGGGTGTGCAGCACCTGCACCGCAGCGTACTCTCCCAAAACCAGACGGCGCGGGAGATCCTGCAGCTCACCGAGGACGAGATCTACTGGTGCACGGCCGACCAGGGGTGGGTGACCGGGACCTCCTACGGGATCATCGGCCCCTGGAGCATCGGTGTCACGCAGATCCATTTCGGCGGCGGTTACAACGCTGAGCATTGGTTCAACATCCTGGAAAAGGAGAAGGTGACGGTCTGGTACTCCGCTCCGACGGCGCTCCGGATGCTGCTTAGGGAAGAACCCGAGCTGTTCGCCAATCGCGATCTGTCGCTTCTCAAGCACATCTTCAGCGTGGGCGAACCGCTCAACCCCGAGGTCATCCACTGGGCGCGCCGCACCTTCGGCAAGGAGATTCACGACACCTGGTTCCAGACCGAAACGGGCGCCATCATGATCTCCAACCGCCCCGGCCTTGAGGTGCGCCCCGGCTCCATGGGTAAACCGGCACCGGGGATCGAGGCCGCGATCATCGCAGACGACGGCTCCCCGGTCCCCGACGGGGAGCAGGGCAACCTCTGCGTCAGGCCGGGCTGGCCCTCCATGTTCGCCACCTATCTCAATAACGAAGAGGTTTACCGTCAGAAGTTCCGCGGCGGCTACTACTATTCCGGCGACACCGCCTACCGCGACCCGGACGGCTACTACTGGTTTCTCGGCAGAAGCGACGACGTCATCAACACCGCCGGCCATCTGGTGAGCCCCTTCGAGGTCGAGAGCGCCCTCCTGGAGATCCCCGAGATCGCCGAGTCGGGCGTCATCGGCGCGCCGGACGAGCTGCTGTTCGAGAAGGTGGTCGCCTACATCTCGCTGCACGACAAGTGTGAGTACTCGCCGCAACTGGACCTGAAGATCAGGCTCTACATCTCCAACAAGGTTTCCACAATCGCCACACCCCAGGAGATTCACGTCATCGACAAGATCCCCAAGAACAAGAGCGGAAAAATCATGCGCCGCGTCCTGAAGGCCCGATACCTTGGCACCGACGCGGGCGACATTTCAACGATGGAGGAGGATTAGCCGATGGATACCATAACGAAGCTGAACGAGATTTTCTGCCAGGTTTTCGACGACGATGCGATTGAAATAGCGAGGGAGACCACCGCTGACGATATCGACGGCTGGGATTCGCTCTCACACATGAACCTGATCGTCGCCGTCGAGATGGGCTTCGACATCAGGTTCAACGCCAAAGACATCCGGGCCTTGAAGGATGTGGGAGACCTGATCGATGCCATCGACAGGAAGCTGGCAGGGTAATACCAAATGGACCGCGGATGATGCGCCTGCGGTTAAAATCCAGTGAAACCTAAATACATTTGGCCACAAAAAGGCGCAAAATGCACAAAAAGAATTCTAATTTCTCTGAGCGATTCAAGCAGGAAACCAGTGATCGTTGGGAGGAGTATCGCACTAACGGGAAGATCGTGCCAAATGATGAGGTCTTGGAATGGCTGGATTCTTGGGGAACCGACCATGCGTACAAAAACATGTAAAGTCTCTTTCTGCGATCACTCCTGCCAGAGCTTCGAGTATTAATAGAGAGTTTCTGGCGCTATATCGATGTTGCCTGGCCAGACGACGGTCCCATAATCGACTCTCGCCAAGACAAACAGGGGGGACCCTTTCAACCTGACAAAGGGTCGTTTTTCCAGATAGGGGCCCATATCAAAGACTCTGTCTTCGCCATTCTCAAATTTCAAATACAGCAGGTAGTCCGCTGTTGCTCTAACTTGCACAACATCCAGCAAGGGTTCCATTTTCTCTCCTACTGCAGTGGCGCGATGCGGAATGGCTCTTCTCCAGATACGGCCAATTCCCAGTCGGCAAGCAGTTCATCCTTATGAATCTCAATCCAGGCTTGTACCATTTTCAGCTGCTTCGGTGGAAAGGCACCGGCCAGTATTCTTCCGTCTTCAATTGCAATTGATGCCTTCTCGCCAGAATATCGAACGTGAATGTGGGGAAGATGATGACGTTCACTTTCTTCAAAAAAGATCGCGACGAGAATCCCATAAACATGCTGATGGTTGGCATACAACCTCCGGTAAGCACAGGCGAAATTGTATCAGAAGTTCCGTAGGCTGTCCACATCGGGATCTCCGCGTGCTAGGAGCGCGTCTCCCAATTGGCGTCTATCCAGAAAGACCCGCCTAGAGAATCTATTGCTTCCTTCTGCAAAGGTATTTTTTTTGTGAATTTTGTGCGTTTTTGTGGCAAACTGCTGCCGGTTCAGATTGATTTAAAGTTTCCCATATAGGTGATTGCCAGATGGTGTTCAGCTCCTTCATTTTCCTGTTCCTGTTCCTCCCCGCTTCTCTCGCGCTCTATTACGCGGCCCCCAAGCGCGGCAGGAACCTTGCCCTCACCCTGACGAGCTACCTGTTCTACGGCTGGGCCAATCCCTACTTCGTCCTGCTGCTCTTCGGCTCCACACTGGTCAGCTACTACTGCGCCCTGGTGATGACCTGGCACCCCGGCCAGGCGAGATCCGGTGCAGTCCAGTTGCGCGACGAGGACGACCCGATGAGCCCGACCCAGAAGAGCGCGTTCTGGCTCTCCATCGCCGCCAACCTCTCCCTGCTGATCTTCTTCAAATACTTCAATTTCGGCCTCGACAACTACAACGCCATGCTCGGCGCGCTCGGGTTGGGACAGCTCCAGCAGGAAGGCTTCATGCGTATCGCCCTACCTCTCGGCATCAGCTTCTACGTCTTCAAAATGGTGAGCTACACCATCGACGTGCAGCAGGGAAAGGTCCGTGCCACCCGGAGTTTCACCGATTTCGCCTGCTACGTCTCGCTCTTCCCGCAACTGATCGCCGGTCCCATCGTACGTTACCAGGAGATCGCGGGGCAACTCGTCTCCCGCACCCACACCTCAGAGAAATTCGTCCGCGGCGCCTCGTTCATGTGCCTGGGGCTCGCCAAGAAGGTCCTCCTGGCCGACCCCTGCGGCAAGGTCGCCGATACCTGCTTCAACGCGGGGTCGATCCATGCCCTCGATGCCTGGTACGGGCTGTTCGCTTACGCCCTGCAGATCTACTTCGATTTCAGCGCCTACTCGGACATGGCTATCGGGCTTTGCCTCATGTTCGGCTTCGTCATCCCGAAGAACTTCGACTCCCCCTATCGCGCCGACTCCTTCGCCGATTTCTGGCGGCGCTGGCATATTTCCCTCTCCACCTGGCTCAGGGACTACCTGTTCGCTCCGCTTAGCTACCTGCTTTTGACCGACCGGGTCCGGGGCAGGATGATGCGTGAAAAGTTCCGCTACAACTATCCGGCCCTTGCCGGCAGCCTGATCGTCTTCACCATCTGCGGCATCTGGCATGGAGCCGGCTGGACCTTCGTGGTCTGGGGCGCCATCCACGGCTCCATGCTGGCACTGGAGCAGCTCCGGAGCAAGAACAGCCGCTACGGGAAACTCCCCCGTGGCGTTCGGGTGGCGATCACCTTCCTGGGCATATCGCTCGCATGGGTCTTCTTCCGCGCCAGCGATCTAACCTCGGCCGTCAGCTACCTGAAGAGCATGTCCGGTTTCGGAGTGCTGCAGGACGGCACCGGTCTCATCGGCGGCCTGATATACCAGCCCTATTATCTCCTCAGCATTGCGGCCGCCGCCCTCTTTGTCTGGGGCGCGCCCCAGACCTGGGACTTTACCCGGTCCCTGGATTGGAAGAAGGCGGCCTGGTGCTACGGACTGTTCCTGGTCTCCATCGCGACATTGATAACCAAGGCGCATGCACCTTTCATCTATGCCGCATTTTAAGGCAATTGGCCACGGAGTAAATCTGAGGAAATCTGAGAGAAATGGACTGAGACAACCACGCAAATGTCTTGGAGAAAAAACGATCTCTTGACTCATGGTTGCTTTTACCTGCCCAAGCCTTTTGGTTTTTAGTCTTCTCAGAATTCCTCGGATTTTCTCCGTGGCAAACGGTTCGCTTTTAATGCTTAGCACTCTGTCGTATCTATGTTGTTGGGAGCTGCAATGTCGAAGAAGATTAAACTGACGGCTGAGGGAATCGCGCAGGCCGAGATCGGCACAACCGGCGTCTCCCCCGCGGTCAAATGGTTCCTGCTGCTCGCCTTTCTCTGCACCATAGCCGCCGTTCCGCTGGTCCAGTATCTGGGGGATCTCAGGGCCGACCTGAAAGCCGGAGCGAAGACATCCTTGCTGCCCAAGTCTTTTGCTGCCTTCTCCTACGCCGACCAGGACCAGGACCGGGACCTGGAAAAGCTCCGCATGAAGGTGAGCGGCCTCGGGTACGGCCTTGACCTGACCCGGCTCTACAACGGCAAGGCAATGGAGGCCGCGAAGAAGTTCGAGAGCAGCATCGAGGAAGAATCATGGTTGCTGAAGGCGCTCGGCCCCGCCGTGGAAAACGTCCTGATCGGGATGCTCGGCTCGGGGAGCCGGGACGTCTACTGCGGGCGTGACGGCTGGCTCTTCTTCCGCCCCACCATCGAGTACCTGACCGGCCCGGGCTTTCTCGACGCCGAGGTGATGAAACGCCGGGCTCTGGCCGGCGCGGCTGCGCAGGAACCCGTGCAGCCCGACCCGGTGCGGGCGATGGTCGATTTCCGGAACCAACTGGCGCGCCGCGGCATCGAGCTCGTTGTGCTCCCCTCCCCCGCCAAGGCCACGGTTTATCCGGAGCGGTTTTCCGCCCGTTACGCGCAGCCCTCCACCCCGCTGCAAAACCCTTCCTTCCCGGAATTCGTGCGTCGTCTCCAGGCGCAGGGGGTCCGCGTTTTCGACCCTGCTCCCCTGCTTGTTAAGGCGAAGGGGAAGCAGGAATTGTTCCTGAAAACCGACACGCACTGGTCGCCGGCCGGTGCCGAACTGGTGGCGCGCGGTCTCGCCGACTACCTGGAAAAGAACAGACTAATCCCCGGCAAAACCGGGAGCGCCTATCCGCAGCTGGCAGCACATGCCGAAAACGCCGGCGACCTGGCTGCGATGCTCAAAATGTCCAAGGAGTATGGCTACCCCAAACAGCGCGTGGAGGTCCATCAGATCCGGCAGGTCGACGGCACACCCTGGAGCGCGTCCCATGACGCGGAGATCCTCTTTTTAGGCGACAGCTATGCCAACATATTTTCCCTGGACGGCATGGGTTGGGGGACGGGGAGCGGTCTCGTGGAGCAGCTCGGTTTCCAGCTGCGGCGCCCGGTCGACTCGATCCTGATCAACGACAAGGGGTCCTTCAGCACCCGCCAGCAGTTGGGGAACGAATTGAAGCGCGGACAGGACCGGCTGGCCGGCAAGAAGGTAGTGGTCTATGAGTTCGCCACCAGGGAGCTCGCCCTGGGCAACTGGAAAATGGTCGACATGAGCCTCGGCAAGCGCGCGGAAAAGCCCCGAACCGACGCCGCGGTCGCGGCGCTCGGCGCTGCCAAGGCGGCGCCGGACGGACTGCAGGTGGAAGGCGTCATCGAGGAAATAACACGGCCGCCGCGCCCGGGAAGCACGGCCTACAAGGACGCAGTCATCGCCATCCATCTGAGGCAGGTGACCTCGGGGGGGAAACCGTTCACCCCCTCCCAGCTTGTGGTATTTTGCTGGGGTATGCGCGATGATGTGGCGACACCGGCAAGCCGTTATAAACGCGGCGAGCGGGTCACCTTGAAGCTGCGCCCCTGGTCCCAGGTGGAGCGCAAATACGGGAGCTACCAGCGCATCGAGCTGCAAAACGACGACGCGGTGTTTCTCGACATCTTCTGGCTCGCCCAGCCTGAAGACAGCATTGCTCCACTCGTTTTGGCCGCCAAGCCGGCCGCCAGGAGTGCCGCCGACCCTTCCGGCGCGAACCTGCCTGCGCCCGTCAGCGCCCAAGCTGTTTCGAAGCCGCACCCTCCCGCCAGTGCCAGCGCGGCTTCCGGCGCCGACGCGAAGCTGCTGTTCCATAAACGCCTCCAGGAAATCAGCGGGGCCAAAGAGCAGGGAAGATCCTATCCCGGAGTCGACGGCTGGCTTTTCTCCAGCCAGGAACTGAACCATATTTCCAAGGGGCAGTTTTGGGGCGAAGCAGCGCAAAGGACGAGCCTCGCCAGCAAACCGGAGAGCCGCGATCCCCTGGCGGCAATCCTCGACTTCAAAGAGCAACTGGAACGGGCCGGGATCGAGCTGATCGTGGTACCGGTCCCGGCCAAGGCGCATATCTATCCCGATAAGCTGGTGGCAGGGATCGGGCCGGAGCAAGTCGGACCCGACTCCCGCTTTGATCCGGTGCAGCAGCAGTTCATGGCACTGCTGGAAAAAGCGGGGGTTGATACCCTGGATCTGACACAGCTCTTCTTGGCAGCCCGCAAGGGAGACGCACCCCCCGTCTTCCTGCGCAATGACACCCATTGGTCCCCTTATGGCATCTCGTTGGTGGCCCGTGCCCTGAAACAGAAAATCGCCGCGCGTCCCTGGTTCCAGGAGGTATCAAAGCAAAAGTTCACCAAAAAGAACCAGAGTATCAGGATAAATGGGGATCTGCTTGACAGCACGTCGGCTGCGGCAACAGCACTCGAGACAGTGACGCTCTCCCAGATTCAGCAGATTGTCGACGGCGCTGAGATTTCACCGGTCTCGGACCGGAACAGTCCCATTGTCCTTCTGGGCGACAGTCACACCCTCATTTTCCACTCGGGCGGAGACATGTACGCCAAGGATGCCGGTCTCCCCGAAAACCTCGCCTACGAATTGGGCCTGAACGTCGATCTGGTTGGCGTGCGGGGTTCAGGTGCCACCCCTGCCAGGGTAGAGTTGGCGCGCCGCAAGGACAACATGGCGAGCAAGAAGCTGGCGATCTGGTGTTTCACCGTGCGCGAATACACGGAGTCCCAGTCGGGATGGCGCAAGGTTCCGGTGATCCGCTAGGGAGCGCGGAAAAAATACTCAGCAGAGAAGAAGAGATGCACCAGGCCCCCGGCCAACTGTCTCGTAACATAAGCTTTGCTCCAGGCGTCGTTTTCTTCACCCTGCTGCCGAAGATGCCCCCGCAGTTTTTCGCCTTTCTCGGCACGCTGACGCCCGCCGCCTGGTGATGGAGCGCTACACCTGGGAGAGAACTGCGAAAGACATGAGTGATCAATTCGATGGAATTCTTGAAAGGTAGGGGTCCAGGAGGGGGACAATAGGGTAATTGCTTTACCCTTTAATGGCCATTTACACAACTTTCTTTTTGCGCTTAACCACTTCAACTTTCTGGTTAACAACTTTCAGTTCGTGGTCAACAACTTTGAGTTTGCTGTTAACAATTTTGAGTTTATAGTTTACAACTTCAATTTTAGGGTTAACAACTTTCGCTTTGCGGGTTGACAACTTTGATTTTGCGGTTATCAACTCTTACTTTGCAGTCAACAATTTTAGTTTGGTTGATAAAATAACGATTTTGTGGGTACCGAATGCTAAATGATTGTTACCCGAGATCAAGATATCTCTAGCAAACAGCAATTTGGTCATCACTTGGAGCCAAGTAACGGACAGCAACAATTAAATGAAGATGACACAAAGCAGGAGACGGTTGCCGGCAACCAAAAGGACCGCTCGCAAAAACAAAAGCCGGCAACTAAACGACAGCTTCAGCAAGCAAAAGATCCTGGCGCCTGGCTAACAAATGAGGGAGTACCATCTGGGGGCAAACGCTGTGCGGCAGAGGTGTCCTCCCGGCCTCAGGGTAAGGCCGGGAGGACACGGGGCTTCCGGACTGACCTCAGTTGGCTATTACGCTGACAGGTGGCGACCAGGGTCCCTCTCCCTGAGCATTGTGGCCCCTCAGCCTGAAGGAGTACTGTTTGCCCGGTTCGCGGCCGGTTATCTGCATCATGGTCGGGCGCACGTGAACGCCCAGGAACTTCCAATTACCCTCCACCGTCGGGTCCCCTTCGGCGGCGTGCAATTCGAAGCAGGCAGCTTCTGCCTGACGGGATGCGCTGCCGGTCAAGGTGCCTCGACGCTCGCCCTGGGCAACCGTGAAGTTCAGCGGCGCTGGCGGGGTGGTACGGCTCGCGCTGCCGGTGCGCTCTTTTGCTAAATCAAAGCCGGACCGGTGCAGCTCATCGTCGGTAGCCGACGCTTCCAGGTACTGGACGATTTTATCGAGGACGGCGATAAACGCTGCCCGTGCCGATTTGCGTTCGATGATCTTCAGGGAGTCATGGTTGATGGCTGCGTCAAAGGCATCATGATACCAGTTGAACGCCTCGGTGTACTTCTCCAGGGAGGGCACGTACAGAGGCTGCGGCGCGGCGCCCCAGATGCTCGTCAGGCCCTTCAGGATGGCTCCCCCCTTGGCAAGCAAAGCGGGATCATTCATGGCGCCATACGACGCCTTTATCCTGCGCTTCATGGGCTACCTCCTCTTTTAATGTTTGCCGGTCTTTATTTGCCAATTTCAACATTAGCTGCGAGTCTATTCGACTTCCCCAACTTTGCAAGGTCCAGCTTGAAATTTGTTGGATTCCAAATCCCCGTGTATTCGGGTCGGTGCTGCGGGAAGGATAGTGAGGGGAGTGGCCCTTGGATATCGGCGTCATCGGGTACCAAGTCTCGGCTCGGAGTAGCGGATGGAACGCCAAGAGTACTGCCTGCCAGTTTCCGTGCAAGGGTTACCGCGGAGGCGGAGCCGGAGATCTGCAGAGATCGTCGTGGTCAAGGAAGCGTAGGTGGGGCGATATAACGTTGTTAAGTTGGTTGAGTTTCTCCATTGATGAACTAATCTTAAGCCATGCAAAGGTCAGCTCGCATAGATATCGAAGGTGTACTCCAGCACGTCCGAGGGATCGAGAAGAGAAATATCTTCAAGGACGATCGCGACAGGTCGATTTTAGTGGATCGCTTCTCGAAGTTGCTCTTAAAGGCAAAGACCGACTGTCTTGCCTGGGGTCTGTTATCAAATCACGCTCCCCTGCTCGTTCGTCCAACTAAGACAAAGCTATCAGAGCTAATGCGATGCCTGCTAACTGGCTATGCCGTCATGTTCAATCTTCGCCATCATCGCAGCGGTCATTTCTTTCAGAACCGTTATGAATCCGTCGTCTGCGAAGAAGACTCCTATCTCCTTGAACTTGTCCGCTATATCCACCTAAATCCTGTACGAGCGGGTTTAGTAAAATCGATGGCGAAGCTGGATTCCTATAAATGGAGTGGACATGCAGTCGTTACTGAACGTGCTGTTCTTCCTGGGCAGACTGTTGATGAAGTGCTGCAGATGTTCGATTACAACAAGAACTGTGCCGTGAGGAAGTATCGAAATTTAGTTGTTGACTGGATCGCCTTAGGCAGAAGAGATGAACTGTTTGGTGGAGGTCTGAAGCGTTATCTGAAACTATCAGGTTCACAGGACTTTGAAGCATACGATGAAAGAATACTGGGCAGCGGCGAGTTCGTCGAACAACTATGGAAAGAGACGGGAAATGTCGACCTCCCGGCAGCTTCACCTCCGTTGGAAGAGATATTCGAACGAGTGGCAACAGTCTTTGGCATTGACGCAGCGGCTTTGCACGAGGGAAGCAAACAAAAGCAGATAGCCGAGACAAGAGGCGCGGTCTGCTACATCACTATTAGAAAATTTGGTTATAACGGCGCCGTGCTCGCAAAAGCCCTTGGAATTACACGCTCTGGTGTAGTATTAGCGGCAAGAAGAGGGGAAACCCTATACGAGGAACTACCGAGGCTACGTGCAATAGCCTTCAGTAACTCAACGAACTTAGCAACGTCCCCCAGGGTCCCCCGCGTCCCCCAGGGTCCCCCATCCAAGGGGTGCGAGGGTATCGAGGCGGAGAACGGGCGAGAGCTGTTGATCGCCGATGCGCCGAATGAGTTCGCCGTAGCGGTGCTAAACATCATGCACAATCCGGAAACGGGAAGAAAATTGGCCCATAACGCCCGCCGCCTGGTGGTGGAGGGCTACACCCGGGAAAGCGCCGCCAAGGTTATTGATCAATGGTGCCAGCGTTTTTTAACAGAAATGGTGAGTAGGCAATAACCGGAAGGTGTGCCTAGGAATCAGTCACAACAAGTAAGGGCGCACTAACAGTGCCGCCCTTACTTGTTGTCAGCAATCCAATGCATCAATGGAGGATTTCAGTTACCATACAGCCTTCCAGACATAGGCTTCAGTTGCATTCTTAATGCAGACTTCCAAGGTGTCCATTGCTCCTGTGCCCTTCTGAGTCAACCAGAAGGTACCACGGACAGTGCTATCGCAGGCAGGTTGAATCGATGCCGTATTGACGCGAATGCCACCATTTATTTCAAGAGCTTGCGTGGGGGAAGAAGTCCCGACGCCTATTCTCCCATCGCTTTTTACAACTAGACGCTCCGCTCTGTTTGACACGCTTGAACCGGTTACGATAGAGAATCTCGACGGGACAGAACCTGCATTAACGGTTCCATCAACAAATACCTCCAAAAGTGCACCTGTTTGTGAGGCACTGCCGTCATAACCGCCAAAGGAGAAGGTGCCAAGCTTATCATTAAGCTGCACTGCTGCCTGAACATTACCCGCCCCTAAACGGCCGCGAGTGGCACCGAATACTGGTCGAGAATTGGGATCAGAGGTATATGTCCTTTGTGCTATCTGTGATTGTCCAGTTGGATTGATAAAAGCCACATTACCATTACTGCTCAATGTGTAGGTACTGTTTCCAGCGTTGTCCTTAACCAGCATCTTGACGACGCTACCTGATTCGGCAGGTCCCTGTTGAACGGCCAAAACTGCTCCGTCAGCGACTGTTGCCAACTTGCCGAGAATCTGAACTTGCGTATCCGGTGAACCGGCCGGTCCCTGCGGACCAGTTGCGCCGGCCGGCCCCTGAGGACCGATGCCTCCGTTTGCGCCGGTCGCGCCAGCAGGCCCCTGCTGGGCCAGGACCGCCCAGGAGGCAGGACTGGCGGACGGTGCAAGATTGGTCCCTGCCTGCAGGGCGATCCAGGAACTGCCGCCGGAGAGTACGCAATCGTCCTTGGCGTAGGCCGTCGCGGCGCTCCAGGTCCCCTTCCAGTGGGGAACGTTGGCAAGCCCCGCGCCGTCGCCGGTATATGAAGCGCCGCTGACGTTGCCGTCGCTGGTCACCTTGAACTTCACCACGCCCGTCGCCGGGTCCTCGACGGTGATCCGGTCGGTCTCGGCCAGCGCCGGCGTCGCCGCCAGTGCGAGCAAGAGCAGCAGGGCCGTGCCTGGAAGTCTCCGGACCTTTTCAGTTTGCTTCTTCATCTTTTGCCTCCTTATGTTTTGTTTATGCGGCGATGGAAAACCAGTCAACCTGGTATATTGAGCCAATAGTATTTAAGGGGCCGGCCCCCTGAGTGACTCGGGGACACCTTTCACCTGAACCTCAGCTTGTCGATCTTCACCGTGCCGTTACTCACCTTCAGCGCTCCGGCGATGATCTGGGAACTTCCCTCGTTACTGGAATAGTCGCAGTTGTAACCTCCCTCCAGACTCACCTGCAGGTCCTTGGTGAGATTCATATGGCCGCTGTACCCTCCCGCCCGAAGCTGCATCCGGGTCCCCGGCATGTCGTTGTACATGCTCCCGAAAGTGCCGAACGGGGTCGCGACCCCTGTCGCGTCAACGCTCCTCAGCATCGTGTTGCCGCAGGCGTCGCGGACGGATATCTGCAGGCGCTTTGATGCCCATTCCCCACTGGCCTCGGTGACCTGCGGATAAATGACATAGGCGCCGGGCAATGCGGGCACTCCGGAAATGGTACCCGTGGCGCTGTCGAGGGACAGCCCTTCCGGCAGCCCGCCGCTGGCGGTCGGCGTGTTTTCGGCGAAGGCCCATGTGTACGGTGGTACTCCCGAGGCGACCAGTTTCTGGCTGTATGACGCGCCGGCAGTGCCGCCAGGGAGCGTTGTGGCAGTCATGATGGTGATGTGTGAATAGTAATTGACCCCGATGTTGAGCGGTTTCGTCGCCGAGTGACCGCCTGCGTCAGTCACCTTGATCTCGAAGCCGGTTCCCGAGAGAATTGCTGCCCCTGAAATCTCGCCGGTCGACCCGTTCAGGGTCATCCCAGTCGGCAGGCTGCCGGAGAGGACAGACCAGGTGTAGGGCGGCTGCCCGCCGGTGGCGACCAGGGTCTGGCTGTAATCGACCCCGCGCCATGCATTCGGAAATGAGACAGTGGCGATGGCCAGCGGTGTGTTGACGGTAAGAGAGAGCGGCTTAAGCGCCGACGCCCCAACGGCGTCGGTCACCTGGATCGTGAAGGAGGCCGATCCCGCGCCGGCCGGTGTTCCCGAAATCATGCCGGTGGACGCGCCCAGGGCCAACCCGGAGGGGAGGTTTCCGGCGCTGACCGACCAGCTGTAGGGCGAAGTCCCGCCGGTGGCGGTCAGCATCTGGCTGTAGCTCTCTCCGGCTACGGCTGCCGGGAGTTCCGCGCTGGTGAGCGCGAGCGGACCGGTGACGGTGATCAGCGCGGCCCGGGTCCGGGTGGCGCTCCCCTGGGGGCCGGCGGCGGTGAGGGTGACGGAGTAGCTCCCCGGCGCGGTGTAGCTGTGCTGGGGGTTTCGCTGCGTGCTGACGGCGCCGTCGCCGAAGGACCAGGACCAGGTGACCGGTGAGCTGGTGGACGAGTCCGTGAAGCTGACCAGGAGCGGGGCGGTCCCCGACAGCGGTGAGGCGGAGAAGTTCGCCCCGGACGCCACCGGGAGGGTACCGGTATGCTGCGCGTCATGCCCGGACATGGGCCACTGCAAATTGAGGCTCGGCAGGGCCTCCTCGGCCTCCCAGACGTGGAGGGTGCCGTCATTGGCCTTCACCGCGATGTCGACCCTGCCGTTACCGTCCAGGTCGCCCAACGCAGGAGAGGTCCGGACCTCGGCCTGCAGAGTGGCGTTTTTCGGGTAGCCGTAGAGGGGCGCTCCGGAGCCGCTGTAACCCCAGAGGAAGGTGCCAGACATCCCGAAAGTCGAGTAGAGGATGTCCTGGCCGCCGCTGCCGGTCAGATCCCCGGCAACCGGCGCGGCATTGACGCTGAGCCAGCCGTTTGACGAGGGAACCGGCCAGTTGGGTACCGTGGTGCCGTCGCCTTTGTACGCGGTCAACCCGGTCCAGTTTGGGCCTCCGGTACTGGCTACCAGTTCCGCGCTGCCGTCGCCGTCCAGATCGGCGGCAATGATCTGCAGGTTCGGGTTGTACTCGGCATCCTTGGGCCAACCCGGCAAGGGACGGCCGGTCCTGTCGAATACCGACACCCGCTGCAGGTAGGTCCCGGAAACCTCGTGAATCTGCTTGACCGCGATATCGAGAAACCCGTCGCCGTTGAAGTCCGCCAGTACCGGCGACCAGGCGCTCAATCCGTTGGCCACCGGAACCCAGCCGGCGATCTGATTGCCGTCCTTGTGGAAAATACGCAGCACGCCGTCGCCGCCCAAAAGCACGATCTCCTTTTTGCCGTCCTTGTCCAGGTCCGCAACTGCCGGTTGCGAGTTCCCGGGAAAACTGAAGGCGCCGGATACCACCGGCCAGCCGGGGACCACCGCCCCCTGCGGATCCACCATGACCAGGACGTTCTTGCCATAGTTCCCGTCATGATCGTTGTTGGGGGCGCAGACCACCAGTATCGTGTTCTTGCCGTCACCGTTCAAATCGGCGACCACGGGCGAACTGACGAAGCCGGGAGAACTGTTTAGCGTCGGGAAAGCGCCGGCGGGGAAACCCGGCAGGAGGTTCAGGGTCTTGTCGAAGACATAAATGGGGGCCGTGAGTGACGGCCATCCGGCACTGACGATGATCTGTTTTCTGCCGTCGTTGAACAGGTCGGCCACCGCCGGGCTCGAGCTTATGACGACTTCGGGGGGGAAGTTGTACTTCGCAACCAGGGAGCTCTCATTGAAGACATAGACTGCGTTCAGATCGGCTACGATGATCTCCTGCTTCCCGTCGCCGTCAAGATCGGCAAACACGGGCGAGGAGGTGATGGACAGATAGTCTTCGGACCTTTTCACCAGGGTCTTGGGCCACCCCGGCCGTGTGCCCTGGTTGAGCACCAGGGTCCAGCTGCCGCTGTCGGAGATGCCGAGGGAGTCGGTGACCCGCAGCGTCAGCGGATACACGCCGGCGCCGCCGGTGACCCCGGAGATCTCGCCCGTGGCGCTGTTGAGGGAGAGTCCGGGCGGCAGGGTGCCCGAAGCCACGGACCAGCTGTAGGGGAGGATCCCCCCGGTGGTGCTGAAGCTCAGGCTGAAGTTCTCGCCGAGGCCGGCATAGACGGTGGCGTCGGAGACGGTTGCCGGAGGCGCGGCGGTTGCGGTGAAGGAGACCGAAACCGGAGGCACGACCACGCTCCTGCTTGCCGCCGGAGTGGTTATGGTGAAGGAGTAGCTGCCGGAGCCGGGAGGAGTCCAGCTCCCGGTGAAGACGCCGTCCCCGGAAACCTTGTCCGGTGCCACGCCGCCGTCCAGAAGCTGCATGGTGCCGCCGCCGGGGAGGGTGACGGTTACCGGCCCGACCGGGGTACCGCAGTTGATGCTGATGACGGACAGGGTTATCGGCACACCGGCCACCACCCGCGCGGGGAGGTGCTGCGCTACCAGCAGCGGACGGTTGCTGCAGGCGATGGAATTGAAGGCGTCGATCCGGCTGCCGGTTATGGTCTTGCCGGCCAGGGCCTGGACCGGAACGCCGCCGGAAAGAATGAGGTTTTTCACCTGCTTCCAGTTCTTGCCGGTGGACGACAGCAAGGCGGCAAGCCCGGTGACATGCGGGGTTGCCATGGAGGTGCCCTGCAGATACTGGTAGGCATTGCCGGGGGCCGTGCTGTAAATGCTGGTCCCCGGGGCGCCCACGTGGACCGATTTGTCCCCGGTGTTGGAGAAGCCGGCAAGGTTGTCGTCACTGTCGGTCGCCGCCACCGTGATGATATTGGATAGGTCGTAGCCGCCGGGATAGAATTCGCCCTTGTCGATATTGGTCGCGTCGTTGCCGGCGGCGGCGATGAAGAGGATCTCCGGCTGGAGGGCGATGGCATCGTAGAGCGCCTGGGAGTATCCCGCCCCCCCCCAGCTGTTGTTGGTGGCGACGATGTTGACTCCCCGGTCCTTCATCAGCTTCACGTACTCCAGGCAGCCGATGATGGCGCTGATCGATCCGGAGCCGTCCGAGCCGAAGGCCTTGCAGGCCATGATCTTGACATTCCAGTTCACCCCGGCCACGCCGGCGCCGTTGTTCCCGACGGCGCCGATGGTGCCGGCGACATGGGTTCCGTGGTAGTGGTCGTCAAAGGGGTCCGAGTCGGAGTTGAAGGTATCGATGCCGTGGATGTCGTCGGGATAGCCGTTGCCGTCGTCGTCGTAGCCGTTGCCTGCCGTCTCGCGCGGATTGACCCAGATGTTCGCCGAGAGGTCGGGATGGGAGTAGTCGATGCCGGTGTCGATGACGGCGACCACCACGGAACCGCTGCCGGTGCTGATGTCCCAGGCCGCCGGGGCATTGATCTTGTTCATCCCCCAGAGCGAGCCGAAAAACTCGTCACTGGGAGAGGCCTGTACTTTCATGACATAGTCGGGTTCGGCGTACTCCACGTCCGGGTCGGCCCGATACTCTTTCAGGGCATCCTCCACGGCCTTCCCCTTTTTCAGCTTGACGTGGTGCATGCGGAGCCGGTCGAACTTCTTGGCGATTTTAGAGCCGTGACGCTTATGCAGGTCATCCTTTTTCGCATCGGTGGCGCCCGGCTTGAACTTGACGATGATCGAGTCCTCGCTGAACTTTTTCGCCCCTGCGGCCGAACTCAGGTGCTGGAACACGCCTGGCTTTGCCGCCCGCCGGTCGGCGGCCGGCGCCTGCGCTCCGGGACCGGGGGCAGGGAAGCCGCCGTAGGCCTGACCGGCAAGCGCGTACGCGGCAAGTACGATTGCCAGAAAAAAGGAGATCCGGTCCAACTTCATAAAGTTCCCTCCGTTCGAATTCCGCAAGCTTGATGCCCGGAACCGTTTCATGAATGGGGCGGCGTCTTCCCGGTTTCAGGCGCCGGGACCGATGCGCCCGGCAGCAGCCGAGCCATCTCATCCCGGAAAATGCAATAGCCACCCGGTCAGCCTAAGTCTGGCCCGGGTGGCTATTGCACAGCACCAAAAAGTTGCACCGATATGACCACAGCGCCCTCTCATTACATTAAATAAAATCAGGTACAACCAGTTCAGCAGATTTTAGGGCAAGGCCGCTACAAACAGTCAAGAGCCTCACCGCAGAGGGCACGGAGGGACAGATAGGAAATCTTAAACCAAAGGCTAAGGCCTTTTTGTTTTAAAGATGGATCAGGTGAATGCCACGGACCTGCATCACTTAAACCGAAGCCCCGCAATCTTCGCCGTGCCGCCCGTCATCCGCAGCGCCCCGAGAACCCCCGCAGCTGCCGCGCTGCCGGAAAAACCGCAGTCGTAGCCGCCCTGCAGGCTGAACCGCACGTCCCGGTTGCAAAGCAGGTCGCCGCTGAAGTCGAGCGCCTGCATCTGGATGATGCCGTTGTCCGCTGCCTGGGCATAGGCGCCCGGGAAATCGGGATAAGAGACCGGGGTCGCTCCGGCGAGGCGCACCGGTAAACTGCCGCAGACAGCGCCGGTGATGGTGATGGTCAGGGTGCGTGTATTCCCGGTCCCGCCGGCGCCGGCATTTTGGACCGTGAAGTTGAATACGCCCGCAGTGGTGGGGGTTCCGGTGATGGCCCCGGTGGCGCCATTCAGGGTGAGGCCGGGGGGAAGGGCGCCCGAGATCAGTGACCAGGTTGAGGGCACTGCGAGGGTTGCCGTGTTCAGGCTGGCCTGACCAGTATCCATTAGTAACTGGCCGTAGGGAACGCCCGTCGCGGCCGAAGCCAGGGGAACCGGCCCGTTGCGAACCCCGCGCACCGGCCAGAGCGAGCCGAAGTTGTAGTAATGGAGGCTGACGACCGAGCCCGAGCCGATGTTTACCCCATAGACGTAGGAGTGAGTGTTGGGGGTGTAACTGGAGGACCAGTACTCGTTGTTTACGACGTCTATGAAGGGATTGCCGGCAGAAAGCGCGGGAGAACTCCTGGTGAGATCGACCAGGCTCTCAAGTTCGTCAACTGCCGGCACCCGCCAGTCCTTGTGACCGAAGGTGCCGGTGCCGTCATTGGCGCTGTTCATGGCCGCCACAAAATCAAACCCCTCCCCCCAGGAGAATTCAAGGCCCGGCAGGTCCGCGTTCTTGGTCCACATCAGGCCGGTCTGGGTGTCGGTGACGGTCTGGTCCGCGTTGTCGGTGAAACGAGGGGCGGCCAGGGCCGATGACGCACACACGAGCGCCAGGAGCAGCGAACAGCAGACGGTTTTTGCAAACCTCATAATCTCATCCCTCCATGTGCCAATTCCATGCGCATGCTCTCATAGGCCGGCCATTTATGACGTTTTGATTACTTTTGCATGAACGCTCCCCGCTACATGTAAATGAAATGGATTAATTTTGCAAGCAGTTTATTGACCGACACTAATTACCGCTCGTCAACTCTTCCACTGCAGTGGCGCTTCTACAAGAGCAGAGCAAAAACCAGTTAGGCAAAGGACCCAAGGTACCGCAAAGTGCGCAAGGAAAAGACTTACCCCCTGTGTAATGACAGATGTCGCCTCTCTTCCGAAGTTTTCTGTCAACCTGCGGGGCAAGAGAGAGAGGGTCAATGAGCAAATAATACTCCTAAGAATTCAAGTCGGGCATTATCGCTAAGCTACTGCCTCCGCATAATGTCAGTGTCCAAGACCCAGTGAAAGAGACCGGGGTCCCCAAGGATACCCTGTACACCTGGAGAAACTAAATACCGCAACATCCAGAACGAACTTGGGGCAGTCCGAAACGATTGGGGTTGGGGTTGAGAGCATTCCGGGCCGGTTCAAACTGAATAGCCACCATAAAAAAAAGCCGCCCCTCCCTGTAACGGGAAAGGCGGCTTTATATTTTCTGCTGCTTTTTTATTGTCTGTGGTTTTTCATTGAATGGTGACAGCCTTGCTCGGTGTCACGGTTGTCAGGTCGGCGTAGCTCAGATCCACGGGTTTGAAGCTGGTGATGACTAAATCCGCAGCTGACGGCGCGACGCCGTTCAGGGTGAAGGTAATGGTTACATACTCCCCTTCCCCCACTCCGGCTTGGGCCGTACTGGCTACGGTGAAGTCGAGCTTGGCCTTGCCGGTGCCAGCCGGGGTGTAGATGACCGGCCCCATTGCGGCATTACCTGCCCCCCCCAGAACTCCGGATGGAACCACTACTGTGGCATCGACAGCGCCGCTCGTAGTGGTCTTTACCGTCACCCCTGCCGGCAGCTCTATGGTAGCCCCCAGACCGGCCACAGCCTTCCCGGCAGGAAGTGTCCCCGGGGTGGCGGAAATCTTCAGTACGGCTGTCGTTGGCTGAGGAACAGCAGTTCCTCCGCTGCCTCCGCAACCAGCGATCATCGGCAGAATTGCCATTATTGCCATCGCCATGATTCTCTTCATATATTACTCCTTGTTTTCAAACTGTTATCCGGTCTTTCTACCAGTTCACCAGCCCCACAGTCCTTCTGAGAAGCAGGATGACATCAGCCGTATCGACCACGCCGTCGGGGTTCGGTTGGCCGTTGCCGCCAAGCGGTGCGCAGTCAAGCCGCAGCAGCTGCGTAGGGGTGAGGCTTGTCTGCTCGTAGACATGCCTGAACGCATCGAGAACCTCTACCAGTGCCGTCGTTGCTCCGTCGCCGTCGCTGTCGGCGGGAAACGGTGTGTAGATGACGTTCCTGGTGACGGTGGAAATGTTTCCTGCCTCGTCGGTTGCTGTTACCGTTACGGGGTAGCTCCCTTCCGCGGGGATGGTGACATCCTGCTGATACGTCCCGGCAGCGGTCAGGGCCTGCGGATAATTGGTGCCGTTAAAGCCGACATTGACCGTGATGCCGGTCTGATCGGCGACGGTGCCCTGAATGGTTACCGGGTTTGCGATGCTGTGAATCTGGATGTCTTGTGCCGGAGCCGTAACGGCAAGCGCCGGAGCCTGGGTGTCCAGGGTCAAGGTGATCTTGTAGCTGGAGGCGACGGTCTCGTTGCCGGCTACGTCCTTCGCGTTCACGTGGATGGTGTTGACCCCCTGGAGCAGCGGCCCCACGGACAGGGTGAAGTTGCTGCCGGTCATGGCTGCTAACGCCGGGGTGCCGTTGTTGAGGGTTATCGACACCGTCGCCGTTTCGCTTACCGTGCCGGTGACCGTCACGTTCAGATGGTTGGTGATGCCGTTGTCGGCCGGCGCCAGGTTGCTGATGGCGGGGACGGTTGTGTCGAGGTTGATGGTCCGGGTGTCGGGAGTGGTCAGGGGCGGGACTGCCCCGTCGGTCGCCAGAATGTCGATGGTGTTGGCGCCAGCGACCAGCGTGACCGCAGTGCTGAAGCTGCCATCCGGGTTCACGGCTACCGTAGCGCCGTTCAGTTTGAGGCTCGCGATGCCGTTGCCCGAGGTCACCTTGCCGGCTACGTTCAGGGTGGCGTTGTTGGTGACCGCACCGTTAACCAGGGTCGACACATGCAGTACCGGAGCCTCGGCCGAATACGGCGTGACGGGGGCGGAAGTGTCCGATGCTGCACCGATTCCGGCCGAGTTGGTGGCGGTCACGGTAAAGGTGTATGCGGTGGCGTTGATGAGACCGGTGACGGTGATCGGGCTTGCGACGCCCGAGACGGCGATGTTGCCCGGAGTCGAGGTGACCGTGTAGCCGGTGATGGCGCTACCGCCGTTGAAGGCCGGCGGCAGGAAGCTCACAACCGCCTGTCCCGGACTGGCTACTGCCGCTGCCCCGGTCGGTGCGTCGGGGGTAGCAACAGGGACCACGCTGCCGGAAGCAGCCGATGCTGAACTGCTGAAAGTGCCGTTATTGGCGGTCACGGTGAAGGTGTAGGAGGTGCCGTTAGTGAGGCCGGTAACGGTATGGGTAGTGGCTGTAGTGCCGGCTTGGAGGTCCGTGCCGCCAGCGGGGCTGGAAGTGACGGTGTAGCCGGTGATCGGGTTGCCGCCGTTGAATGCCGGCGCGCTGAAGCTCACGATGGCCTTGGTTGCTCCGGGAACCGCGAAAATGCTTGTCGGCGCCCCGGGCACGGCGATGTTGACCGTGACACTGACCGTGCCGGCTGTTGTGCTGTAGTTCGCCGTATCGGTCGGGGTGAAGGTCACGCCCTGTGCGGCGCTGCCGACGCTGGGAGCAGTGGCGGGTGTTGTGAAGGCGAAGCTGCCGGCAGGCGTTGCCACCCCGCCGCTCAGGGTGGAGGAAGCGAGCGTCTGCCCGAAGTTGATCGCGCTGGCGGTCGGCCAAGCGGTCACGGCAGGGGCCGACTTGGTGACGGTGACATTAACCGTACCGGCCGCCGTTTTGAAGTTCGCCGTATCGGTCGGCGTGAAGGTCACTCCCTGTGCGGTGGTGCCGGCGTTCGGAGCGGTGGAGGGTGCTGTGAAGGCGAAAGTGCCGACCGGCGTTACTGACCCGCCGCTCAGGGTGGAGGAAGCAAGCGTCTGACCGAAGCCGATCGCGCTGGCCGTCGGCCAACTTGTAACGGCCGTGGTTGCCTTGTTTACCGTAACAGAAACTGTGCCGGCCGCCGTGTTGTAGTTCGCCGTATCGGTCGGCGTGAAGGTGACTCCCTGGAGAGCCGTGCCGGCGTTCGGGGCAGTAGTGGGTGCGGTGAAGGCGAAGCTGCCGACCGGCGTTACCGAAGCGCCGCTCAGGGTCGAGGAAGCGAGCGTCTGCCCGAAGGTGATCGCGCCGGCCGTCGGCCAAGTCGTCACGGCCGGGGTCGCCTTGGTGACGGTGACACTGATCGTGCCGGTTACTGCACTGTAGTTCGCCGTGTCGGAAGGCGTGAAGGTCACGCCCTGCGGGGCCGTGCCGGCGTTAGGTGCGGTGGCCGGGGTGGTGAAGGCGAAAGTGCCGGCAGGCGTTGCGGAACCGCCGGTCAGGGCAGAGGAGGCGAGCGTCTGACCGAAGACGATCGCGCCGGCCGTCGGCCAGGTCGAAACGGCCGGGGTCGCTTTGGTGACGGTGACACTGACCGAGCCGGCCACCGTGTTGTAGTTCGCCGTATCGTTCGGCGTAAAGGTCACACCCTGGGAAGCGCTGCCGACGCTCGGGGCAGTTGTGGGAGAAGTGAAGGCGAAGCTGCCGACCGGCGTTACCGACCCGCCACTCAGGACGGAGAGAGCAAGCGTCTGCCCGAAGCCGATCGAGCTGGCCGTCGGCCAAGTCGTTACGGTCGGGTTTGCCTTGTTAACCGTGACACTGACCGTACCGGTTACCGCGCTGTAGTTCGCGGTATCGGTCGGCGTGAAGATCACGCCCTGGGAAGCGTTGCCGGCGCTCGGCGCTGTGGCGGGTGTTGTGAAGGCGAAGCTGCCGACAGGCGTTGACGCCCCGCCGCTCAGGGCCGAGGTCGCGAGGGTCTGTCCGAAGCCGATCGCGCCGGCAGTCGGCCAAGTCGTCACGCTCGGGGCCGCCTTGGTGACCGTAACGCTAACCGTGCCGGTCGTCGTGTTGTAGTTCGCCGTATCGGCCGGCGTGAAGGTCACTCCCTGGAGAGCTGTGCCGGCGTTCGGCGCAGTGGCGGGGTTGGTGAAGGCGAAGCTGCCGGCCGGCGTTGACGCCCCGCCCGTCAGGGTGGAGGCAGCAAGCGTCTGCCCGAAAACGATCGTGCCGGCCGTCGGCCAAGCCGTCACGTTCGGGGTCGCCTTGTTGACCGTGACGTTAACCGAGCCGGTCGCCGTATTGTAGTTCAGCGTATCGGTCGGCGTGAAGGTGACTCCCTGGAGAGCCGTGCCGACGCTCGGGGCGGTAGCAGGGGTGGTGAAGGTGAAGCTGCCGACAGGCGTTACCGAACCGCCGCTCAGGGTGGAGAGAGCAAGCGTCTGCCCGAAGCCGATCGCGCTGGCCGTCGGCCAAGTCGTTACGTTCGGGTTTGCCTTGGTAACCGTCACACTGACCGAGCCGGTTACTGTGCTGTAGTTCGTTGCATCGTTCGGCGTGAAGGTCACGCCCTGGGAAGCGGTGCCGGCGTTCGGCGCAGTAGCGGGGGTTGTGAAGGCGAAGCTGCCCGGCGTCGAAGCCGAGCCGCCGGTCAGGGCGGAGGCAGCGAGCGTCTGCCCGAAGCCGATGGCGCCGGCAGTCGGCCAGGTCGAGACGACCGGGGTCGCCTTGGTGACGGTGACAGTGACAGTTCCGGTCGCCGGGTTGTAGTTCGCCGTATCGGTCGGCGTGAAGGTCACGCCCTGTGCGGCGCTGCCGGCGTTCGGTGCAGTGGAGGGGGAAGTGAAGGCGAAGCTGCCAACTGGCGTTACCGACCCGCCGCTCAGGGTGGAGAGAGCAAGCGTCTGCCCGAAGCCGATCACGCTGGCAGTCGGCCAAGTTGTCACATTCGGGGTGGCCTTGTTGACCGTGACGTTAACCGAACCGGTCGCTGTGTTGTAGTTCGTCGTGTCGGCCGGCGTGAAGGTCACTCCCTGGGCGGCGCTGCCGACGCTCGGAGCGGTAGCCGGGGTGGTGAAGGCAAAAGTGCCGGACGGCGTTGACGTCCCGCCGTTCAGCGCGGAGGAAGCGAGCGCCTGCCCGAAGGTGATTGCGCCGGCCGTCGGCCAGCCTGTCACGCTCGGGTTCGCCTTGGTAACCGTAACGCTAACCGTGCCGGTCGCCGTGCTGTAGTTCGCCGCATCGGTCGGCGTGAAGGTCACGCCCTGCGAGGCGGTGCCGGCGTTCGGGGCAGTGGCGGGGGTAGTGAAGGCGAAGGTTCCGGCCGGCGTTGCTGACCCGCCGCTCAGGGTGGAGGAAGCGAGCGCCTGACCGAAGTTGATCGTGCCGGCCGTGGGCCAGGTCGAGACGGCCGGGGCCGCCTTGCTGACCGTGACATTAACCGTACCGATTGCCGTGTTGTAGTTCGCCGTATCGGTCGGCGTGAAGGTCACCCCCTGCGAGGCGGTGCCGACGCTCGGGGCAGTAGACGGAGCGGTGTAGGCGAAAGTGCCGGTCGGCGTTGCCGCCCCGCCGCTCAGGACGGAGGAGGCGAGCGTCTCTCCGAAGCTGACAGCGCTGGAGGTCGGCCAGGTCGAGACGACCGGGGTCGCCTTGGAGACGGCCACCGTTGCCGGCGCAGTTGCCGCCGAGACGTTGTAATTGCTGTCTGCGGCGCGCGCCGCGGTGATCGAGCAGGTGCCGGAGCCGCTGGTAATCGCGATGGCGCCCGTCGTTGCATTCACGGTGCAGGCCGTCGATCCGGTGGCGTCGTAACTGTAAGCCCCGGTGCTGGAGCCGCCAGTAGCGCTGGCCGTGAGGCCGGTCTGACCGAAACTGGCGCTTGCCGGCGCCGTAGTCGTCACCGTCGTCTGGTCGGCCTTGCTGATGGTCACCGTAGCCGCCGCACTTGGTGCCGATGCGTTGAAGGTTGCATCCGCTGCCCGTATCGCGGTAATCGCACAGGTACCGATCCCGTTAGTGATCGTGATCCCGCCCGTCGTTGCATTCACTGTGCAGGCCGTGGAACTGCCGGCACTGTAGCCATAAGCGCCGGTTCCGTTGCCGCCGGTTGCGCTGGCCGTCACACCGGCCTGGCCGTAGCTGGCGCTTGCCGGTGCCGTAACGGTCACCGCAGTTTGATTACCCTTGGGCGTGACGCTGTTGGACGGGTTCGACGCGAGGCCGGTTCCCACAGAGTTGGTGGCCGTTACCGTGAAGGTGTAGGCGGTGCCGTTGGCAAGGCCGGCAACGGTGATCGGACTGGCCGGGCCGCTGGCGCTGATGCCGTTGTTGGAGGTGACGGTGTAACCGGTGATGGCGCTGCCGCCGTCACTGGCCGGAGCGGTGAAGCTGACCGTCGCCTGGTTGCTGGCGGCGCTGGCGCTTCCCATGGTCGGAGCGCCGGGGGCTGTGGGGGGGTAAGTGATGTTTCCCGAGGTTCCCGTGACGTTATTAACCAGCAGACCGTTAGGGTCAGATGCGGAAGGGGCACTGGTGAGGGCGATCGGGCCGGTGGCGTCGGCGGCGATCTGGAAGTAAAGATTTACCAGCAAGCCGTCACCGATAACTTTGGTGCCGGAGGAGATCAGGAGGATATAGGTCCCTGGGTTGCTGCTATCTTGAATCGACTTGCCCGCGGCAAGTGAGGCAGCACCGATCCCTGGGGTCCCGTCGGCCGGGTCTGAGGAGAAGACGTTGACGATCTTAGCCGGATCGGAGGTGATAGTCAGACCGATCGTGGAGAGCGCCGCGCCACCGGTTGTGAGAGTGACGGGGATCATGACCACGGTCCCCGCCGCGGCGTTACTGAAGCTTCCCAGATCGATCTTGGGTTGAGCCATCGCATCCATGACCGCGTTGACGGTGGTGGCAGTATCGTTGACCACGGAGATTGTCGCTGCGGTTGCGAAACTCGCGGCGTTACCATTCCATTTCTGGGCAAACGGCGCGGACAAGGCATTGTTCCCGTAGAAAAGAACCTTATAGCTCGCGGCGGTTACCGAGCTTACGGTATACACTCCGGAGGAATCGGTGGTCGCCGTCTTGGTGGTGGCGTTCCCACCTGTAAAGTACAACTGGACCGAGATTCCCGGAACCGGCTGCGAGAATGCATCAGTGACCGTACCCGTGACTGTCCCCGGTGCAGCGAAGGCGGGCACGGCCAAGAGCGTGAGCATGATGCACATTAGAATTGTTCTCAATTTCATACTTTCTCCTTTAGAAGAAATGTTGCGATGAATATCTTGAAGCAGGCTTAGCGCTGGAAACCGCATTGACCGCTTATGAGCGTCCTGAACCTGTAGCCACGCGGCTGGCCTCGAAGGGAAGCCCCGTTACCGCGCGGCAACGTGAGAGAGTTCTCGCTACATCCCCAGGAATGCGTTAATCACCTTCTGCACCTCGTCGACGGTCACCGTGAGCGAGTTGTTGAGGTCAACGCATGGGGAAATAACCTTAATCCCTAAGTACATGTTGATGGCGGATTGCACCTCGTCAACGGTAACCGTGCTGCTGCCGTTGCAGTCGCCAGCCTTCTGAATGGGAGTCACGCTGGCAGAGGCTGAGACGGCTCCGGGACCGGCGACATTGTTTGCTCTCACGGTGAAGGTGTAGGTGGTGCCGTTGGTAAGTCCGGTAAATGTAATCGGGCTGGCATTGCCTGTAGCGGTGAGGCCCGAACTGGAAGTCACCGTGAAGGAAGTGATGCCACTGCCGCCGTCTGACGCCGGAGCCGTAAAGTAAACGGTCGCCTGGGCATTGCCGGCAGTTGCGGAAACGCCTGTGGGCGCGCCGGGCACGGTAATCGGCGTGACAGGGCTTGATGGAGTCGAGTCTGCGCCCGTCCCGATGGCGTTGGTTGCAGATACGGTGAAGGTGTAGGCGCTGCCGTTGGTCAGGCCGGTTATGGTATGGGTAGTCGCGGTGGTACCGGCATTGATGTCCGTGCCGCCTGCGGGGCTGGAAGTGACCGTGTAACCGGTTATGGCGCTGCCGCCGTTGAATGCCGGGGCCGAGAAGGAAACGGTCGCCTGGGCATTGCCGGCGGTTGCTGTTGGGGCTGTGGGCGCATCGGGCTCGCGGGGCGGAATGATGGTATAGACCTGAGTTGCCACGTAGCCTATATTCCCGGCAGAGTCAACGGCGTAGTACTTAAGGGTCGTGGTAATGGGGATGGAGACTTGGCCGGTGGTGGTGATAGTTTTCCGAGTACCACCAATGGTCGTCGGGTCGGAGTCGTCGGTAGTGTAGTAGATTGTACCAGGTTTGCTGGAGGTCAAGGTGACACTTTGAGCCGAGGTGTAGGTACCACCAATGGGCGAAGCGGTCACGACAGGCAAGCTGGTTTCAACCTTTAGAATACGGTTGTTGCCCTGATCAGCGATGTAGAGGTTACCGGTGCTGTCGACGGCCACGCCTGAGGGAGTATTCAGACTCGTCGCGATATCGGTGGCGCGAGGGAGGGTTACCCTCGCCACCTTCAGGACGCGTTGATTCGACGTATCAGCTATAAAGAGGTTCCCGGCCATGTCCACGGCCACCCCATAGGGATGAGCCAGAGTCTCCTGACTTCCCACCGAACCGCTCCCCGCAACGGCAAAGATAGCCCCGTCAATTATTTCCCGAATGATGTTATTGAAAGTATCGGCTATATAGAGATTTCCGGCGCTGTCCAAAGCAACGCCCATGGGAAAGTTCAGGGTCGCCGACATAGCCGGGCCGTTGTCACCGGTATCAACACCCGACACCGGCGTCGCGGTCCCGATCCCTGCCACGGTGGAGATGATCCTCGGAGTCCCGGTGTCCACCATCCGGATACGGTGATTAGACGTGTCGGCGATATATAGGTTCCCGGAGTTGTCCAGGGCTACGCCTGAAGGACCTTTGAGGCTCGTCGTTGTCGCCGCGACACCGTCGCCGGAATATCCACCCGTCGCGTTACCCGCCACGGTGCTGATGTGCTTAGTCGCGGCGTCCACCATCCGGATACGGTTATTGCCCTTATCCGCGATATAAAGGTTTCCGGCGCTGTCCAGGGCCAGGCCTCTGGGAGTATTCAGACTAGCGTCAGTCGCCGGGCCGCCGTCACCGGAAAATGCTGCCGACCCAGTCCCTGCAATAGTGCTGATGTACCCGGTCCCGGCGTCCACCTTCCTAACGCGGTTGTTCACCGTATCGGCGATATAGATATTCCCGGCGCCGTCCTTGACCATTCCATAGGGACCTTTCAGGCTTGCCGCGGTTGCCGCGCCGCCGTCACCGGAAAATCCTGCCGTCGCAGTCCCTGCAATAGTGCTGATGTCGCCAGGCGCTGCCTGCCCCGGATCGGGAAGCAACCCGAAAAATATGACACTAAGCAGAGAAATTACTACACGTAACCCTTTCAATATCGTTTCCCCCTCTTTAATCATCTACAAGATAAAGGCAGTCCGGAACAACCTGCGTAAAAACATTTTCTGCACTCCGGCTGCGTTAATGAAGATCTTTATAGCTCTGCGCAAAGGCGTACAGCCTGCAGTGAAATGGCGTAGCGGTTACCCCGATTCTGTTATTAAACGAGCCGCATAGTACTGGTTTTGTGAAGTTAGTACAATAGTAAAAACACCGGAATCATGTTATTAGGCTTTCCTTAAACAGCGCCCTTGTTGCCCGACTCTAGTTAATATTTTTTTACTTCATTGCAGCCTGACCCAGACTATTGCAAGATTCAACTTGGTGGAGAACAATGGCTGAGGCGGTCTGCAGAGCATGTTTGGTCTTTGCTGCCTTACTGGTATCCCCTCCACTCAGCCATCACGGTGGCAGGTGGCGCACTCACCCGTGACTTCGCAATCGGGACCAAGCCCACTCCCCGGTCCTACCGGCCTCGCGGCATCACTCAGAGCGGGATCTTTTTCTCGCGGATTCCGGCAACTAATCCATCCACAAGAAAACCACCGCCCAGACCCGGCAATCTGGATGTTTGCAAAAACAGGACCGTTCTTTTTTCAGGAGCGCGTTTTTCTTCCTTTGACAAGAAAGCGCGGCTGCAGATATACTGGGGCGCTTTAGTACCGATGGATCACCGTTTTTTCGGGGGAATGGATGAACAGAGTTTATTTGATGATGCTGGCTTTACTTGGATTGACCTTGGGCGGCTGCGGGGTTGACTGGTTTCCCGCTCAGGTAACGACGTCCGGTACGTCCGGTACGTCCGGCACCTCCGGCACGGCCATCACAACCGTTACCGCCTTTTCCTTTTCTCCGAAAACCGACGTCGTCGCAAATTCTACGGTGACCTCCGCTGAGATCACTGTGGTGCTCAGCAGCGGCACCGCGAAGATCAGCGTCGCTGGTCCCAACGGGAGCAACAGCAAATACTCAATCGCCGGCGCCACTCCAACCGCGGACGCCGGAACCGTGAAAAACGGCGACAAGATAACCGTGCAACACACCGCCGCGAGCGGGGACGGGCAGAGGGTCACCACCACCCTGACCATCGACAACAAGAGCGCCACCTTCTCCAGCACCACCGCCAACGTCTCAGTCGCCCAATTTTCAATGGCCCCCCCTGCAGTCGTCAACGCCACAGCGGGGTCGCCGCAGACCTCTACCACCACCGTAGCGCTCACCAGCGGCACCTCCGCTACGATCAGCGTCTTACGGGGACAGTACAAGATCAACGACGGCGCCTTCACCTCGGACAACGGAACCGTGAAAAACAATGACACGGTCACCGTGCAGCACACCACGGCGAGCGGGACTGAGCCAACGGTCACCACTTTGATCATCGGCGACAAGAGCGCCACCTTTTCGAGCACCACCGCCAGCGCCATCTTCAGCGTCAAAGGCTTCTCCTTCGCTCCGCTCACCGGCGTCGTCGCGGCAGCGCCGCAGACCTCGGAAATCATCACAATAGGGTTTAACAGCGGCGCTTCTGCGAAGATCAGCGTCAGGGATGGAGCGTACAAGATCAACGACGGCGCCTTCACTTCAGCCGACGGAATCGTGAACGACACCGACAAGGTCACGGTCCAGCATACCGCCGCGAGCGGGGATGGGCAGGAAGTCCGCACCATTGTGACCATCGGCGACCGGAGTGCCGTCTTCTCCAGCACCACCGCCCTCAGCGCCGTCGCACCCTTCGCCTTTGCTCCCGCATCGATTACCGGCGTGGCATTGGGGTCGTTACAGACCAGCAACGCCATCACCGTGGCGCTAACCAGCGGCACTTCCGCCAAGATCAGCGTCACGGAGGGAAAGTACAAGATCGGCAACGGCGCTTTCACCTCGGCCGACGGGGTCGTGAACAAAGGCGACTTGGTTGTCGTGCAAAATACCGCTTCGAGCACCGCTTCGACGAGCACGGTTGCGCAGCTAGTCGCAACCACCCTGACCATCGGCGAGCAGAGCGCCACCTTCTCAAGCACCACCGCCGCATCAGACTTTTATCCTTTATTGGTCACCAACGTCACAGCGGGGGCAACGGTGACCTCCAATACGATTGTCGTGGTGCTCGCCAGCGGCGCTTCCGGAGCGACCACCATCACGGGAGGAGAGTACTCGATCAATGGCGGAGCCTTCACCTCGGCCGCCGGGACTGTGAAAAACAACGACCTGGTCACCGTGCGGCACACCGCTGGTGCGACGACGAAGATAACGGTTTCTACCCACCTGACCATCGGAGCCCAAAACTTCGCCTTTTCCAGTACTACGATTTAACGTCACGCCGGCGTCGGTTTCAGTTTCGAGGCCTGGCAGAACACGCCTCCCTTGCCTGGGGACGATTCTCGATTTTGTGCATATCAATAAAGAGCCGCAGATCCCTGGACAACCAGGGACCTGCGGCTCTTCTTGCATTATCCTGTCTATCCGACGGGACTGACTGGGCACGAGAGACTGCTACCAGGCGGGACGAAAGAGGACGAGAAGTTTGTAAGCTGAGAGGACGGACCTGGGAAAAAGGATCAGGCCCTGGCATGTTGGGCATCGAGGGGGACGCTTGGAAGGCCATACGTAAAGGGCCATCGAATAAAACGATGGCCCTTTATTTTGGTGAAATATTCCCGGTAAGCTGCCCTTTCACTATTGACTGATTTTTGGTTCAGGGCCGAACGGTTACCGTCTGCAGCGGGGACGCGGTCGACATATTACCCGCGGCGTCCCTGGCGCGAACATAGAGATTCACGAAGTTGTCCTGTCCCGAGGTGAGGGTGCCTTGGATCAGGTAACTGGTCAAAATCCCGAGATTCATGGTCGGCGTCACGGCAACCCAGCCGCTGCTGAGGTCGCCTGCCGTGGCAGCGGGGATCCCGGCCAGAGTGCCGGAAATGCCGGTTTGCTGGATGTTGTAGGCCGTAACGGCAACGCTGTCGTTGGCCACGATGCTGACCGGGATGGTCGCACTGGCCTGCACTGGCGTGGGGACTGCCAACTGCGCATTCCTGGGGGGGTAGATGTCGGCTGCCAGGGAAGGATTGTTGGGATCGCCGTTGGTGATATCAACGTTGGGGCCGCGCAGACTCATGGTGATGTAGGGATTCGTCGCTCCTTCAGAGGAGGGATTCGGATAGTTGAAGGTCCAGATGGTATAGGTTTCGCCAGTATCAAGCAGGGACGGTTTGATGAAGAACTCGGCCTGATAGTACAGGTTGCCGTTGACAAAGGAGGATGGGGCGGCAATGCTGCTATGGTTCAGGCTGGGAGTGCCGTAGTGCTGGGGCGAAGTGAAGAGTTTGTTGGTCTGTACGTAGTACCTCCAGGCAGGCTGCAGCGGCGACTCGACAGGGAGAACCGGCACCATGCCGTAAGTGTCGGCGGCAGCCCCGCCAGGGATTCCGGCATATACGAAGTTCTGGCCATTCGGAAGTACGGGGGTCAAGCCGGCCGCAATGGGAGTAATCGCGAGATCTATCGCGATTTTGGCATCGGAGGTGACGTTAATACCGCTTTGCATCCCGTATTTCTGCATGACATTGAGGTTACTACTCGTGTCGTTGGCGTAGTAGAGAGCCTCGACCTGGTACCCGACATGCTCGGGAAGGACAAACTGCACCGGGGCGGTCGAGCCGATGGCTATGGTCTTAAGCGCCCGGTAGCTCTTGCCGCTGATCACAAAGCTTGGATTGGTGACGACGATCCGGACAAACTGCGGATCCGGTGGCGCCAACGCTAATATTTTGGGGGTGGCGTCCCTGAGCTGAATGGTAATGGTACCCGTCAGCGACGGTTTACCGTCCGGCGGCACATCCGGGCCTCCTAAAGCCGCTCCGCCTCCGCCTCCGCCAGAACATGATGCCAGAAGAAGCATCATGACTAACAAAAAAACTTGCTTCATATTTCCCCCTTGTTAAAACATCAATCGATGCAATGCATGACAATATCGAATCCCGCCGACCGCACTTATCCTTGCTGGCTGATCCCGAACCGTTCCCCGCTCTCCCGAGTACGTCCCGGAAGCTGCACCGGTCCCGTCCGCATCGAAGCGGAACTGGACGCGTACCCAATGCAGGTATTCCCGGGCGGGGCTACGCCGAATGACGTAAGAGCAGCGTCATTTGACAGGCAGCCACCCGACTCAAGAAAACCGGGCCGAAAGCCGGCGACGGCCCGCCAACGATTTCAGCAGGTTAGACGCAGAGTTGGAAATAGACACGAGAATACAGCAAGAATCGTGCGAGTTTCGTCTGCCCCCCTCTGCAAGCGCCCGCTGACCCGGCAGTTTCTGCGCTGCGAGTCCGGGCCGGTACCAAGATCATTCCTTTGCGCCATTTGACTATTCAGCAAACTTCAAGGAAAAACCAATTACAAACAATCAAAAGCCTCACCACAGAGGGCACAGAGGAACACAGAGGAAATCTTAAACCAAAGGCTAAGGCCTTTCTGTTTCAAACATAAATAAGGTTTTTAATTTTCCTCTGTGTACCTCTGTGTACCTCTGTGGTGAGGCTTTATGCTTTGGGTTGCTTGTGATTGGTCGTCTGGTGCTGAATAGCTACGGCATAAACTTGAAACAGTTTTCCGAACGGCCCGAAAACGAAAATGGCGCCATTATGTGGCGCCATTTCGGCTTCAGTCACGGCCGGTTCGGGGGAGCAGACGGTCTGATCATTTGTCATGGCAGGTGAGACACAGGGCACTTTTTTTGTCACTCATGACCAGATGCCCCCTTTCCGGATTCAGCGGGTCATGGCAGGTAAGGCAGCCTACCTTGCCATCCACAAAAACCATCTTGGAGTTGAGCCCAAAGACCGGCTTGTACTTTCTGCTGTTTGCTGCGACATAGCTCCCGTAATCCATCCCGATCGGATGATCGCTTCCGGAAAGTTTGCCGTGCAAAGCGCCGCCAAGCGGACTGTTCCTCCAGTTTGCCTCTATCGCCACGGCACTCGCTCCATCATGGCAGCTGATACAATCGGTGGAAAAGACATCTACGCCAAGCCTCGTGTCGGGAACGCTTTTTGGGCTGACGCCCCACAGGTCGATTCCCTCCAGAGTGTTATCAGAGCCGTAGGAAGCTGGCTGTATGTTGCTGTACATATCCTCAACTGCGTTGCTGCTTGCAACGGCCCCACCCGTGACCTCACTTAGCTTAGCCAGGTAGCGCTGTCGCTCTGCAACTGACTTCTGCAGTTGCAGTGAATAGAGACATGGGCCCTGACTCTGCATCGATGAAGGGACACCGATAAAACCGGCTAAAGCAAGCTGAGCAGTGCTGACGACCATGAATGACACGAGCCATGAAATGACAACCTGCAGCACCGACAACTTCATCGTTATTTTGCTGAACATCTCAGACCTCCCTTTGGACCGTCCGATCCTATTGCCCTAGCTATTACAAAGGGGAGGCCAGCCCGGCACAGGTGGCGTTAATTGCCGCAGGTACCCGGTTCAGCTATGTTTTTAAATACGAGCCAGCCCGGCAATGAATTCCTATTTCATTAACAGCTGTGCAGACATTGAACAATAAATGGGCACCTATCCAGAGGAAGACCGACGGGGAGGAAGAAATGCCCTATTTGCGCGGGTGATTTTTTTCGGGGGGAGACAGTCGAGGAGGAATCTGGCGGCCGCGTATCGCGGAGAGCGCGCAAAACGCGGGTTAAACCGGTGCAACTCCGAGCTGGCAGGAGGCAGGTTTTGGTGCGCGGAATTCACATTAAGTGTTGAAGTAACCTAATAGGTGGTATAGGATGGCGAAACCCAATCCAATGTCGAGGATGAAAATTGCAGAGAATTTTGCCTACCGTCATAACCGTCATCACGGCATCACTTTTTTTCCCCTCATCCGTGCCTGCGGCTTTCAGAGATAGAAAAATAATCGCGCCGATTTCATCAATTTCGGTAACCCCCACCATCGGCGGCTACCTATTTTCATCATCGGATTCTCTCCATCCTGCCCCGATTTACGGCATGAAAGTCAGCTACGACATGATCGGCACGAGCATTGTGGACACTCTCGGGGTCGAAGGGACCATCAATTATTTCAATACCAAGACTAAATCCGGACTTGGTGACGCCAACGGATTCATTTTCCGGGCAGATGCCATCTATTCCTTCAATCCGAGAAACAAATTAGTTCCTTTCCTTGCTGTCGGCATAGGCGATATCCTCACCAGTAAAAACTCCGTCAGCAGCAATGATCCATTGCTCAATTACGGCGTAGGACTGAAATATTACCTGGAAGACTACCTTGCGTTGAGATTCGACGTGCGTCAGCTCCTGGTTTACCAGGACGTCAATACCAGAAGTAACTTCGAAGTGAGTTCGGGCTTGACATACTTCTTCGGAAAGGAGCGTAAGAAGCCGGCACCTCCGGCTGCCCAGCTGAAACCTGCAGATGCGGCCAAGTCGTTCATGAAGCCCATCGAAACACCGGCGTTGGCCCGCCCTCCCCTAGACGCGGAGCAGGAATACTCGTTTCTGGAAAAACTCGGAGCTGTCGGCGCTGCCATGGTCGGCATCTCTGCCGCACCTCCGGCCTTCCTGCCGGCTCCGGCGCCAAAGCCGATGCCGTCGCAAAAAGCCGTCCCGCTCGCCTTCATCAAACCCGGCCCGCCCCCGCCGCAACAGGTGGCTCCGGCTCCGGCAGAGGCCCCGGCCCAGGCGCAGGCAGAGGTTAAAATCCAACGTCCGACCAAGCGGGAGAAGGTGTACCAGTTCTCCGTGCAGTTCGATTTTAACAGGGCGGACCTACGATCCGATTACAACAGTCAGTTGAAGAAAATAGCCGCCCTGATAAACAACGCTGCCAGCGCAAGCGTGCGCGTCGAGGGTCATACCGACAACGTAGGCAAACATCGTCCCAACCTCGCCCTGTCGCTGAAACGCGCAAACGCCGTGAAGAGCAAACTCGTCGAGTACGGCGTGCCCCCCGGTAAGGTGATCGCCATCGGGCATGGATTCCAGAAGCCGATTGCCAATAATTCGACCGAGAAAGGGAGGCAGAAAAACCGCAGAACGGTAACGATCATCACAGTCGTCCCCGATCAATGACGCGCGACGCCTCCCTTGCAGCCAGCAGCGGCGTCTGGTCCACTACCAAGATCAACAACCCATCCTAGGAGTACGATAATGACAAGGAACACGAAGCTCAGTGCAATTGCAATAACTCTGGCATCTCTGGCGCTCGGCCTGTCGGGTTGCGCGGGCCCCGCCAAGGTCACCAAAAGCGCGGAACAGGCAGCGGGCTCATCCAGCCTCTCGGGAAAGGTCACGGAAACCATGGATGCCGGCGGGTATACCTACATCTGCCTGGAAAAAGACGGGAAGAAGACCTGGGCCGCACTGCCTGTCACGAAGGTCACCGTGGGGCAGGAGATCAAGATTCTCGGAGGGGCAGAGATGCCCCAGTTCACCAGCAAGGCGCTGAACCGCACCTTCGACAAGATCATCTTCTCGGGAGGCCTGGATCAGGGCACGGCTCCCGCGGCCGCGAGCGCCAAGAATGAAACCGCCGGCAAGGCGCCGGAGAAGGCCATCCTGGCAGGCAAGGTCGTGGAGACCATGGATGCCGGTTCCTACACCTACATCCTCCTCGAGAAGGACGGCAAGAAGGGATGGGCCGCGGTACCGAACACCGAGGTCAAGGTAGGCGAGGAGATCGAGCTGATCAAAGGCATCGACATGGGAAGTTTCAAGAGCACCACCCTGAACCGGACCTTCGACACCATACACTTCTCGGCCGGTGTCAAGGGGGGCAAGGCGAAGGCGGCGGCACTCCCGCAAGGCCATCCCAAGACGGACGGCACGGCCCAGGCGCCTGCCGCTCCCGCGGCACCTGCTGTCGCAGCAGCGCCGATCACCGGCAAGGTTGTGGAAACTATGAACGCCGGCGGATACACCTATGCCTGCCTGGAGAAGGGCAACGTGAAGACCTGGGCGGCCTTTCCGTCTGCCAAGGTTAGCGTCGGTCAGGAGCTGGCCCTGGCTCCGGGCAGTGTCATGAACAATTTTGTGAGCAAGAGCCTCAACCGCACCTTTGACAAGATCGTGTTCACCAACCGGCCGGAAGCGAAGTAACCAGCCAAGGCAGGAAAAATTAAAGGGGAGGGCCGGGTGAGAATTCACCCGGCCCTCCCCTTTTTCATATCCTCGACCCGTTCAGAGTGCCTCACGCTGCACCCGATGACAGCAAGTATCAAATACAGCATACGGGGTAGTCGGTCAGCTCCAGCTGAGATATTTCTCGTTCCCAAGCTCCAGCTAAGATGTTTCTCGTTCCCAAGCTCCAGCTTGGGAATGCAATGGCTGGCAAAGCTCCAGCTTTGAATCGTTGCAGCGGAGCTTCCCGCACAATTTACGTCCCCAAGCTGGAGCTTGGGAACGAGATGAAACGTTGGGGTTCACGATGAAACCGCTCACCGCCAACCTACAAAAAACAACAGACGGTGTTGAACCGTTCCCCGTTATTTCAAGCTGGACTGGGTACTAGGAGCCGGTGAACTTCTGCTTTATTTCCTCGATCTTCGCTGGCAGTTTCCCCCGCACCAGGATGCCGAACTTTTTGAAAATGAAGGGGCTGCCCATGATCAGCTTGGTGGCACGCACCATATACCCCCGCCTGAACTCGTCCTTCATGGTCATCACATCGATGATCTTGCCCATGTAGAACTTACGGAAACAGTCCACGAGGGCTATCTCGATCTGGAGCATGCTCATCTGCTTCGGCTCAAGGATCGGGTCGATCAGGTTGTATTTTGCGTAATCCCACTCCCGGATCTGCTCCTTCACCTGCCGGTACAGGTCCGAGTAGGGCCACGGCGTGATCGCCAGGAAGTTCGCGTTGTCCGGGTTCAGCTGCTGCGCGAACTTCAGCGTCCTGGTGACGCTTTGCGCGGTCTCGTCAGGAAAGCCGAGCACGAAGGAAACCTCGGAGATGATGCCGTGCTCGCTGAGCAGCGCAAGCGCCAGCTGCGCCTGGTCCGCGGTCATTCCCTTCTTCAGGGAGTCGAGCAGCTCCTGGTCCTTCCCCTCGACCCCGATGGATATGTGGACGATCCCTGCCTTGCGGTACTTCCAGATGATGTCCCGGTCCCGGACCAGATCCGGCGACCGGGTCTCCATCAGCAGCAAGACCGGGAGTTCACGGGCGATGAGCAGGTCCAGGAGGGCCTCCCAGCGCTCCCGGTCGCGGGTGGGATACTCGTCGGTTATCTGGAAGACGTTCACCTGATAGGTGCGGTAAAGGTGCTCCAGCTCGTCCACCACCTGCCCGGGAGCGCGGGCGCGCCAGGACTTGCCCCAGAACTTTTGCTGCGAGCAGAAGACGCAGTCGTGGTCGCAGCCGCGCGAGGTGCTGATGGAGCCCAGGCGGGAATTCGGGATCACGTGGTAGGTGTAGTCCTGCCAGGAAAGGAGGTCCCAGGCGGCCGGCAGGTCGTCGATGCTGGCAAGGAGGGGGCGCTGCGCCGTGGTGACGATGCTGTCCCCGCGCCGAAAGGCGACGCCCGCCACCGCGGCCGGGTCCCCCCCCTGTTCCAGGACCGTAAGAAGCTCAGGGAAGGAAATATCCCCCTCGCCGATGACGATGTAGTCGACGGCGGGGGAGGATGCCAGTACCTCCCGGTACATGAAGCTCGCATGCACCCCGCCCAGTATGGTCACGGCCTCGGGATTCAGCCTTTTGGCGAGTTCCAGCGTCTTGATAGCGTCGTTGATGGTCGCGGTGATGGCGGTCGAGGCGACGTAGTCCGCGTTCGACTCACGCAAGCGCGCCTCGATCTCGGGGTAGCCGTGATTTTTGCTCAGGGCGTCGTAGATCTCGACGCGAAAACCGGCTTGGCGGGCGGCGCCGGCCAGGTAGACGAAGTTGAGGGGGATCCAGCGGCCGAGGACGTCAACAAGGCCGTAATGGTACGGCGGGGTGACAAGGATAATTTTTTTCGGGCTGGCAGATTTCATCATTTCCCCTTCAAGGGCTTCCCCCAAATACTTTAGCCCGATTACGTCCTGCCCGGCATGCGGATGCAGGGCAGGAAGGCGCGCACTGCGGCCACAGTGAGATGGAATACTTTACGATACTTGACATTTCACGGCTACAAAAATCGGGCTTGGGCCTGATGCCGGCAGAAAAAGACCTCACCGGCCGCCACTTTCCAGTACCGGTGGCAGGGTGGCAACCTTTTCCAGGGGCAGTCATTCAGGAGCGATTACTTGACAGATTTCTGCAATGGTGCTACCTAATAGATCGCTTAATCAGCAAAGCGCCTGTTTTTTGGTACTATTTGCCGTTCACTCCGGAACCGGCCGACCAGGATACCACAACGGCCATGCTGAACAAGAACCTGCGGCAAAGCCGACAACTTTTTTAGAGAGCCGAGAATGCACCTACTTAACAGAAAGTCAGTCCAAATCTCCATCATAATTGGACTGGGCATTTTAATATACGCAAATTCCCTGCAGGTTCCCTTCTACTTCGATGACTACATACAGATCATCAACGTTCCTCTGGTTAAAAGTTTTTCCTATTTCACCGATCCCAATTCAGCCAAAGCATTCAGAGGCTACGGTGGATTCATATCGCGATACTTCGGCTACCTCACCTTCGCAATCAATTACCGGCTCCACGGTCTCGACGTAGCGGGCTACCACGTGGTGAACCTCGCAATCCACCTGCTGGCGTCCGTCCTTGTGTACCGGCTCGTTTCGCTCACCTACCGGACCCCCTATTGCCGGGACCGTTGCGACACCGGAAGGACCGAGGCCCGGGCCGGTTTTGCGGC